>JRYI01003103.1_pt1 | contig 29099 bp, 27 predicted proteins | sample 235361 | NCBI WGS metagenome assembly JRYI01 (sample SAMN03074212, study PRJNA261471) | activated sludge metagenome | biome: Common Effluent Treatment Plant; feature: Wastewater; material: Activated sludge; isolation source: activated biomass in a lab-scale reactor treating industrial wastewater at...
AGTTGCCTTGCTCATCGGCCACACTTCCAAAACATCGATCTCGCGTATGTATTCAGTCAGCTTCGTTGATCTCATAATTCCTTTTTCCTTTTACTTCCTTGCGTAATCCTGCACATTTTGCCGTGAAACAACGTGAAATCCTCGGTATGTGCGTGTTCGTTTCGTGTTCATTTTCGTGTAAGTTTTGTGTTGCTGTCCGTGTCAACCTCGTGTCTTTTTCTTGTGCATTTCTGACTCCACTTCTCTTCGTATTTGGTTGTCATAGTGCAATGTTCCGTATTTCTATCGTGATATGGAATGCAAAAAAAAACACCATGGCAACCTGAGCCATGGTGCTAATTGAATACTATTTCCGAATTCTTACCCGAATTTGTACTAGGTACAACTTTTCTTGCGCCCTCGACCGCTTTTCATAAACCTCTGCTTCCAGTACTCCACGAGCCCTTCGCACTCGGACATCCTCAAATGACTGAACTCCTGTGCGATCTTCTTTCCACCAGTATAGGGCGTAAGCCGTACAATGAACTCAGCCTTGACGGTGTTATCGGCTTCTCGGAATTGGGGGATGAATGCGGTAAGCAAGGCCATTACCTCCTTACGTTTGAATTTCGGGGCGGCCATTGACGCAACTTTGCCCATAGCGTTTTCTGGGGCCATCTCTTTCTCTAATCCTGAAATGAGTTTTTCGTGTGCTCTATAAAAAAGTCCGCCCCTTGGTTGTGCATAGACCTTTCTTCTTTTAAGCTCTGCGATCTGGTCGACCAGTGGAAGGCTCGTGAATTTTTTTCCAAGTGCAAATCCAATACGCGCAATCGTGTTCCGCAAGAGTACGTTAAGGAACTTCTGTTCAAGCAGCGAAGCTACACCCTGTTCAGATCGAGGCTCTAGGTGTGCATACAGGCGCTCCCAAACCACGTTCGAAGCCGTTTCATCGAAGTTGCTCAGAGAGAGAACCACGTTCATGCTGTGAAACAAGTTAACCGGAGACAGCTTGCCTGATAGATCAGAATCCAGCTGCGCAATCACTGACTCAACAATAATATCTGCTCGTCCAATTGCCTTGGTGCCGACATTTAGGGGCGTGTCGTGGGGCATGAGCAGAATTCGATCAAGTACATTCTTGAATTTGCCAAGATCAGTCCCATTCAATTCGGCAAGGTTTACTTGAGTTCCATTTGTCAGTTCCTTTTTTTGCGACCGCCTTGGCTTATTGGAATCTGACGACGCCCCCTTTGAAGGCACCGTTGCCTTGTCGCCGTTTCCAAGGCCCCTCTTGCGTGCTTTTTTCGCCATATTCTGGAGCTCCTGTTGCAGGTTCTCGTCAAACCTGCAAGCAGATTCAGCGAGTTTCCGAGTAATCCTGTTGTAAGTAGGCATGAGTAATGCTGCTCAAGCCGCTCTTAATTCACGAATTCTCCGTCTGCATCGACCGCTCTGGTCGGTGCATCGAGCCTTTCTCTCACTTCGTCGATGATCGCAAGGTCGTCGGTCGAAACGTAATGCTTCTGCGTCGTCGCAAGCGTGCTGTGGCCCGCGAGCTTTCCGGCAACCGCAAGCGGCACGCCCTTAACGCTCAATCGAGTTACGAAGGTTCGCCGCAGGTCGTGAAAGGTCAGCCCTTCTATCCCTGCAAGCCGCAAGGCCGTCGCCCAACTTCGCTTGAAGTCATTGAACGGGAATATCCGCCCTTTCTCGCCGAAGTTCGGCAATGCCAGAAGCTCAGCTTTGAGCCTGTCCCGGAGCGGAACATTGCGTCCTCGCTGCGTCTTTGTATGAAGGCTCTGAACGTGTATGAAGTTCCGGTGGAAGTCGACGTTCTGCCATTCGAGCGTCAATACTTCATTGCGTCGCAAGCCTGCATCAAGCCCAAGCAATATCGCGGCCTTTAGATGCGGATTGTTGACGTTTATAGCCGCCGTAACGGGCTTTCCGCGTCGAAGGTATGTAACCGCTCGCGTTCCTTCGCAAGACGCTAAAAGAAGCATTTCTTCGCTCTCGGTGAGAGTTCGCGTCCGAGCCTTTTCCGCGTCGGGGTCGATCGCCTTCGAGCCAAGCGTTATGTCCCGGCTTATCCAGCCTTCCGCGTATGCGAATTTGATCAGGTGTTTGAAGATCGCAAGTGTCCGGTTGACGGTCGAAAGTGATACACGCTTTCGCTCGCTCGGCTTCAACTCGCCTGCCTTTCCGCGTCTATCGCCCTGCTTCAACCGCCAGGTCTTGAAACCGTTAAGGTCGTTGCGAGTGATACTCGCCAAGCGTTTCTTGCCGAAGTATTCTTCCAGCGTGTCCATAGCTGTATAAACCGGCTTAGTTGATCGAATGCCAGCAACCTTTCGCCCTTCTGCGATCTCTGCCGGACGGTAGAAAGTTCGCTTGGCATACGCCGCTAGATCACTGAATGTCATTTTGTCGCCAACAACACTCTGCCCTTGCGTCTTGGAAAGTTTGCCTTCGAGTCTCGGCCTGGCATCAAGCGCGTCGTTTCTTGTGGCGAATTGGTAGGTCTTGCGTCGGGTGTTACCGTGTTCGTCCGAAAAGGTAAAACGTAGCGTCCAACGGTTCTTGTATGATCCGGCGTCGTCAGAGCCCTGCTTCCCACGTCGGAAGATAGAATGCTTGATTTCCATAATTCCTCTTTGAAAAAAATTAGGACTCAAATTAGGACTCGCCACTAAGTCCTAGTGGGAAAAAGTATGCCATGCGAGGAGAATTGATGCAAACCTGTGATTTAAGTAGACGCTAATGTTTATGGGACGTGGGCGAGCTTCCGATCAATGTTTTCGGGCGTAGCTGTGAGTTAGGGCAACTCTTTCGTAATCGAAAGGTCGTCGGTTCAAATCCGACGGGTGGCTCCATAATATCCCTAATCCTTACAATTGGTTACGATAGATCGCACAGGGCCACTTTGACCGAAAATGCTTTCTGTTGGGCTCGACGTTGGACCGTTCCGGATACTATGAGACCGATCGTTCTTATCTTCCTATTGATATTTCAATCAGTCGGCTGTGCTGTGCCGTCATCGCTGAAACCGGGCGCACTTCCAGATGGTTGGGTTGAAGTCAGCGAGGTCGGTTTTCGGCTTTCCAACCCCGCAACCCTTCTAAAAGAAGATGTTACGGGCATCGATACTTTCTATCAAAGATATTCGGACGCAAATATGTCTCTCACAATAGAGGCCGGAACTGGCGTTGAGGAACTGGATAGACGGTTGACCGGAAAGGATGTAACCTATGTCAAACGAATGGTCGTTGAGAACATTGGCGAAAAAAGCCTCCTCGCAAGCTACACTTTCGTGTCCGATCGCACCAACTTCCGAGACCCCGACAAACATTTTGCGATGGAACTCGCGTTTGATTGTAGCCGGCAAAGCCGAAACATGTCATTCCTCGTCCTATACTCGACTCCGGAACAAGCCCCCGTCGCCGAGAAACTTCTGCGGTCAGTCGTAGCAGAGTGCGACTGAACTGCATCCCGAAGATAAAAGAATGGCTGCCGGCGAGTGTTTCACCGGCAGCTTTAAAGAGACGTTTCAACAGGAGATGTTTGACGTTTAGCTAAAGGCGACGAGGCGTGGATTCGCCTTTTTCTTCAAAAGACGCTGCAGTTTTAGCCTCGCCTTGTGCAGCTGTGATTTCGACGTGCCGACCGAGCAGCCAAGGATCTGTGCGACCTCTTCGTGTTCGAAGCCTTCAACATCGTGCAGCACGAATACGCTCTTGTATCCATCCGGAAGCTGTTCGATCGCGGCCTCGAGGGCGATCTTGTCAACGACCTGCATCTTCATCGGGTTCGATGTGCCGGTAACGATCTGATCGGGCGTTTCGCCTTCTTCGGTGACCTTTTCGAACTTCACGGTTCGCTTTCTAAAGTGCATCAAGACCTGGTTAACGGTCATACGATGCAGCCAAGTCGTGAAGGCGGAATCACCGCGGAAACTGCCGATCTTACGATAAAGCTGAATAAAGACGTCCTGCGTAAGGTCTTCGGCCTCGGAAGCGTTCTGGAGCATCCGCAAGCAGATCGCATACACTCTGCGATGGTGGCGGTTATAAAGCTCTTCGAAGGCCGGCATGCCGCCCTCGGCCGCTTCCTGCGCGAGGTCAAAATCCTTCGCTTTCTTGAGACTCGCGGCCGGTGCCGTGTCAAACACCACATTGTCCGCGCTTACGCCGTTGTGACTATGAAAAACCGGAAAGTTTAATGCTTCTGTTGTCATTGCTCTCCCCTCCTGACCTATTCCTTAAACAATTGCCGTGCCAAACCGAGCATTTTTGCCGTCAATTCACTTAAACACGCCGTTTTACCTGATTTGTTCAACTTTTTAGGCAAATTTTTTGTATTCGCCGCGCATCAAATATCAGTTTCGGCTGTCTATTGAACGAGCGAATTCGACGAAACTTGCACGAAATGGTGCATTCGGGTCAAATTCGGCGGCGAGGCTCGCTAATTCGCGTGTAAATGCTAGAATCTGCATATTAATTGGACACCGCCGACACGAAACGGTTCGTCGAAAAGCCGTGAAGAAGTTTTACCGACCAGATCTTATATTTTCCCTTCTGCTCCTACTGTTTGCGGGCATACACGCGCATGCACAGGAAGCGAAGAAGCCTGCTGAACCCGCCGAAGATAAGACTCCGGCCGTTCTGCTGCACCTTCCTGAATGGGAAACGGTGCGAAATTCAGCGGTCTATGCCCGAAATGCTGCCGACCTCACCAAGGTGACCGGCGAAAGGCCGGAGCTCGCCGTGATCGATTTTACGAACGGTGTTGAGGCGGCAACGGCGATGTATCCGGCGGGAAGGCTCGTGATCGTTGAGTTTCCGACGCCGCAAGTTTCGGTCTTTGAGGATCAAAAGATCACCGAAGCACTCGCTTCCGGAAGTGCAACCGCCTATCGCCGAATCGGAAACTACAGCGTCTTTGTCCTCGATCCGAATGACGCGGCAGCGGCGAACGCCTTGCTAGATCAGGTCAAGTATCAAAAATATGTGCAGTGGTTAGGCGAGGCTCCTGACCTTCCGACGGCCGCCGAACGCGAATTCACGATCACGACGGCCGGCGTCTTTCTCTCAACATTTTATGCGATCTTGCTCGGGATCCTGTTTGCAGCTGTTTTCGGACTTTTCTGCGGGCTACTTTACTTTCGCTATCGGGAGCGCGAACGTGCACGAATGCCCACATTCTCCGACGCGGGCGGAATGATCCGGCTCAACCTCGACGGCCTCACACCGGAGATTGCCGGCGAAGAATAAGTTAGATCAAAGCGTCGATCAGCCGGTCGATATCTTCCTTGTTATTGAAGAAATGCGGCGCGATGCGTATGCGGTCGAGCCTCGGGCTGACGACCACTCTCTCTTTTTCCAACTGGGCCGCGATCTCATTCGGTGAAAGGCCGCCTTTGTGGCGAACGCAAACGATCGCTGAACGTTCACCTTCTTTTCGCGAACTCAAGATCTCGTAATCCTTCGAAGCGATTCGTTCACAAAGATACTCCGAAAGTTCGTCAAGATAGGCTTCGACCTTCCTTAGATCTGCGTCGATCAGGAGCTTCAAACTCGCCTCAAGGCCGTAGAACAGGGCTGACGGACCCGTTCCGGTCTCCCAAGCAAGGGCGTTCGGTTTGTAATTCTGCTCCCGATCGGCGAAATCCCACGCATCCTCGACACTGATCCAACCGACGAGTGTCGGCGAAATGAGTTCGCGCGCCCGGTCGGAAAGGTAGATGTAGCCGATACCTTCCGGTGCGCAGAGCCACTTATGCGATGCTCCGCACGCCGCATCGACGCCCAATGCCGGTAGATCATAGGCGTGTGCCCCGAGCCCCTGAATAAGATCGACGCAAAAGAGAGCGTCCGCCTTGTGAGCTGCCTCAGCGATCCGCGCAAGGTCGCTGCGGAAACCGGAGGCGAACTGAACGGAACTAATAGTGACGAGGCGGGTGTTCGAGTCTATCAGGGAGATGAGCTCGTCGAGATCTATTCGCCCTTCGCGCTCCGGGGCGAGCCGTAATTCAACGCCGTGACGATCACGTACATTTCTCCACGCATAGAAATTCGCCGGGAATTCATCGGCAAAACTCACGATATTGTCGCTTGTCCGCCACTCGATCCCGTTGGCGATCGTCGAAAAGCCGTCCGACGTGTTTCGCATAAATGCAACCTGCTCGTCCCTTACGCCGAGAATGCCGGCCATCAACGTGCGGCAGCGTTTCTTTGTGTCCACCCAAGCTCCGAAGCGAAGACCGGCGTAAACTGCCGCATCTTCAAGCTGCGATAGGATCGCGTCGATCGCAGCCCTTGGCGGCGGTGCTACAGCCGCACTGTTCAGGTATGCAAAGGTCTCTGTTGCTGCGAATTGGGATCTGATCGTGGGATTCATTTTTGTTCCGGCTCCTCGGTCTAATGCGTTTGGCTGCTGCTTTTGGCAAAGATTTCCTTTGACAACCCGTAGCCTCTCCCTTGATTATAAATACTTGTGAGGCTATCTCGATAGCAGGGAGCCTAGACGAGTGCAACTTTTTCGCGCGTTTTTACCGTCCAAAGCTTGGCATGTTCGATTCGGGAAAGAATAAACAGATCGCGTTCGGCGAGGTCCATCCGCAAGATGACACCGATATCGCCGTTACGTCACTAAAACGCGAATCGCGGCAGGGCCTCCTTTCGGAAGGCTTTAAGCTCGCGCGCGACATCTTCCTGATCATCGTCGTTTTCATCCTCTTCGGCGTATTCTTCGTCCAACCGGTCGTTGTCGAGGGCACGTCGATGCTGCCGGAGCTGCACGACGGCGAGCGTCTGCTCGTCAACAAACTCGTTTACTACAAGATCCAGGGCTACAGTTGGGGCCATATCGAACGCGGCGACATCGTGGTCTTTTGGTATCCGAACGACCCTGACAAGAGCTTCGTCAAACGCGTGATCGGACTCCCGGGCGAGACGGTCGAGATACGCTCGGGCAAGGTCATCATAAACGGAAATACGTTGAATGAAGACTATTTGGATTCGGCTCACAACAGCTCATTCCCCAACCTTTCGCCGCGAATCGTCGAAAAACATCATTATTTTGTCCTCGGCGATAATCGCGACAAATCGCTCGACTCACGTTCGTGGGGGCTTGTCCCGGAGAAATACATTTACGGAAAGGCATTTTTCCGCTATTGGAAGCCTGCAAATATGGGCTTTCTGGAACACGGCGAATACCCAAACCAAATTCCTTCCCCGACCCCAGCATCACTAGCGGATGACGACGAGCTAAGTCGCTAGCTTTCGCAAATTCTCACCCTCAGCTTCGCCAAGAGTTACCAAAGTCAGTTAAAATTAAACTTAAATGCAGGAGCAGCGTGTAAAAGCGATCCTTGTCCTCGAGGACGGACGTGTTTTTGAGGGAATTTCGTTCGGCGCCGTCGGCGAGACGTTCGGCGAGATCGTGTTCAATACCTCGATGTCGGGCTACCAGGAGATCTTGACCGATCCGTCTTACGCCGGTCAGATCGTCACGATGACGTATCCCTTGATCGGCAACTACGGTGTCAATTCCGAAGATGTCGAAAGCCGCAAAACGTGGGCCGAGGGCTTCGTCGTTCGTGAATCGAGCCGCATCGTCTCGAACTTTCGATCGACAATGTCGCTTGACGAGTATCTTAAGGCCAACAACATCGTCGGCATCGAGCACATCGACACGCGCTCTCTCGTCCGCCACATTCGCGATAAGGGTGCGATGCGAGCCGGCATTTCGTCAGTCGATACAGACAAAGGATCGCTGCTCACAAGGATCCTCGCTCAGCCGGAGATGCAGAACCGCGAGCTCGCAAGCACCGTTACGGTTGAAACTTCATTCACATATGAGCAGGCTCCCGCATCGGAGAGATACCACATCGTAGCGTATGACTTCGGCGTAAAGACCAATTCCTTGCGTGAGTTCGCAAAATTCGGCTGCCGCATCACGGTCGTCCCGGCCGAAACCACCGCCGACGAAGTTCTTGCGTTAAAACCCGACGGCATTTTCCTCTCGAACGGCCCCGGCGACCCGGCCTCGATGAAAGAGACGATCGAGGAGATACGCAAACTTGCGCAAAGTAAGACGCCGATCTTCGGCATCTGCCTTGGTCATCAACTTCTTGGCGAAGCTTTCGGCGGCAAGACCTACAAGCTCAAATTCGGCCATCGCGGCGGGAATCAGCCGATCAAAGACCTCACCACCGGCAAGATCGAGATCGCGTCGCACAATCACGGATTCGCTGTCGATGCCGATTCCCTCCCAGCCGATATCGAGGTTACGCACATCAACCTGAACGACCACACGGTCGCAGGCCTTCGCCATAAGACACTGCCGATCTTCTCCGTGCAGTATCACCCGGAATCCGCTCCCGGCCCGCACGATTCTGAATATCTGTTCGTTCGTTTCATCGATGCGATGAAACGAACGGACGAGAAGTAGGGCGATCGGTCTACGTCGAAACGCAAGTCAGAACCGCCTGCGTCAGTAGGCGGCCAGAATCAATACATACCATTGCCGCGTTGTGATGAGGTAGTTAGGTTGGCCGCAAGAAAGCGCAGGAAGGCGCAAAAATGAGGACGGGTTTGTCGCCCGCCCTCATACTTTTTTTGCGCATACTGAGCCCTTTTTGCGGCTGCTTGGTTTAGTGACCGCCCGCTCATGCAGGCGGTTCTGACCACGGTTATTGGCCGATGCCGAAGATGTACGGGGCGATGATGAGCGAGACGATGGACATCAGCTTGATGAGGATGTTCATCGACGGGCCCGACGTGTCCTTGAACGGATCGCCGACCGTGTCGCCTGTTACGGACGCCTTGTGCGGCTCAGAGCCTTTATAGACCGTTTCGCCGTTGATCTCGACGCCCTTTTCGAACGACTTCTTGGCGTTGTCCCACGCGCCGCCCGCGTTCGATTGGAAGATGCCCATCAGCACGCCCGAGACGGTCACGCCGGCGAGAAGGCCGCCGAGTACCTCGGGTCCGAAGATGAACCCGACCACGACCGGTGTTACAAGAGCGATAGCGCCTGGAAGGATCATTTCGCGTATCGAAGCCTGCGTTGAGATCGCGACACACTTTTCGTATTCGGGCTTTGCCTTGTATTCCATGATGCCCGGAATTTCGCGGAATTGACGGCGAACTTCCTGCACCATATCCATCGCCGCCTTGCCGACAGCCTGTATGCAAAGGGCCGAGAAAATGAATGGGATCATACCGCCGACGAAGAGGCCGGCGAGCACGTTCGCTTTATAAATGTCGATGCGATCGATACCTGCGATGCCGACAAAAGCTGCGAATAGCGCAAGCGAGGTCAAGGCAGCACTTGCGATTGCGAAGCCCTTTCCGGTCGCGGCGGTCGTATTGCCGACCGCATCGAGATTGTCGGTGCGTTCGCGAACCTCCGGCGGAAGCTGGCTCATTTCGGCGATGCCGCCGGCGTTGTCAGCGATCGGGCCAAAAGCGTCGATCGCGAGCTGCATCGCGGTCGTCGCCATCATTCCCGCGGCCGCAATAGCGACGCCATAGAGGCCTGCGAAGTAATACGAGGCCATGATGCCGCCGGCAAGCGTTAGGATCGGCACGACGGTCGATTTCATCCCGACGGAGAGGCCGCCGATGATGTTGGTCGCGTGCCCGGTCGAAGATTGCTGGATGATCGAGTTCACGGGAGCCTTGCCCATCGCCGTGTAATATTCCGTTACAAAACTCATTATCGCGCCGACGACCGTGCCGACGACGATCGCTCCGAAAACGCCTTCGCGGGTGAACGTTACCGAGCGAAGGGCGAGCGTGCCCTCGGGCAGCATCCAGTTCACGACGAAGTACGACGCTATCACCGTCAGGATCATCGAGAGCCAGTTACCGAGGTTCAGTGCGTTCTGGACGCTCGCGTTCTCGTCCTTGATCTTCACGAAGAACGTGCCGACGATCGAGAAGACGATGCCGAGGCCGCAAATGATCATCGGCAGCAGAATGGGCGACATTCCGCCCATCGAGTCACGAACGCTCACCTCTTGACCCAAGACCATTGTCGCGAGGATCGTCGCAACATAAGAGCCGAAAAGGTCGGCACCCATTCCGGCGACATCGCCGACGTTATCGCCTACGTTATCAGCGATCGTCGCGGGATTTCGCACGTCATCTTCCGGAATTCCGGCCTCGACCTTGCCAACGAGATCGGCGCCCACGTCAGCAGCTTTCGTATAGATCCCGCCGCCGACGCGTGAAAAAAGTGCGATGGATTCTGCACCGAGCGAGAAGCCGGTCAAAACCTCGATCGCCGTTCTCACCTGATTAGATTCGAGGTGCGCGAACATCGCCAAGAACGCTATGAAAAGGCCGCCGAGCCCGAGGACCGCGAGGCCTGCGACGCCGAGCCCCATGACCGTGCCGCCTGTGAACGAAACTTTAAGAGCTTGTTTTAGGCTGGTTCGGGCGGCCTGTGTCGTGCGTACGTTCGCTTTGGTCGCAACACGCATCCCGATGTAGCCGGCCGTCGCAGAAAAGACGGCACCGATCACGAACGCGATACAGATGACCCAGCTTGAATGGATTTGGCGGCCGTTCACTTCGTGCACCGTGCCCGAATATGCGAGCAATGCGGCGGTAAAAAGCACAAAGATGCTCAACACTTTCCACTCGGCACGCAGGAACGCCATCGCGCCGTCCGCGATGTGCCCCGAAAGCTCGCGCATATTGTCGTCGCCCGCGTCCTGCTTGCCGACCCAAGCCGACTTATACGCCATCACGATCAGGCCCAAAATGCCGAATGCCGGCACCAAATAAATTACGTTTTCGTTCATAGTGTGCTCTTAAAAGATCGGCGTCTTGCCGCCCTCAAAACCGCAGCGGGCGAACTTCGCTTTCGTTGCGCACCGCTCAATTTTACGCAAGGCGTAACCGGTCCTTCTTCTCTTTTATATCGATGTTCTTACGCCGCTCAACGACGCGATTCTCAAAACCAATAATTATCGAATAATCAAGGCAAAATCGCAATTTGACGGGCAAGAAATGTGCCGAGGCCAAATGATCCGTCGTTGCAGACGCGCCGCACTAGATAGGCCGGTCAGCTCTCCGTTCTGTTGTATAATCTTCGAGGAAGCCCGTCTGCCTTTCCCAAATACTGTTTACATGCCTGTTCTGAATTGGATCGGTAAAGAAGCCGTCGTCAAGCACCACAAGGAAGTCCCGTTTCGCCTGATCGAGCCGGTCGAGGAACTGTCTTGCCCCCCTCCTTACGAAGGAGGGGTGGCAGCGGTTTTAAGATAGCCCGCGTATGCGGGCTTGAGCATAGAGCCACGGGTGGAGCCGCTTCGGCGAAACCCGTGGAAATGCGAGATCAATGTACCAAGCCCGCGTATGCGGGCGACAGAAGATTCGCATTTTTTATTCGTCCGGCGAACCGCGCTGTCGCCATCTGCGATGGCTTGTTAAAATTGGGCGATGCATTACCCACGGGTGGAGCCGCTTCGGCGAAACCCATGGGAACAAGTCGATGATTTGATTCGAGCCCGCGTATGCGGTCGACAGGGGTTGAGATGCCGCGATCATATACAAATCTGATCTACCATATCGTTTTTGCGACAAAGAACCGGGTTCCATTGATCACGCCCGACAGAGAGGAACGTTTATATGAATATATCGGCGGAATTATTCGCGGTCTCGGCGGCATTTGTCTCGTGATCAACGGTGTCGCCGACCATTTGCATGTGCTTGCAAAATTGCGCCCGGACAAAGCGGTGTCGGATGTGCTTCGCGACCTAAAGGCAGGTTCCTCAGGGTGGATGCACGATGTATTCCCCGACGCAGCGAATTTTTCATGGCAGAATGGTTATGGTGCATTCACCGTTAGCGAGTCGCAGGTATCGAAGGTCGAAGCCTATATCACACGCCAAAAAGAACACCACGCGAGAGAATCCTTTGAGGCCGAGTTCGTATTATTGCTGGAAAGGAACCGTATCGAATTTGACCGGCATTATTTGTGGTCTTGATCAATTCGATGGGTTGTCACCTATCACATCGCGCTATCGCCCGCTACGCGGGCTTGGCCGCATTTGGCTCTTTTCCACGGGTTAGCACCCGTGGCTTTATGCTGACACCCGCTATGTGGGTTAATACAAAATGCCGCTAAAAGATTACCAACGATCGCTGCTCGATGATTACCCCGCGTATCTCAAGCGGACGCGGGGATTGTCCGACCGGCTGATCGCGCATTTGGACTAGAGCATTCAAACGGTCTGGATCCGAGCCGTGATGAGTCACGCCGAATATGATCGTGGCAAGTGGAAAGCTGATTGCTAAAAGCAGCAAAGCATTGATATGACAAAAAGATACGATCCCAAAGCATATGCGACCCTCCTGGCCAAATATTTACCGGGCGTGATCCGCACTGAGGAAGAGAACGAGAAGGCTCTCGCGATAGTTCTTCAACTGATGAAAAAGGGAGGACGCGGACGGTCGCCCGAAGAGAGTCGGCTGCTCGAACTGCTGGTCACGCTCATCGACGCGTTCGAGGAAAAGGCCTATCCGATCCCTCGCACGAGTACCACGGTCGCCCTTCGGGAACTTATGCGCGAGCACGGTCTGCGGCAGACCGATCTACTCGATATTTTTAGCTCGCAAGGCACCGTCTCACAGGTCCTCAACGGCAAGCGCGAGATCAGCAAACTACAGGCCCGAAAACTGTCCGAGCGATTTCGCCTGCCCATCGATATTTTTATTTAAGATCTCCGTTAAAATCAGTATGTTCTTCAAACTCGAAATTACGACAATAGGTGATTCGCTTGGAGTGATCTTGCCGAAAGAATTGGCCGAGCGTCTCGCTGTACAAGAGAATGGTTGGGTTGCTTTTAGGGAAACGCCGCAAGGGATCGAGGTTCGCACCCTCAAAGCAAAGCCTTTAGACGATTCAGCGATCGTCGATCGCGAACCGTGAATTCGGGATCAAACGAGGATCGGCCGCTAGTTCACGAAGAGGCTCCAAAAGCCTCGTTAAGGCTGCCGCGTGTCACGCTAAACTACTGCAACGTATAGCACTTATCGCATTTCATCGCATTTAGCACGGTTACGGTGATTTTCACGTCATTTCTTGACGGTACCTTCAAAAATAGGCGTATTTTTGCACCCGGATCTGCGCAAAACGTGTAATTTCCGCACGGTTTTTTCGCATTTTTTCTCATTTTGAGGGATATCGCCGCTCTGTCGCCGGGATCCGCCACAGTGCCGAAATTTCCCGCTGCCGTGAGTACCGCAAACGCCGCAAGAAAAACACGATCGCTATAAATTCGGCGAAGGGTGGGCGCCACGCAATCGTCGCTAAGGCCGCCTCGGCCGCCGCCCTGGGTTCGCTCGGAATCAATAACCCCCCGGAGCGCGCGGAGCACGGGAGACAGAGCCTTTGTCGGCGGCACAGCCGCCTCCGAGATCGATTTTGAGAGCCGTGCCCCGGTCTTAAGACCAGGGCAATTCAAAGAGGAAAGGCAGCGGCAAATACTAAGAAGAATGGCGAATTGATGATGACGCGTGCCCTTACTGCGTGCGGGCTTCCGCAACGGTACCTCTGCAACTCTGTAACTCTCTAACTCTGCAACTCTGTAACTCTGTAACTCTTTAAGTTCAGTCTCTTGACATTGGATGCAACGCTGTGCTATCTATGAGACAGCGTTAAATGTTGCGTTAACACGAACAAACGTTATGGGAATAGTTGATAGAGATTTTGAGAAGTTCATAGGCGGGCCGACGAAGGCGTATGCCGACCGCGTCCATGTAACGATAAGCCCGAATGGTTCGATCTTTTTGAATAGGAAGGCGCATCTCATGATGGGCAAGCCCGTATCCGCGCATCTGTACTACAGCCGTGAAAAAGATATGATCCTGATCGAGCCGACACAAACCACTATGTCGAATGTCGCGTTTCGGCTGAAGGAGGACGGCGCTTCTACAGGCGGACGCAGGATCTACGCGAATCCGTTCTGCAAGCACTTCCGTATCAAGCCGACAGAGACGCTCAGGTTCGTTACGCCGGATATCGATTCCGCAGGCCGAATGTTCCTGAAACTTACCGAAACCGTCGTCGTTACCGGCCCATCAAGAAAGCGAAAGGGGAAGTAAGTAAACCTCGATAACGTGAAGCCGTGTCGGATCGCGCTTCCGGACACCACAAGCGTAACGATGGTCGTATCGGAGGCAGATTGTCGCCGAAGGTGACGAACAAAATAGCGTAGGGTGGAACCCTACGTTCTTACGCCGAATTGGATCTGTCCCTGAAAGGGACAAACAATATAAGCGTTCGTTGCTCCCTTACAGGGAGCATTTTTGCTCGTCGTCCCATTCGTAGGGATGCGGCCTTCGGCCTTTCCCTACGCTATTGTATTTGTCCCTTTCAGGGACACTAGAGCAGCGGAGCCGCCGGGATGTGCCGGCGACAGAAGAGAAGAACCCAGTCGCTACCGCTCCCGGTTCTGACAGAACTCGGCGTCTCTCCGTCTCGGCGGTTGATCTCGAGTGGATGACAACGGGACGCCTTACTAACGTGCGGCGTTCTACGGCTTACTGCTCACTGCTTACGGCTCACTGCTCACTGCTCACTGCTCACTGCTCACTGCTCACTGCTCACTGCTCACTGACCACTGCTCAGTCACACATCCAGCGGTTGTTGATGCGTTTGGCGAAGGCGCCGTCGGAGCCTGCGCGTCCTTGGGAACATTCGCCTCCGCGTCGGCAGTCTTTGCAATAGACGAAGGCGCCGTCCGAGACGGGCGGGCGTCCGTCGCCGCCGCGGGCCCATTTTTGAATATCGCTGAACGTGATATTCGGGTCGTATTGAAAGAGTCCGTCTGTGAGTTCGACGTTGTAGCCGAAGCGGTTCGGCTTGCCGTCGATGCGCGTATCGCCCGAGCCTTCCGGCATGCGGCCGGTCTGGAACATCATTCTGCCGCCTTGGAAATTCGGCCGTCGGACGATTTGGCCGGACGTGTCTTTGCAGGCGAAGATGCGCGAATCGTAGCAGAAGCGGTCGCCCGTCGATGTGATCGAGACGCCGGGGTCGGCCTTGATCGTGTCGGCGCCGAACCAGTTGCCGGTCGAGATGAAGTTCGCCGACCCGTGCAGCTCGATCGGGTCGCCGAAGACGCTGCCGATCATGATGAGATTCACGTTCGTGATCATCCCTGCGGGATTCGTGTAGAGCGTGCGTTTGCCGCGTTCGGATCCCGAATTGATGACGGTCAGAGAGCCGATCGTGTCCACGTTCAGGAAGGTTCCGCCGATCGCCGAAGCGTAATCATAGCCGCCGCCGAAGGTCTGCTGGATGAGCATCGAGCCCGCAGCTTTGACGCGAATGCCGTCGCCGGGGCCGTTCGTCGCGATATAGGAAAATACGGTGTTCGCGATCGTCCAATCAGTGTTGTAGGTGTCGATCCAGATGCCGGTCTTGTTGTTCACGAAGAATCCGTGATCGACCTTTATGTAATCGAAATGCCACGACTTGCAGACCTGCTCGTCCGCCTTGCAGTTCTCGTCGTTGGCGTTGTGGACGTAGATCCCCTTGTCGAAATCCTGGAAGGTGATGTTCTCGAATTTGAAGACCTGGCTCGAGTTCGGGGATTCTTGTCCGGTACGCGAATTCTTCGCCCATTTGCCGAGAGCCTCGACGCCGTACGTGCCGGTCGAGTCGCGTTTTGCCTCTGCCATGAGCGACGAATTCCCCATCAGTTCGAGGTCCTTGACCGTAACCTGGTTGGTGCAGCCGCCGATGCGGAATATCGTCTGGTTCGGGTAACGCAGGCGAATGCGCGTCGGGCTGAAACGCCACGGAAGGTTCGAGTTGGCGACTGATGCGTTCGAACCCGCACCGATGATGTTCAGTCCGGAAGTAAGCGTTATCGCCTGATAGTTCGGGTCACGACGCACGCCGTCGATCGTGCCGACCACATAATCACCGTCGGGCACGCGCAAGGTTCCGCCTTGCCGCGACGAAATGTATTGGATCGCATTGCGGAATGTCGAGGTGTAGTCCTTCGGCTCGTCGAACTCGTATTTACCAAGCTGCGTTCGACGCACGGGGCGGAAATCTTTCAAGTTGTAAAAACCTGTGTTCTCGTTCGTCGGATACCAAAGATAGCTTGCACCGTTCGTGAGCTTTACTTCGTACATCGGCTCCGGCCCCTGAAAACACCAGCGGCCGATGCCGTTCGTGTACGTCTTGCCGTCGCGGACGTCGCTGCCGTCGCATGGCGAGATATTCGGTGCCTTCTGCCGCATATCCGTCCCGGCGATATAGACCTCGATCGCGTTCTTCGCACCCGTACTCGGCAGGTATGTGATCGGGCAAGTGCCGCTGATATCGGCCTCGAGCGTGAAGGAATAGCCTTCGAATTTATTCTGCGCCGCAGCAATGCCGACGCTTGCAATGAAGATCAGGGCAAAAAGGATCGCGAACTTGAACGAACTGTGCATCAGGCAAAAATACTCCTTATTTTTTCATCCATAGGCGAGAATGTTCTCGTCAATTTGGCGTTTTTGTTATACTCAACAAAATATCACATACGGCGAAACTGAACTGTCAGCACAAGGACGAAACCGGCGAGTTGATGCGCCGCAAGCACAATAAAAATTAGACGAACTTCCAAAAAGAACCTATGAGCGATCCGATCTTAGTTGCAAAGACCAAAGAGAACGAATATTTCCTTCTTCCGCAGATGGCGAACCGCCACGGCGTCATCACAGGTGCGACCGGAACCGGAAAGACCGTAACCTTGCAGCGAATGGCCGAAGGCTTTAGCAAACTCGGCGTGCCCGTCTTTATGGCCGACATCAAAGGCGACCTGACCGGCGTTACGCAAGCCGGCGGCGGCAATCCGAAGATAGACGAAAGGAACACGCTGCTAGGCGTGACGCCGGCATTTCAAGGCTTTACGGCAACGCTGTGGGACGTTTTCGGCAAACAAGGCAGCCCTCTTCGCGCGACCGTTTCGGAAATGGGGCCGATCCTGCTTGCGCGTCTCCTCGATCTGAACGACACGCAGGAAGGCGTGCTCGCGATCGCATTCAAGTTCGCCGATGACAACGGAATGCTGCTCCTCGATCTCAAAGACCTCCAATCTCTGATGCGTTGGGTCGGCGAGAACGCGGCGGAATTGACGACGCAGTACGGCAACGTTTCGGCCGCATCGGTCGGCGCGATACAACGCGGCCTTTTGCAGCTGGATGAGCAGGGCGGCTCGATCTTCTTCGGCGAACCGGCCGTGAAGCTCGATGATTTCATTCAGACGGTCTCGGGCAAGGGCGTGCTGAATCTGCTCGCCGCCGACCAGCTTATAAACGCGCCGAAGCTCTATTCGACATTCTTACTGTGGCTCCTGAGCGAGCTTTTCGAATCGCTCCCGGAGGCCGGCGATCTCGAAAAACCAAAGCTCGTCTTCTTCTTCGACGAAGCTCACCTTTTGTTCACCGACGCGCCGTCCGCGCTCATCGAAAAGGTCGAACAGGTCGTGCGTCTCATCCGTTCGAAAGGCGTCGGCGTCTATTTCGTAACGCAAAATCCCGCGGACATTCCCGAGAAGGTCCTGGCACAGCTCGGCAACCGCGTGCAGCACGCGCTTCGCGCATACACGCCGCAGGAGCAGAAGGGCGTGAAGGCCGCCGCGACCTCGTTCCGCGAGAATCCGAAGATCGATACGGAAAAGACCATAACGGAACTCGGCGTCGGCGAGGTTCTGATCTCAACGCTCGATGAGAAAGGAATTCCTACCGTGGTAGACCGCGCGTTCGTTGTCCCGCCGGAAGGCCACATCGGGCCGATCACCGCCGAACAGCGTCAGCAGCTGATGACAAATTCACTTGTAGCGGGAGTTTATGACACGCCGGTCGATCGTGAATCCGCCTTCGAGATGCTCACCGCAAAGGCCGAAGCAAAGGCACAGGCACAGGCCGAGGTACAGGCTCAGGCCGATGCCGAAAAGGCCGCCAAGGCGGAAGAAAAAGCTCAACGGGCGGCCGCACGCGCTCCCGACACGATGTGGGAGTCGATCGGCAAATCCGCCGCGCGCTCCGCAAGCTCATCCATCGGGCGGCAGATCGGCAACACGATCGTACGCGGCGTCCTCGGCGGAATTTTCGGCGGCGGAAAAAAGAAAGGAAGCTGGTTTTAAGGGGCGATGTGCCCGAGCGAAATTGAAAATGCGTAAAGTTCCTTATCCACATCCCGGCGAGATCCTCATCGAAGAGTTTTTGAAGCCGATGGGCGTCAGCCAGTATCGTCTTGCAAAGGAGATCGGCGTTTCACAACGCCGCATCGGCGAGATCGTTGCCGGAACGCGGGCCGTTACGCCCGACACCGGCCTGCGGCTATCGCGTTTCTTTGGGATGTCCGAGACGTTCTGGACGGGCTTACAGCTGGACTACGAGTCCGCAAAGGCAAAAGATTCACTTGCCCGAACCCTCGCCGCCATCAAGCCGTTCAAGTTCAAGGAGAAACGTGCGTAGAAGATACGCACGACTCTTCGCAATAGCCACCTGGATATGAGACGTTTATGTTTTTTTCTGTTGATCGCTCTGGTGGGGCTGCTCTCCGACACCACAGCTCAAACACCTAATCCCGTTGCCTGCGGCCCAACCGTAAACGAACGTCTTGATCGGTATTTTGACACCGCTGAGGTAACGCCGAAACAAGTAGTAAACAACACTGACACTGGCCGCTGGGAATCAAAAACAGAAACGATCAAGGTCGGAGACCATACGGTCAAATGGGCCTTCAACGTAAAGGGACAGATCCCGCATTCGATGCTTTCGATCGACGGTGAGCCAATCTCTTTTGCGGGAATTGCGAGTACGAATGACGCAGAGGAAACCTCGAAGATCAGTCTGAGTGATTACTCGGATGAGTGGCGGCAGATCAAGCTCTACGAACTTTATCCGAAAGAGTTCATCACGATCACCATGGGTCCGAAAACCTGTACCGGCCTTTCGTGCGGCATCGCAACACAATTGATCTATGACACGAGCTCGAAGACTAAGACATTTTTCGGAACTTTTAGAACCGATTGGGAAGTGAGGTTCTTCCGGTTTACCGGTGAGGTAGAATACTTCTATCTGAGCAAGAGGTTTGGCGGTGATCCGCACGGCGAGGGGGAAGCGTCCGTTACTTACGACCTTTACAAGCTGCGTCCCGACGGCGGGTTCGAGAAGCAGAAAGATGGGAAAGGCGATCCTTACTTTATCAAACATACCTATTATCCGGACATATTCGACGCGAACACGCGGACATCTCGACCCACCGGTAAGGCCGACATCCTCACACAACATTGGATCGAAAAGATTGATTAAATATGCGCTGAGCACGCGCCGGGGACGGTTGAGTCTCCTGAATCTATTGGGCATGAGATCGTTTCTGTCGCGTGTTTTACACGCTCCGGGTTTGATCTGTGCATCGTCCTACAGGTTCCGCTTCGCTCCACTTGTAGCTATCAAGATCATCGTGTGCTTTCGAACACTGTGGAGGCGCAGCATCTCCCGCTAACGTTCCGCTTCGAGCCTAACGGAGCCTAGTTCTTGTTTTGAATAATATCGAGAGACTAGGGGGCGATGACCTCGACGGTCGGGAAGTAGCGGCGAAACCGACGCGGGTCCCTTGTAAGGATCCGATAGCCGGCCACCAAGGCGTGAGCCCCAATAAAAAAGTCCGGTAATGTTGCTGCTCGTACTCCGCCGCGGCGTCGATACTCCATATGCGCTTTTCCCGCGATAAATGCGGCCGCGAAAGGAAGATCTTTCCGGAGAAAATCTTCCGATGGGAATGCTTCATCAAATTCGGCGGGCGTCTTGAATTTGATCGAAACCTCAGCATATATTATCGGATCGATTATCAGCGGTGCGGTGTCAGCCGCCGCTGCCAATGTTTCGACCGACCATTGATGCCACTCCGACCTAACATCATAAAGGTCAAGCAGCACATTGCTATCGATCAAAATCATCTTCGCCCCACCCACGCGTCCAAGCCATTATCTGGTCCGTAGTTAGATCGGGATTTGCCGTGCCTCTTTTTGCCATTGCACGGGCGACGATCTTTTCGCCTCTCGTCGGCCGACGGCCTTTCTTGGCCTTCTTGATCGTCACGGTATCACCACGCAATCCGAATTCGACCTCGGTGTCCGGAAAGATGCCGACTTTATTCCGTATCGCGATCGGGATCGTCACCTGGCCTTTAGATGTAACTCTCATCAAAGTAATACTCCTACCGGTAAGAGTATTACTTTGGGGCGGTAATTGCAACGGATTTTCGGATTGCGGAGTGCGATCGCGGATCCTGTCAGCGTGCGGAGCACGCGGCAAGTTCATTAGCTACACATGGAGCCGATAGGCGAAATGTGTAGAAAGCCGTCGCCCCCAAACCCATCGGAGCGTGTGAAACACGCGACATCAATCCCAAAGGTATCGCTCATCGAACGCAACGATCTTTCGTGCCAAAGACTATGTGGTAGAGAAAATGCGTGTGGGACATTTCGATATTGTGTCGCGTGTTTCACACGCTCCAATTGGTTCATTGCCGTTTCCTACACATTCCGCCTAGCGGCTTCATGTGTAGCTATCGAAGTTATCGTGTGCTAACGCACACTCCGGAAGAGTTCAAGGGTCACAACCGAGGTTCGAATCAATTCCCAAATCTCAAATCCGAAATCCAAATATCGCAGTGGTCAATACAACAAATACTTCTTTCGTTTCTCGCGGAACTCGTCGAGAGCGGGTTGCCAGGCGGCTTCGATCTCGCTCAACGAGGTGCCGTTCTCGATGGCTTTGCGGATCTTGTCCGTGCCGCAGATCACGTCGAAAGGATTCTTGTCGAATTCGTATTCGTAAGCGTTCTGCCGCCATTGGAATTTTTCAGGATACATCTCGAACGCGGTCTGCGTCATAGCGATGCCGAGAAGAACGGGCGTGAACGCATCGCGGTCGGTGATGTGTATCTGAATGCCGCCGCACGTTTGGCCGGCAAACTCGCAGAACGTCGGGCGGAAGTAGCTCTCGCGAAAGGCGACGCCCGGGATCTCGAACTCGCGCAGGCGCGCGGCCCATTCGTAAGGTTTGATGTAGGGTGCTCCGTTCAGGAAGAACGGCAGTGTCGTGCCGCGGCCTTCGCTCACTTCGGTGCCTTCGAGATGCACCGTCGCGGGAAAAACGCTGCAAGTATCGACGTCCGGAATATTCGGCGAAGGCAGGATCCACGGCAACCCCGTTTCGTCGCCCCACAATTCACGGCTCCAATTCCGCATCTTCACGACCTCGAGTTCGCAGCCGATACCGAAATGCTCATTGAACATCACGGCAAGTTCCCCGATGGTCATTCCATGGCGCGTTGCGATCGGAAATTGTCCGACGAACGACGTGAATTCCGGTTCCGTGACATTGCCCTCGACGGCGATACCGTTGATGGGATTCGGGCGGTCGCAAACGATGACACGCTTGCCGTATTTCTTCGCTGCGCGCATACAGTTCGCCATCGTATAAACGAACGTGTAGATGCGGCAGCCGACGTCCTGCAGGTCGATGACGATGTCGTCAACATCCACGAGCATTTCCTCTCGCGGTTCGCGAACGTCGCTGTACAGCGAATAGACCATCAAGCCCGTGTGCTTGTCTCGGACGTGCGGCGTCTCGATCATATTGTATTGAACGTCGCCGCGAATTCCGTGCTGCGGGCCGAAAAGAGCGGTCAGTTCAATATCAGGATGTTCGTAAAAGACATCGGCCGCGTGGCGGAAGGTTTCGGGCAAGACGGACGCCTGATTGCAGACGAGGGCGACACGTCGTGCCTCGATCATCTCAAGCAGACTTCCCGTGAGAGTTTCGATACCAAGAATTGTTCGCTGCATAAAATAGAAAAAACCAAATAGTGTCGATCTCGAAAAATAGAAGATGCCCGAGACTCTGGGACAGAGCATCGGGCATCAGCCGGTAAATAAATTGACTTTACGTTGCGTGTGATCAATCGTTTCCTCGAACCGGTCTAGGTGAGGTCGCTCGTTTCTGCTTCGGGAGCGTTCTTCTTGACGGATTCGATGCCGTTGTCGCGGCCCGATTCGCTCTTATACATTTCGCTGCTGCCGATGATCTGGCCATTGCCGGCCTTCAGGTTGAAGAAAAAATCGCCCTTTGCCGAGGTCTTTTTCTCATAACGAGCGTCGTCCGCGGCGTTCTTCTTTACAGAGGCGATGCCGTTCTCAGCAGCGGCCTTCGTCTCGTACATCTCGCTTCCCAAGATCTTCTCGCCGTTGCCGGCCTTCAGACGAAAAAAGTATTTATCGTTACTCGATTTCGCAAGTTCAAATTTGCCTGCCATAAGTTCTCCTTATTCTTATAAGTTCTTCAAACACAATACATTGTGGGGAAGAGCAACCGCTTTCTCAAGGCTCAACAATGTGTCAATTATTCTATCTCATATTTCAAAAAAGTGAAGCCAAAAATACACGACAAAAATAGCTTCAGGCTCCGAATCGTGCGTCGAGGAGGCGGCCCATCGAGCAGAGCCGGATGTATAGATCGGCGGCGGCGAGGATGATGAGTGTTATCGCGATAACGCGGCTTCGATTTCGGGAGAGCCGTCCGAAGCGGCCGGTCGGGCCGGAAAAGAGTGCCGTCAGGCAGATGAGGACGGCAAGGCAGCTTACCAAGAGCAGGATCGTCCCGCCGCGAATGCCGAAAGAGTTCACGCCCAAATTCGAAAGGAACCACATCGAGCTGTATGCGTCATACAAGAGTGCCGCGAAATAGACAGTGCCCGCGAACGCAAGAAGCCGCTCGACGATCAGCAGGATGAAGCAATCACATTCTTTTATCGCACGCCTTGCGGACGTGAAAGCGATCAGCCAAAGAAGAACGAGAGCCGGCGAGCCGGGCAGCCACCAGGGCATCCACGTCCCGCGGCCGCCAAAGAACCCTTGCGGCGAATCGCCCACAAGTTCCGGAGCAAAGAGCGGCGAGAGGTAATTTGCTCCGCCGCCTAGAAAATAATAGTGATCTGCCTGAAGAAGGGCCCAGATCGAATAGACGAAAAAGGCCGCAATGGCGAGCAGCGTTGCGAACGAGACGGCTCGGCGTTCCTCGCTTTCGAGAACACCTTCGGAGGGAGCGTTGGGATTCTGATCCATAAGGTTATCCTAGCGGACTTCGTGCGAAATGTCGTCTTGTGCGGCATATTCCATTTTTGCCGGATCCAAGTGTATAATCCGCACGTCAGCAAGAAGTGAAAGGTGGGCAAGAGGATCTACAACAAGCTTGCGTGGCTGAATGAACTTCCGCGTGAAGAGGCGGTCTATGTCTTCACGGAGTGCAGCGGTTCGGCGCAGTGGGCAGAGGCGATGGCGGATGCACGGCCATTCCCGATGCTCGAACAGCTCTTCTCTCAGGCGGAAGAATTCTTTGGCAGCCAAGGCTTTTCTATTGTTGAGAAACGCCTCGTCTCTGTACTTGAAAGATAGAAGGTGGAGAATTTTAGCCACGAATGCACGAATAAAAGTGGAGATGTTCGTAAAGACCGCGGCATGACCCTCTATGCTGTGACAACAACACGTCCACCGAAACGCCGCTCGATTTTCACTTCTCAATCCTTCTCATATTCGTGCATTCGTGGCTGATCTTTCTCGCGGCATACTCTTTAAACTTATGGATCGGAGAGAATTAATAAAAGCCGTGAGTGCGATCGCGTTGACGGCTAGTACAATAAAGGGCGGGGACTCAAGCGGGCGTCGCCCCAAGCCACGGATGATCAAACCAAAGGCGTTGAAAGCAGGCGATCAGGTCGCCGTTGTTGCGCCGGCAAGCGGTGTCGAACCGGAAGCGTTCGATCGCGCGTTGGCGAGCCTTACGGCGCTTGGATTTCTCCCGAAGGCCGGAACTCATGCTCGCGGCCGAAAGGGTTTTCTTTCGGGAACAGATGCCGAGCGTCTCGCCGATCTTCACGCAGCGTTTGCGGACAAAGATGTAAAGGCCGTCTGGTGCGTTCGCGGCGGCGGAGGCAGCCCAAGATTGCTGCCATCGCTCAACTTCGATCTCATAAGAAAGAATCCGAAGGTCTTCATCGGCTTTTCGGACATCACTGCTCTGCACGTCGCGATCAGCCAGCGGACCGGGCTCGTGACATTTCATGGGCCGGTCGGGACCTCGCAATACACCGACTACACACGCGGCCGTGTGATGGAACTTCTAACCGGTTCTGCGAAGCCTCCGATCGTCGTTGACCCTTCGCCCGAAAATCTAAAAAAGGAAGCCACGCTATTTCACCCGGCGACGATAAAGGGCGGACGTGCAAAAGGCGAACTTACGGGCGGAAACCTTGCCCTTCTTACCGCGCTCTGCGGCACGCCGTATGCACTCAAAGACATCGCCGGCAAGATACTTTTTATCGAGGACATAAACGAGCCGCCGTATCGCGTGGATCGAATGTTGACGCAGCTAAGACAGAGCCTCGACCTGCGATCGCTTGCGGGCATTGCGCTCGGTGTTTTTGATGACGGTGCGAATGCGGCAAAAGATGCCGAACCGCTGCTCGATGTGTTTCGCGATCGGCTGGGAGATCTTGGCGTGCCTGTCGTTTACGGCCTTTCGTTCGGACACATCGCCGACAACATGACACTGCCTTACGGCATAAAGACTGAGCTTGATGCCGACGCGGCAAGCCTCACTTTCCTTGAATCAGCCGTTGGTTGAACGCCGGCCGCTCGGCCCCGATCCGTCGGGGCATCGAGCGACCGTCTTGGGCTTGCCCTTTGGCAGTGCGGCCGGGCTCGCCCGACCGTGTCGCATCGAATATTAACAATGGAGGCGGCTTGCCGCCGACAAGTCCTGTCGCCTGCCTCGCAGGCTCCATCATTCATTTTTAGCCCGGGACGGTCGGGCAAGCCCGACCGCACTGCGATGCGGCAAGCCGCCTCCAGGAAGTTACGAAGTTTACAGAGTTGCGATCCCGGATCTCCGTTGGGAAGAAGGTCTCACTGGGTACGTAATTTACGTCGAATGCGATTGAATTCGCCGATGCTCCATGCCTGTGCAGCGGCGCCTTTTGCTGCGTGCGGAGCGTCACCGTCAAAGATCTCGGACAACGAACCGAGCATAGTGTCCTGGAGATGCTCTTCAAGGCCGCTCAGCATTTTTCGCGCGCTTTCGACAACGTCACCCTCATCGCCATAGACACGCAGATACGCGTCGATGAACGGGCCGATCAACCACGCCCAAACCGTGCCTTGATGATACGCTGAATCCCGTTCGACCGGGCCGCCTTCGTACTTGCCGATGTACTTTGCGTCGTATGGCGCGAGCGTTCGCAGGCCTTTCGGAGTGAGAAGGTCTTTTTCGACCTTATCAACGACAGAGCGCGCGCGTTCGCCTTTTAAGATCGGATAGAACAGGCTAACGGCAAAGATCTGGTTCGGGCGAACAGACGCATCTCTCGTGTCGCCATTGATGACATCGTAAAGACAGCCAAGGTCCGCGTTCCAGAATTTTTCCTCGAAGCTTTCCTTTGCCCGAGACGCGAGATCCGAAAATCTTGTTCTCGTTCTATCTTCGTCAAAGTGCTCCGCGAATGATTCCATCACGCGGAGTGCGTTGTACCAAAGTGCCTGGATCTCGACAGCTTTGCCCATTCGCGGCGTGATCACGCGGTCGCCGATCTTCGCGTCCATCCATGTGAGATTTTCGCCGGGAACTCCGGCGGAAAGAAGGCCGTCGTCATCGACGCGAATGCCGTATCGCGTGCCTTCAAGATGCCATCTGATGACGTTGACGAGCTTTAGAAAAAGATCGCCTTTTATGAGGTCGAGATCGCCCGTCGCCTCAACATAAGAGCGTATCGCTTCGAAGAACCACAGCGTGCCGTCAACCGTGTTGTAATCCGGCGTTTCGCTTCCGCTCGTAAAGCGATTGGGCAGCATCCCTTGCGAGATGTAGTTGAAATATTCGAGGATTATTTCCCGTGCGATCTCCGGCCGGCCATTCGCTACGGTGAGCCCGGGCAACGCGATCATCGTGTCACGGCCCCAGTCATCGAACCAATGATAGCCGGCGATCACGGTCTTTCCGGTGCCGCGGGCGACGATCACCTGATCTGCCGCTAGGGCGATGAGCTTGTCCGTTTCACCTTTTGGATCCGAGATGGCGACGACCTGCTCTCGACGTTTCACTTCGTTCTGTTCGAGTTCGGCAGCGTCTTCAAACTTGTGCTTCTCGGTCGAAGCAATGACGACGGCGGGCTTTGCAAGATCAAAACCGAACGTACAAGGAGCAAAAACATCCTCGGTAAAATCAAAGCCGCGTTCTTTCTCTATCGTATATGCAAAGTCGCGGTACCATACGCCGAGGTCGTCGATGCTGACGGCGTTGCACGCAAGATTCAACGCCGGAAAGCCGTCAAAGCCTGCAAATCTGACCGTGCCGATATCGACCTGATAGTCGTATGGAAAGTTTGCAGTTTCGTGCCGCAGATGATGATGATCGCGATAGGCGAGCATCGGAATGAGTTCGAGGCTCGCATCTGTATTCGCGTTCAGAACCGCCCAACTCATTACGGCAGTGTTCTCGCCGTGCGGCATAAAGATACGGCGTTCTATCTCGATGCCGTCGATGGAGAAGGTCCAGATCGGATACGGGTCGAGACGAAAATCTTTTAGCAGTTTATAACCTTCAGGCGAGACGGCGTTCTCATAGCGAGCGGTCGAAAGCGGAAAGCTTTTGCCCGCGATCGTGATCTTCTCATCAAAACCCGAGAGAAGCACGGCGCGTCCCAACGGCGGCCTTGTCGCCGCGACCAAGAGGCCGTGATAACGACGCGAGCGGATTCCCGNNGCATTTGTCTCTATTCTACAAGACCTCTTCCGAAGCGCGTAATTGCAGCCTGCGGGAGCGGACGGTACGGCTCGACGGAAGGCGAAGCCGCAAAGACTCGAGAGACGTTAAAGCCCCGTAAGTGTCTATTCTCCGACGGCCTTGCTGATCGCGAAGACAGCTATTCCAGCGGCTTCTCCGCGACGAAATCAACTTCGGTAAGGTCGTCATTCACCGCAATCACGCGCGTCGGGTTAGCAAAAACATATCGCTTCGAAGCGACTCTGACCACATAGTTTTCGCCAGCAGCGATATCGTCAAATCGATAATATCCAAACGAACTGGTGACCGCTAACTTTGTCACGCCGTCAGGACCTGTAAGGACGATTTTGGCGTTTCGAATGCCGTAGCCGCTGGCCGACGTCACGCGTCCTGCGACCGAGACATGCGCCGCGGTCGGGTTGAGGCTCGCAAGGGCAAATGGCGAGAGGGAATCAACCGTGCCGCACACACTGCGGTGACCCTGGCCATCATCGGTTCGGTTGGTAGTACGATCGACGAACACGCCGCCTTCGCCGTGCATCAACCGCAGCGATACAAAAAGCCAATTGGGAATTACCGGCGGCACATTGAGCNNGTCGTAATATCAAATGCTGCACATTGCTCGCAGAGCTGGAACCCCGCGGGCATGTCGCCCTCGCTGAGCGTGATATTCGTGAACGAGGTCGTGCCAGGCTGCGTTACGCCGGCGAACGTTACCGCTGATGTTAGAGGGCCTTGGACAGCGACATTGCTGCCGGTAGGTGTGGACCGATCGAACGAACTGTCGCAGCTGTCGCCGATACCGTCGCCGTCAGTGTCGGCCTGAGTAGCAAAGCTTGGATATGTATCCGTCGCCACGGTTCCGGGGATCTGAGCCAAGCCCGTTCCGTCAGTGTTCACTATCGACAGTTTTCCGCCCGTGATGTTCCAAAAAATGACTCGTGCTCCGTCGGGGCTGAAGCTGGGTGAGCTCTCCTGATCAGCTAAGGTTGTTAGGCGTGATTGATTCGACCCATTAGCATTCATCGTATAGACGTGAGGAATGCCGCCGTTCCGCGAGGAGGTGAAAGATATCTTTGACCCGTCACGACTATACGACGGTGCTATGTTCGAGCCGATGACTTCCTGCGTCAACTGTTCGACGTTATTACCGGTGGTATCCATTGTGAATATATCCCGGTAGGTGGTCCCCGAAACGGTGTATGACTTATCGAAGAGTATTCGCGTACCGGTCGGGTCAAAGCTTGGATTGAATGCCTGCCGTGGGAAGACACTAGTGAGCTGAACCTGATTCGAGCCGTCAGAGTTCATGATGAAAATGTTTTCACGGGCGCTTATTCGTTTCGAAACGAATGTGATCCTCGTCCCGTCCGCACTGTACGAGGGCTGCAGGTTGTCGCCGGCAATGTTTGTTATCCGTACGACGTTTGAGCCGTCGGCATCCATGACATAGATCTCGTAACGCGAGTTGTTTCGATTCGAGCTGAAAATTATCCGCCGTCCGTCCGGGGAGAATCTCGGGTGCTGGTCTGTGGCGGTATTGTTCGTTAGACGCACGACANNCCATCGTTGTCGGTATCGAGCTGGTTTGGGTTTACATGGATCGGGCAGTTGTCCGCCGCATCCAAAAGCCCGTCGTTATCGTCATCCGGATCGCAGGCGTCGCCGAGTCCGTCGCTGTCGGTGTCAGTTTGATCCGTATTTGCATTTGATGGGCAGTTATCGCAGGGCTCGCTGACCGTATCCAGATCGAGGTCGATCTTGACCGGTCCATCGAGGAAAACCCCTCCGCCCTCAAACTGCTGGCTGATCTGCGTCTGCTGGGTGCCGTCCGGATTCATCTTGTAGATTCGGGTCGTTACAACATTGTCATCATCCTTTGTGGAGTAAAGGATCTGGGTCCGATCCAGGCTCTCGAACGCCCCAACCTCGCGGGTGTCCGGCGTATTCGTTAAGTTAACGAGGCCTGTTCCGTCCAGATTGATCCGGTAGATATCCTGCACTTCACCACTGCTGAAGAGTACGGCAAGGCCATCCCTGGTGAACTGGCCGAAACCTGTTGCCAGCCCATAACGGCCGGAGCCGTCTGAGTTCATGATGTCGATCGCATACTCGTCCTCTGAAATGGATGAGGAAAACATGATCTTCGAGCCATCCGGACTAAAGTCGGCGCTGAAATCACTCCGATCGAAGCTCCCGGTAAGCCGCTGGATGTTCGAGCCGTCGGAATTCATTGTGTAGATCTCCGAGCTG
>JRYI01001640.1_pt1 | contig 28791 bp, 21 predicted proteins | sample 235361 | NCBI WGS metagenome assembly JRYI01 (sample SAMN03074212, study PRJNA261471) | activated sludge metagenome | biome: Common Effluent Treatment Plant; feature: Wastewater; material: Activated sludge; isolation source: activated biomass in a lab-scale reactor treating industrial wastewater at...
GGCGAGATCACGCTGCGCGGCGAGGTGCTGCCGATCGGCGGGCTCAAGGAGAAGCTGCTCGCGGCGCACCGCGGCGGCATCAAGACGGTGCTGATCCCGATCGACAACGAAAAGGACCTCGTCGAGATCCCCGACAACATCAAGGGCAACCTCAAGATCAAGCCCGTGAAGTGGATCGACGAAGTGCTCGAGATCGCGCTCGCCGCGCGCCCGGTGCCGCTTGCAGCGGCGGGCGAGGCGGCGGCGGGGGCGGCGGGACGACCTTCCGCTTGCCGGATCGGGCCTTCGTCTCGTCCTCGGCCTCATCGGATGATTCGGCCGCCGGTGCCTCGGTGGCGGCCGCCGGCTCGTCCTGGGCGAACGCGGGGGCGCCCCCAAGGCCGAAAGCCAGCAGAGCCGCCAGTGCGGTCGACAGGAGCTTCACTTTTGTCATCTGCGTCTCCGTCCTCTCATGTGCATGGATTGCGCAAGCCTGGGCGTCCGATGCGCCCATCCGGGACCTCTCGGGACCCTGCGCGACTATGTCGGGGCGGCATTACGCTGGCCTGGAGGCGGCGTTACAAATCCCGTAAAGTCCGTGGCGTTTTCGCGGCCGCCTCAGGCGCGCGATGGAAAGGCGATCCGGACCTTAAGCCCCGGGTCGTTCGCCGCCAGCGTGACGGCCGCGCCATGGAGATCGGCGATGGCGCGCACGAGACTCAGGCCGAGGCCGTGTCCGGGGCTCGTGCGCTCGCGTTCCAGCCGATAGAACCTGCGGAACACGTTCTCGCGCTCACTCTCGGGGATCCCCGGGCCGTTGTCGGCCACGCTCAGCACCGGACCGCGCGGGGTCTGTCGCACCGCAAGCTCGATGGTGGTTCCGGCCGGGCAATGCTGGAGGACGTTCTCGATCAGATTGGCGATCAGTTGCACGAGAAGCTCGTGGTCGCCGCGCACGAACGGTCCCGGCTCACGGGCGGGCGCGCAGACGAGGCGGAAGCCCGAGTCTTCGATCACCGGATTGTAGGCTTCGACGGCGTCTGCCAGCACCTGCGAAAGATCGAGATCCACGAAGCGCGCCCGGCGGTCGCCCGCTTCGAGCTGGCCGATATTCAAAAGCGCCTCGAACGTGGAGACGATGCTGTCGGCCTCGGCGATGGCGTTCTCGAGCACCTGCTTCACGGCCGGGCTCTCGCCTTCGATCTCGCTCGCGCTCTCCAACTGCTGGCGAAGGCGTGTCATCGGGCGCTTCAGATCGTGGGCGATGTCGGTCGAAGACTGGTTGGCATTCTGCACAAGGCGCTCGAGCTGGGTCAGCATCGCATTGATGCGCTCGGCAACCTCGTCGAGGTCGTGATGGGGGATTTTGACCGGCACCCGGCGGTTCAGCTCGCCGGAGGAGACGGCGGACAGCGTGGCGGCGATGTCGTCGATGCGCCTCTGCGCGCCGCGCGCGAGGTAGATTCCGGACCCGACGCCCAGGATGGCGGTCGCGAGCAAGCCCCAGCCGAGGCTGCGCATGAGGATGCTGCGCGCCTGCTGCACCTCGCGATCGGACCGGCCGATCAGGAGCATGCCTTTCGAAACCGGCGCCCAGACGGCAAAGAAGCGGTCCGGGCCGGTTCCGCCGACGGCGATGTCGGGCAGGCTGCTGCGCGAGAGCACGCGCCAGCCCTCGAAGGGCTGCTCGGTGCGGATATTGCCGGCGACGAACGCGTTATTGGAATCGACGACGGCGAAAATGCTGTCCGTCTCGCGGACGGATTCGACCTCGTCCGCCACGACGCTCACCAATTCGTCGAACCCGTAGCGTCGGTCGATGGCGAGCAGCGCATCGCGGGTGTTCAGGATGCGGGCGTGCAAGCCCTCCTCGATGCCCGCCGCCAGACGAACGATGAGGATGGCGAAGATCACCGAGACGGCGACCGTGATGATGAGGGTGAAGGCGGCGGCAGAGCGAACCTGCGTGCGCCGGAACAGGTCACGGATTGTCATTGATGGAGTAGCCGCTGCCGCGAATTGTGTGGATCAGCGGCCTCGCAAACGGACGGTCGATCTTGGCGCGCAGACGCGAGATGTGCGTTTCGACGACGCTGGTACGCGGATCGAAGTGGAAGCCCCATACGCGCTCGAGCAGCATGGTGCGGGTCACGACCCGGCCCTTGTTGCGCATCAGGGTCTCGAGGAGCACCAGCTCTTTCGGCTGAAGGTCGATGCGATCGTGTCCGCGCGTGACCCTGCGGCTCGCCACGTCGAGCTCGAGGTCGCCCGCGCGCAGGATGTCGCCCTCCGAGCGCATGGGGGCGCGCCGGCCGAGCGCGTTGACGCGCGCCAAAAGCTCGGCGAAGGCGAACGGCTTCACGAGGTAGTCGTCACCGCCGACGTCGAGACCCTGCACGCGATCGTTGACGCCGCCGAGAGAGGTCAGGAAGAGGATCGAGACGCGGCTGCCGGCGGTTCTCAGCGTGCGCGCGAGCGACAGGCCGTCCATGCCGGGCAGCATGCGGTCGAGGATCACGATGTCGTAGCTCTCGCGGATGGCGAGAGACAGCCCGTCTTTCCCGTCGGAGACCACATCGATGGTGTGCCCGGCCTGCACGAGCCCCTTCGAGATATACCGCGCCGTCTCCTTATCGTCCTCGACGAGAAGCAGCCGCATCATGAGGCTCCTTTGAGGCCCGTTCCGCCCTGATCCCGGCTCTAGAGCGTGATCATTTTGGATTGAATCGGGATCACGCTCTCTCTCTTCGATGAGACCGATGATTCACACTTCAGGCTGATAGGGCCTGAAGTGTTCATGGTCTATAGCACCAATCGCGGCCGGCCGAGAAACCGAGGCCCAAGAACCGAAAGAGCCCGAACGCGCAAGGCATTCGGGCTCCGGATACCCGGCAAGGCTCGGGCATCGAAAAGGCAGTCCGCGAGGGGGACCAATTGTTCAGGAGCTGGCTGTGGGCGTCCAGAGGACGCTCACTCTCAGGGACTGCCCAGGCCCAGACTAGGCAGCTAAGCTTACCCTCGCATGTCGGCCGCCTTACATTTCCTGTAAGCTTTGCGCGTGATCGTCGGCGCGTGGCGGAGACGATCTCGCGGTGCGTCTGCCCGCTCTCCCCCGTGTCAGGCGGCGGCCGCCGGGGCCGGGGCGTCCACGTCCGGCGCCTCGCGTTGCACGCCGGTGGGCGACGCTGGGGTTCGCTCCGACGGGCTCCCCCCTTCCGATGAGGTCTGGGGCTCCGATGACGTCTGGGTAAAGCGCGAGATCACAAATCCGACGACCGCCAAGAGCAGGATGAGGGGAATGTTCCTGGTCACGCCCCGCGCGATGCCGGGCACGGCGGCCGGAGCGATAGAGGCCAGGATCGCCCTCACCTCGGGCGTGAGGAGGGCGGTGAGGTCCATGTCGGACGCCGCATCGGCGTCGTCCGATGCGCCTCGCGGCCTGCTCCGGTTCGGGCGCGGCACTTTCGGACGAGGCCTTCGCGGCGCTGCCCACTCCGAGAACCGCCATCGTTATCAGGCCGATCAGCGCAAACGCGCTGGCCATGAGGGCGTAGGCCGTGACGTGGCCGTAGTGCTCCACGAGCCATACGGTGAGCGCCGCGGTGGCGAAGCCGCCCGCCACGACGAGGGGTGCAGCCATCAGCGCCCGGTCGACGACCTTCGTGACGGCGGAATCGATCGAGCGCTCGGCGCGCTTCAAGAGACCTTGGAACATCAATCGTTCTCCGCTGCGGCCCGGAAGTCCCGGCCGGACGCTCTCTTTGCAGGACTCAGGACTTCCACAGCGCGCCGATTACAAAGCCCAGTCCGGCCGCGACGGCGAGCGTCGTCAACGGCTGCTCCTTCACCGATTTGTCGACGGCGGACTTGAAGTTATCCGCCACGACCTGAATCTGCTCCGTCGCCACCCGGCCCTGCTCGGCAACACGCTCGAACTGTTCGCCGGTGCGCTCTGCGAGGTTGGCCGCCTTGTCGGCAAGCTCGTTGGCAGCGTTGCGCGTATTGGTGCTCGATGCTGACTGTGCCATCGGAAACGAAGCTCCTTTTTGAGATGAGGTGGCGTTGCGATCAGGCGCTAAACGCCGATCCCGCGCCTTTGGTTTCACGGCGGAGCATCAGCCGACCGGGGCGATCCCGGCGCGGCTCGTTCACTTTTCGGGAGCGTCTCGCGTGGCCCCTTTGCGCAGGGCACCGGCGACGGAGCGTCCGGCGCCGGCGGCCTGCGACCAGACGGATTTCCAGCTCCAGCGATCCTTGAGGTCGTGAAGGCTGCGCAGAAGCTGCGCGCGCCTCGCCTCGGGGAGGGCGGTGGCGATGCGCTGCCAGAGGCGCTCGATGTTGTAGGGATCCCGGCCCTCGGCGAGGCTGACGGGGACGGCTTCGGAGGCGGCAAAGCCGAGATCCCCGGCGGCGGCGGCGACGGCGGCGCGGATGGCCTGCGCTTTCTCGCGGCTGTCGCCTCCGTCGCTGTCGTAGGGGGGATCCCATTCGCCGAACGGCCGCAAGCGGTCGACATGGGTCGCGACGAGGACGAGCGGTGGGCGGCGCCGGTTCAAGCGCGCGGCGAAGTGGGCGCGGAGCGCGTCGAGAGCCTTGCGGTCCGCGTCGCGGTCGGCGCGGTGGGCGGCCACGACCCACAGCACGAGGTCGCTGTCGGCGGCCCGCTCCATCAACGCGGCGAGGTCCTTGCCGGTGCCGCCGAGCCCCGGGCTGTCGATGACGAGCGCGGCGGGGATTCCTTCGCGCTCGATGAGGTAGGGCGTGAACGCCGAGGTCGCGGGGAGCGCGTCCGTCGCGGCGTTGGCCTCCTTGGCGAGGGCATTGACGAGGGCCGATTTGCCGACGCCGGTCTGGCCGGCGATGAGAATGCGCAGCGGCTCGGCGCGAAGTTCGCTCAGGGCCGCTCGGTCGGCGGCGGATTCGTCCGAGACGTAATCCGTGAGCGCCCGCGACGAGACGCGCAGCCTGCCGCCGTAGAGATCGATGGCCGCGCGTCCGATCTCCTCGATGTAAGCGTCCGTAAGCTGGCGGGCGACGGCATCGCGTCCCCATTGCATCATGGCCTTCGATAACTGCTCGCGCGCCTCGCTGGCGGCGGCCGTCGCGGGGTTGATGAGGCGGACCACGCGCCAGACGTCGTAGGCCCGCTCGGCCCAGTCGAGCGCGCTGCGCCAGCGGTAAAGCGCCAGCGCCTGCGCCAGCGTCAGGCGGTCGCCGAACGGGACGTTCTCCAGGACGAACAGGCGGAGGCGGCGGCTGACGCGCTCGACGATCGCGAGCGCCTCGGGCGTCGTGAACTGCCAGACCGGATCGCGGCGGCTGGCGTGGACGCACCTGGCGACGGTGGCGACCGTCTCCTGGCCGAGCGTCAGAAGAGCCTCGGGGCTCGAGATACGTCCCGGATCGGTGGCGCGGGCAAGGGCCAGGACGTCCGCCCATGCCTGCTCCTCGAGCGGCGACCAGCCGTGCTGCAATGCCTCCTCGTCGGTGCTCTTTGGGAGATCCTCCTCGGCGGACTCCGGGACACGCTCGGGGAGAAGGCGGCGCTGGGCGACGTAGACGATCGCGACGCTCGCGAGCGCAAACGCCGTCCAGTGGAGCAGATAGCCGTTCTGCCACAGCCACACGCTGCCGAGGAGAACGAGCGACAGGGTGGGGACGAGCAGGCCGAAGGCGAGGAGGATGAGGGAGGCCGTGCGCCGTGTGTGCGCGGGAACGGCGGCTTTCTCGCTCATGGCTTGGCTCCCGGCGGCTCGCCGGCGGCCTTGCGCTCCCGCGCCATGCGGAAGGCGTCCCGCAGGGCCTGCTGGTAGGCTTCGGCGATGCCGCTACGGTCGCTCATGCCGAGGCGGCGGCCGTGCAGGTAATATACCGCCGCCTTGCCGAGGGCGTAGGTGACGGCGAAGCTTGCAGCGGCGGATGCGGCCGTGCCCGCCGTCTGGCCGTAGACCGGCAGCAGCTTGGCGATCTGGCGCAACCCCACGCCGGCCGCGACCTTGGCGACCGTGCCGGCGCCGATGGCGGCGGCCAGCTCGGCGTAGGCGCGCCGGTCCCACGCGATACCGTAGAGCCGCCCGAGCTCGCGCAGCATGCGGGCCTGGACGGTCGAGGCGGCGATGGCGCCGGCAACCGGCACCGGCACCAGGTCGCCGCCGGCCGCGGCCATGGCATGCTTCATCACGATCGGGTTCGCGGAGCGGGCTTTCGGATCGACCCTGAAGCCCGGCATCGATCCCAGGGCCGCCAGCATGCCGGCAGGCGCCACGGTCGCGAGCGCTTCCGTCAGCGCGTCGAGCCCGTAGTCGGCCGGCGGCAGTCCGTCGTCGGGTTTCGTGAGATCGACCGGAACGAAGAGAAGGGCGCCCCGTCCGGGCAGCTTGTCGAAGAGCGATCTCTGGTGGGCAAGCGCCCGCATCAGATCGACGGGGATGCGGGCAATGACGTCGGGCGGCGCGTTGGGCTCGAACGGATAGGGGAGGATGTGTCCCGCGCCTGGCGCATATGCCTCGTGGAGGCTGGTCTGGGCGATGACGACCGGCCAGTCCGGGTGGCGCGTCCGCACCTGGCGCAGGGCTTCGAGCACGGCGCTCTGGTCGGCGTCCATGGCGCGTACGGTCGCGAGGATCACGTGCGCGGCGCGCTCGGCGAGGGCGAGGTCGTCGGCCGGATCGTAGTCGGTTTCGCCAAGGCCGCGCGTGTCGAGGAAGCGCAGAGCCGGCCTGTCGCCCGGGAACGCGTAGAGGCGCGAGGTGCGCGTGCAGGGGCGAAAGCCGTCGCCGATCTCGGCGTCGCTCTGTTCGGTGATCGCGCGGATGATGGAGGTCTTGCCGCTCTGGACCTTGCCGAGGAGCCAGACGACCGGCGCGTACACGTCGGGATCGCCGTCGGCAGGCTCCGACCCGTCCTCGCGCCCGCTCGCGTGACGGTCGTCCGCTTCGGTGCGGGGATCGTCCGCTTCGGCGCGGGACCGGCTCGCGCGCTTGCCCGAGCGGCCGGGCAGCGCGCCCTTCAGCGCTGCAGCCCATCTTGCCATGGATGCCTCTCGCTCGTGCCCGAGGTGAGTTCATGACCTCACCCGAAGGTCAACCATCTCCCGCCGACAGCGGCAAGAACAAAAAACGCCGGAGCGGCCTTGCGGTTCCGCTGCGAGGCCCGCCGGTGGCTGTAGGCGGCGCGGCGGCATCCGCATCTGCCGGGGCCGGCAAAAAAACGCACGCGGAACGACGAGGCTCCGCGTGCGTCGTTGGCGTGTTGCGAAGCCTCGCGGTCAGGCTTTTTTCAGCGATGCGGGAGCGGTCCCGGCCGCTGCCGGCGCCGGGCTACCGCGGCGCAGGTAGTGTTCGCCGATGTTGAGCAGGATTGGCGCGGCGATGAAGATCGACGAGCTGGTCGCGAGCACGAGGCCGAAGAGCAGCGTGAGCGCGAACTCGCGCAGGGCCGGTCCGCCGAAGAGCGCCAGGGGTGCGATGGCCAGGAACAGCGCCACCGAGGTGCCGATGGTGCGCGACAGCGTCTCGTTGATGCTGCGGTCGATGACCTGGCGCAGCGGCTCGCGTTTCGAGCGCACGAGGTTCTCGCGGACGCGGTCGTAGACCACCACCTTGTCGTTGATCGAGAAGCCCATGATGGTCAGGATGGCGGCGATCGACGTCAGGTTGAACTCGAAGCCGGTCAAGGCCAGGAAGCCCACGGTCTTGGTCAGGTCGAGGAACATGGTGACGATGGCGCCGACCGCGAACGGCCATTCGAAGCGGAAGGTGATGTAGGCGAACATGGCGACGGCGGCGAGGCCGAGGGCCCAGAGGCCGTCGCTCAGCAGTTCCGCACCGACCGACGGGCCGACCACCTCGACGCGGCGGATCTCCGCGCCCGGCGCCGCCTTCTCGACCTCCTGGCGGGCGTTGGCGATGGCCGCCTGCTGCTCCTCGGGCGTGCCGTGCGGATGCTCGAAGCGCAGCAGCACGTCGGTGTCGGCGCCGAAACGCTGGACCTGGACGGGGCCGAGGCCCGCGTTCATGAGGGCGCTCTGCAACGCAGGGGCGTCTGCGGGGGTCGGGGTCTTGGCTTCGATCACCACGCCGCCCGCGAAGTCGATGCCCATCTTGAGGCCCGGATGGAAGGCGAGCCCGAGGGAAGCGAGACTGATCAGGGCGGATACGACCAGTCCCGAGTAGCGCGCGCGCATGAAGGGGATCGCGGTGTGGTCCGGGAAGAAGCGCAGCTTCGTGCCGATGGTCAGCGTCTTGGGGCGCGTGCGTTTCAGCCACCAGGCGGTCAAGAGGCGCACGAGCACGATGGCCGTGAACATCGAGACGATGATGCCGAGGCTGATGGTGACGGCGAAGCCGCGGATGGCGCCGACGCCGACGACGAACAGGATCAGCATCTTGATCAGCGTCGTGAGGTTGGCGTCCATGATGGTCGTATAGGCGCGGCGGAACCCGGTCTCGATGGAGGCGATGACGCCGTTGCGCTTGCCGAGCTCCTCGCGCGTGCGCTCGTTGATCAGGATGTTGGCGTCGACCGCCATGCCGAGCGCGAGCAGGATGCCCGCCATGCCGGGGAGCGTCAGCGTCGCGCCCATCATCGACAGGCCGGCGATGGTGAGCGCGAGGTTGACCAGGAGCGCGGCCGCCGCGAAGAGGCCAAAGCGGCCGTAGGTCGCGATCATGAAGGCGACGACGAACGTGAAGCCGGCGATGATGGAATATAGGCCGGCGCGGATAGCATCGGCGCCGAGGTTCGGGCCGATGGTGCGCTCCTCGACGATGGTGAGCGGTGCGGGAAGCGCGCCGGCGCGCAGCAGGACGGCGAGGTCGTTGGCTTCCTCGACGGTGAAGTTGCCGCTGATCTGGCCCTGGCCGCCGACGATCGGCTCGCGGATCACGGGCGCGCTGATCACCTTGTTGTCGAGCACGATGGCGAAGGGCTGGCCCACGTGCTTGGTGCTGACGTCGGCGAAGCGGCGCGTGCCGACCGAATCGAGGGCGAAGCTCACCACCCAGCCGCCGGCGCGCTGATCCATTCCGGCGGAGGCGCGCGTCAGGTTCATGCCGTCGACCTCGATGTGGCGGCGGACGGGGAGCTTCGCTGCGCCCTCGGCGCGGTCGGCCATGGGCAGAAGCTCGACGTCGGGGCCGGCCGGCGTGCCTTCGGGAGCGACGAGGCGGAAGGTCATTTTCGCGGTGGAGCCGAGCAGGCGCTTGATGCGGTCGGGGTCTGAGACGCCCGGCAGCTCGACGATGACGCGGTTCTGACCCTGGCGGGCGACGACGGGCTCGTTGACGCCGGTCTCGTCGATGCGGCGGCGGACGATCGAGATCGACTGCTCGACGGCCTTGCTCGCAAGGTCCGTGACGGCCTGCGGGTCGAGGGTGAGAGACAACGTGTTTCCGGCGGTGGAGGTGGTGAAGACGCGGGCCTGGCTCGGGCCGTCGACGCGCTCGTTCAGAATGTCGCGCAGGGCCTGGCGCGCAGCGTCGAGCTGGGCCGCGTCGGCGACCGTCACGGTGACGTTGTCCTTGCCGGCGACGATGGAGGTGAACGGCACCTTGCCCTTGCGCAATGTGTCGGCGACGGAGGCGCGGGTGCTGGCGATGCGCTCCTTGATGACGGAGTTCATGTCGACCTCGAGCAGGAGGTAGGAGCCGCCCTGCAGGTCGAGGCCGAGATTAACACGGGGTTGCGGGATCCACGCCGGCAGTGCCGTGTGCGAGAGCACGTTCGGGATCGAGAGCAGGATGCCGAGCAGGCATAGGCCCAGAATGAAGGTCGTCTTGAAACGCGAGAAGTGAAGCATGATCGAAGTCCCCTAAAGCCGACGGCCGCCGGAAGCCGTGGCTCCGGACGGATCGACGCGAGATCGCTATGTGATGGAGAGGTTGGACGTGATCAGGCGTGGGGAGGGGCGCGCGTGCGGCCGTCGCGCATGCGCGCAACGTCGGCCGGGAGCGTGAACGCGGCCGGCACCGCGGATACGAGGCCGCCCGTCCACGGCGCGGGTTCGTAATCCTGTGCCGCGAGCGCGGCCGTCGGATCGTCGAGGCCGCCGACGTTCAGGGCGGCGTCGAGCCTGTCGGGGCGGACCGTCGCCGGCGTGCTGGTGGTGCGGGTGTCGGCGCTGTGGCCGGCGATCGACAGGCCGCCGGCAAAACTCGCCGAGAGCGTGAACGTCGACGCGCTGGCAACCACGCTGAGGAGGGCGGCCAGAAGGGCAGACCAGGTATTCCGGCTTCGCTGCCGGCCGCGCGGCCGATGTGTCACGGCGGTCGTCCCTTGGTCACGATCACCCCAACATAGGGCGCAGGGCGGAAATAGCTAGGGTCCTGGGTGGCCTCTCCCCACCGCGGGACAGCACATTCATCCGCTTCCAAAGGGACAGCCGGCCTCAGAAGTCACATCTCGCCGCGAGGCTCGGGGGGCTGTCGGACGCTGTCCCTGCGGCCGGCGCCGAACGCCGTGGCGACGATGAGCCGGAGATCGGCGCGAAGAGACCGATCCGCTAGGTAGGTCGCGTCCAGCGCCGCGAGCCGTTCGGGGTCCGCCATGTCCACGCCCTGCACCTGCGAGACGCCGGTGATGCCGGGACGGATGGCGTAGAGACCGTGTGCGCGGCGCGCGGCGATCAGGCGGGTCTGCGACGGCAGGCAGGGCCGCGGACCGACGAAGCTCATGTCGCCGCGCAGGATGTTCCAGAGCTGGGGCAGCTCGTCGAGCTTGAGGCGCCGCAGCCAGGCTCCGACCGGCGTCACCGAGCTCGCCGGGGCCTCGTGGCTGGGCACGTCGCCCGTTCCGGTGCGCATCGTCCTTAGTTTGTAGCAGGTGAACGTCGCCTCGCCCGATCCGACGCGAGCCTGGCGGAACAGGGCTGGGCCTGGTGAGGTGGCCCGGATGGCGCCCATGCAGACAAGCACGACCGGCACCGCAAACGGCACGAGGGCAACCGCCAGGGCAATGTCGAGCGCGCGTTTCATGGGTCCGGGCCTGGGTCTCGCGTGCGCTTCGCCTTTTCCGGGGCACGTGCGCGGTTGGCGACGGGCTTTCCCGGATCGCACCCTCATAGCGGCTGCCACAAGCCTCGCTCAAGATCCCTGATCGATAAAGGCTCCGAGCCCCGAGACCGCCCGCCGTCTGTGGCGAGGTGGGTCTCCGGTGCATGACGCGTGGCGTTCATCCATCTTTTCAGGGCGTTGCGGCGCTCTCAAGAGCCACCGTGCCGGAGGCTGTCCCCGTGAGCGGCATCAAGCTCAGCATCTGCATTCCGACCTACAATCGCGCCCCCTATCTCCGGGCCGCGTTGAGTCGCTTCGAGACGCACTATCGCTTCGACTTTCCCTACGAGATCGTGATCTCCGACAATGCCTCGGAGGACGACACGGCCGAGGTCGCGGCGGAGTTCGCCCAACGGGGGTTGCCTGTCCACTACTATCGGCGGACGACGAATGGCGGCTCGCTGGCCAATACGGTGTGCGCCTTCCACCAGGCCGTCGGCACCTACGTCCTCTACCATGCGGATGACGATTTCCTGGTGCCCGAGGGGCTGAAGCAGGCGATCCGCTATCTCGACGACAATCCCGACGTGTCCGCCTGTCACGCCCCTTGGTATCTCTACGACGAGGTGGCGGACCGGGACGTCAGCCAGTTCTACGCGCTCGATGCGGACCGGAAGTTTGCGCAGGCAAGCTTTGCGGACATGTTCCAGTTCATTTTCGAGCGCCATGTCTTTCCCGAGACGGGGATCTATCGCCGGGCGGCGCTGCGCTCCGCATGGGTGCCGCGCGAGTTCTGCTTCTGGGCCTTCTCCTATCTCGCGCATTTTCTCGACCAGGGGGCCGTCGCCTTTCTCCAGCAGCCCTTCTACCGCTCGGTCGTGCTGTCCAAGATCGCTCCGACCCGCCAGCAGGCCGGCAACGATCAGGTCATGACCGACTGGGACAAGTACCGGGGCGGACTGGAATATTTTCTCTATCTCGGCCTCAAGCGCGGCAGCATCCCGAACACGCGAGAAGCCCGGCTTGCCTACGACGAAAAGTGCCGGATCTTCATGCTCAACCGGATGGCGGTCGCCATCCGCTTCTGGGCGGCGCGCAAGGACTACGTCAAGGTCTACGAGCTCTATACGCGCATGGCCGTCGGCGGGCTCGGTGAGCATCCCGAGGTCGTCAAGCTGCGCAACTCGCTGCCGGTGATGGTGGCGCTGCAGACGCTCGCCTGGCATCTCACCTCGACGGCCGGCCTCAAGCGGCTGATGCTGTGCGGCGTCGCCGACCGGGCCGCGATCGGAGACATGCTGTCCGATTTCGGTCTTCCCCAGGAGATCGAAATCATCGACGAGCCAAAGGCGCACAGGGCGGAGGAGGCGGAAAACACGGCCGTGTTCATCGCCGACCCGGCGCGCCGCGACCAGCTCGTGTCTCTCGGCTACAAGCCCAATCTCATCTTCACGGACAACGATCTGGCCCAGCATATCGTCGTCTGAGGGCGCGATCCGTCGGCCGGCGCCGCCAAGCTTCGCGCCAGCTTCACGGCCTAGGGTCCGGACCGGTTGGCGTGCTCTCGTCGTACGTTGCAGGCTGCCACGAAGGACGTGGAGGCATGACCGGCAGAATCCCTTATACGAAGCCGTCGATCACCGAGCTCGAGACGCGCTATGCCGCGGATGCGGCCGCGAACGGCTGGGGCGCGGCCTGCTACGACTACATCGTGCGTTTCGAGCGGGAGTTCGGATCCTACATCGGTAGCGACTTCGCCATCGCCACCTCGAGCGGCACCGGCGCGCTGCATATGGGGCTCGCCGCGCTCGGCATCGGCCCCGGAGACGAGGTGATCCTCGCCGATTCCAACTGGGTCGCGACCGCGGCGCCGATCGTGCATCTCGGCGCAACGCCCGTCTTCGTCGATGTGCTCGACGAAACCTGGTGCATCGATCCGGCGGCGGTCGAGCGGCACCTCACGCCGCGCACCCGGGCCATCATCGTCACGCATCTCTACGGCAATCTCGCGGAGATGGACGCGCTGCTTGCCCTCGGGCGGCGGGCCGGCGTTCCGGTGATCGAGGACGCGGCGGAGGCCATCGGCTCCATGTGGGGCGATCGCCGCGCGGGCTCCATGGGGCTGTTCGGAACTTTCTCGTTTCACGGGACCAAGACGCTCACGACCGGCGAAGGCGGCATGCTCGTCACCAGCGATCCGGATTTCTACGAGCGCGTCCTGACGCTCAGCAATCACGGCCGGGCGCGCGGCCAGACGAAACAGTTCTGGGCCGATGAGATCGGCTTCAAGTACAAGATGTCGAATATCCAGGCCGCGATCGGCTGTGCGCAGCTTCAGCGCATCGAGGAGCTCGTGGCCCGCAAGCGCGAGATCCTGGCGTCCTACCGGATCCGGCTCTGCGTGCTTCCGGGCGTCCAAATGAACTGCGAGCTCGAGGGCACCGTCAACGGCGCGTGGATGCCGACGGCGGTGTTCCATCCCCTGACCGGCATCACGCGGGAGGCGTTGCAGCGGGGCTTTGCGCACGCCGACATCGACGCGCGCGTCGGCGCGATCCGCGAATCCCACCCCGACTGGCAATGCGCGCGCGGCTGCGCCACCTGCTGCCGGCAACTGGCCGACGTCCCGCGGCTGACCGCGGCGGAATGGGCGTTGCTGAAAGCGGGCCTGATGCTGCTGCCGGCGNNCGGCTTCGTGGTGATCCCGCAGGATTTCGAGCAGCGCCTGATCGATCCCCACGGCGCGTCGCTGCTGCAGGTGATCGGCAAAGGGCAGGTGATCGGCGTCGACATCGACATCCGCGCCCACAACAGAAGCACCATCGAAAGCCATCCGCTCGCGTCGCGGATAACGCTGATCGAAGGCGCCTCGACCGCGGCGGAGACGCTGGCGAAGGTGGCCGCGGAGATCCCGGCCGGGGCCTCCGTCATGGCCGTTCTCGACAGCGACCACAGCCGCGATCACGTGCTCGCCGAGCTTCGGGCCTATGGTCCCCTGGTCACGGAGGGCCAGTATCTCGTCGTTGCCGACACGCTGCTCGGCCGCGGAGACGTTTCGCAGACGCCGACCCGGCGCTCCAAGGTCTGGCATCCGGGCGACGAGCCCTACGCCGCGCTCAAAGCCTACCTGCTCGAGACGGACCGCTTCACGCCGGACGCTGTGCTCAATGGCAAGCTCGTGCTGGCCAGCTCGCCCGGGGGGTATCTGATTTGCACGCGCCCGTGACGCCCGGCCCGGACACCGCTTCATGTTGCGATCCCCGGATCGTCAGGGAGGCGTGACATGGCGACGGTCGTCATTACGCAGCCGATGCTGTTCCCGTGGCCGGGGTTCTTCGAGCAGCTCATGCTCGCCGACACCTATATCTATCTGGATGACGCGCAGTTCTCGAAGGGCAGCTTCACGAACCGCATCCAGGTCCTGCGAGGGCCCGCGCGCTCCTGGATGACGATCCCGCTCGCCGGAAAAGGGAGCTTCCAGACGATCTCCGCCTTGCAAGCGGCGGGCGACGCCTGGAAGGCGAGTCACCGGGCGCTCCTCTGCCAGTCGCTCATCGGCGCCCCCTTCCTCGACGATGCACTCGCCATTTTCGATGCCGTGTATCGGCGCACGTCGCTCGTCGAGCTTCTGATCGCCAGCATCGAGGAGCCCGCGCGCTACCTCGGCGTCGGGCGCGAGCGCATCGTCGCGCGGTCGAGTGCGCTCGGCGTTTCCGGAACGTCGTGGCGGCGCGTGCGCGACCTCGTGCGCCAGGCCGGCGGGACCCGCTACGTCACCGGTCACGGAGCGGCGAGGTACCTCGATCACGCCGCCTTCGCCGAAGCCGGGATCGACGTTGCCTACATGGCCTACAGCCGTACACGCTGGCCGCAGCCCGGCGGCGCCTTTACGCCCTACGTGTCGATTCTCGATCTCATCGCGCGGACCGGGCCGGCGGCGCGCGATCACCTCAATCCGGCGACGATTCCCTGGAGAGATTTCCTGCAGCAGGAGGCGCTCACGTCATGACGCATGGGACCGCACGGCTCTCGGACGCGGCACGCCAGTCCTTCGCCTCGAAGGGCTATGCCGTGCTGGCTCGATTTTACGATCCGGCCACCGACATCGCGCCGATCCAGGAGGGCATCCGAGAGATCGTGGCGCTCGCCTGCCGGAAGTATGGCGTCGATGCGCCGACGGGAACGCCGACCGAGGCCATGAGCATCGCCTATCCCGCTCTCATTGCGAAGAACCGCGGCTGGGGCGGCGAGATCTACGATGCGGTGAAGCAAATCCCGGCGTTCCTGCGGCTTGTCACGCAGGAGGTCAACAGCGACGTCTTCAGGATGCTGCGGCCGGGTAGCGTGCCGGGCATCGCTGCCGGGGGCTACGGGATCCGCATCGACAACCCGGGCGAGGAGAAATTCCGGGCCCAGTGGCATCAGGAGTTCCCCTCGCAATTGCGCAGCGTCGACGGCATCGTGTTCTGGACGCCGCTTTTGCCGGTGACGGCGGATATGGGGCCGGTTCAGATCGCCGAAGGCTCGCATGCCGAAGGGCTCGTTCCAGTTTACGAGGACGATGCGGGCGCCGGCAAGACGGGCGCCTATGCGCTGCATCTCGATCGCGCCGAGGAGCGGCTTCAACGCTACGACATCGTTGCGCCGTCGAGTGCGCCGGGCGATCTCATCCTCATGGATTTCCTGACGCTGCACCAATCGGGACACAACATCTCCCGGACACCGCGCTGGAGCATCCAGTTCCGCTATTTCAACTTCGCCGAACCGTTGGGCATCCGCATCGGCTGGAAGGGCTCGTTCGCGGCCGGGGTGAAGTTTGCCGACGTGCTGCCGGAGCTGGTCGCGCGCTGCGAGGATGCGGCATGACGGCTTGCCGTGTCTGCGGCGGCGACCTTCCGGTGCCGGTTTACGACGCGCCGGCGCCGGCGCTGACGTCGATCATGACGCTTCTCGACGTGCCGACGCGCGTTTTCGTGTGCGACGGCTGCGGGCACGCCCAGAGCGACGACATTCCGGACATCGGCGCCTTCTACGACAGCACCTACCGGATTTCACTCGCGGGCGAGGGGCACGATCAGGTCTTTGCCGTCAAGGCGGACGGGGCGGTGATCTTCCGCACGGATCATCAGGCCGCGATTGCGCTCGGGCTCCTGGGACTGCCGCCGGATGCCCTCGTTCTCGACTACGGTGCTGCTAAGGCCGATACCTTGCGCAAGATGGTTGCGGCGCGTCCCGACATCCGGCCGCATGTGTTCGATGTCAGCGCGGACTATGCCGGCGCGTGGGACGGCTGGGTGGCGAAGGAGGCGCAGGCGATCTACACGGTGCCGACCGCGTGGGCCGGTCGCTTCGACGCGGCGATGAGCCATTTCGTGATCGAGCATGTTGCGGATCCGGTCGGGTTCGTCCGCGATCTCGGTGCGCTGCTCAAGCCGGACGGCGTACTGCTGCTGTCGCTGCCGGATGTGGCCGCCAATCCGGGCGATATGACGGTCGCCGATCATCTCAACCATTTCAGCGCGGCGTCGCTCGCCTATGCTCTCTCGGCCGGCGGGTTCCGGCTGCGGACGATCGACCGGACGTCGTTTCCCGGCGCGTTTTTCGCGGTTTGCGAACGCGCGCCGGAGGCCCGTCCGATGCCGATCGCGACACCCTCAGCGGCGGAGACTGCAAACGGTGCCCGGGATATCTGCCGGTCGTGGGAGACGGCCGCGGCGAGGCTCGAGGCGGAGGCAGAGCGGTTCCGCGGATGCAAGGCCGCCGTTTACGGGGCCGGCTTCTACGGAAGCTGGATCTCGAGCCGGGTGGGCCGAAGCGTGAACCTCGTGTCGTTCCTGGACCGCAATCCGCATCTGGAGGGCACGACGCTTTTCGGTGTCCCGGTGATCCGGCCGGAGCGGATCGGCTCCGATGTCGAGGTGCTTTTCATCGGGCTCAATCCGCTCAAGGCGCGCGACGCCATCGCCGCGCAGCCGTGGCTCAACCGGGCGGGGCTGCAGCACGTCTGGCTCTGACCCCGGCACTTTCGTCAGCGGTCGACCGAGGCTGGGGGGGCAGTCGCGCCCCACGGGCCGGCTGCGGCCGGCTTGCCTCCCGTCTCGCGCTCTTCTACAAGGTGCGGAACAGGCCGCGAGCCTTCCTGCGCTGCTGTTTTTCTCTTTTTTGTGAGCCGCGTTCCGTGACGCCACGTGTCCGGCGAGGGATTTATTTGAGAGGTCCCGTCAAAGCCGATGCAGCAAGCAATCGTGTGCATGAGGTGGGGCGATGGGCGGCGACGTGGCGCAAGAAGATTCACGAGCACGTGCGGCTCACGCGCTAAATGAAGGCGCAACGGGCTTGGACCGCTCATCCGTGAGGCCCTCCGACCGCGTCGTCGCCACCTTTTTTTGCATCGCCGCCGCCGCCAGCATCATCGCCGCACGCTCGACCGCGGTCGTATTGCCGGTGCTTTTCGTCATGGTGATGGCGCTCGCCCGTGCCGAGCGCGTGCCCTTGCGCACGCTCGTGAAACCGGTCCCGGAAGCGCTCCCCGTCGCGGCGCTGCTGATGTTCGGGATGCTGAGCGCGGCCTGGTCGGCGGATGCGGGCGTAACGCTCGCGACCACCGTGACGGCCATGCTCGCTCTCTTTGCGTGGCTCGCGATCCATCGGTGGCTTGGTGAGCAACCTATCCGTCGCATCCGCCATACGGCCATCTGGTTCGTCATCGCGGTTCTGGTTGGCGGCGGCGTGCTCCTCACCGAGCTCTTTTCCGACCAGCTTATCCGGCGTGCGATCATCGATGCGTTCGGCCTGATACCGACGGCGCCGAACAGGCACTACTGGCTCGATGCGGGGGGCCGAGTCCGGGTTCCGGATTGGGATTTGAACCGATCGGTCGCGGTTGCAAACATGCTGCTGTGGCCGGCCGTTCTCTGCGCTTTCTGCTGTTGGGCCGGCTGGACGCGCCGGGTCCTTGCATTCCTGCTCATTGTGGGCACGGCCGTTGCGACGGGCGTCTCCAACCATGAGACGTCGAAACTTGCGATCGCGGCGGGGCTCCTGTGCTTCGGGCTCGCGTCCCTGCGGCCTCGCCTGGCCATCGGGCTCATGGCGCTGGTCTGGACGGTTGCCGTGCTCGGCTCCGTGCCTGCGGCACGGATTGCGTACGATCCGCTTGCTCTCCATGAGGCTTCCTGGCTGCAGGGGACGGCGCAGGCGCGGATCTTGATCTGGAGCAATGTGGCGGACCGCGTGGCCGATGCGCCGATCATCGGCTCGGGCGTGCGCTCGGGTCTGGTGCTGAGCGATCGCGAAGAGCTTGCGCAGAACCATCCTCAGGGCACCAGAGGCGAAACCGAAGTGCCGCGGCATGCCCACAACGTCTACCTGCAGACGTGGTTCGAGCTCGGACTGATCGGTGCGGCCTTGTTCCTCGTGGCGGGCCTGGCCGCCCTGCGTGCGCTCGCCCGGATGTCCGAGCGCGCGCAGCCCTACGCCCTCGCGACGTTCGCCGTGTTCATGGCCGAGATCTTCTCGAGCTGGGAGGTGTGGCAGGGCTGGTTCGTGGCGCTCTTTGCACTGACGCTGGTCTATCTCGCACTTGCGGTTCGCAGTGCCGAAGGTGGGCAGTGCCAGGGCCGAGCGGACGACGCGGCGCCGTAGCGGGCCGGACATCCCTTCTCAACGGAGGCGGCCCGGCCGACGCCCCCCCCTAGATGCGCAGGCGCCGGGATCCCCAGAGACCCGTTCCGTCCCGACACGGCCGCAGCGGAGCTCAGTATTACCGGTGCTGGCGCAATGCGTATCAGTGCGTTTTCCCGCGTCCTCCGATCCTCTCAGGCCAGCGATCGAGATCCTATTATCCCGCCGTGGAATTCCAAGTACTCCCTTGGAGGTAGTTCGTCGTGGGGATTGCGAGAGAATCCTTCAGCGGTGAAGCTTAGAGTAGCAGAAGCGAGGCGAGTGGACGTTCATCGGCATGGGGCCCGCATGGTCTCATCGGTGATCGTGCAGAGCCGTTCCCTTACATCAGATCTGGGTGCTGCCGTGGATCCCAAAGACATAACACGCATACTGTTCGAGGATTTCCCACCGGCGGCCGTCTATCTGTTCTACGCCATCGGCTATGCGGCCATCGGCGTTTTCATCTACGGCGTCTACACGCAGATTCGGAAGTACCGGCGCGGCCAGCCGGACGGCGCATGGGGCATGCTCTGGGAGCGCTTCATGGACATGGTGAAGACCATGTTGACCCATCGCACGTTGAAGCGTCGCGATCCTGCCGCCGGCCGCATGCATGCCGCGATCTTTTTCGGCTTCATTCTTCTGTTCATCGGCACGGCGACCATTACGCTCGAGTACGACATCGTTGAGCCGTTGTTCGGGCTGCGTTTCTGGTACGGCAATTTCTATCTGTGGTTCTCGCTGATCATGGATGTCGCCGGCGTGGGGCTGATCGTCGGTCTCATCTACATGATGTACCGCCGCGGCTGGCTCAAGCCGCCGAAGCTCAACTACGCCCGTCCCGACCGCACGCCGGAGGATCCGGACTACGATCGCAGCTTTTACCGCCGCGAGGATTGGGCGTTTCTCTGGACCCTCATCATCATCGGCATCACCGGGTTCTTCCTGGAAGCCGTGCGCCTCGTCTGGCTCGCCGATCGTCCGACCGTGTGGGATTTCCGCTGGTGGTCGCCGGTCGGTGCCATGCTGGCACACGCCCTGCAGGGCCTCGGCCTGACGGCGGAAGCGGCGGGGTCGCTGCGTCCTGCCGTGTGGTGGTTCCACGGCATCCTGGCGTTGACCTTCGTTGCGCTCGTGCCCTTCACGAAGGTCAAGCACATCTTCACGGCCGCGGCCTCGCTGATGTTCCGTGATCGGCAGGCCGGCCGCGTGTTGCCGAAAATTCCGGAAGAGCAGGAAAGCCCCGGATACAAGTACATCACCGACTTCACCTGGAAGCAGCTCCTGCACCTCGACGCCTGCACGAAGTGCGGCCGCTGCCATGAGGCGTGCCCGGCAAACGCCGTAGGCGCGCCGCTGTCGCCGCGCGACTTGATTCTGTCGCTGCGGGAGTTCGCCAACAATGCGTTGAACTCAAAGGATCTTCCCCCGGAAGTCGAATTGGACGTGCACGGCAAGAGCCGCAACCAGGTGATGATGGAGACGCTCTGGTCGTGCCGGACGTGCCTCGCCTGCGTCGAGATATGCCCCGTCGCCGTGGAGCACGTGCCGATCATCGTGCAAATGCGCCGTAGGCTTGTCGAGGAGGGCGAGATGGAGCCCATTCTACAGAAGACGCTGCAGACCATTCACAAGAGCGGCAACTCGTTCGGAGAGTCGAAGCGCAAGCGTGCGGCCTGGACCAAAGCGCTGCCGTTCCAGATCAAGGACGCGCGTAAGGAGCCGGTGGACGTCGTCTGGTTCGTCGGCGACTACGCCTCGTTCGATCCGCGCAACCAGAAGGTCTCGCAATCGTTTGCCCGCCTGCTGCACGGTGCCGGCGTCAATTTCGGCCTTCTGTTCGAAGGTGAGATGAACGCGGGGAACGACGTGCGCCGTGTCGGCGAGGAAGGGCTCTATGAGTTCCTGGCGACGTCGAACATCAACGCGCTCGCGGCGTGCGAGTTCAAGTCCATCGTCACCACGGATCCGCATTCGTTCAACACTATCCGCAACGAGTATCCGCACTTCGACGGCGTATTCACGATCGAGCACTATACGACGCTCGTGAAAAGGTTGCTCGAAGAGGGTACGCTCAAGCTGAAGAAGAAGCTCGATTGCCGCGTGACGTTCCACGATCCCTGCCATCTCGGCCGCTACAACAAGGGCTACGATGCGCCGCGCGACGTGCTGGCGATGCTGGGCTGCGAGCTGGTGGAAATGCCGCGTAACCGCGACAACTCCTTCTGCTGCGGCGCCGGTGGCGGCCGGATCTGGATCCCCGATCCCGTGGGTCTCGAGAAGCCGTCGCAAAACCGCATGAAGGAGGCGGGCGGGATCGAGGGCCTGCAGGTGTTCGTGGTGTCTTGTCCCAAGGATCTCACGATGTTCGAGGACGCCCTCAAGACAAGCGGGTTCGAAGGCCAGTTCGTCGTGCGCGAGCTGATCGAGTTGATCAATGAGTGTGTCGACGATGGGACCAGCGACGCCGCGGTCGCGTGAGATGGTGCCGGCGAGTGCCAGTGCGTTGGTGCGGCAGGCGTTGGCGCGCCGCGACGTCTACGCGGCGGCTGCCGTCTATGCGATTTCCGAAGGCAGGGATCGGGAGCGGATCGAGGTGTCGTTGTGCGGTGAACGGCGCACGGCGCTGGCGCTCGCCCGCTGGGAGCATACGCCGGCGCGCGTGCTGCATCTGCTGTCGGATCTCAAGGATGAAGCCGTTCAAACGCGTGTCGGAAGGAACGCCGCCACGCAGTCCCAAACGCTGGCCGAGCATTACAGCCTCAATGGAGGCGCGGTCTTGACGGCGCTTCTCGCACGCCATCGCCATACTCCGCCGGACGTATTGGAGAACATTGCCGAGCGCGAGCATGAGCACGCGGTGCTGCGCGACGTATGCAAGCATCCGGCCGCAACGGAGGCTGTGCTTTCCCTCATTGCCAGGCGCTTTCCGGAGACTTTCGACAGCGAAATGGCAACGCATGCGGCAACGCCTACGGACGAGCTGGCGCGGATCTACGGCCGGGGTGACATGTTCGTGCGTGCGGCCGTCGTATCCCACCCGAGATGCCCGCCCGACGTGCTGGCAAAAGCGGCGGCCGATCACAATCCGCTCGTCCTCTGCCATGTCGCGGCCAGCGCGCGCGTATCGGCGGATATTCTGAAGGCGCTGGTCGGACACGCGGATGTATCGGTACGGCGCGCGGTTGCAGGAAATCCGCTCTTGCCGCCTACCTGCCTCAAGACCTTGATGCATGACGCCTCCGAGGTCGTCCGGCGGGCTGTGTCGGCGCGCAAGGATCTCTCGGCTGCCATCCTCGATCGCATGTCGGGGGATGAGGATCATTGGGTGCGCCAGTGGGTTGCGCGCAATCCGGCCCTGCCGCAGCGCCGGCTTTCGGTCCTGGCGCGCGACGGCAATGCCGAGGTGCGCCGGGCGGTCGCCCGCAATCCGCGCTGTCCGCGCGGGCTGCTCAGGGTGATGGCTGAGGATGGGAGTGCCTGGGTCCGCTCCGCGGTGGCCTACCAGACGCGGGTTGCGCCGGCTCTCCTCAAAGTTCTCGCTGACGATCGAGAGGTCGATGTCCTGAGCGGCGTTGCCGCCAATCCGCGGACGCCGCAGTGGCTGCTGCGCCGGATGGCGGCGTCGCTCGAGGCGGACGTGCGCCGTGGGGTCATTCTCAATCCGCGAGCCTCGCGGCGGACTCTGCTGTCTCTGCTGGAGGATCCCTATCCTCTGCATCGGATTCTGCTTGCGGGCAACAAAACCCTGAACGACGCGGACAGATGGAGTCTCAATGACGACCCCGATCCGTCCGTCAGGTTTTCCGTTTTCAGGTGGCTTGCCGCGAGGTTCATGCCGCCTGCACCGTGTCATGCGTGCTAAATAATTAAGCCTGTCTAGAAGAGGAGTTCCCCATGAAAATACTGGTAGCGGTAAAGCAGGTTGCCGCTCTGGACGAGGATTTCCAAATACGTGACGACGGACGCGACGTCGAAGAGGATTTCCTTCTCTACGACCTCAACGAATGGGACGACTACTCTCTCGAAGAGGCGATGAAGATCAAGGAAGCGGCCGACGGGGCGGTGGAAGTCGTCGTCGTGTCCGTTGGGCCGGATCGCGTCGATGAGAGCTTGCGCAAATGCCTGGCCAAGGGCGCCGACCGTGCGATCCGGGTCTGGGACGATGCGATGGAAGGGTCCGATTCCATCACGATTGGCCAAATCCTGGCAGCGGTTGCCAAGAAAGAAGGAGTGAGCCTCGTGTTCGCGGGCGTGCAGTCCTCCGACGAGGCGAACGCGTCGACCGGAATCTCGACGGCCGCTTTTCTCGAGTGGCCGCATGCCGCGGTTGTTGCGGGTCTGACCTACGCGGCGGGAGGCAGCACGGCGAAGGTCGCCCGCGAGCTCGAGGGCGGCCTGCAGCAGAACGTCGAGGTTGCCTGTCCGTCCGTTCTGACCATTCAGCTCGGTATCAACAAGCCACGCTACGCATCGCTGCGCGGCATCAAGCAGGCTGCGGCCAAACCGATCGAAACTCCTGCACTTTCCGAGCTGGGGCTGACACCGGCCGATGTGGGCGCCGGCTGCGCGCTCTCCAGCGTGCGGCGCATGTACGTGCCGGCCGCCGGTCAGGCGGAGATGATTGAAGGCACGCCGGCGGCACAGGCGGCCAAGCTTTTGCAGATCATTCGCGACGGCAGGGGAGCATAAACATGAGAACGATTTTGGTTGTCGCGGAGCATCGGCGTGGTGAGTTGCGTCCGATTTCCCTGGAGTTGATCACCGCGGCCCAGGGCTTGCGGCAGGCGGACGACAAGGTGGTGGTGGCGTTGATCGGGGCGAAGGCGGATGCCTTGGTTCCGGCCGTGTCCGTCGCCGGCGTCGATGAGGTCGTTACGGTCAAGGTGGCCAGCGAGGAGTTCGACCCCGATATTTTCGAGGCGGCGGTGGCGCAGTTGATCGAGGAGAAAAAGCCGGCCGTCGTGCTGCTGGCGCACTCCGTGGACTCGCTCGGCTATGCCCCCACCCTGGCAAGACAGAGAAACTTCGGGTTCTCGACGGACGTATTCAAGCTCGAGTGGGACGGTGAAGGTCTGGTGGCGACACGCGCCGGATACAACCAGAAAGTCAACGTGGAGGTCGAGTTCCCGGGCAAGTCCTGCGTGGTGCTGACGGTTCGCGGCAGCGTGTTCAAGCCACCCGAGGGCGCCGCTTCTCCGGCGGTGAGCGCACTCGACCTTACGTCGAAATCCTCGCGCAGCACGAACCTCGACTACGTCGAGGCCAGTGGGGCGGGCGATGTGGATATCACCACGGCCGAGTTCATTCTGTCCATCGGCCGCGGGATCGCGGAGGAGGACAATGTCGAGCAATTCCGCGAGCTGGCCGACACGATGGGGGCCACGCTCTGCTGCTCGCGCCCGATCGCGGATGCCGGATGGCTGCCGAAGTCGCGTCAGGTCGGCCAGTCCGGAAAGGTGGTCGGCGCCTGCAAGCTTTATCTCGCTCTGGGCATTTCCGGATCGATCCAGCATATGGCAGGCATGAAGCATGTGCCGACCATTGTTGCGGTCAATACCGATCCCGGCGCATCGATTTTTACCATCGCAAAATACGGGATTGTCGGCGATATTTTCGAAATCGGGGAGGAGCTCCGGAATCAATTGGCCGCCCAGCCGCTGGACGGGTGATACCCGGCCGCCTGCGTGTAGGCTTTTCCAGAATGAGCCCTAAACCGACGGGCTACCTCCAATAGCCCGGAGTGTTTTTGCTGCGCCTGCTCAGTGCAATCGCGGTCGAAGCGGCTCCGGTGCTTGTCTGCTCTGCAATCGAAAGACAAGGGATGGATTCCCTTGTCTTTTTTTGTGGCCGCTCGTGTCCGTTATACGCGCGGGCTGACAACGTTTGGCACTTCGAGGCGGCTACTCAAAAGGTGGTAGTCGCTTTGAGTTATGGACGCTCAATCCGATTTCGGTATGCTTTTTAAGCAGGATGATAAATCCGCAAAAAGTCAATGATAGAGTCGTCTATTCGGAGGGACGCGGGAATGGCTAGGGATCCACGGTTTGATATTCTTTTTACGCCCCTAAAAATAGGTCCCAAAACTATACGTAACAGGTTCTACCAGGTTCCGCACTGCAACGGTTCGGGTACCAATCATCCTGGCATGAACATGGCCAACCGGGGCATCAAGGCCGAAGGCGGCTGGGGCGCGGTCAACACCGAGCAGTGCTCGATCCACCCGGAATGCGACGATACGCTGAGAATTACCGCCCGCATCTGGGATCAGGGCGATATGCGCAACCTGAGCGCGATGGTGGATCACGTCCATAGCCATGGGTCGCTTGCTGGATGCGAGCTGTTCTACGGCGGTCCCCATGCGCCCGGACTCGAGTCGCGCACCATCTCGCGTGGCCCCAGCCAGTACGCGTCCGAATTCGGCACCGTCCCGGGCTGCCCCGGCTTCACGTACAACCATGCGGCGGACAAGGACGAGCTTCGCCGCCTTCAGCAGCAGTATGTCGATGCTGCGCTGCGCGCCCGCGATACCGGGTTCGATCTCGTCAACGTCTACGGCGCCCATGCCTACGGGCCGATGCAGTGGCTGAACCCGTACTACAACAGGCGCACCGACGAGTATGGCGGCAGCTTCGAGAACCGCGCCCGCTTCTGGGTCGAGACCCTCGAGCAGATCCGGAAGGCGGTGAATAATGACGTCGCCCTGGTGACGCGTTGCGCCGTTGACACGCTGTACGGCGGCAAGGGCGTCGAGCTCGGCGAGGACGGATTGAAGTTCATCGAGTTGGCCTCGCCTTATCTCGACCTGTGGGATGTCAACATCGGTGACATCGCCGAGTGGGGCGAGGATGCGGGTCCGTCGCGCTTCTATCAGATCGGACACGAGAACGACTGGATCCGTCATATCAAGCAGGCAACCAACAAGCCGGTTGTCGGCGTCGGACGCTACTACGATCCGGAAAAGATGCTGCAGGTCGTGTCGGGCGGTATCGTCGACATCATCGGCGCGGCGCGGCCTTCGATCGCCGATCCGTGGCTGCCGCGCAAGATCGATGAGGGGCGCGTCGACGACATTCGCACCTGCATCGGCTGCAACGTGTGCATCTCGCGTTGGGAGATGGGCGGCGTTCCGTTCATCTGCACTCAGAACGCGACCGCCGGCGAGGAGTATCGCCGCGGCTGGCATCCGGAGAAGTTCGAGCCTGCGAAGTCGGATCACGACGTCCTGATCGTCGGCGCCGGTCCTGCGGGCTCCGAATGCGCGCGCGTCCTGATGGAGCGTGGCTACACGGTGCACCTGGTCGACAGCCGCGAGAAGGTTGGCGGCTACGTCAACGAAGTCGCGACGTTGCCCGGACTTGCGGAGTGGAGCTTCCATCGCGACTATCGCGAAACGCAGCTCACGAAACTCCTCAAGAAGAACAAGAAGTGCCAGCTGGTGCTGGGCCGAAAGCCCATGACGGCGGACGAAATACTGTCCTATGGCGCATCGCGCGTCATCATCGCCACGGGCGCGCGCTGGAGCGGAACCGGCGTGAATTTCAAGACCCACGACATCATCCCGGGAGCCGACGCCAGCCTGCCTCACGTCCTGACGCCGGAGCAGGTCTTCGAAGGCAAGAAGCCGATCGGCAAGCGGGTGATGATCATCAACTATGATGCGTACTACATGGCGCCGAGCCTGGCGGAGAAGTTCGCCCGCGCCGGCCATGAGGTGACGGTGGCCACGATCTGCGGCCTCGGCGCCTACATGGAGTACACCCTGGAAGGGGCGAACATGCAGCGCCTCATCCATGGGCTTGGCATCAACGTGATCGGCGAGACCGGCTGCTCGAAAGTCGAGAAGGGCCGCGTGCAGCTCTTCAACATCTGGGGCGAAGGCTACAAGCGCGAGTTCAAGGGAGCCGGACATCTGCCTCGCAAGGAGAACGACAGCCATACGTGGCACGAGTGCGATACCGTTATCCTTGTGACGGGCCGTCAGTCCAATGACACCCTCTACCGCGAGCTCAAGGCTCGCAAGGAGGAGTGGGCCAAGAACGGCATCTCGGATGTGTTCGTCATCGGAGACGCAGAATCGCCGCGGATCATTGCGGATGCGACGTTCGACGGCCATCGGTTGGCGCGCGAAATCGAGGATGCCGATCCTCAGCACCAGAAGCCTTACAAGCGCGAGCAGCGCGCTTGGGGTACGCCGTACAATCCGGGCGAGGATCCGGGCTTGGTATGGCGGTTGTAGGCTTTGCCGGCCTCCTAAGCGGGAACATCAGAAAAAAGGGGCGGCGTATCCTCCGCCGCCCCCGAAAGACCCCACCCCATCAAGGGGTGCGCGCTTCGCTACCGGGCATGTCTTCGCTCACAAGCCGCTAGTGGAAGCTCGCAACCCGCAACATCAGGACATGGTGCTATGGCGATAACGAAGTTTGGAACTTGCAGCGCTCCGAAATCCGAGCCGATTACCTCGGATCTCGATGGATGGAAGCCGATCGAAGGGTCTCCGTCCATGAAGACGTGGATCGAGAACAAGACCGACGACGGCAAGTTTCTCACGGGGTTCTGGGAGTGCACTCCTGGGACCTATCACGTGACGTACAAGGCGGATGAGCTCATTCATATGTTTGAGGGCAAGATGACGCTGACGCCGGACGGCGGCGGCCCGTCCCAGACGTTCTCGGCCGGAGACAGCCTCCATATTGCGGCCGGGTTTGTCGGAACCTGGAAGACCGAGGCGAAGATCCGCAAGATCTTTGCGATCAGGATCCAGTGAGTTTCTGACGGTCATTTCGTCAGCGCCTTACAGAAAACCGCTTCATAGCGTGGTTTTCTGTAAGGGGGCGGTTGTCGTGCATTGGGATGAGTTTTCAAATTTTTTTGCCGCGTGTTGACTTGGCGTACAGCTCCGCATGGGGCGTCTTCCAAATATGTTTCTTGCTCGACCCAATCGAATGACCGCCTGCGTCCATGACGCTCCGTAGCGTTCAATCCGCGCTATCGGGCGAGAACAAAAAACAGAGCCTCGAAAAACAAAGCCTCTAGGGAAGGGAACCATGAACATAGCTACGGGTCACGTATCGGGGGGCCACCCACCGACGCTTCACCGCACGATCAGCTGGACGGGTGCGTTCTGGGTCGCGAGCGGCGTTCCTGCTCTGGTGCTGTTCTCGATCGGCGGCATCGCCGGCACGACCGGAAACGTCGCGTTTCTGGTCTGGATCGTCAGCATGTGCATGGGCTTCATCCAGTCGTTCACGTACGCTGAGATCGCCGGTCTTTTCCCCAACAAGTCGGGCGGCGCCTCGGTCTACGGCGCGTCGGCCTGGGTGCGCTACTCGAAGCTCATCGCTCCGCTGTCCGTGTGGTGCAACTGGCTTGCGTGGACGCCAGTGCTTTCGCTCGGATGCTCGATTGCGGCTGCTTACATTCTGAATGCGCTTGGTCCGATTCCGGGCGCTGAATCGGCCGAGGTTCTCGCATGGGTGAAGGCGAACGCGAGCTCGATCGCTGCCGACAGCCCGCGCGTTGCCGAATGGCTGGCCGCGAATGCAGGTGCGACGGCCGACGACGCCATGGCGGCGCTTCTCGCGCAGGATGGCGTGGCGGCTCTGACGCCCGCGTTCCGCAACTGGACGCTGGCCACGGGGGCGATCGGTCCGGTGTCGTTCTCGCTCAACTGGACGTTCTTCATCGGCGTCGTGCTGATGCTGATCACCTTCGCCATTCAGCACCGCGGCATTCTCGGCACGGCGAGCGTGCAAAAGTACATCGGCATGCTGGTCATCGTTCCGATGCTGATCGTGGGCATCGCTCCGATCCTGACCGGGCAGATCAACTGGGACAACTACTCGCCGCTGGTTCCGCTCAAGGAAGCCTACGTTCCGGCCAACGGTGAATGGAACATCGGCGGCTGGACGCTGGTGCTCGGCGGCATGTTCATTGCGGCCTGGTCGACCTACGCGTTCGAGACGGCGATCTGCTACACGAGCGAGTTCAAGAACCCGAAGACCGATACCTTCCGGGCGATCTTCTACTCGGGCCTTCTCTGCCTCGTGCTCTACACGCTGGTTCCGTTCACGTTCCAGGGTGTGCTCGGCCTCAACGGCATGCTCGACGACTCCCATCGTGGATGGCTCGGGCGTGGCCGAAGCCATGGGCCAGA
>JRYI01001474.1_pt1 | contig 28618 bp, 23 predicted proteins | sample 235361 | NCBI WGS metagenome assembly JRYI01 (sample SAMN03074212, study PRJNA261471) | activated sludge metagenome | biome: Common Effluent Treatment Plant; feature: Wastewater; material: Activated sludge; isolation source: activated biomass in a lab-scale reactor treating industrial wastewater at...
CACCACCATCAGGGTCTTGCCCTTGCCCTTGCCGGATTCGGCGCGCTCGAGCACCAGCAGACGGCCATCGTCCATCACCTCCATCCCCTTCAGGCGTGCATTGCGCGCGGGATGGCTGGGGAAGGACCAGGCGCGCTCGCGCCCGACCACCCGATGGTGGCCGACGCGCTCGCCCTCCAGCGGCGCCTCTGCGGCCACCAGCAAACCATGCGCGGGGTGCATGGCGACCGCCTCGAGCATCGCGTTGTCGCGACGGAAGCGCGCCGGGTCGTCCAGCCCGCCGGGCAGCGCCAGGATGCCGAGCGGCTGGCCGGCGAGGGTGTAGCGGATCACCCGCGGCTGGCCTTCGGTCGACACCAGCAGCTCGCTGTTGCCCTTGACGCCGTCGTCGGCGCCGGTCACCGCGAGGCCTTCGGCGTCCACCTCGGCGCCGCCGCCAGGCGGCGGCGCGAGCCGGCTGGCGGCGATCGGCTCGACCTCGAGCTGGCCGTTGGCGCCGAGCGCGACGCTGAAGCGGAACAGCACGCCGCGATCGGACACCGCATAGAGGCGCTGCTCGTCGGCATCCCAGGCCAGACCCGAGAGCTCCGAGATGCGCTCGCCATCCACCGCCGCCCCGACCACCCGCAGGGTGGCGGCGACCGCGAGCGGTTCGAGCTCCTCGCGCTCCGCGGCCTGCACCAGCGGCGCGGCCAGCGCCGCTGCGATCGACAGCACGCCCGCGAGCCTGCGCAGCGGGCGGCGCGCAGGCCGCTGTACCGGCCGTTGCGCAGCGGACGGCGCCAGGGCAGCGGCCGGCTGCCGCCGCGGCTCGACCTCGAGCTTGCGCAGCGCGGGCAGGAACTTGTTATGGCGCTCCACCGCCTCCATCGCCGCCATGCCCACGCAGTACTTGGAGCAACGCGAGATCGGGTGCTGGTGCAGCGCGCGCATGATCTTGTCGGCGATGCCGTTGCCCTTGGCCGACTTGGTCTCGACGATGAAGACGTCGGGCGGGGTCATGCGTTGCCGCTCGCCCCTGCGGAACAGCAGCCTGCTGTCGATGGTCATGCGTTCGCCGCCTTCCCGCGCCACCAGCGTCACGCGCTGGTAGCGCATCTCGATCACCGGCTGCAGGGTGTGGCGGAAGGGCTCGCCGTACTGCGCGCGGTAGGCCTCGTCCACATGGGCGCAGGCCTGTTCGTCGAGCGTGCCGTACTTGTCCACCGTGTAGTCGAACCGCTTCTTGACGGTGATGCCGCGCTTGTCCTTGAGCTTGACCTCGACGAAGCATAGCTGCGCGTCGGTGTACTTGCGCACCCGCACCTTGCAGCGCCGGCGCCGCCCCTGGTGGTGGTCGTAGTAGCTGTGCAGCGCGTCGTCGTCGAAGTAGCAGGTCTCGTAGGTGAAGGCGCGCTTGCCGTCGATCTCGAGGACGTCGAAGTGCTGCGCCAGTCCGGCGAGCGCCTCGCGCAGCACGCGCTCGCGCACCACATACTTGTTGTCCAGGCGTTCGAGCATGGCGGCCTTGGCGTTCAGGGCCGCGAGCGTGATCGGGGCGAAGGCGGCGAACAGGGGTCGCGTGCGGTCGATGGTGTGGTTCATGTCGGTCTCCGGGGCTCGGTCGCGCGCCGCTCAGTGCTTGCGGTAGAAGACATTGATGCGCGCCATGTCGTTGATGTAGTCGAGCGCGGTGATCTGGTAGGACATTACCTCCACGCCGAGGCGGGCGGAGAGGTCGGCGCGCATGACCTCGGGCCGGGACAGGGCGTGGGCGTCGATTTTGTCGAGGGTGATCTTGACGCCGTCGGCCGAGCGCAGGATGCGCGGGTGGTCGATGATCCAGGCCGCGAGCAGGATCAGCGCGGCGACGGTGGCGACGAACTCGAGCGTCGTGCCCTGCACCGAGCAGATCACTGCGATCGCCACGCTGCCGAAGAAGTAGGTGATCTCGGTCTTGCTGATCTGCTCCGAACGCAGCGAGAACAGCGCGAGGATGGCGAACAGCCCGAAGCCGGCGGCGACGCTGAACTCCACCGAGGACAGGATGGTCAGCACCGCGAAGGCGAAGATGTTGAACATCGCCGCGGCGGTGACCAGTTCCTTGTCGCGATAGCGGCGGTAATACATGCCGAACACCAGGGCGACCATGGCGATGATGTCGATCGCGAAACGGGCGACGAGCTCGATGACGGCGGACTGGCTGAAGTCGGCGCTCATTTTTTTCTCCAACGGTTGGGGTTGTGCGGGCTTCTCGCCGGGCGTGCTCTCGTACGCCCTTGCACCGACAACGCGCTGGAGTCGCGGCTATTCCCGCCGCGATCCGACTCTTACAATTTCGTTACAAACCCCGCTGCGGCGCAGTGGGCGGCATGCACTGGGAAATCCGCCTGCGCCAGCACCTCGAGTCCGTTCTCTACGGTTCGGGCAGTGAGGTCGTCAGCAAAGCCGGGGGATTGTTCGAGGCATAGCGGGCGCTGAGGCGGGCGCCCTGCGGTACGCGCGCAGAGGGCGCGCAGCAGTGAATCGCGAAATCCGAGCGCTCGGTGAGCCAGCAGCCGAGCGACGCCCCGGCAGATCGCACGGGGACGAAGGAAGGACGCGCGTCAAGTCGCATGCCATGACGCGCTGTTATTCTATTGCCCCAATAGAGCCATTTATGCGTATAGGTCATGCCTCGGCCGTGGAACGAACCCGGCGCGGACGATCCATGCTTGCTGCCGCCTGACGAAGTCCCGCGGCCGCTCCGCACCGACCTTCACGCAACTGAATGGTGATCTCGGCAGCGCCAGTCCCGACACGCTGCTTGGGAGGGGGATGAATGGGCGAGACGAGGGCGAAATCGCTGCACCTGCGCCTGTGGGCGGTCATCGCGCTGGCGGTGGTCCCGATGTTCGTGATGGTCGTGTCCGACTATCGCGTCCAGCGGCAGAAGGCCATCGTCGGCATCGAGCATGATGTCGAGCGCATGCTCGCCGCCGCCCGCCAGGAGGAAGAACTCGGGCTGCAGAGCGTTCAGATGGTGCTGCAGATCATGGCGAATTCGGACGACATGCGGGCCCTCGACCCGTCCGAGTGCTCGACGCTTGCACGCCGACTGCTGAGCTCGCTGCCCAACTTCGACAATATCGGCGCGGTCGCGCCCGACGGCACGATGTACTGCAGCGGCCTCGCCCCCGGTGGCGACGTCAACGTGGCCGAGCGCGCCTGGTTCATCGACGCGACGGCCAGCGACGGAATCACCCTAGGCGAGCACACGCTCGAGGACGCCCTCGGCCAGGCCTCGCTCGTCTTTGGCTACCCCGTCCGCGACGGCGCGGGCGACTTGCGCACGGTGCTGTTCGCCGCGCTCAAGCGCGACTGGTTCGACCGCCTCGTCGCCGGCTACAAGTTGCCCGAGGGCTGGAACGCGAGCCTGATCGCGACGGGCGGCCGGGTCCTCGCGCGCCATCCTGCGCCTGGGCAGGCGGGCGATCCGGTGGTTTCGCCAGAGATGCTCGATGAATTCGCGAGGATCATGGGCGGCCCCCGGCAGATCGCGGAATCGGTCGGCCTCGACCGGCAGGCGCGCGTCTACGGCGTGGCTCCGCTGCAGATTGCGAAGGGGGGCGTCTTCGTCGCCATCGCCGCGCCGCTCGGACGATCCCTGTCCGACGTCGATCGCGCGTTCTGGCTTCGCCTCGGCGTGCTGACCGGCCTCGCGCTGCTGTCGGTCGTCGCCGCGCGCATCTGCATCTACCGCCTGATCGAGCGATGGGCGATCGAGGTGCGGGAAACCATCGGCCGGATCGCCGACGGGGCGCTCGATACGCGCATCGCCGATTTTTCCGCCGTTCAGGAGCTCAGGGCGGTTGAAGAGGGCATCAATGACATGGCCGCTGAACTGGAGGCGCGCGACGCGATGGTCAGCCGGCTGTCGATGGCGGTCGAGCAGAGCCCGGAAAGCATCTTGATCACCGACACCGCGGGCCGCATCGAGTACGTGAACGATGCCGTGGTGCGCAACAGCGGCTATGCGCGCGAGGAGCTGATCGGGCGCAACCCGCGCATTCTCGGTACCGGCAGGACCCCACCCGCAACGTACGAGGCGCTCTGGGCGACCGTGGCGCGCGGCGCGGTCTGGCGCGGCGAGCTCCACAACACCCGCAAGGACGGCACCACTTATGTGGAGCTGGCCACGATCGCCCCGATCAAGCGACCCGATGGCGCGATCACCCACTATGTCGCGATCAAGGAAGACGTCACCGAGCGCAGGCAGTCCCAGGAGCGGCTTCACCGCCTGGCCTACTACGATCCGCTGACCGAACTTCCCAAGCGCGCGATGCTGCGCGAACGGCTGAGGCAGACGCTCCTGACGAGTGGCCGCACGGGCGAGCACGGCATGCTGCTGCTCGTCGACGTCGACCGCTTCAAGCAGCTCAACGACACCCAAGGGCATGAGGCGGGCGACCGGCTGTTGCAGGCGGTCGCCCGGCGACTGAGGCACACCCTGCGCGAAGAGGATACGGTGGCGCGCCTCGGCGACGACGATTTCGCCGTCATCATCGAGAATCTGGGCCAGCAGGAAGGCGACGCCCTGGCCCGGTCCCAAGGCATCGCGAAGACGATTCACGCCGAACTGAATGCCCCCTATGAGCTCGACGAAGCGGGCGCGTTGCATCATGCGACGCACAGCGTCGGCCTGACCCTCTTCCAGGGACGCAAGTGGAGCGCCGAAGAGCTCCTGAAGCAGGCCGAGGTCGCGCTCCACATGGCCAAGCAGGACGGTCGCAATACGGTCCGCTTCTTCAATCCGCACATGCAGGCGGTGGTCAACGCACGTGCGAAGCTGGAGCTGGGGCTGCGCGACGCCCTCTCCAGCGGCCGCTTCGAGCTGTACTACCAGCCCCTGGTCGATTCGGCCGCGCGACTTGTCGGCGCGGAAGCCCTGATCCGCTGGATTGGCGCCGACGGCAAGTCGATCTCGCCGGCCGAATTCATTCCGCTGGCCGAAGAGACCGGCCTGATCGTGCAGATCGGCCGCTGGGTGCTCGACGCTGCCTGCGCCCAGCTCGCCACCTGGGCGGCACGGCCCCAGACCCGATCTCTGACCATCGCGGTGAATATCAGCGCCCGCCAGTTCCACCAGCCGGACTTCGTCGACCAGGTGAGCGCCTGTGTGGCCCGCAGCGGGATCGACCCCAGCCGGCTCAAGCTGGAGCTGACCGAAAGCTGCATTCTGGGCGACATCGACGAGACCATCTCGCGCATGCACCAGATCCGGGCGCTGGGGGTACGCTTCGCCCTCGACGACTTCGGCACCGGCTACTCGTCCCTGTCCTACCTCAAGCGCCTGCCGTTCGACCAGTTGAAGATCGACCAGTCCTTCGTTCGCGACATGCTGGGCGACAACAGCAGCGAGGCGATCGTCCGCGCGATTCTCGGCATGAGCGCATCGCTCGGCCTCGAGGTCGTCGCCGAGGGGGTCGAGACCGCGGCGCAATGTGACTTCCTGCGCGCGCACGGCTGCCGTCGTTTCCAGGGCTACCTGTTCGGCAAGCCACGGCCGATCGGAGACTGGCAGGATCTCCACGATTAGGCGCGTGGCGCGGTCAGGGAGTGCTGCGGAAGCCGGCGCTGCGATGACTGCCATCGCAATAGGGTTTGTTCTTCGAATGCCCGCAGCGGCACAGCCAGCACTCGGTGACGCGGTTCACCGTCTTGCCCGTGCCGGTGATCACCTCCAGGTTGCCGCGCACGTGCAGCGGGCCGTCCTTCAGGGGTTCGATCAGCAGCGGGCCATCGCGCTGCGCCAGCGGCGCGGACTCGACCGGTGCCGGCTCGCCGGTGGCGACGAAACCCGCGGACGTGTGGCTGCCGTCGCAATACGGCTTGTGCGTCGAGGCCCCGCAGCGGCATAGCGTCAGCCGATAGCCCTGCTCGCTGCCGTCGATCGAGAGCGGCGCACGAAAGGCCAGCGGCCCGTTCTCGCGCACGCGCACCGTGTTGACGCGCGGCGCCGACTCCATCGCGGTGCCGTCGGCGGATGCACACTGGATCGCCCCCGAGGGGCAGTTGTGCGCCAGCTCGAGCAGTTCGGCCGGCGTCGCGCGCTCGGGATGAATCCAGTCGCCCGCCACGTTGGGCACGAATACGTCGGGGCGATCGAGCACGCAGTGGCGCGAATGAATGCAACGTTGATTGTCGAAATGGATGACGACGGCGGTGCCACGGACGGATTCCACGCTCATGATCTGCTCCTGGTTGATTCGAACGCGCGACGCGGGTCGACGGCGCGCCGGCCTTGGCGGCCGAGGCGCTTTACCGCCGATGCACGTCGTGCGTGATGAACGGCGCCTCGGCCGTGGGCATGTCGAGCCAGTCCCGATGCTGCAGGCTGTGCCGGATGTCGGCCAGGCCGGATTGCCAGTGATCGCGCATCGTGCGCGCACCGAACTGGAAGTCCTTGAAGTTTCCCTCGCAGTGATTGTCCTGGTAAATCAGGTGAAACACATTGAACCGCCGGTCGCAGGCCGCGTCGGCCGCACGCCGGTACCAGGGGTTGCGCCGGCGCGCGTCCTCCGGCACCAGCTTCATCAGTTCGCCGAGCAGGCAGCGCTGTTTCTGCATGCTGGCCATGTACGCGGTGATCGTCCGCGTCCGGCTCGAGTACTGGATGTCCTTCTGGCGCAACATCACCGCGGAGAGATCGGTCGGCAGCGCGCCGTGTGCGCTCCACAGGTCGACCTGAAAGACCAGCGAGTTCCTGCGCGGCTTGGTCGCCAATATCTTGTGAAGCGGCGTATTGCACACGACGCCACCGTCCCAGTAGTACTCGCCGTCGATCTCCACCGCCGGCAGGCCCGGCGGCAGGGCCGCCGACGCCATGAAGTGCGCTGCGCTCAAGCGCGTCTTCGTGTTGTCGAAATAGACGAAATTGCCGCTCGCGACGTTCACCGCGCCGACCGATACCCGCATTTCGCCGCTGTCATTGAGCCGGTCGAAGTCGACCAGCGCCTCGAGGGTCGCTTTCAACGGCGTGGTGTCGTAGTAGCTCGTCGTGTCGGGCGCGGCCGAACGACCGAGGCCGAAGGGAGCACGGGGCCGGAAGAAACCGTTCTGGCCCTCGGTCAGGGCGCGCCACGCCTCCCAGCCGTTGAACAGCCCGATCAGGGGTTCAGGCCAGCCCCGCAGATCCATCCCGCTCAGCGGGCTGGACGGCAGCAGCGGCGGCCGGCAAATCGTCTCCCAGAATTCCCGCAGGCGCGCGACGCGTCGTTGCGGCGGATTGCCGGCGATGATCGCCGCATTGAGTGCGCCGATCGAGACCCCCGCCACCCAGTTCGGATGCAAGCGGGCCTCGGCCAGGCCCTGGTACACGCCGCCCTGATAGGCGCCGAGGGCGCCGCCGCCCTGCAGCACCAGCGCCACCACCTGATAGCGGTGGCCGGCCGGCAGGCCCGGGCTCCGGTACAGGCCCGCCTCGCTGTGCCGGGCGGCGTCTGGCATGTTGGCGACCATCTCGGTTCCTCACTGCATATGCCAGCCGTGGCTGACGATGAACGATTGGCCGGTCAGCGCCGCGCTCGGGAAGGCGGCCAGGAACAGCGCGGTCTGCGCCACGTCTTCGAGGGTGGTGAAGATGCCGTCTACCGTATGGCCGAGCATCACTTTCCTGACCACCTCGTCCTCGCCGATGCCCAACGCCCGGGCCTGCGCCGGTATTTGTTTGTTGACCAGTTCCGTGCGCACGAACCCGGGACAGATCACATGCGCGCGGACATTGTGCTCGGCGCCCTCCTTGGCCAGCACGCGGGCGAGGCCCAGCAGGGCGTGCTTGGCGGCGACGTACGCGGCCTTCAGCGGTGAGCCCTCATGCGAGTGCACGGACCCCATGTAGATCACCGTGCCGCCGCGGTTGTCCCGATACATGAACCGCAGCGCGGCTCGGGTGGTGAGAAAGGCGCCGTCGACGTGAATCGCCAGCATCTTCTTCCACTCGGAAAGACTCAATTCGATGATCGGACTGACGATCTGTATGCCCGCATTGGAGATCAGGATGTCGAGCTTGCCGAAGGCGTCGACCACTGCCGTGGTCCCGGCGTTGACCGCGTCCTCGTTGGTGACGTCCATCGCCACGGCGAGGGCCTGGCCGCCGCCGGCCACAATTTCGTCGGCCGTCGACCGTGCAGCCGTCAGATCGATATCGGCGATGGCCACCGCCGCGCCGGCCCTAGCGTAAACATAGGCGATTTCCCGGCCGATGCCGCTTGCGGCGCCGGTGATCAGTGCGACCTTCCCATTCAGCATTCTGTCCTCCGTGCAGCTATACCCCGAGGATCGACGCCCCATGCACCAGGCCGGGATTCAGCCCACCTGCACGGTCAGCCCCGGGTCGAAGTCGGGATTCTCGGCCGTGCCGTTCCGTACATAGCCGCGCGGGTTGGCGAGCACCCGCGTTTCGCCCAGACGGTAGTCGAAGCTGTCGTGGGTGTGGCCGTGGATCCACAGCGCGGCACCGCTGTGGGCGACGAGCGCCTCGAGATCGGAGACGAAACAGGCGTTGAGCAGTGAGCCGGCAAAGCGCGCGGCGATGCTGTGGCGCGAGGGCGCGTAATGCGTGACGACCACGGTTTCGCCTGCGAACGGTTCGTCGAGCCGCGCCGCGATCCAGCGCGCGTGGCGCTCGAAGAGGGCCGCACAGTGTTCCGGGGTGAACATCCGCTTCCGATCCTCGTCGACCGTGATGCGGCTGAAGTCGCGGCTGAAGCGGACGGCCTCGTCCATCGCCCGCTCACGGACGGGACCGTCGCCGACGATGCGAAAGTCGCTCCACAAGGTGGCGCCCAGAAAGCGCACGGTGCCGATGCGCGTTTCGGCACAGTCGAGGACCGTCACCGCGCTGTCGCGGCTCAGTTCGCGCAGCAGCCGGTCGGTCTCGGCGATGCTCGAACCGTAGTACTCGTGATTGCCCGCGACGTAGATCGCCGGACGCTGCAGCCCCCTTGCCCACTGCATCGCTTCCCGCGGCCGGTGGAGGTCGCCGGCCAGCACGAGCACGTCCGCACCGGTGTCGGGCAGCGCGCACGGCGCCAGCCCCAGGTGAAGGTCGGAGACGATCTGCAGTTTCATGCTTGGCTCACGAGGTGCATTCGGCCGGCGACGCGCTCGCCTGGCGCAGCCAGGCGATGAGGTCCGCCCGTTCCTGCGCGTCGGCGATGCCGGCATAGCCCATCGTCGTGCCGGGGATCATGGCGGTCGGGCTGGTCAGGAAGCGGTCCAGCGTGTCGCCGTCCCACACGAGGTCGGCCCGGGCCATCGCCGGCGAGTAGCTGAAGCCCGCCACGCTGCCCGCGCGGCGTCCGAACAGGCCGCAATGCTTCGGCCCGGTGCGGTTGTAGGCGAGTGCGTGGCAGGCCAGGCAGCGCGCGTACACGGCCTCGCCGCGCGCCGGATCGCCCGGCGTGGCGGCGCCGGCAGGCAACGAGCTCGCCGCCGCGAGCGCCAGCACGGCGGTGGCAAGCGGGTGTTTCATGACAGGAAGGCGGTGGGGACCGGATCCTGTCCCAGCGCCTGACGCAGGACGGCCCAGTGCATGGCCTCGTCGCCGAGGATGCTGGCAGCGACGGTGGCCAGTTCGCGGCCGTGGAACAACGGCACCGCGCCGAGATAGGCGCTCACCGCGCCGCGCTCGAGCCCGGCGGCGAAGCCGAGCACGTCGGCCTGGCTCTTCAGCGTGTCGGTGGGAAACACGTAGCGCTCGCGCGCCTCGGCCGGCGTTCCGCCGAGTTGGCGCACGGTCTTGGCGAGCGCATCGGCATGTTCCTTGTGATGGCCCTGAAACTGCAAGGCCAGCGCCAGCGCGGGCTTCTGCAACAGGCCGCTGCCGGCGCCAACCGCATAGGCGGCGATCGCCTCCAGCTCGGCGCTGAGCGCGGTGTTGAGAATGCGGACGTCGGACGCCGTGTCGTCCTGACTGCCGGCCTGCGCGGCGGCCAGCGCCGGACGCCCGGCCATCAGGGCGACGGCCGCGGCCGACAGGGTGGCGCCCGAAGCGGCCAGGAAACGGCGCCGGCCGAGGCCTTCGAGGGCGGCAAAGGGATGGATGCGGGCGATCATGATGTACTCCTCGCGGGGGTGGGTGAAGGCAGGCCAGGCTGCCCGGAAACGGCCGGCGCGGGGAGCCCGAGGCGGGCGCAGACGCGCGCCACGATGCGGTCGCAGCGTTGGCCGTCGAACGCGAAGACGTTCTCCAGCAAGGGGCCGAGGCGCTGGCCGAGCGATTCGCGCAGCAGGGCGCGTGCGCGCAGCAGGCGGACCTTGACGTTGATCTCGGAGATGCCCAGCGCGGCCGCGGTCTCGGCGACGCTCGAGCCCTCGACGGCGCGCAACATGAAGACGTGGCGGTAATGATCCGGCAGGTCGTCCACCGCCTGCTCGATGAGGCGCTGCAGGTCATGGCGCATCGCCAGGGTCTCCGGGGTGTCCGGCGCGCTGCGGAAACGGCCGTCGGCAACGGGCTCGCCCTCGGCCAGTTCGGCCTCCGCCGGGCGGCGGCGCCGCGACTCGAGCGCCTCATTGACGATGATCCGCGTCAGCCAGGTCGACAGCCGCGCCTCGCCGCGGAAGCTGGCCATGGCGCGGTGAGCCTTGATGTAGCCTTCCTGCAGCGCATCCTCGGCCTCGGCGTCGTCGCGCAGAATGCTGCGCGCGACCCGGAACAGCCGCCGGTTGTACTGGCGCATCAGCCGCTCGAAGGCGCCCGGCTCGCCGGCGACGACGCTGCACGCGAGCGCGGCGTCCGCAACCGCCGTGCATGTCGCCGCTGTGCTGAGTGTGTTCATGACGCCCTCCTTCTGTTGCCCATTGGATGGGGCGTCGCGGGAAAAGGTTACAGTCGCGCCGCACGCGTACCGCAAGGCCCCGCGCCGCCGACCGTCGCGCCGGATCGCGCCCCGCCGGCCGCCTGGCGTGCGACCAGCGCGAGGATCAATGACGGTCGAGGCGCGATGCGGTGTAGGACTGGGTCTTCATCGCTCTCGCCGCCGCGCTCGAATGATCTTGCCGCGTCACGCCTGCCGGTCCTCCCAATCCACCCATTCGACCTCGTGGCTGGCGAGGTAGGCGCTGACCGCGGCGCCGAGGGTGGGGAAGAAGGCCGCCTCGCCCAGACGGGAGAACAGCTCGAAGCGCTTGAGCTTGTCCTTCACCGGATCCTTCATCTCGGCGAAGCACAGCTCGATGCCGGCGGCCTGCAGGGTCTCGTCGAGCTCGGCGAGCATGTCGGCGGCGGTGACGTCCACGCTGGTGACCGGCTCGGCCGCCACCACCAGCCAGTGCACCGGGGTCGGCGACTCCTCGACCGCGTCGAGCACCCGCTCGCGGAACAGCTCGGCATTGGCGAAGAACAGCGGCGCGTCCCAGCGGAACAGCACCAGCCCGGGAATGCGGCGGGCGTCGGGATAGCGCGCGATGTCGTGGTAGCCCTTGACGCCGTCGGCGCGGCCGAGCACCGCGAAGTGCGGACGCCAGCCGTCCCACAGGAATTCGATCACCGCGGCGACGATGGCCAGGCCGATGCCGGGGATGACGCCCAGCACCACCACCCCGGCGGTGCAGCCCACCGAGAGCCAGAACTCCCAGCGCTGGATGCGCCAGATGCGGCGCAGGTCGGCGATCTCGAACAGGCCGATGGCGGCGGCGATCACCACTGCGGCCAGCGCGCTGGTCGGCAGGTTGCGCAGCAGGTCGGGCGCGAGCACGAGCAGCAGGCCGACCGCCAGCGCGCCGACCACGCCGGTGAGCTGGGTGCGCGCCCCGGCCGCCTCGGCGACCGGCGTGCGCGACGAACTGCTGCTGATCGGGAAGCCCTGGAAGAAGCCTGCCGCCAGGTTGGCGGCGCCGAGCCCGACCATTTCCTGGCTGGGGTCGACATGGGTGCGGGTACGCAGCGCATAGACCCGCGACAGCACGCTGGCGTCGGCGAAGGACACGAGGGCGACGGCAAGCCCGCCGATAATCACCGCCTCGAGGTCGGCCCAGGTGATCCAGGGAATGGCGAAGACGGGCAGGCCCTGGGGCAGCGAGCCGAGCACCGCGACGTCCGCCGCCTCGTCGAGATCCAGCGCGCCGACCACCAGCGTCGCCGCGATGACCGCCACCAGGATGCCGGGGATGCGCTTGAACCCCTGCAACAGCAAGATGACCGCCAGCGTGCCGGCGCCGAGGAGGAAGGTCGTCCAGTTGCTGCGACCCTCGGCGATCGACACGCCGATCGCCCACAGATCCTGCAGCGGTCCGCCGCCGTCGACCGGGAAGCCGAACAGTTTGGGCAGCTGGCTGATCAGCACCGTCAGCGCGATGCCGTTCATGTAGCCATAGCGGATCGGCTTGGACAGCAGCTCGGTGACGAAGCCGAGGCGCAGCAGGCCGAACACGATGCAGGCCAGGCCCGAGACCACCGCCATCGCGCCGGCGAGCGCGACCGCACGCATCGGGTCGCCGCCCGACTGCTGCACCACCACCGAGAGGATCAGCGCGGCCAGCGCGCTGTCGGGGCCGAGCACCAGGATGCGGCTGGGACCGAACACCGCGTAGGCGAGCAGCGGCACGATGGTGGCGTAGAGGCCGTAGATCCCCGGCAGCCCCGACGCTACCGCATAGGCGATGCCGACCGGCACCAGAATCGCCGCCAGCACCAGGCCGGCGACCAGGTCGTGGCGCAGCCAGGCCACCTGGTAGCTGCGCAATACTTGCAGGCCCGGCAGCCAGCGCAGCCAGCCGGTTTGAGCGGCGCGCCGGCCGGGGCGGGGGATGCGGCCAGCCTGGGGGCCGGTCGGCGGAAGGTCGGGCGGGCTCATCGGCGTCTGGGCCTCGGTTCCTGGTTCACGGCGCATTGTGTAGCCCCTGGCGCGCCGCGCTAGGGCGCCGGCCCGGGCCCGCCCTCGGCCAGGCCGCCGTCCCTGCCGAGGTCCATCCTGCCGCCGACGACGCCGCCTTCACCCGCACCCGCACCCCTGCCGCCACCGGCCCGGTCGCCGCCGCCCCCCCCCCCCCCACCCCCCACTCGGGGGCGCCCGTGCGGCGCTGGCGCCCGGAGCTGGCGGCGGCCTCTTCGGGCCCGGCCTGCCGCAGCTCGCGCAGGTGGGTGGGATCCACCACCAGATCGCCGGTGAACGAGCCGCCCAGCGTCTTGTAGGCGGCGATCAGGGTGCGCAGGCGTTCGTTGATCTGACGATTCTCGCGCTGGCGGCGCTGCTGCACCGACTCCATCACCAGCAGGCGGATGCCCACCATGACGAAGGTGACCAGCACCAGCCCGAGCACCGTCGTGATCACCGCCTGCCAGGAACTGAAATCCAGAAAGCGCATCTTGGAGGCCTCTCTCCGGGCTCGGCCGCCCGAATCCGATGGAACAGCAGTCGTCGCCTTCATTCTACTGGCAGGCGGGTGCCGGCCGGCGAGGAGCTGGTCGCCTACTGCCGCGGCCGCTTCTCCGTGATGTCCGACGAGGCGGTCGCCTTTCTTGATCCTGCAATGCCGAACCCGAGGGCAGCGATCGCAAGGCAGGCCAGGGTGCCGGGCTCTGGCACGGAAGCCGCCCGCGCGACGACGGTGAAGCCGAAGCCGCCCGGTGCATACGTCATCGAGCTCCGGCCGGAGTCGATGTCGAGCGTGATGGCGCGCGCGCGAGGTGTAAGAAAAACGGACAGCGATCCGGGCGCACGCGGCGACGCCGCATGCCGCCGCCCGTACGCCCCCTCAAGCGAGCCGAGACCCGAGCCGAGCGCAGGCGCAAGCTACGGATCTATGCAGTCGCCGTCGTCGCGGCCACCCTGCCGCTGGCCGGTCAGCATCGTTGGTGGCCGCGCTGTGAACGACGGTTGATCGGCCTCAGCTGCCGGTGGCTTGATGGCACAGTCAGGCAGCGATGTGCTGGTCACCTGCCGTTCGAGCGTCGGGAGACGGCGAACGGCGGCTTCTCCGTCCTGCCAACTGGTGCTACCGACCCTGAACTGCCTGATGATGTTTTCAAGGTCACAGTCGGCTATCTGATCTTCAAGCCGCCAGTCCATTTTTCAGTCTGGCCAACTCTTTCTCAGCCTCAGCCACCAATCAGCTCGTGCCGATTGAGCGGCCGCTGTTGTCCGCACCGCTGCTGCACGGCAGCTCAGTGCTGTCGAACGGGAGGTCTCCAGTTCAGCGAACCGGTGGAATGCAAAAATCATCTCGATATTCATCTTCCGTTAACCTGACGTATGCAATTGTTGATCCGCCCGACATGTCGCGTTACCTCTTACTTTTGCGAGACGGCATCGCCTGACCCTAGTCGGACTCGATTCACTCTGATCGCAATCCCGCTACTCGAAGGAACTACCATGAACAGAACTCTTCGATCGCTCGTGCTGACAGGCTTATGTGTCAGCGCCGCTAGTGTCCAGGCACAACAATGGGAGGCACTACCCGAGAAGCCACCAATCCCCGCAGAGAATCCGCAAACCGACGCGAAGGTCGCGTTGGGCAAAATACTGTTCTTCGACCCCCGCCTATCCGAGCATGGAACGCTCTCGTGCAATTCCTGCCATAACGTCATGGCTGGCGGCGATGACAACCGCCCCAACTCGATCGGCATGCATGATGCACGCGGCGGGCGAAGTGCCCCGACAGTCTGGAATGCCGCTTATCAGTCGGTACAATTCTGGGACGGGCGTGCGGCCACCCTCGAAGAGCAGGCCAAAGGACCGATCACCAATCCCATCGAGATGGGGATGAGCGATGCCGCTGTCGCAATGGAACGACTCAAGAGCATCCCTGACTATCTACCGCTGTTCAAGACTGCGTTTCCTGGCACCAATGATCCGCTCACAATGGACAACGTCGCAAACGCGATTGCAGCCTATGAACGCACTCTCGTTACGCCGAACACACCCTTCGACCGCTATGTCAGGGGAGACAAGACGGCGTTGACCGAGCAACAGGTACGCGGCATGCAGACCTTTGCCGATCTGGGCTGCACTGCCTGCCACTCTGGCGCCAATTTCAGCGGACCCGCAATGCCGACTGGAGTAGGCTTCTTCATGAAGTTCCCGACCTTTGCCGGCAGCGAATACGACAAGAAATACGCCCTCCTCGATGACACCGGTCGCCACGTCGCAACCGGGAAGGAAGAAGACAAGCACATGTGGCGGGTCCCAACCCTGCGTAACGTCGCATTGACGGCGCCCTATTTTCATAACGGGCAGGTGCCGACACTGGAAGAGGCCGTGCAGGTGATGGCCAAGACGCAGTTGAACAAAACGATCGAGCCCGCCCAACTCAAGGATGTGGTTGCTTTCCTGACCAGTCTCGGCGGCGATTTTCCCGCCCAGACGATGCCGCGCCTGCCGATGACGACCGGCGTGAGCATCGTACCGGCGGTTGATCCTCACCTTTCGAGCACTCCGGTAGGCCACTGAGGCTCCTTTCGCCGGGAGCAGCCATTAGTCCGACCGAGGATTCCGTCGGTTCGGGCTGAACCCATCGGCTGTCGAAGGCTTGCACCATCAAAGGGTGACCGCCAGGGGCTCAGACATGCAGGTCTTCCCGATCGGTCAGGTGACGGGCTCCGTCCGTCACCTGACCGCGCACAAGGACATCCACGCTCAAGTTAGATGCCGGACGATCTCAGTCGGTGCAATGCTCAACGGAATCGCCAGAAAGGCAAAACTGGCAACGGCCAGGAAGATGCCGCCAACGACCGCCGCGAACTGCTGAAAGAACTCGGTTTCACGTAGTTTCACGATAGGCTCCTTTGCTATTTGGAAGCCGCCACAGCCTGCGGCGGTCTGTCATCGCAGCGGTTCTTGCCGCTGACCATGACTGGACTTTGCGCCCCGGTGCATGAACCGATCATGAAGCCCGCGTTCACCGCCCATTCATGCAGGAGGCTCACCCTGCGCGTCGCGGGACAGAGGTTCCGGGTGGGTGAATACTCGGCCCCCCCCCGGATGGATCGCCTGAATTTCGTAAGCACCCGGCGAACCCACCTTCCCCCAGCCGCTTAGCCCATTGAAGATCGTGTCCATCAAATTCGATGGTGGACACTATGGATGTCGTCATCCCGCGCCGGACCCGGCGCACGCACAGCGAAGCCTTCAAGCAATCGGTGATCTCGGCCTGCCGTGAGCCCGGCGTCTCGGTGGCCGGCGTGGCTCTGGCCAACGGCCTGAACGCCAACCGGGTCCACCGCTGGATGNNTGAAGATCGTGTCCTGTGAGAGCCCGTGGTCATCATGGCCCAACCGAAACGGCCGTCCTGGAGCAGGCTGACCACCTCCGCCGAGAACGTCGAGAACGTCGTCAACCCACCGCAGAAGCCGGTGATCAGGAAGAGGCGCCATTCGCCAGGGATGCCGGGGGCCTGGGAGAAGTAGGCTATTGCCAGACCGATCAGGAAGCCTCCGAGAAGGTTGGCAAGCAGCGTGCCCGGCGGCATGCCGGGCAGCAGCGTGTTGAGCCGGACACCCAGTTGCCAGCGCATCAGGGCGCCAAGTGCCGCGCCGAGCGAGATGGCCAGTACAGTCTTCCACATGCCGATCGGTTGGACACGCCGTTCGGACCTGATGCGTTATTCCATCACGGTCGGCGGCGGAGGGAACGCCTGAGCGCGGCATCGAAGTTGGGCCCCTTCGGTCGCCGCCGGCAAGCGCACAGTTAAGGATTGGTTCAGTCTTTGCATTCAAGCTCCCGGCTTCAACGAAGTTGCCCGAAGCGATCGCCCATGACCGAACTGCTCGTACCTCTTCTCGTCACTCTGGTTGCCAGCCTCGATACCGGCCCGACGTGCCACGTTCCCCGCTCGGCATGGATGGACGCGAAAGTCCTGAAAAGATCGCTCGCATCCGAAGACAATCCAGCGAGCGCGATTGGCGTTTCAAGCGGGCGTTGCTACGTGGCCTACAGTCGGGACCATGAAGGCAGGCCGGTCGCCCGATTTTTTGATCCGGCCTCCGGTGCGGCGCTGCAGCCGCGCTGAAGACACAACGACGCCCGTGCACTGCGAAGCGCCCGCAAGCACCGCCACGGCCGTCTTGTCGGCAAGTGCGGAGACTGCACAGTCGATCACGATTTGGGACCCTGTCGTCCGGTTAACGCACTGGGGTCTGGTGCTCGCCGTCCTCACCAACACCTTCATCGCGGACATCGGCAGCCGTACCCACCGCTGGGCGGGTTACCTGACTGGCGTGCTTGTCGTGGTCCGTTTGGTCTGGGGCTTTATCGGTAGCAAACATGCCCGGCTTGCAGATTTCATCCCGCCCCTGCGGCAAGTTCGTCGCCATCTTGATGCGTTTGCCACCGAAACACCGTCGGTTCACGACGGACACAACCCGCTGGGCGCCTTGATGGTATTCGCCTTGCTGGGTCTGCTGGCGCTACTGTGCCTGACCGGCTTGCTGGGCTAAGCGACGCATCCACGTGGCGACTCGTGGATCACCCTCCTGCATGCCGTCGCGGCCGACACCCTCGTGATCATGGTGGTCTTCCATGTCGGTGCGGTCGTGGTAATGAGCCGCATCGAGGGCGGCGGACTGATCGTGGCCATGCTCACCGGCAGGCAGCGATCGGGCCCGACCGCGAAGACGGGTGACACCATCGATCTCCCATAAGCGGCCCGCAGTTCGATACGCATCGACCGCGCGCGCTTGAAGCTGCGCAGCAGGACCTTCAGCCCATCCAGCCGGCGAAGACCGGGATCGAGGACCGCGAGGCCATCATCCTCGACCAGCACGAGGCTCATCCTGATCCTCTGTGTTTGCCGGGAACGGCCATGATGCCACGCCGTACTTAAGCTTCGCTTCAGCTTCCCACCTTAGCCTCGGCACGTTGAATTCAACGGAAGGCCCGAGATGACGGCGGTTGCAGGCGTACAGGCATGGCGGACGGTAGATGAGCGCACCGTGCAATCGCTGCAGGCGGACGAGCGTGCAGGTGTGCTCGGAAGATGGCGTTCGTGGCGTCCGTCGCTGAGCGCCGAAACCGTTCTGCTGTTGGCGAGCCTTTACTTCACCCTCGTGTGCAATGGCCCATTCTGGCGCGCTCTGCTCGCTGGCCATGCGGCCGGCGAAACCGCCGCTTCCGTCGGAAACGGGTCGTACGCCATTGCCGTTGGCGTGGTCCTGACAGTGGTGCAGTTCGTGCTGCTCGCTGTTCTGGCCAACCGCTGGACGCTCAAGCCGGTGCTGGTCCTGCTTGTGCTGGTGGCTGCGGCCTCCAGCCACTTCAGCGCCCGGTACGGGGTCTATATGGACCCGAGCATGTTGCGCAACGCAGTGGCGACCGATGTGGCCGAGGCGAGCGAGCTGCTGAGCTGGGCCCTGCTCGTGCAGCTGGCCGTGGTTGGCTTGCCGCCTCTGCTGCTGCTGCAGCGTGTTCGCGTTCGCCAGCGCCCAATCGGGCGCGCGATGCTGATCCGCCTCGGCACGATCGTGCTGGCGGTGCTGGTCGGTGCCGGCGCGCTCGGCACGGTTTTCAAGGATTTCGCCGGCCAGATGCGGCGCCACAAGGAAGTGCGCTACCTGGTCGCGCCGGCCAGTGCGATCTATTCCCTCGGTCGCGTGCTCACCAAGGATGCCCAGGCCGCCCATCGCCCACGCACCCCGGTCGGAGTCGATGCGCACCTCGGCGCGAGCTGGCCCCAGGCAAGAAGGCCCGCGTTGTTCGTGATCGTCGTGGGCGAAACCGCGCGCGCCGCCGACTGGGGGCTGAATCCCGGCGTCTCGCGGAACACCACGCCCGAGCTCGCCACGCGGGACGTGATCAACTTCCCACAAGTATCGAGCTGCGGCACAAACACCGAGGTGTCCGTGCCCTGCCTGTTCTCGCCGCAAGGCCGTCGCAACTACGATGAGGACGCCATTCGCAGCAGCGAGTCGCTGCTTCACGTGCTGGCGCGCGCCGGCCTTCGCGTGGTCTGGAACGACAACCAGTCCGGCTGCAAGGGGGTCTGTGACGGGCTGGAGACCGTGCGCCCCGACCCGGCCGCGCTGCCCGGCCTGTGCAACGGCGAGCGCTGCCTGGATGAAGCCCTCGTGGACCGCGCACAAGGGCTCTTGCAGGACACCAAAGGCAACCTGGTACTTGTGCTCCACCAACTGGGCAACCATGGACCGGCCTACTTCAAACGCTATCCAGCCACATTCCGCCAGTTCACCCCGGCCTGCGAAAGTGAGGATCTGTCCGCCTGCACACGGGAAGAAATTGCCAACGCCTACGACAACGCGTTGCGCTACACCGATCACGTGCTGGCCAGCACGATCGACTGGCTCGAGCGCATCGCGACCGAATACGACACCGCACTGCTTTACGTCTCCGACCACGGCGAATCGTTGGGCGAGAACGGCCTCTTCCTGCATGGCATGCCCTATGCCATCGCCCCCGATGAGCAAACGCAGGTACCGATGCTGATGTGGTTCTCGCAGGCGTATGCGCAGCGCACCGGGCTCAACTTGGCGTGCCTGCGCAAGCGCTCGCAGGCACCGGCTGCGCACGACAACGTGTTCCACACCGTGCTCGGGCTCCTGGACGTCGAAACCACCGTGCGCGACGAGGCGCTCGATCTGTCGGCGAACTGCCGGGGGTAAGCGGAATGGGGAACATCGGACGATCCCGTCCCGCCGTGGTCGAGGCTGCGGATCGGCGCTGGCTTCTCGATCAGGCGCTGTTTCTGCTTATTGCCGGCATGGGGTTCCTCTATCTCTTCGAGACCACCGACCTCGATCGTCAGCTCGCACATCTGTTTTTCGACGAGGCGGGAGGCATTTTCCCGATCCGAAAGAGCGAGCTGTTCGAGTTGATATTCCACAAATGGGCCAAGCAACTTAGCTATGTCGCCGCACTCGTCATGCTCGTCGTGTGCTGGAAAGGCTGGAAGGGCCAACTGAGCTGGCTGCCACCGCGCAACGCCCTGCTCGCCGCGCTAGGAATGGTGCTCATCCCGATCTGCACCACGCTGCTGAAGATGGCCACGGGGCGCTACTGCCCCTGGGACATGCTCGAGTTCGGCGGCTATGCGCCCTATCTGGGGCCGTCACAGAAAACGGAAAAAATCGTACGTTAAGCCTTCCCGTTGAGGCGTAGCGGCCGGAACTGCCCGTCATCGACCTTCCGGCTCTGCCGCCACACGTAATCGCCGGTCAGGTTGATGTGCTCCCAGCCCAGCGGCGACAGGTATTGCAGCAGCCCGTCATCGATCGCCTTGCCGGCGTCGCGCAGTGCCTGCGTCGAACGCTCCAGATAGACGGTGTTCCACAGCACAATGGCGGCCGTCACCAGGTTGAGACCGCTCGCCCGGTAACGCTGCTGCTCGAAGCTGCGGTCGCGGATTTCGCCCAGGCGGTTGAAGAACAGGGCGCGGGCCAGCGCATTGCGCGCCTCGCCCTTGTTGAGCCCGGCATGCACCCGCCGGCGCAGCTCGACGTTCTGAAGCCAGTCGAGGATGAACAGCGTGCGCTCGATGCGGCCCAGCTCGCGCAGGGCGACGGCCAGGCCGTTCTGGCGCGGGTAGCTGCCAAGCTTTCGGAGCATCAGCGAGGCCGTCACCGTGCCCTGCTTGATCGAGGCTGCGAGCCGCAGGATTGCGTCCCAATGGGCGCGCACGTGCTTGATGTTGAGCGCCCCGCCGATCATCGTGCGCAGCGCCGGATAGTCCTCGCCGTTCTTCACGATGTAGAGCTTGGTGTCTTTGAGGTCGCGGATGCGCGGCGCGAAGCGGAAACCGAGCAGGTGCATCAGCGCGAACACGTGATCGGTGAAGCCGGCGGTGTCAGTGTAGTGCTCCTCGATGCGCAGGTCGGATTCGTGGTAGAGCAGGCCGTCGAGCACGTAGGTCGAGTCGCGCACGCCGACGTTCACCACCTTGGTGTGGAACGGTGCGTACTGATCGGAGATGTGGGTGTAGAAGAGCCGCCCCGGCTCGGCTCCGTACCTCGGATTGACGTGGCCGGTGCTCTCGGCCTTGCCGCCGGCCTTGAAGCGCTGACCGTCCGACGACGAGGTGGTGCCGTCGCCCCAGTGCTCGGCGAAGGCATGGCGAAACTGGGCGTTGACCAGCTCGGCCAACGCGGCGGAATAGGTCTCGTCGCGCACATGCCAGGCTTGCAGCCACGACAGCTTGGCGTAGGTCGTGCCGGGGCAGGACTCGGCCATCTTGGTCAGGCCCAGGTTGATCGCGTCGGCCAGGATGGCGGACAGCAGCAGCGTCTTGTCCTTGGGCGGCTCGCCGTCCTTCAGGTGAACGAAGTGGCGGGTGAAGCCCGTCCAGTCATCCACGTCCATCAGCAGCTCGGTGATCTTGACGCGAGGCAGCAGCACGGCCGCCTGGTCGATCAGTGCCTGCGCCGCGACCGGCACCGCCGAGTCAAGGGGCGTGATTCTCAGCCCAGATTCCGTGATGATCGCATCGGGCAGCTCGTTGGCCAGCGCCAGACGATTGACCGTGGCGAGTTGCTCTCGCAGCAGCGTCAGCCGGTCGTGCAGGTACTGGTCGCAATCGGCGCTGACCGCGATCGGCAACTCGTTCGCCTGCTTGAGCGCGCCGAACTGGTCGGCGGGCAACAGGTACTCGTCGAAGTCCTTGAACTGGCGCGAGCCCTGCACCCAGATGTCGCCGGAGCGCAGCGCGTTCTTCAGCTCGGCCAGCGCGCAGATTTCGTAGAAACGGCGGTCGATGCCGGCGTCGGTCATGACCAGCGACTTCCAGCGCGGCCTGATGAAGCCGGTCGGCGCGTCCGCTGGCACCTTGCGAGCACTGTCCGCATATATGCCGCGCACCACCTCAATGGCGTCCAGCACCGCTTGGGCGGCCGGCGCGGCGCGCAGCTTGAGCACGTCGAGAAATTCCGGCGTGTAGCGCCGTAGCGTGCTGAACTGCTCGCCGACCAGGTGCAGATGGTCGAACGATTCCGGCTGGACGAGCAGGTCGGCCTCGCTGACGCTTCGCTCGAAGTCGTCCCAGGTGATGACCGCCTCGATGGCGGCAAAGGGATCGGCACCGGCCTGCTTGGCCTCCAGCAAGGCGCGGCCGATCCGGGAGTACAGCCGCACCTTCTCGTTGATCGCCTTGCCCTGGCTCTGAAACTGCTGCTGATGCTTGTTCTTCGCCGTGCTGAACAGCCTGACCAGGATGCGGTCGTGCAGGTCGATGATCTCGTCGGTGACGGTCGCCATGCCTTCCAGCACCACGGCGACCAAGGTCGCGTAGCGCCGCTCGCCCTCGAACTTGGCGAGGTCGGCCGGCGACATTTGGGCGCCCTCGCGGGCGATCTTCAGCAGGCGGTTCTGGTGGACGCTGCGGCCGATGCCGTCCGGCAGGCCCAGCGCCTGGAAGGTCTTGAGGCGCTCGATGTGCTCCAGCATGTGCCGCGAATTCGGCTTCAGCGGCGACTGCCGCAGCCACATCAGCCGGGTAAGGTTGCTGTCCGGCCTGAGCCGCAGCAGATCGTCAAGGCGGCGGCGATGAGGATCGCTCAGCGGCTCGATCAAGGCCCGGTAGATGCGCCGGTTGGCGCGGGTGATGGCCTCGGCGCAGGCCCGTTCGACGACAGTCAGCGCCGGCAGGATGACCCGCCGCTGGCGCAGCGTCGCCAGCGCGTGCTCCGCGAGCAGCACACCCTTGTCGGTCTGCATCGCAAGGTCAGTCAGCGTTTGCACCAGGAAGCGGAAGTCGGACAGGCCGAACGCCGACAGCCCGAGATAGGCGCGCAGCTCCTGGAAGTGTTCGCGCCGCGTCTCGTCGCGCTCGCCGTACCGCGTCCAGGCAGTCCCGTCGGCCCGCACCTGCCGGGCGATCCATTCGATGATCGGCCCCGGGGGCTGCATGTCGCTCGCCAACGCATAGCCCGGATAGCGCAGCAAGGCGAGCTGCACGGCGAAGCCGACCCGGTTGGCATCGCCTCGGCGCTGCCGGATCAGCGCCAGATCGGATTCGTCGAAGGTGTAGAGGCGGATCAGGTCGTCCTGGCTCTCGGGCAGCGCGAGCAGGCCGGCCCGCTCGGTGGCGGACAGGATCGAGCGGCGCGGCATGGGTCAGTCGTCCGTTTTGAGGTATTGGTAGAGGGTTTCGCGGCTGATCCCGAATTCACGGGCGAGCTGGGCCTTTTTCTCGCCGGTACCGGCGCGACGCCGCAGTTCGGTCGCCCGTTCCGGCGCGAGCGCCTTTTTGCGGCCCCGGTAGGCGCCGCGTTGCTTGGCGAGCGCGATGCCTTCGCGCTGCCGCTCGCGGATCAGGGCCCGCTCGAACTCGGCGAACGCGCCCATTACCGACAGCATCAGGTTCGCCATCGGCGAGTCCTCGCCGGTGAAGGTCAGGCGTTCCTTGACGAACTCGATGCGCACGCCGCGCTGGGTGAGGCCCTGCACCAGGCGGCGCAGGTCGTCGAGGTTGCGCGCCAGACGATCCATGCTGTGCACCACCACCGTGTCGCCCTCGCGCACGAAGGCGAGCAGCGCATCGAGCTGCGGGCGCTGCGTGTCCTTGCCCGACGCCTTGTCGGTGAACACCTTGTCCACCTGGACCTGTTCGAGCTGCCGTTCCGGGTTCTGGTCGAAGCTACTGACGCGAACGTAGCCGATGCGATGCCCCTGCAAGATGCCTCTCCTGAGCCGAAAGTGTCAGGCAGAAATCTATGGCCCTTGGCGGCATCTGTCAAAAAATTGCGTACACTGCCTTATTCTGACACTTCCAGACGGGCTATCCTGACATCAGGTTAGGGTATGCCTTATCTGGACAAGGCAGCACCGGCCGCGGATGCCTTACTCCGTCGCTCACCTCGCTGTACCGCCTGGTGATGTGGTCGACGGCGAGCTCGGCTCCGGACGGCCGCGCCCGGCTGCCGACCTACCTCGATGGCGGCTGCTGCCACATCCACTGGTTGTGGTGCATCATGTGGTCCATCATCATCTGCTGCATGCCGGTGTACTGGTCCATCATGTACTGGCGCTGCTGTTGCTGTTCCGGGGTGAGCTTGGAGTAGTAGCCGCCCATCTGCCCCCAACCCATCATCGGCCCCATCATCATCCCCCGCCCCATTCCCGGCCCGCCCATGCAGCAGCCCATTCCGCCGCCGGGCCCCCACATGCCGTGCATCATCTGCATGTTGCTCTGCATCGTGGCCCAGTGATCCTGGAGCAGTTTCTGCCGCTCCTGGGGATCCTGCGTCTGGCGGATCTTGTCCATCTGCTCCTGCATCTTCTTCATGTTCTCCTGCGCCTGCGCCATCTGCTTGTCGAACTCCTGCACGTTGGGGGCCGTCGGCGCCGCCTGGTTAGCCGGCGACGGCTGGGCGAGAGCGGGCGTGCTCGAGAGCAAAACAGCGGACAAGGCGACCAACACGGTTTTCTTCATGATTGACGCTCCTACACGGTTGATGAAATGACAAAGGTGTTCTCCTGCGTTTCAGGCCTTCGCCTTCCTGCGAGAACTTCTCCGTTGGGGTCGCGCACTCCTTGTATAGTCTTTCCAAGACAATGCAGCGCACTCGGTCGATACCCTTTCGCCGATTAAGGTCATTTGCGCAGCAGCCGCAGGCCGTTCGCCACGACCATCAGGCTTGCGCCCATGTCGGCGAACACCGCCATCCACATGGTGGCGTGCCCCGTGAAGGTGAGCACGAGAAACACCGCCTTGATGCCCAGGGCCAACACAATGTTCTGCGTCAGCACCTGCGCGGTCGCACGCGACAGGCGGACGAAGGTTGGAATCTTGCGCAGGTCATCGTCCATCAGCGCCACGTCAGCCGTCTCGATGGCGGTATCGGTGCCGGCGGCCCCCATCGCAAAGCCGATATCCGCACGCGCCAGCGCGGGGGCATCGTTGATGCCGTCGCCGACCATGCCGGCCTTACCGCGTCGCGTCAGTTGCTCAACCTCGCGTTCTTTGTCTTCCGGCAGCAGGTTGCCGTGCACGCGGTCGATACCGGCCTGAGCCGCAATCGCTTGCGCGGTGTGCGGGTTGTCGCCGGTCAGCATCATCGTCTTGATGCCGAGCGCGTGCAGATCGGCGATGGCATGCCGGCTGCTGTCCTTGATCGTATCGGCCACCGCGATGACAGCCCGCACGCCATCGGGACCCACCAGCGCCACCACGGTCTTCCCCTCGGACTCCAGGGCTGCGATGCGTTGCTCCAACTGCGGTGTGCCGCAACCCAGCTCGCCGAGCATCCGATGATTGCCCAGGTGATAGATCGCGCCGTCGATGCTGCCTCGCACGCCGCGCCCCGGCAGCGCCGAGAACTCGGCAACTTCGCGCAAGGCCACGCAGTCCGCGCTTGCGGCCTGGGCGACGGCCTTGGACACGGGATGGTCGGAGCGGGCCGCCAGGCTCGCCGCGAGGCGGCGGCTGTCGTCGGGTGACGTCTTCCCCAACGCGACAAAGTCGGTTTGCGCGGGCTTCCCGTGCGTGACCGTTCCGGTCTTGTCCAGGGCGAGCCATTGCAGCTTGCGGCCTTCCTCCAGATAGACGCCGCCCTTGATGAGGATGCCATGCCGCGTGGCCGCAGCGAGGCCGCTGACGATGCTGACGGGCGTGGAGATCACCAGCGCGCACGGACACGCGATGACCAGAAGAACGAGCGCGCGGTAAATCCAGTCGAGCCATGCTGCGCCCACGACCAGGGGCGGCAGCAGCGCCACCGCAATGGCCACGCCGAACACGATGGGCGTGTACCAGCGCGCGAACTGATCGACAAAGCGCTGGGTCGGGGCGCGGCTGCCTTGCGCGGCCTCGACCGCATGAATGATGCGGGCCAGGGTGGAGTTGCTGGCCAAGGCCGTGACCCGGTATTCGAAGGAGCCGGACTCGTTGATCGTACCGGCGAATACCGGATCGCCCGGCGCTTTCTCGACCGGCAGGCTCTCGCCGGTGATGGGAGCCTGGTTGACCGTCGAGCGTCCATCCAGCACCTCGCCGTCGAGGGCGATGCGTTCGCCCGGCTTGATCCGCACTCGGCTGCCGATGGCGACCTGCTGGGCATCCAGCTCGCGCCAAGCGCCGTCCGGCTGCTGCACGGTGGCCTGTTCCGGGGCGAGATCGAGCAGGCCGCGAATGGCGTTGCGGGCTCGATCCAGCGACTTGGCCTCGATCACCTCCGCCAGCGCGAACAGCACCATGACCATCGCTGCCTCCGGCCAGTGGCCGATCAGCATCGCGCCGGTGACCGCAAACGACATCAGGGCGTTCATGTTGAGGTTGCGGTTCTTCAGCGCGATCCAGCCCTTCTTGTAGGTGGGCAGGCCCCCGGTGAAGATGGCAGCGAGCGCCAAGACCATCACTGACCAGTGGTTGCCGCCGTGGAGCCAATACAGCACCTCGGCAGCCAGCGCGGCCCCCCCGGAGATCGCAAGAGGCCACCACTTCGTGGCGGCCGGGGCGGGCGCGCCGAGCGTCTCGGCCGCTTCGATCACTTGCGCCTCAAACTCCAGCGCCTTCAATGCGCCCAACACTTTGGGCAGGGCGTCACGCGTGTGGCGAACGCTCAAGGTCCGCTGCACCAGATTGAAATCGAGACCGACCACCCCGGCCACGTCGGCGAGATTTGCCCGGATCAGCGCTTCTTCGGTCGGGCAATCCATCTTGGCGATGGCGAGCAGCGTGGTCTGCTCGGCCGCCACGTCATCCATCTGCATCGCCTGCATGCCGATGGCAGCCAATGCGTCTTCGACTGGCGCTAACGACGGAAGGGCGTGAGTGACCTTCAACGTGCGCTGCATCAGATTGAAATCGAGCCGCAGAACACCCGGCAATCCAGCCAGCTTGCCCCGAATCAGAGCTTCCTCCGTGGGGCAGTCCATGTTGTCGATGCGAAAACGGACGGTGGCCGCCTCGGTGGTGGGGCGGGTACGTGTTTCAGGCTGAACGAGGGATGCGGCCGAGCAGCCACAGCCCTTTCCACTGCATTCGCTCATCGTCTTTCCGTCGTGAACATCGCCGATGATCAGGATTAGAATTCCTATAGCAGCTATAGAGTCAAGCGCTTTGAGGAAGGAAAGATGAACATCCGTATCGGTGAACTCGCGCGGCGAACGGGCTGCGAGGTCGTGACCATCCGCTACTACGAGAAGGAGGGGTTACTGCCGCGCCCGGCGCGCAGTGGCGGCAATTTCCGGATCTATGGAGACGAGCATGTCGAGCACTTGCAGTTCATTCGACACTGCCGCTCACTCGACATGACCCTCGGCGAGATTCGCTTGCTTCTTCGTCTGCGCGACCGCCCGGCGCAAGACTGCGGCGAGGTCAACGCGCTACTCGATGCCCACATTCGACAGGTCGAAATGCGTGTCGAGGCACTCTTGCAGCTGAAGCAGCACTTGCTCGCATTGCGCGAGAAGTGCTCCGGCGCCCGTCCCATCAAGGCTTGTGGAATCTTGCAGGGGTTGACGGATTGCAGCTGTCATCTCATCGGCCAGGTCGCGTCCCCCGACTGACCTATTTGGCCTTAGCGTACGAATTTTTCCGTTTTCTGTGACGCCCCCTATCTGCGCCTGTTAGAGACGGCACCGACGGGGATCAAGACCGGACAGTGCTTTCCAGCCGGACACGCCTCGGCGGGTTTCTTGTGGGTGGTGTGGGGCGTTGCGCTGCGCCCGGCGGGCATCAAGGCAGCGCGCTGGGGGATCTTCACGGGCTTGAGCCTCGGCGCGCTCCTCGGCCTGTCGCGCATGGCCCAGGGCGCACACTTTCTGTCTCACACGCTGGCGACGCTCTGGCTCGCCTGGGCGCTAAGCCTGCTGCTCGCGTGGATGCTGAAAGCCGAACTGGGATTCGTGAGGGAAGACGCGGATACCTGGCTTTCACGGTGCACACTGAAAGGCGATGCGCCGAGCTGACGCAGTTCGCCAGATGTGCAGACGTCGCCGCTGCGCGGGGCGATGATCCCTCTGGGGCGTTTTTGCGTCCGGCTTCTGGTCAGGCCGTCGGGTCCACGTTGCCACAATGCCCCCGTGCAATAGCAATCGAGCGCTCTGCCCCCGGTACGTGCGACCCTTCAACAACGTTCACGAGGCGAGTTAGTTCGCTAGTCGGTCATGTTGTGCAGCTAACCGATGGTCGCGTTTGTGAGCGAAGCTGGCGTTCGAACGGCAACGCGGTCTTATCGCCCAATGGCCGCAATTGGCCGATAGTACGCTGTGGGCATCTTCCCCGATAGCCGCCGCACGCCACGGGCTCAAGAATCAGACTCCGATCAACAGCAAGGAGTCTGTCATGGAAACCCGAGAACATCCGCATCGGGAAGCCTGGAACAAGGGGAAGCTGGTGGGCCAGAAGGCACCGCTCAAACCCAAGGACATCTGGGCCATCCGTATTCATCTGCAGAATGCGCACGAAGTGCGCGACCTCGCCATGTTCAACCTCGCGATCGACAGCAAGCTCCGAGGGTGTGACCTCGTCAGCCTGCGGGTGCGCGACGTGACGCATGGAAACCAGGTGCTCTCACGCGCCATGGTCGTGCAGCGGAAAACGCAGCGGCCTGTGCAGTTCGAACTGACCGAGCCGACGCGCACGGCCGTGGCTGCCTGGATCGCGAAGGCCGCCTTGAGGTCGGAAGACTTCCTCTTTCCGAGCCGCCTGCACGACTCTCCGCATGTCTCTACCCGTCAGTACGCGAGGATCGTCGAGCACTGGGTGGTGG
>JRYI01000207.1_pt1 | contig 28171 bp, 24 predicted proteins | sample 235361 | NCBI WGS metagenome assembly JRYI01 (sample SAMN03074212, study PRJNA261471) | activated sludge metagenome | biome: Common Effluent Treatment Plant; feature: Wastewater; material: Activated sludge; isolation source: activated biomass in a lab-scale reactor treating industrial wastewater at...
GCCCGGGCGAGTTTTCGGTGCGCGGCGGCCTGCTCGACCTGTTCCCGATGGGGGCGGCCCTGCCCTACCGGGTGGACCTCTTCGACGACGAGATCGAGAGCATCAAGACCTTCGATCCCGACACCCAGCGCACGGTCTATCCGGTGCCCGAGATCCGCATGCTGCCGGCGCGCGAGTTCCCCCTCGACGAGCCGGCGCGGGTGCGCTTCCGCAGCCGCTTCCGCGAGACCTTCGAGGGCGACCCGACCCGCTCGACGATCTACAAGGACGTCTCCAACGGCATCGCGCCGGCCGGCGTCGAGTACTACCTGCCGCTGTTCTTCGACGACACCGCCACCCTCGGCGACTACCTGCCGGCCGGCACGCCGGTGCTGCTGCACCATGACGTGCCGGCGGCGATCGCCGAGTTCTGGCGCGACACCCGCTCTCGCCACGATCTGCTCAAGGGCGACCGCAGCCGCCCGGTGATGCCGCCCGAGGCGCTGTTCCTCACCGAGGAGGCCTTCTTCCTCGCCCTCAAGGAACACCCGCGGCTGGTGCTCGGCGTGGGTGCGGAGGGCGGTCCCGCCCTGCCGCTTCCCCCGCTCGCCGTCGAGCGCAAGGCGACCGATCCGTTGCACAAGCTGAAGGACTTCTGCGCCGGCTTCGACGGCCGCGTGCTGCTGCTCGCCGATTCCCCCGGCCGGCGCGAGACGATCGCCGAGTTCCTCGCCGAGTACGGCCTGCAGCCGGCGGCGAGCGCCGATTTCGAGGCCTTCGTCGAAGGCGAGGCTCGCCTGGCGCTCGGCGTCGGTCCGCTCGCCGCCGGCTTCGTGCTGCCGGCGGCGGCGATCGCGGTCGTCACCGAAACCGAGCTCTACGCCGCCACCGCCCGCACCCGCGGCCGGCGCGACGCGCGCAAGGCCGCCACCATGGAGGGCTGGCTGCGCGATCTGTCCGAGCTCAAGGTCGGCGATCCGGTGGTGCACATCTCGCACGGCATCGGCCGCTACCTCGGACTGGTGCACATGAACCTCGGCGAGGGCGACACCGAGTTCCTGCACCTCGAGTACGACGGCGGCGACAAGCTCTACGTGCCGGTGTCGCAGCTGCACGTGATCACCCGCTACGCCGGCGCCGACCCGGAGGCGGTGGGCCTGCACCGGCTCGGCTCCGGCCAGTGGGAAAAGGCCAAGAAGAAGGCGGCGATGCAGGTGCGCGACACCGCCGCCGAGCTGCTCGCGCTCTACGCCCAGCGGGCGGCGCGCGCCGGCCACCGCTTCGACTTCAAGCAGCACGACCTCGAGGCCTTCGCCGAAGGCTTCGGTTTCGAGACCACGCCCGACCAGCAGGCAGCGATCGACGCGGTGGTGGCCGACATGAAGTCCGGCCGGCCGATGGACCGCCTGGTGTGCGGCGACGTCGGCTTCGGCAAGACCGAGGTCGCGCTGCGCGCGGCCTTCGTCGCGGTGGCCGACGGCAAGCAGGTGGTGGTGCTGTGCCCGACCACCCTGCTCGCCGAGCAGCACTACCAGACCTTCGCCGACCGCTTCGCCGACTGGCCGATCAAGGTCGCCGAGCTGTCGCGCTTCAAGTCGGCCAAGGAGCAGGCCGAGGCGATCCGGCTGCTCGCCGAGGGCAAGGTGGACATCCTGATCGGCACCCACCGCCTGCTGCAGAAGGACGTGCAGTTCAAGCGCCTCGGCCTGGTCGTCATCGACGAGGAGCACCGCTTCGGCGTGCGCCAGAAGGAGGCCCTGAAGGCGCTGCGCAGCGAGGTCGACGTCCTGACCCTCACCGCCACCCCGATCCCGCGCACCCTCGGGCTGGCGATGGAGGGCCTGCGCGAGTTCTCGGTGATCGCCACCGCGCCGCAGAAGCGGCTGGCGATCAAGACCTTCGTCCAGCCCTACGGCAAGGGCATCGTGCGCGAGGCGGTGCTGCGCGAGTTCAAGCGCGGCGGCCAGGTGTACTTCCTGCACAACGAGGTCGACACCATCGAGAACATGCGCGACGACCTCGCCGAGCTGCTGCCCGAGGCGCGCATCGTCGTCGGCCACGGCCAGNNCAGCTGCACCAGCTGCGCGGCCGCGTCGGGCGCAGCCACCACCAGGCCTATGCCTACCTGCTGACCGACGCCGAGGCGCGGCCGACGCCGCAGGCGCGCAAGCGCCTCGAAGCGATCGCGCTGATGGAGGAGCTCGGTTCGGGCTTCTACCTCGCGATGCACGACCTCGAGATCCGCGGCGCCGGCGAGGTGCTCGGCGAACACCAGTCGGGCGAGATCCAGCAGGTCGGCTTCAGCCTGTACACCGAGATGCTCAAGCGCGCGGTGAAGGACCTGCAGGCGGGCAAGGAGCCCGACCTCAGCCAGCCGCTCGAGGTCGTGTCCGAGATCAACCTGCACACCCCGGCGCTGCTGCCCACCACCTACTGCCCGGACGTCGGCGAGCGCCTGACCCTCTACAAGCGGCTGGCGAACTGCGAGACCGAGGACGAACTGCGCGCGCTGCAGGAGGAGCTGATCGACCGCTTCGGCGAGCTGCCGGCGCAGACCCAGGCCCTCATCGAGACCCATCGCCTGCGCCTGCTGGTGCGGCCGTGGGGGGTGCAGAAGCTCGACGCCTCCGAAAGCCAGATCAGCGTTCAGTTCGGGCCCAACCCGGTGATCGATCCGGCGAAGGTGATCTTCCTCATGCAAAAGGACCGCAACACCCGGATGGCCGGCCCCGACCGTCTCACCCGCCGCATCCAGCTGCCCGACCTGCGCCAGCGCGCGAAGGCGGTGAAGGATCTCCTCGAAGCGGTCTCCGCCTGAATGCGAGCCGGCGCCGACACCCGCGTCGCCTGCGCGGCCGATCCGGCCGCCGGCGGCGGCATGGAGCCCCTGCGCGAGAGCGATCTCGCCCTCCTCGCCCGGGCCGAGCTGTTCCGTGGCATCCCGCCGCTCGGCATGGAACAGCTCGTCTGCGGCTTCCTGTCCGGCCCGGTGGTCGAGACGCACCCGGCCGGCCGCGTCCTGCTCGAGCCCGGCTGCGCCAACGATCGGCTTTTCGTGGTCCTCGAGGGCGCGCTCACCGTACAGCTCGAGGACGAACTGCACGGCCACCTGCTGGCGCTCGGCCCCGGCCAGTGCTTCGGCGAGATGTCGCTGATCGACCGCACGGGCATTTCCGCCACCGTCCTCACGATGGCCGACTGTCGCCTGCTGTCGATCGCCAGCCGCGATCTGTGGCCGATGATGCGGATCGACACGCTGCTCGCGTTCAACCTGATGCAGGTGCTCAGCGGCCGGGTGCGTTCGGTGAACAAGGCGCTGATCCGCAGCCATCACATCCGTCGCGATCTGGAACACGAGATCCGGCGCGACGCGCTCACCGGCGTCTTCAACCGGCGCTGGATCGACGAGCAGTTCGCCCGCGAGCTCGAGCACTGCCAGCGCGAGGCGCGCCCGGCCACCCTGCTGATGTGCGACATCGACCACTTCAAGCAGCTCAACGACCAACATGGCCACGCGCTCGGCGACCGGGCGCTGCGGGTGTTCGCCGAAACGCTCGCGCAGGCGATCCGCCCCGGCGACCTGCTCGGCCGCTACGGTGGCGAGGAGTTCGCCCTGCTGCTGCCCGACGCCGGCGGCGACACCGCGCTCGGCATCGCCGAACGCCTGCGCCAGGCGGTGGCCGCGGTCTCGATCCCGAGCACGTCGGCGCCGGTGCGCCTGAGCGCCTCGTTCGGCGCCGCCAGCTGGCAACCCGGCGACGCCTCTTGCTCGATCGACGACCTCTTCCTCCGTGCCGACGAGGCGCTCTACGCGGCCAAGCGCGCCGGCCGCAACCGCACCATGCTCGCCGCCGCGATGCGCTTCTCGCGGCCCGACCGATGAACCGCGCCGCCGTTCCCGGCGCAGCCGACGGGTCCTCGCCACGATGTTGATGAACTGCGTTGCCTACCAGGCCGGCCGCAAGCTGGCCGACATCCCGACCAGCGAGATCAAGGACTATCTCGCGCGGCCCGACTGCTTCGTCTGGGTCGGCCTCAACGACGCCAGCGCCGACGAGCTCGCCCGGATGCAGACCGAGTTCGGCCTGCACGAGCTCGCCGTCGAGGATGCGGTGCACGGGCGCCAGCGCCCGAAGGTGGAGGAATACGAGGACGGCTTGTTCGTCGTCATGCGCCTGCTCGAGGACAAGGGCGGCGGCTTCGGCGTCGGCGAACTCAGCGTGTTCGTCGGTCCCAATTACCTGCTGTCGGTGCGCCGCGGCGGTAAGCAGGACCTGCGCGCGGTGCGCGCGCGCTGCGAGCGCGACCAGAAGATGCTCGCCCGCGGCGCGGGCTACGTGCTGTACGCCTTGATGGACGCGGTGGTCGACAGCTACCTGCCGATGATCGAGACCCTGCAGACCGAGCTCGAGGCGCTCGAGGAGCGCATCTTCATCCGCGGCGCCGCGAGCTCCAATATCCGCCGGCTGTACAAGCTCAAGCGCAAGCTCGCCACCCTCAAGCACGCGGTGTTGCCGCTGATGGAAGCCACCGCCAAGCTGCATGGCGGCCGCGTGCCGCCCCTGGTGCGCCGCAACCGCGAGTATTTCCGCGACGTCTTCGACCACCTGACCCGCTTCAATGCCACCCTCGACGGCCTCGAGGACACGATCGCCATCGCGATCCAGGTCCACCTGTCGATGGTCACCATCGAACAGACCGAGATCAGCAAACGGCTCGCGGCCTGGGCCGGCATCTTCGCGGTCGCGACCGCATTCGCCGGCATCTGGGGCATGAACTTCACCCACATGCCCGAACTCGACTGGCGCCACGGCTATCCGCTCGCGCTCGGCGTGATCGGGGGCTGCGCCGGACTGCTGTTCTGGCGCTTCCGACGCGCCGGCTGGCTCTGAGCCTGCCGGGACGGTGTCGTGCAGGCGCTATAATTCTTTCTTTAAGGCTGCATCCGGAGCGCTGAATGCCCGTCGCGAAAACCGAAAACCTCAACATCGCCTCCTTCGATCACATGCCCTCGCCCGAGGAGATCAAGACCCGGGTGCCGCTCACCGAGCGTGCCGCCGCCTCCGTGCTGGCGGGCCGCAAGGCGCTCGGCGCCATCCTCGATCGGCAGGATCCTCGCATCTTCCTCGTCGTCGGCCCGTGCTCGATCCACGACCCGGTGGCCGGCCTCGACTACGCGCGCCGGCTCAAGGCCCTCGCCGACGAGGTCTCCGAGACCCTCCTGCTGGTGATGCGGGTCTATTTCGAGAAGCCGCGCACCTCCACCGGCTGGAAGGGCTTCATCAACGACCCCTTCATGGACGACACCTTCCGCATCGACGTCGGCATGGAGAAGGCGCGCCGCTTCCTGCTCGACGTGTGCGAGCTCGGCCTGCCGACCGCCACCGAGGCGCTCGACCCGAACGCGCCGCAGTATTACGGCGACCTGGTGTCGTGGACCGCCATCGGCGCGCGCACCTCGGAATCCCAGACCCACCGCGAGATGGCCTCCGGCCTGTCCACCCCGGTCGGCTTCAAGAACGCCACCGACGGCGACCTCGAGGTGGCGATCAACGCGATCATCTCCGCCGCCCATCCGCACAGTTTCCTCGGCATCAACAACCACGGCCAGTCGTCGATCATCCGCACCCGCGGCAATCGCCACGGCCACGTCGTGCTGCGCGGCGGCGGTGGCCGCCCGAACTACGACACGGTGTCGATCCGGCTCGCCGAGCAGGCCCTCGCGAAGGCCAGGCTGCAGCCCAACATCGTGGTCGATTGCTCGCATGCCAACTCCTGGAAGAAGCCGGAGTACCAGCCGCTGGTGATGAAGGACGTCGTGCATCAGATCCGCGAGGGCAACCAGTCGGTGGTCGGCCTGATGATCGAGAGCAACATCGAGGCCGGCAACCAGCCGATCCCCGCCGACCTTTCCCAGCTCAAGTACGGCTGCTCGGTCACCGACGCCTGCGTCGACTGGGCGACCACCGAGGACATGATCCGCAAGGCGCACGCGGTGCTGCGCGAAACGCTCGCGAAGCGGGAGCGCGCTGCATGAGGCTCGTGGTGCAGGCCGTCGAGGTCGACACCGTCGGCCTCAAGCAGGTCGCGCGCCTGGTGCAGGCGAGCGAGATCGTGCAGATCACGCCGCACGCCTTCCGCCTGGTCGGCGCCCAGCCCCGGCCCGAGCTGGCCGCGCGCTGCGCCGAACTCGGGCTGGACTGCAGCTGGGTCTGCGGCGAGCGCCGCCTCACCGATTTCGGCCTCTTCGTCACCGACATGGACTCGACCCTGATCAACATCGAGTGCATCGACGAGATCGCCGACATGCAGGGCCTGAAGGCCGAGGTGGCGGCGATCACCGAGGCCGCGATGCAGGGCGAGATCGACTTCCGCGAGTCGCTGACGCGGCGCGTCGCGCTGCTCGCCGGCCTGCCGGAGGCCGCGCTCGACGAGGTCTACGCCCAGCGCCTGCAGCTCAACCCCGGTGCCGAGGCGCTGATGCGCGGCCTCAAGCGCGCGGGGCTGCGGACGATGCTGGTGTCGGGCGGCTTCACCTTCTTTACCGACCGCCTCAAGGCGCGCCTGGACTTCGATCACGCCTACGCCAACGAGCTCGAGGTGGCCGAGGGCCGCCTCACCGGCCGCGTGCGCGGCGAGATCGTCGACGGCGCGGCGAAGGCCGCCCATCTGGTGCGGGTGCGCGACGAACTCGGCCTCGCGCCCGAGCAGACGATCGCCGCCGGCGATGGCGCCAACGACATCCCGATGCTGCGCGCCGCCGGCTTCGGCGTCGCCTATCACGCCAAGCCGGTGTTGCGCGAAGCCGCCGATGCCAGCCTGTCGCACAGCGGACTCGACGGCATCCTCAACCTGTTCGCCTGAACGCGCCCCGCCGGCGCGGCGGGGTTCAGGCCGCCTGGGCGACCTCGGCGAGCGAGCCCGCATCCATGCGCAGCACGCGGTCGCACCGGCGCGCGAGCGCCTCGTCGTGGGTGACCAGGATCAGCGTGGTGCCCGCCTCGCGGTTGAGGCTGAACATCAGGTCGATCACCGCCCTGCCGGTCTCGGCGTCGAGGTTGCCGGTGGGCTCGTCGGCGAGCAGCAGCCGCGGACCGGGGGCGAAGGCGCGGGCGAGCGCGACCCGCTGCTGCTCGCCGCCCGACAGATGCTTCGGGTAGTGGCGCAGCCGGCTGCCGAGGCCGACGCGGTCGAGCCATTGCTCGGCCTGCGCCGCCGGATCGGGCGCGCCGGACAGCTCCAGCGGCAGCATCACGTTCTCCAGCGCGGTCAGCGCCGGCAGCAGCTGGAAGGACTGGAACACGAAGCCGATCGACTCGCCGCGCAGCGCCGCGCGCGCATCCTCGTCGAGCCCGAACAGCTCGGTGCCGAGCAGGCGCACGCTGCCGGCGACGGGAACATCGAGGCCGGCGAGCAATCCGAGCAGGGTCGATTTGCCCGAGCCCGAGGCGCCCACGATCGCCACCGACTCGCCCGCGGCGACGGCGAAACCGACATCGCGCAGAATGTGCAGCGTACCCAGGCCGTCGGCCTGTGGCACGCTCTTCGACAGTCCCTCGACCTCGACCACTGGCGTGGAGAACTCAATGCCCTTGCGATTCATCATCACCTTCCTGTTCGTGCTTCTCGGCGGCACCGCGCATGCAGCGACGATCCTGGTGTGGGGCGACAGCCTGTCGGCCGGCTACGGCTTGCGTCCCGGCGAGGCCTGGCCCGATCTGTTGCAGACGCGGCTCGCCGAGCAGGGGTTCCCGCACCGCGTGGTCAATGGCAGCGTCTCGGGCGAGACCTCGGCGGGCGGGCGCACCCGCCTGCCCGCCGCCCTCACGGCGCACCAGCCCGACATCGTGATCCTCGAGCTGGGCGCCAACGACGGCCTGCGCGGCCTGCGCCCGGCGCTGCTGGCCGACAACCTCGAGGCGATGGTCGCCGACGCACGCGCTGCCGGCGCCCGCGTGCTGCTGGTCGGCATGCAGATGCCGCCCAACTACGGCCCGGCCTACACGCGCGGTTTCGCGCAGGTCTTCACTAGGGTGGCCGAGGCGCACGAGGTCGCGCTCGTCCCCTTCCTGCTCGAGGGCTTCGCCGACCGGCCCGAGCATTTCCAGGCCGACGGCATCCATCCCAACGCCGGCGCCCAGAGGCGCATGCTCGACACCGTGTGGGCCGGCCTGGAACCCCTGCTCGGCGAGCGGCGCGCGGCGCGCTGACGCCGGGCCGCCGGAACCGCCCCGCTCAGATCACGCTGAGCCGGGGCGCGCCCGCGCGCATGCGACCGATCGCCTTCGCCTCGCAGCCCTGCTCGGCGCGCACCGTGGCGATGACCTCGTCCACCGCCTCGGGCGCGCAGGCGATCAGCAGGCCGCCGGAGGTCTGCGGGTCGGTGATCAGCTTGCGCTGCCATTCCGGGGCGTCGGCGGCGAGCTCGACACCCTCGCCGTAGCTCGCCCAGTTGCGGCCCGACGCGCCGGTGGCCACACCGTCGCGCACCAGGCTCACCGCCTCCTCGATCAGCGGCAGCTGCGCGAAGTTCACTTCGGCGGCGAGCCCGCTGCCGCGGCACATCTCGAGCAGATGGCCGGCAAGGCCGAAGCCGGTGACGTCGGTCACCGCATGCACCGCATCGTTGTCGGCCAAGCGGGCGCCGGCACGGTTGAGCATCGTGGTCCAGCGCAGCATCTCGGCGTAGCCCGCGGCGCTGAGGCTGCCCTTCTTGAGGCCGGCCGAGAGGATGCCGACGCCGAGCGGCTTGGTCAGGATCAGCACGTCACCCTCGCGCGCGCCGGCGTTGGTCTTGACGCGCGCAGGATCCACCACGCCGAGCCCGACCAGGCCGTAGATCGGCTCAAGGACGTCGATCGAGTGGCCGCCCGCGATCGGGATCCCCGCCTCGCGGCACACCGAGGCGCCGCCTTCCAAGATGCGCGCGATCACCTCGCCCGGCAGCTTGTCGAGCGGCATGCCGACCACCGCGAGCGCGAACAGCGGCGTGCCGCCCATCGCATACACGTCGGAGAGCGCATTGGTGGCGGCGATGCGACCGAAGTCGTAGGGGTCGTCGACGATCGGCGTGAAGAAATCGGTGGTCGCGACCACCGCCTGCCGCTCGTTGAGCTTGTACACTGCGGCATCGTCGGCGGTATCGGTGCCGACGAGCAGTTCGGCCGGCATCAGGCCGGCAGGCATCGACGCAAGCAGATTGGAGAGCACGGCGGGCGAGATTTTGCAGCCACATCCACCGCCGTGGGAAAATTGCGTCAGTTTGATTTCATTCATTTGGGAAGGGAGCGCGGGCCGCGCGCGGTTTCGGCGGCCCCGAAAACCATGAAAAGAGGCGTGGCGACCGTAGCACAGCGCGGCGAGTTTGACGAGATCATCGACGCGCGCACCCCGGCCGAGTTCGACGAGGACCGCATTCCGGGCGCGATCAACCTGCCGGTGCTCGACAACGCGCAGCGCGTCGTGGTCGGCACGATGTACAAGCAGCAGTCGCCGTTCGACGCGCGCAAGCTCGGCGGCGCGATGGTGGCGGAGAACATCGCCCATCACCTGCGCGTGGCGCTCCACGACCGCCCGCGCGACTGGCGCCCGCTGGTGTACTGCTGGCGCGGCGGCCAGCGCAGCGGCGCCTTCGTCGCCTGGCTGCGCATGGTCGGCTGGGACGCCTGCCAGCTCGAGGGCGGCTACAAGGCCTTCCGCCACCATGTCATCGCCCGCCTCGAGGCGCTGTCGCCGGCGCTGAAGCTGCGCGTGGTGTGCGGGCCGACCGGCAGCGGCAAGACGCGCGTGCTCGAGGCGCTCGCCCGCCAGGGCGCGCAGATGATCGACCTCGAGGGCCTGGCGGCGCACAAGGGCTCGGTGCTCGGTGGCCTGCCGGACCGCGCCCAGCCGACGCAGAAGGCCTTCGAGACGGCGATCGCGCACGTGATGGAAACCCTCGACCCCGCCCGCCCGGTTTATGTCGAGGCCGAGAGCCGCCGCATCGGCCGTCTGTTCGTACCCGATCCGCTGCTGGCGGCGATGCGCACCGCGCCCTGCGTCGCGATCGAGGCGTCGCGCGCGGCGCGGCTCGAGTTCCTGGTGCGCGACTACGCCTACCTCGGCGACGACATCGGTCGCCTGCAGGCGTCGATCGCGCGCCTGTCACAGCTGCAGAGCCGGGACACGATCGAGCGCTGGCAGGCGCTGGCCGCCGCACGGGCCTTGCCCGAGCTCTTCGCCGAACTCATCGACCGACACTACGACCCGCTCTACCACCGCTCGCAGAACAAGAACTACCTGGCCTTTCCCGACGCGCCGCGCTTCGAGTCCGACGACCTGTCGCCCGTCGGCCTGGATGCGCTCGCCGCCCGCGTTCTGGCCGCCGAGCGCTGACGCCGCGGCGCGCTCAGGGCGCCACCGGTAGCGTGAAGTGCATGCCGATCCCCTTGAGTGCGCAGATGCGCTGGATCGCCGCGGGCCGCTCGCCCTCGACCACGCCCTGCTCGAAGGCGACCACCGTCCACCCGTCGTGCACCCGGCGCAGCAGCTCGTTCGGCGCGAGCAGGAAGGCGGGGCTGGAGGGCTTGCCGAAGCGCTCGTTGCCGGCCATGAAGGTCTCGTAAATCAGCACGCCGCCAGGGGCGACCAGCTCGAGCAGGAGCTCGAAGTGGGCGCGGAACAGGTAGTTGGTCACCACCACCGCGTCGAACTGCCGGCCGCGGTAGGGCCAGGCGCCCTGCTCGAGATCGGCCTGCCGCGTCCGCACACCGGGCACGCCCGCCAGCGCGCCGATCGCCTCGGCATCGCGATCGACCGCCTCCACCCGCCAGCCGCACGCGGCGAACCAGCGCGCATGGCGGCCGGCGCCGCAGGCGAAATCGAGCACCTCGCCGCCGGGCCGGATCAGCGGCGCGAACCGCCGTACCCAGGCTGAGGCGGGGCCGCCGCCGTGGGGGCGCGGGGCAAGGCCGGGGCCGGCTTGCGGCTGCGGCGTCGGCGGTACGGGGTCGTGAGGCATGGACGTCCTGGTCGAAGTCGGAAAGCGCGCTGGGAGGCGGCACCGTAGCGGGCATTCTAGCCACCGCCGCCACGCCGCGCACCCGGGGCGGCGCGCACCGCGGGCCAGCGAACTGTGCTATAGAAGTAGCCACAGCGGCGCCAGGGTCGCCGCGCCCACGACTCGGGATGGAGAGGGTACGGACTTGCCAGCCTCGCCCCAGCACGCTCGACATGGCCGCCGACGTCTGGCCCTGCTCGCGGGCCTCGCGCCCGGCACGGCGCTCGCGCAGGCCGAGCCGGTGGCGTTCGGGGTGCTGGTGCCGCTCGGTTTCGCCCTCGCGGGCCTGTGGCTGGGCCATCGCCTCGGTCGCACGTCCGCGTCGGCGCGCCCGCGGCCCCGCCGCGATTCGCTCGCCGAGCAGCCCCGCTACTACCGTGACGTCATCGAGTCGCTCAATGAGGTGATCTTCCGCATCGACGCCGACGGTCGGCTCTGCTTCCTCAACGGCGCGTGGCGCCGGATCACCGGCTACGAGCTCGAATCGAGCCTCGGCCGCTCGCTGAGCAACTTCTTCCATGCCGACGACCGCGAGCGCGCGCGCGCGCAGCTGCGCGCGGTGCTCGACGGCACCGCCTCCTCGAGCAACTGCGAGCTGCGCCTGCAGACCCGCGAAGGCGAGGTGCGCTGGATCGCCGCCTCCGCGCATCGGATCGCCGGCGAGGGTCCCGACGAGATCGGCATCGCGGGCACCCTCGAGGACATCTCCAGCCGCAAGGTCGCCGAGCTGACCCTGCTCAATCTCAACCAGGAGCTCGAGTCGCGGGTGCGTGCGCGCACCGCCGAACTCGAGGCGTCCAACCGCGAGCTGGAGGCCTTCTCCTCGTCGGTGTCGCACGACCTGCGCGCCCCCTTGCGCGCGGTCGACGGCTTCGCCCGCATCCTCGAGGACGAGCTCGACGGACGCCTCGACGACACCCAGCGCGGCCACTTCGCCCGCATCCGCAACGGCTGCGCGCGGATGTCGGAGCTCATCGACGCCCTCATCGATCTTGCGCGGGTGACCCGCCAGCCGCTCAGCAAGAAGCAGGTCGACCTCTCCGCGATGGCGGCGCAGATCATCGACGAGCTGCGCGCCGAGGACCCCGAGCGGGCGGTCGACGTCGAGATCACCGAAGGCATGGTGATCACCGCCGACCGCGCCCTCACCCACGTGCTGCTGGAGAATCTGCTGCGCAACGCCTGGAAGTTCTCCTCGAAGCAGGCGCGGGCGCGGATCGCCTTCCGGCCCGGACTCGACGGCGAGCGCAGGACCTTCTGCGTCGAGGACAACGGCGCCGGCTTCGACATGGACTACGCCACCAACCTGTTCCGCCCCTTCCACCGCATGCATTCGCCCGACGAGTTTCCCGGCACCGGCATCGGGTTGGCCACCGTGCAGCGCATCGTGCAGCGACACGAGGGCGGCATCCAGGTCGATTCGAGCCCGGGCCGCGGCACGACGGTCTGCTTTTCGCTGGGGAAGTGAATGCGCGCGTGGCCGATCGCGAACCCGCACCGCGGAATATTCCCGTTTCCCGGGCGCCACCGACGGGCAGCGCATTGTGCACTGCAGTATAATTCAGACGAAAGTCGTAGCCGCTCGAGGGCGCTTCCGCGGCCGGCAACCTGCCACTTCCCGGGTTCTCCACTGTCATGAAAGAAAAACACTACCTGTCCCCGCTCCTCGAGCCGCGCTCGGTGGGCATCATCGGCGCCAGCGAGCGCGAGGCCTCGCTCGGCGACGTGCTGATGCGCAACATGATCGGCGCCGGCTACAAGGGCAAGCTGTTCGCGATCAATCCGAACCGCGAGACGGTCCACGGTCTGACCTGCTACAAGACGGTGGAAGACGTCCCGCACCGGCTCGACCTCGGCGTCATCGCGGTGCGCGCCGAGCGGGTGCCCGCCATCATCGACGCCTGCGGCCGCGCCGGGGTGAAGGCGGTGGTCGTGCTGTCGGGCGGCTTCTCCGAGTCCGGGCCGCGCGGCGCGATGCATGAGCGCCACGCGATCGAGGCCGCCCGCCGCAACCGCATCCGCCTGCTCGGCCCCAACTGCCTCGGCGTGATGCGGCCCGAGCTCGGCCTCAACGCCACCTTCGCCCATGCGAGCGCGATCAAGGGCAGCATCGGCCTGATCTCGCAGTCGGGCGCGCTGTGCGCGGCGATCCTCGACTGGGCCAAGCCGAACAACGTCGGCTTCTCCTCGGTGGTGTCGATGGGCTCCTCGTCCGACGTCGATTTCGGCGAAGTGCTGGAGTACATGATCTCCGACCCGCGCACCGAGAGCATCTTCCTCTACGTCGAGGGCATCCGCGACGCCCGCCGCTTCATGAGCGCGCTGCGCGGCGCGGCGCGGGTCAAACCGGTGCTGCTGATCAAGGCCGGCCGCCATCCCGAGGCCTCGCGCGCGATCCTCTCGCACTCGACCGCCGTCTCGGGCGACGACGCGGTGTTCGACGCCGCGCTGCGCCGCGCCGGCGTGATCCGCCTGTACAACATGGGCCAGCTGTTCGCCGCGGCGAACGCGCTCTTCTCGCACTTCCGCCCCCGCGGCAACCGCCTCGCGATCATCACCAACGGCGGCGGGCCGGGCGTCATGGCCGCCGACCGCGCCGCCGACATCGGCATCCCGCTGGCGAACTTCTCCGACGCCACGATGGAGAAGCTCAACAGCCACATGCCCGCGGGCTGGTCGCGCGGCAACCCGGTCGACATCCTCGGCGACGCCGATCCCGAGCGCTTCCGCCATGCGCTCAAGGCGGTGCTCGAGGGGCCCAACGTCGATGGCGTGCTGGTGATGCTGACGCCACAGGCGATGACCAACCCGACCGGGGTGGCGCAGTCGCTGGTCGAGCTCGAGAAGACCGCCGACAAGCCGGTGGTGGCGTGCTGGCTCGGCGAGGAGCAGGTCGCCGAATCGCGCCGCCTGTTCGCCGAGGCCGGCATCCCGAACTTCCGCACCCCGGAGCCGGCGGTCGAGCTGTTCAGCCACATCTCCGCCTACTACCGCAACCAGAAGCTGCTGATGCAGACGCCGGCCTCGCTGTCGCACCTGGCCGAGCCCTCGATCGAGAGCGCCCGCCTGGTCATCGAGAGCGCACTCGCCGAGCGCCGCACCAAGCTCAACGAGATGGAGTCGAAGGCGCTGCTGGCCGCCTTCCGCATCCCGATCGCGCAGACGGTGATCGCCCGCTCGGCCACCGAGGCGATGGTGCTGGCCGCCGAGATCGGCCTGCCGGTGGTGCTCAAGATCGACTCGCCCTCGATCGAGCACAAGTCGGACGTCGGCGGCGTGCGCCTGAACATCCGCAGCCTCGCCGCCGTGCGCTCGACCTATCAGGAGATCATCGACGAGGTGCGCAAGGCGCAGCCCGACGCCGAGATCAACGGCATCGCGATCGAACCGATGATCATCAAGCGCAACGGCCGCGAGCTGGTGCTCGGGATCCGGCGCGATCCGGTGTTCGGCCCGGTGATCAGCTTTGGCGAGGGCGGCAACCAGGTCGAGGAGAACCGCGACATCGCGGTCGCGCTGCCGCCGCTCAACGGCTTCCTCGCGCGCGACATGATCCGCTCGACCCGGATCGCCACCCGCCTCGGCGAGTTCCGCAAGCTGCCGGCGGTCGACATGGAGGCGCTCGAGCTGGTCCTGCTGCGGGTGTCGGAGATGGCCTGCGAGCTGCCCTGGATCACCGAGCTCGAGATCAACCCGCTGATCGTCGACGAGCACGGCGTGGTGGCGGTCGACGCCCGCGTGACCATCGAGAACGTCTCGCCGACCGCGGGTCGCTACGATCACATGGCGATCCACCCTTACCCCTCGCATCTGATCAGCAGCTGGATCGTGCCCGACGGCACGCGCGTCACCATCCGCCCGATCCGGCCGGAGGACGCCGAACTCGAGATCGCCTTCATGGCCGGGCTGTCGGCCGAGACGCGCTACTACCGCTTCATGAACACGATCCGCGAGCTGCCGCCGGCGATGGTCGCGCGCCTGACCCAGATCGACTACTTCCGCGAGATGGCCTTCATCGCCACGCTCGATGTGAACGGGGTCGAGACCGAGATCGGCGTCGCCCGCTACGCGGTCAACCCCGACGGCGAGTCCTGCGAGTTCGCGGTGGTGGTCGCCGACGACTGGCAGCACCGCGGCCTCGCCCGCAAGCTGATGACGGTGCTGATCGAGACCGCCCGCAGCCGCGGCCTGCAGTACATGACCGGCGTCTTCCTCGCCAACAACGAGCGCATGCTCAAGTTCGTGCAGAAGCTCGGCTTCGTCCTCAGCAACGACCCGGAAGACAGCACCGTCAAGCTCGGCGTGCTCGAGCTGCAGGACTGATCCGGTGCGTGCCTGCATCGACGAGATCGAGTTCCGCGGCCTGCCCGCGCTCGCCCTGAGCACGGCGGCCGGCGCGCGCGCGGTGGTGACGCTGCAGGGCGGGCAGCTGGTGTCCTGGGCACCGCCCGGCGGCGAGGACCGGCTCTGGGTCGGCGAGCGCGCGGTGGTCGATGGCAGCGCGCCGCTGCGCGGCGGGGTGCCGGTGTGCTTTCCGCAGTTCGCCGCGCTCGGCCCGCTGCCCAGGCACGGGCTGATGCGCACCCGTCAGTGGGAACTCGCCGGCAGCCGCTGCGGCGACGACTACGCGCTGGTGATCCTGCGCAGCGGCGACGACGAAGCCAGCCGCGCGCTGTGGCCGCACCGCTTTTCGATCGAGCTGACGATCGGGATCGAGAACAGCCGGCTCGACCTCGAGCTCGAGGTCGACAACTGCGGCAGCGACGCCTTCAGCTTCACCGCCGCGCTGCACAGCTACCTGCGCGTCGCCGAGGTCGAGGAAACCCGCCTCGAAGGCCTGCACGGCTTCGACTACCGCGACGTCGTCGCCGGCGACCGCGTGCAGCGCGACAGCGGCGACGCACTGCTGATCGAGGCGGAAACCGACCGCGTCTATCGTGACGTGAATTGCCCCTTGCTGCTGCGCGAGTACAACCGCAGCCTGGGCATCAACGCCGAGGGCTTCCCCGACGTGGTGGTGTGGAATCCGTGGGAGGCGCGCAGCGCCGGCCTGCCCGACATGGCGCCCGGCGACTTCCGCCGCATGGTCTGCGTCGAGGCGGCGGTCGCCGAGCGGGCGGTGAACCTCGCGCCCGGCGAGCGCTGGTGGGGGCGGCAGACCCTGATCGCGCTGTAAGGCGGGGGCGTGCCGCCCGCTGTGCGGTCGACGGCGGCTGTGCCGGCGATGACGGCTGCTATCGCCCTGGGGGCAGGGCTCCTACAGCGGGTGGCGCCGGCCGCAGGCGCTGTAGGAGCGCACCCCTGTGCGCGATAACGGCGCTGGTGCCGGCGATGACGGCTGCTATCGCCCTGGGGGCAGGGCTCCTACAGCGGGTGGCGCCGACCGCAGGCACTGTAGCAGCGCACCCCTGTGCGCGATAACGGCGCTGGTGCCGGCGATGACGGCTGTTATCGCCTTGGGGGCAGGGCTCCTGCACGGCCCTCGCGGCGGTATGGGCGTCGCTGCACCGCAATCGTCTCGCGCCCCTTGTCCGCGCGCCGGCTGTGGTGCACCATCCACGGCTTTGCCTCACTTCGAGCGCCCGCCCGCCGGGCGCCGCCTCCCCTCCATGCTGCCTCCCATCGAACACCGCATCGCCGAAGAGCTCGGCGTCAGCCCGCGCCAGGTGATCTGCGCCGTCCAGCTGCTCGACGACGGCGCCACCGTGCCCTTCATCGCCCGCTATCGCAAGGAAGTCACCGGCGGGCTCGACGACACCCAGCTGCGCACCCTGGAAGAGCGGCTCGGCTACCTGCGCGAGCTCGAGGATCGGCGCGCCAGCGTGCTCGCCTCGATCGACGAGCAGGGCAAGCTCACCCCCGCGCTGCGGCTCGAGATCGAGGACGCCGACACCAAGCAGCGGCTCGAGGATCTCTACCTGCCCTACAAGCCGAAGCGCCGCACCAAGGCGCAGATCGCGCGCGAGGCCGGCATCGGCCCGCTCGCCGAGGCCTTGCTCGCCGACCCGGCGCTGAACCCCGAGGCCGAGGCGCAGGCCTACCTCAACGCCGAGGCCGGCTTCGCCGACCCCAAGGCGGTGCTCGAGGGCGCACGCCAGATCCTGATGGAGAAGTTCGCCGAGGACGCCGGCCTGCTCGGCGAGCTGCGCGCCTATCTGCACGAGCACGGCCGGGTGCGCTCGGTGGTGGTCGAGGGCAAGGCGGCCGAGGGCGCGAAGTTCCGCGACTGGTTCGACTTTCAGGAGCCGGTCGCGAGCATGCCCTCGCACCGCGCGCTCGCCCTGCTGCGCGGCCGCAACGAGGGCGTGCTGCGCCTGACGCTCGACGTCGACCGCCCCGAGCTCGCCGCCGATCCGCACGCGCCCCATCCCTGCGAGGGCCGCATCGCCGCGCGCTTCGGCATCCGCAACCAGGGCCGGCCCGGCGACCGCTGGCTGGCCGACACCGTGCGCTGGGCGTGGACCGTGAAGATCTCGCTGCACCTCGAGCTCGAGCTGATGAACGAGCTGCGCGAGCGCGCCGAGGAGGAAGCGATCCGGGTTTTCGCGCGCAACCTGAAGGACCTGCTGCTGGCCGCCCCCGCCGGCTCGCGCGCCACCATGGGCCTCGACCCCGGCATCCGCACCGGGGTCAAGGTGGCGGTGGTCGACGCCACCGGCAAGGTGGTCGACACCGCCACCGTGTACCCCTTCGAGCCGCGCCGCGACCGCGAGTCCTCGCTTGCCGCGCTCGGCGCCCTCGCGCGCAAGCACGCGGTCGAGCTGGTGGCGATCGGCAACGGCACCGCCTCGCGCGAGACCGATGCGCTGGTCGCCGAGCTGATCGCCCATCACCCCGAGCTGCGGCTGACCAAGGTGGTGGTCTCGGAAGCCGGCGCCTCGGTGTATTCCGCCTCCGAACTGGCCGCGCGCGAGTTCCCCGGGCTCGACGTCTCGCTGCGCGGCGCGGTGTCGATCGCGCGCCGGCTGCAGGATCCCCTCGCCGAGCTGGTGAAGATCGATCCGAAGTCGATCGGCGTCGGCCAGTACCAGCACGACGTCAATCAGAGCCGGCTGGCGAAGAGCCTGGACGCGGTGGTCGAGGACTGCGTGAATGCGGTCGGGGTCGACGTCAATACCGCCTCCGCCCCGCTGCTCGCGCGCATCTCCGGCCTGAGCGCCACGCTCGCCGCCAACATCGTCGAGCACCGCGACGCCAAGGGCCCCTTCCGCAGCCGCGAGGCGCTGAAGGGGGTGCCGCGCCTCGGACCCAAGACCTTCGAGCAGGCCGCCGGCTTCCTGCGCATCCCGAGCGGCGACAATCCGCTCGACGCCTCCGCGGTGCACCCCGAGGCCTATCCGGTGGTCGAGCGCATCCTCGCCCACGTGCAGAAGAACGTGCGCGAGTTGATGGGCAACGGCGCCTTCCTGAAGTCGCTGAAGCCGGCCGAGTTCACCGACGAGCGCTTCGGCCTGCCGACCGTGCTCGACATCCTGGCCGAGCTGGAAAAGCCCGGCCGCGATCCGCGCCCCGAGTTCCGCACCGCGAGCTTCCGCGAGGGCGTCGAGACCCTGGCCGACCTGCAGCCGGGCATGCTGCTCGAGGGCGTGGTCACCAACGTCACCAACTTCGGCGCCTTCGTCGACATCGGCGTGCATCAGGACGGCCTGGTGCACATCTCCGCGCTGTCCAACACCTTCGTCAAGGATCCGCACAGCGTGGTCAAGGCCGGCCAGGTGGTGAAGGTCAAGGTGCTCGAGGTCGACCTCCCGCGCAAGCGCATCGCCCTCACCATGCGCCTCGCCGACGAAGCGGCGCCGGCGGCGCGCAAGCCCGCGGGCGGCGACGCCCGCCCGCCGCGGCGCGAGGGCGAGCGTCGTCCCCAGCGCGATGAACGCGCGCCCCGCGCGCAGGGCGGCCGTCGTGCCGACCCGCAGCCATCGAACAACGCCCTCGCCGCGGCCTTCGCCCGCGCCCGCGGCAAGTGAGCGGACGGAGGCGCGCATGCAAGCGGTGATCTACGGCATCCGCAACTGCGACACGATGAAGAAGGCCCTCGCCTGGCTCGCGGCCGAGGGCGTCGCCGTCCGCTTTCACGACTACCGCAAGGACGGTGTGGACGAGGTCACGCTGCGCGCCTGGTGCGCCGCGCTCGGTCGCGACGCGCTGATCAACCGGCGCGGCACCACCTGGCGCAAGCTCGGCCCCGCCCAGCAGACGATCGACAGCGATGACGCGGCGGTGGCGCTGATGCTCGACCAGCCCAGCGTGATCCGCCGCCCGGTGCTCGCCCTGCCCGCCGGCGCGCTCCTCGTCGGCTTCGACGCCGAGGCCTGGCGCCGTGCCCTCATCTCTGGAACCCGATCATGAGCGATACCCCGAACAGCTACGTCCAGCGCTTCCTGCTGGAGAAACTCGACATCCGCGGCGCGGTCGTGCGGCTCGGCGACGTCTGGCAGGCGATGCAGCGCGGCCGCACCTATGCGCCCGCGGTCGCGCGCCTGCTGGGCGAGATGAGCGCGGTGTCGGTGGTGATCGCCGGCAACCTCAAGCAGGACGCGCGGCTGACCTTCCAGATCCAGGGCCACGGCCCGGTGAGTCTGCTGGTGGTCGACTGCAACGAGGCGCTCAACCTGCGCGGCTACGCCAAGGCCGAGGGGGAGCCCGCCGGCGACTCGCTCGCCGAGCTGGTCGGCGACGGCCGCCTGCAGCTCTCGCTCGACATCGCCGAAATGGACCAGCCCTACCAGAGCCTGGTGCCGCTCGAGGGCGAGAGCATCGCCCAGACCTTCGAACACTATCTCGCCCAGTCCGAGCAGCAGCCCGCGGCGCTCTGGCTGGCGAGCGCGCCCCAGGCCTCGGCCGCGCTCTTCCTGCAGAAGCTGCCGGGTGCCGAGCTCAAGGACCTCGACGGCTGGTCGCGCGTCACCCAGCTCGCGCGCACCGTGCGCCAGGAGGAGCTGCTCGCGCTCGACCCCGCCACCCTGCTCCGCCGCCTGTTCGTCGAAGAGGACGTGCGCCTGTTCCCGGCGCGCGCCGTGACTCACGACTGGCCGGCCGACCCCGAGAAAGTCGCCGCCATGCTGCGCGCGCTCGGCGAGCAGGAAGTACGCGCGGTGCTGGCCGAGCACGGCGAGGTGGTGGTGCACGACGACCTCTCGAACCACACCTACCGCTTCGACGCCGCCGATGTGGACGCCTTGTTCTCCCCACCCACCCTGCACTGAGCCCGGGGCGGCGCGGGCGCCGGCTTGCCGGATCAGCGCCCCCTCAGTAGACTTCCACGATTTCCAAGACCCTTTCGCCGATGAGTGCCTCCGCCTCCGCCCGACCGATTGAATTCCGCAATGCGGCCGACGGCACCACGATCGCGCTGCTGCAGGAAACCGAGCCGGCCGCGCTCGCCGACGCCCTGCACAAGATGCTCGGCGGCATGCCCGATTTTTTTGCCGGCGAGGAGCTCATCCTCGATTTCGCGCCGCTCGGCAAGATCCCGCAACGGATCGACTGGGCCGGCCTGCTGCCGCTGCTGCGGCGCTACCAGCTCAAACCGGTGAGCGTGCGCAACCTCGACGCGAGCCTGTGCGAGGGCGCGCGTCAGGCCGGGCTGACGGTGATCGACGGCGGCAGCCGGCGACAGTCCGCCCCGGTGTCCCCCCGCGCCGCCCAGCCGGCCACCGCGCCGGCGACGAGTCCGGCCCCGGTGCCTGCCGCAAGCCCGTCCCAAGAGCCCGCGCCCGCGCCGTCCGCAGCGCCGGCCGACATCGAGGCGCCGGTCACGGTGGCGACCCTGTTCGTTGACCGCATGGTCCGTTCCGGCCAACAGGTCTACGCCCGCGGCGGCGACCTCGTGCTGCTCTGTGGGGTCAGCCCCGGCGCCGAGGTCATCGCCGACGGCAGCATCCACTGCTACGGCCCGCTGCGCGGCCGCGCGATCGCCGGCGCCCGCGGCGACGTCAAGGGCCGCATCTTCGCGACCGATTTCGGGCCGGAGCTGGTCTCCGTCGCCGGGATCTATCGCACCTTCGAGAGCGGCATCCCGGCGGCGGTGGCGGGCCGGCCGGCACAGATCCGCCTCGACGCCGCCGAACAGAAACTGAGCATCGAAGCGCTCAAGCTCGATTGAGCACGCGCGCATCCATTCACAACAAGGGGACATCGTGAGAGTCATCGTCGTAACATCCGGCAAGGGCGGCGTAGGCAAGACCACCACCAGCGCGGCCATCTCCTCCGGCCTCGCCCTGCGCGGCTTCAAGACCGCGGTCATCGATTTCGACATCGGCCTGCGCAACCTCGACCTCATCATGGGCTGCGAACGCCGCGTGGTGTACGACCTGGTCAACGTGCTGCACGACGAGGCCCGACTGAGCCAGGCCCTGATCAAGGACAAGCACTGCGAGAACCTGTTCGTGCTGCCGGCCTCGCAGACGCGCGAGAAGGAAGCGCTCACCGAGGAAGGCATCGAGAAGGTGCTCAAGGAGCTCGAGCACATGGCCTTCGACTACGTCGTGTGCGACTCCCCGGCGGGCATCGAGCACGGCGCGGTGATGGCGCTCACCTTCGCCGACGACGCGGTGATCACCACCAACCCCGAGGTTTCCTCGGTGCGCGACTCCGACCGCATCCTCGGCATCCTGCAGACGAAGTCGCGGCGCGCGCGCGAGGGCGGCGAGCCGGTCAAGGAACACCTGCTCATCACCCGCTACTCGCCCAAGCGCGTCGACGAAGGCGAGATGCTGTCGTACAAGGACGTGCAGGAGTTGCTGCGGGTACCGCTGATCGGCGTCATCCCCGAGTCGGAGAACGTGCTCCACGCCTCCAACCAGGGCGTGCCGGCGGTGCACCTGAAGGGCACCGACGTGGCCGAGGCCTACATGGACGTCGTCGCCCGCTACCTTGGCGAAGAGCGCCCGCTGCGCGGCGTGGATTACGAGAAGCCCGGCATCTTCAAGCGCCTGTTCGGGGGGAAGTGACATGTCCTTCCTCTCCCGAATTTTCGGCGAAAAGAAGAAGACGGCGGAGATCGCCAAGAACCGGTTGTCGCTGCTCATCGCGCACGAGCGCTCGGGCGGCAACCCCTCGGCCGACTTCCTGCCCGCCCTGCAGCGCGAGCTGATCGAGGTGATCTCGAAGTATGTCGCGATCAACCCGGACGACATCAAGGTGCATCTCGACAAGCAGGACAACCTGGAGGTCCTCGAGGTGAACATCGTGCTGCCGGAGCAGAACGCCCGCACATGAACACGACCGACGGCAACATCCGCTACTACGCCGCCCTGGTGATCGAGCGCGCCGAGCAGCTCGACGCCTTCCGCGCGAAGTTCCACGCCGGCGAGGACTTCGCCGAAGTCGAGCGCCAGGTGCGCAGCACCGGCACCTACCAGTTCAACATCGGTGGCAAGGACGACCGCTTCGGCGTCATCGTCGCCCTGCCCGACCGCAGCTTCGTCGCCTGCGCGGCGATGCACGAATGGGTCTTCGACTCCTACGACGAGGCCAAGGCCCTCGCCGAGCGGCTCTCACGCCCCAGCGACGACTCCGACGGGGCCGAAGTGCTGGTCATGACCTTCACCCCTCCGGCAGCCTGATCCGGACCGCCCGTAGGAGCCCTGCCCCNNCCTACGGTGCCTGCGACCAAGGCTCCCCTGTAGGAGCCCTGCCCCCAGGGCGATAGCAGCCGTCATCGCGGGCACGACCGCCGCTATCGCGCACGGGGGCGCGATCCGGTGTTCGACCCAATCCGGAGGCCTGCGATCAGTTCGCCCGCCGCCCCTTGCGCCCATCCTTCTCCGCCCTGCCCTCGCCCTCGAGCGCAGGCAGGCCCGCCACGATGACCGCCACCTCCGCTACCGAGCAGCGCCCGAGCAGCAACGACACCGCCGCGCGCACCAGCACCGACTTGCGCACCGGCACGCCCCTCCGCTTCAGCTCGGCGCGCAGGCGCTTGAGCCCCTGCTGCTCGCCCGCGCCGAGGATCACCTCGGCACACACGCGCTTGTCGAGCTTGGCCTTCTCCCGCTTCGCCTGCCGGGACTTCGCGCTCTCCGGCTGCGCCCTGCGCAAGCGCTTCTTCCCTGCCTTGGGCTTCTCCGGCTTCGGCTTGCGCCTCGCGGCCTTGCCCGCCGGCCTGCGCTCCACCGTGTCGTCGATCGCCGGCAGGCGCTCGCGCAGCACGGCGTCTTCCTTCTCGAGGGTGGCCCGCAGCGCGGACCGGGTGTTGCCATTCATCGATCGATCCTCGCAAGCACCGGTAGAGGCGCGCCGTCGGGGTCGAAAAGGATAGCATCGGACGGACCAGGTCCCCAGCAGACGCCCGCGCACGGCGCGGGCGTTGCGCGGCGCCCGGCCATCGCCCAGCCAGCCCTGACTTCGGCGGGTGTCCTGCGCAGGATCGATGCTCGCCGTTGGTGCCCGGGACGGGACTCGAACCCGTAAGCCATGCGACGGCGGATTTTAAGTCCGCTGCGGTTACCAATTTCGCCACCCGGGCAGGGGCGCGCATTGTAACCCGCGACTCCCGAAGCAGGAACCGCGCGCCGGGGCTTTTGCGGCCGTCATGCCGCCGCGGTGCCGGCATGGCATAGAATGCCCGGACGACCCCTCGGGCGGGCGCGATGCCCGCACGGACAACGCCTCACACAGGAGATCGATCGTGCCGAGTTTGCTCCCCAACGTGGATCCCGACGGCCTGCTGGAATACTCCGTCGTGTATACCGACCGCGCAGTCAATCACATGTCGAAGCGCTTCCAGGCGGCGATGAAGGACATCTCTGCCGCGCTGAAGAAGGTCTACAACGCCCACGCCGCCGTGGTCGTGCCAGGCAGCGGCACCTTCGCGATGGAGGCGGTGGCGCGCCAGTTCGCCACCGGCCGCAAGTGCCTGGTGATCCGCAACGGCTGGTTCAGCTACCGCTGGACGCAGATCTTCGACATGGGCGGCATCCCGTCCGAGTCGATCGTGCTGAAGGCCCGGCCGGTGTCGGACGCGCCGCAGGCGCCCTTCGCCCCTCCGCCGATCGAGGAGGTCGTCGCCGCGATCCGCGACAACAGGCCCGACATGGTGTTCGCGCCTCACGTCGAGACCGCCTCCGGCATGATCCTGCCGGACGACTACCTGCGTGCGGTCGGCGCGGCGGTGCGCGAAGTCGGCGGCCTCTTCGTGCTCGACTGCGTCGCCTCCGGCACGGTGTGGGTGGACATGAAGGCCTGTCAGGTCGACGTCCTGATCACCGCGCCGCAGAAGGGCTGGAGCTCGTCGCCCTGCTGCGGCCTGGTGATGCTCGGCGAGCGCGCGCGCGAGCGCATCGACGCGACCACCAGCACCAGCTTCGCCGCCGACCTGCGCAAGTGGCTGCAGATCATGGAGACCTACGAACAGGGCGGTCACGCCTACCACGCGACGATGCCGACCGACGACCTCCTGCGTCTGCGCGACGTCATGCAGGAGGCGGAGGCGCAGGGCTTCGACAAGCTCGCCGCCGCGCAGCGCGAGCTCGGCACCAAGGTGCGCGCGCTGCTCGCCGAGCGCGGGTTCCCGAGCGTGGCGGCGCCCGGCTTCGAGGCGCCGGGCGTGGTGGTCTCCTACACCGACGACAACGGCATCCGCAGCGGCGCCAAGTTCGCCGCGGTCGGCCTGCAGACCGCCGCCGGCGTGCCGCTGCAATGCGACGAGCCGGCCGACTTCAAGACCTTCCGCATCGGCTTGTTCGGGCTCGAGAAACTCTACGACGTCGATCGCACCGTCGCCACCCTGGCGGCCGCCCTCGACAAGATCGCCTGAGGTCGTGACGCCGGTGCGGGGCGCTCAGTCCGCCTCGCGCCGGTAGCGGCATTCGCCCATCACCCAGGTCGCCTCGACCGCACGGTCGTCGCCGAGCGTCATCAGCGCGAACAGCCGCTCCTCCAGATCGCTCGCGCAGGCGATCCTGCGCGCCAGCAGCGGCGTCGACCGCGGGTCCAGCACCACGAAGTCCCCCTCGCAGCCCGGCGCGAAGCTGCCCACGCTGTCCTCAATGCGCAAGGCGCGCGCCGCCCCCAGGGTGGCGTGATAGAAGGCGGACCAGGGCGACAGCGCGAACCCGCCCAGCTGCCCCACCTTGTAGGCCTCGCTCATCGTCCTCAGCATCGAGAAGCTGGTGCCCGCGCCGACGTCGGTCGCCAGCCCCACCCGCACGCCCTGGGTGCGCGCCGCGTCGATGTCGAACAGGCCGCTGCCGAGGAAGAGGTTAGACGTCGGACAGAATGCGATCGCGCTGCCGGTCGCCGCCAGGCGCCGGCGGTCGGCGTCGTCGATGTGGATGCAGTGGGCGTAGGTCGCGCGCTCGCCGAGCAGCCCGAAACGGTCGAACACGTCGAGATAGCTGCGCGCGCCGGGAAAGAGCTCGGCCACCCAGGCGACCTCGCCGCGGTTCTCGGCGAGGTGCGACTGCAGGTGCACGCCCGGGTGTGCGGCGAACTGGCGGCCGGCGAGCGCGAGCTGGCGCGGGGTCGAGGTGGCGGCGAAACGCGGCGTCACCGCGTAGCGCGCCCTGCCCCGTCCGTGCCAGCGCGCGATCAGCGCCTCGCCCTGCGCGTGGGCGAGCTCGGCGTCGACGCAAAGCGCCGGCGGCGCGTTGCGGTCCATCAGCACCAGGCCGGTCGTCATCCGCATGCCGCGCGCCTCGGCGGCGCCGAAGAGCGCCTCGACCGCCTGCGGATGAACGGTGGCGAAGCACTGCGCCGAGGTCGTGCCGTTGCGCAGCAGCTCGTCGCAGAAGAAGCCCGCGGTCTCCTGCGCCACCGTCGCGTCGGCGAAGCGCGCCTCGCACGGAAACACGTAGCGCTCGAGCCAGCTCAGCAGCTGCTCGCCAGCGCTGGCGATGACGTCGGTCTGGGGATAGTGGGCGTGGCAGTCGATGAAGCCGGGCATCAGCAGGCGGCCGCGATAATCGGTGAGCTCGGCCGCGGGCGGCAGCCCGGGCAGCAACGCGGAGGCGTCGCCCAGCGCGCTCACCCGGCCGTCGGTGAGCACCAGCAGGCCATCCTCGTGTACAACTACCGCCGCCGCGCCGGCGAGGGCCGGATCGTCGACGAAATGCAGGACACTGGCGCGAAAGGCCTGCAGCCGGGGAGCGGGCGTCGCCATCGAACCTCCGTCGAGCACCGGAAACATCCCCGATTATAGAGACCCCACCGCCGTAGGCGCCCTGGCCCCAGGGCGATAACACCCGTCATTACCCCCACAACCGCCGCTGATCGCGCACAGGGGTGCGCTCCTACAGTGCCTGCGACCGGCGCCACCGCGGTAGGCGCCCTGCCCCCAGGGCGATAGCAGCGATCATCGCGGACGCCATCGCCGTTGAGCGCGCGGGGCGCTGCGTGGCGGCCGGGCTTTGGCGTGGGCGAAGACGGCGCTGGCGCGGCGTATAATCCGGCTACCTTGATCAGCCCGTCCGCGCCCGCCGCCCAATCCTGATGATCGTCCTCGACCTGCGCTGCCACCGCAATCACCGCTTCGAAGGCTGGTTCGGCTCCGCCGAGGCCTTTGAAGCGCAATGCGCGCGCGGGCTGGTGTCCTGCCCGGAGTGCGGCTCGACCGTGGTCGAGCGCCTGCCGAGCGCGCCCTACGTGCAGACGCGCCAGCCGCGGCCGCCCGCGGCGAAGCCGGCCGGGGCGCCGGCCCCCCTGCCGCAGCGGGCCTCTGCCGGCGCGCCAGACGCGCCTTCGCCGGCCGCCGCCGAGGCGGCGATCGCCTTCGCCATCGCCGCCTTGCGCCGCGTGTCGCGCGACGCGGAGAACGTCGGCAAGCGCTTCCCCGAGGAGGCGCGCCGCATCCATTACGGCGAGACCGAGGCGCGCAGCATCCGCGGCGAGGCCTCGGGCGACGAGCTCGGCGAGCTGCTCGAGGAAGGCATCATGGTGCTGCCGGTGCCGCGCGACGAAGACCTGCACTGACGCGCACCAGCGGCACCCACATCCCGTCCGCGCTCAGGCCGCCGTGCACCCCGCGCATCGAGACCGGCTTCTCGCCCTCCACCCGGTCCGCGATCGTCCACCCCGCCTCCATCAGCAACACATGGCTGCCGACGCGTTCGGCCAGGCGCCGGTGCGGCCGTCCCGGTCCGAGCAGCCCGCTGCGCCGCAGCGCGGCGGCCTCGACCAGCACCGCGCGTCCGCCCAGCTCCGACGCCGCCCAGGCGGCGAACTCGGCGGCCGCGCCCTCGCGCACCGCGCAGAACGCGGCACGGCGCTCGCCGAACAGCGGCGCTTCGAGCATCGCCGCCACCCCGGGCCAGGCCGCCAGCTGCAGGGCGCGCTCGTCGGGGACGTCGATGAAACCATGATCGGCGGTCAGCAGCAGCCGCGCCCCCGTGCCCTCGAGCCGCGCGACCAGGCGAGTGAAGAAGGCGTCGATATGGGCGAAGCACGACAACACCTCCTCCGACTGGCAGCCGAACTGATGGCTCAAGGCGTCGAAGCTCGAGTAGTACGCGTGGACGAGGCCGCCCGACGCACGCAAGGCCTGGGCCTCGGCGACCACCGCCTCCTCCAGGCCGGCGAGCGAGCGATAAGGGCGCACGCGCGCGCCGCGCGAATGCCGCCGGGAGAACCCGGAGCCGGCGATCTCGGCGGGCGAGACCACCACCACCGGCCGGCATGCGCCGGCAAAAGCCGAGGGATAGGGAAACAGCCGCGGCAGCAGCGCCACCGCCTCGAGCGGGCCGTTGCCACGCCGCTGCAGCGGCAGCGGCGCGATCACCCCGCCGAAGCGGCGATCGTGGATGAACCAGCCGTTGAGGCCGTGCTGCGCGGGCGCCAGCCCGGTCATCAGCGTGGTCACCGCGCTCGCGGTGGTGCTGGGGAACACCGAACTGAGGCGTCCGGCGCGATGCGCGCGCAAGGCGCCGCCGGCGCCGTGGCGAGCGAGGAAGTTGTCACCGAGGCCGTCGATCACGAGCAGCACGACCAGCGCCCGCTCGCCCGCGCCCACTCCGGCTAGCGGCCAGGCGGCGGCCTCGTCGTGCAGCCAGTCACGCATCTCGCGCGCCAGGCGGTAGAGTCCGCCGTCGCCGTAGTCCGGGATGGTCGCGTCGCTCGGCAAAGCAAGGGGGAAGGTCGTCATCGGCAGGGGTAGACGCGAAGAACCGGATGCATGCGGAGCATACATCCGGTTCTCGTGCTGGAGCGGGAAACGAG
>JRYI01000861.1_pt1 | contig 28136 bp, 19 predicted proteins | sample 235361 | NCBI WGS metagenome assembly JRYI01 (sample SAMN03074212, study PRJNA261471) | activated sludge metagenome | biome: Common Effluent Treatment Plant; feature: Wastewater; material: Activated sludge; isolation source: activated biomass in a lab-scale reactor treating industrial wastewater at...
GATCTGATCGTTGATGGGCGTCCCCAAAATAATGATTCGCTCCTTCAACAGGAGCGAGAAAATATCATAGGCGCGCTCTCCCCGGCCGGTGGATTCGACCACCATCGGAACGAGCGCCGTTGGAATATCGAACATAGCTGCTTCTCCTGAATCCTGATCGCCCACGGCAACGAGACCGGGGCGGATGACGGCAAAGCGCCTCATCGGGCGCTGCTCATTCCATTATAAACAGCGCCCATTAGATTTCTGTTTTATTCTTCCTCGTCCGCCGCATCTTCTTCGAGCGCATCCAGATCGGGCGCATTACCGCTGAAGATGGCGCGCGCGCGCTCATAGGCCTTGTTGCTGAGCACTTCGCTGCTGATGAGGTCAAAGTTCTGGCCGCTGCGATAATAGTTACGCATGCTGTCGCGCAGGCCGGGGTTATCGAACCGGGCAATGCGCTCATCGATCAGCGTATCGACATCGGCCGCGGTCACGCGCAACTTCTCGTCGAGAATGAACTGGCGCAGCGCCAACTGGTGACGCAACTGGTCTTCAGCGTTCTCGCTGAGATCGGCGCGCAGATTCTCCTCGGTCATGCCCTGCAAATTTAGATAATCCTCATACTTCCAGCCGGAGCGCGTCAGACGATTCTTGAAATCCTCAAGCATGTCGTCGATTTGCGCTTCCACGGCCGCCGGCGGATAGACCATCGTCGCACCTTCGATCAGATGATGGATCATGTCGTCGATCGTCTTTTCCTTGACCGCGGCTTCGGCTTCCTTGGCCAGATCGCTACGCAAAGACTCGCGCAGCTCATCGAGCGTCTCATACTTGCCTTCCAACTTGGCCAGTTCGTCGTCGAGCGCCGGCAATTCGCGCCGCTTGACGGTCAGGACGGTCACGTCGAAGGTCGCCTCGCGCCCGGCGTATTCGGCATCCTGCTCATAGGGATCCGGGAAAACGAAAGTGAACTCCTTCTGATCTCCGACCGACATACCGACGACGTTCTCCACGAAAGGCGTGTCGGGGAACAGCGTCTTGTCGTCGAGCAAAATGTCGAGGCTCTCTTCCTCGAACAGCATCTCGCCCTCGGTAGCCGCTTCCTCGCCTTCGGCCGCCGGCTTGGGAGCAGTGAACTTGCCGTGGCCGCTGATAGTGACCACATCGCCAATCTCGGCCGCTCGCTCCACCGGCTCAATGACCTGATGGCGCATGCGAACGTACTCCAATGCCTCATCCAGAGCCTCGTCCGTCACCTGGACATCCTCGACATCCTGCCGGAGCGTGCGATAGTCGCCCAACACAATTGTGGGGGACAAAGGGACGGTGAACTTGAAGGAAACGGGATTTAGCTCGATATTATCCAGGCTCGGCCGGGCGTAAAGGTCGATCCCTTCTTGCTCCAGCGCTTCCTCGAATACAGGCTGGACCAGGTCTTCGACGGCCTCGGCGCGCAAGGTCTCTTCACCGATGCGGCGAACCAGCACGTCATAGGGAGCTTTGCCGGGCCGGAAACCGGGCAATTGCACCTCACGCGATAGCTCGCGGGCCTTCTTTTGCATGGCCTTGCGCACGCGATCTTCATCGACCTCAATGGTGAGGGTCAGTTGCCGCAGATCGTCTTCACTGGATTGAATGGTTAGCGTCACAGCGATACCTCTTGAATAAAAAAGCGTTGCCGCAGCGCAACGCTTTGGGATTTGGTAATGGGGATGGAGGGACTCGAACCCACACGCCTTGCGGCACATGATTCTAAGTCATGCGCGTCTGCCAATTCCGCCACATCCCCGACAGACCAACTGCAATTATAGCTCACCCGCCCTCATTGCCAAAATCCCGCGTCGTGCTACTCTTGGGCAGAAAGATTGGAGAGGGTGGCGCCACATGTAAATCCTTCCAATCGGTGTCAGCCTTTTCCAGCCCCAACCCACAAGGACCATAGCCCATGACTACCCTGTTAGTTAAAAACGCTCGATTACTCATTACGATGGATGACGAACGGCGCGAGATCGCCGGCGGCGGCCTGTTCGTGCGCGACAACGTCATCGAGGCCGTTGGCCCCGCCGACACGCTGCCCGACACGGCCGACACCGTGCTCGATCTGGCCGATCATGTCATCCTGCCCGGCCTTATTAACACCCACCATCATCTCTACCAAAGCCTGACCCGCGTCATCGCTCAGGACGCCGACCTGTTCACCTGGCTCAAAACCCTCTATCCCATCTGGGCCAATCTGACCGACGAGGCGATCTACGTCAGCACCATCACCGGCCTGGCGGAACTGGCCCTGTCGGGCTGCACAACCAGCAGCGACCACCTCTACATCTTCCCCAACGACTGCACGCTGGACAGCCAGATTCGCGCCGCGGCCGATATCGGCGTGCGCTTCCACGCCGCCCGCGGTTCCATGTCGCTGGGCGAGAGCCAGGGAGGCCTGCCCCCCGACCGGGTGACCGAGGACGAGGCCTTCATCCTGCGCGACAGCCGGCGACTCATCGAGACCTACCATGATGCGAACCGCCACGCGATGACTCGCGTATTTCTGGCTCCGTGTTCGCCGTTTTCCGTCACCGCCGACCTGATGCGCGAGTCGGCCGCGCTGGCTCGCGCTTACGGCGTCCGGCTGCACACCCATCTGGCCGAGACCATCGAGGAAGAGGCGTTTTGCCTGGAGACGTTTGGCCTGCGGCCGGTTCCCTACGTCGAATCGCTCGGCTGGACCGGCGAGGACGTGTGGCACGCCCATTGCGTCCATATGAGCGCGGGCGAGATCGACCTGTTCGGCCGCACGCGCACCGGCGTGGCCCATTGCCCGTCGAGCAACATGCGGCTGGCCAGCGGCATCTGCCACGTGCTCGATCTGCGGCGGGCCGGCGCGCCGGTCGGCCTGGGAGTGGACGGCTCCGCCTCCAACGACTCCGGCCACATGTTGGCCGAGGCGCGTCAGGCGATGCTTCTGCAGCGCGTCGCGCCCGATCGCTACCTGAGCGAAGCGCCGGGCGGCCGAGGCGGATTCGCAGGCAGTGCGGCGGCGCTGTCCGCCCGCGAGGCGCTGGAGATCGCCACACGGGGCAGCGCGGCCGTGCTGGGGCGCGATGACGTGGGCTATCTGGCTCCCGGCATGAGCGCCGATTTCATCGCCCTGAATCTGAACCGCGTCGACTATGCGGGAGCGTGGCACGACCCGGCGGCGGCTGTTCTGTTCTGTGGGTCGCGCGGGGTCGATTGGTCGGTCATCAACGGCCGCGTCGTCGTCAATAATGGACGGCTAACGACCGTCGATCTGGACGCCCACCTGCCGCGCCACAACGCCATCTCACGGGCGATGATCAACGGCGATTAAGGCATCACCAAACAGCGCGGCGATACCGCTTGATGCGGGATAGAAAATGTAGCGCAATCCGTCAGGTTGCAGCCTAGGCTCAGATGCAAGCTATCAGCTTGCGCTACATTGTTACCCATCACTCGCGGATAATGTGCAGCCCATCGACCGGAAGCGAGAACCCGGCGTCGTTCAGGTTGCGGAAGAGTTCAACGCCTCTCGAGGGCGTAATCTTCAGGATCGTCCGGTTCGTTCCCTTGACGCCGTTGATGGTGAAGTTGTTGGTAACGGTCAGATACAAGTCGCCGGTATCGCCGTCAACCCACGCCGCCGTCACGTTCTCGGCCGCCATACCCGGCAGCATGGAGCCGTCCAGCGCCGGGGTATCATCCCACGTGCCCGTCGTCACATCACCCAACAAAGTGGGCCTAAAGAGCAGCAGATCCTCGTCCTGGGCCTTGATGTTCGCGCCGCCGATATTTTTGACCGTAGCCGCGCCGGAAGTGCTGATGAGCAGCGCGCCATCCGGGCGCAGGGCCAGCGCATCGATCTTCTCGGCGGCCGTGCTGAGGGTCACGTCGGAGCCATCGAAGTACATTTCGAAGTATCCGGCTGTCGTTGGGCCGGGGCCTGTCGGCACAAAGCGGACGATGTCCTGCGGCGTCACCTGGATGAGGCCATTATTGACATCGCGCAGCTTCACTTTGACCCCGACCGACATCAAGATGGAGTCGTCGTCGAGCAGCACGAAGTCGCCGAGCGCCTTCGTGAGGCCTACCGCGGATGCGTCGAAGTAGATCGACCACGTGGCGGTGGCGTCGTCATAGGCCAGGATATCTCCCGGCGAATAGGCCAGCCCGCGAACTTTGCCCGCCTTGGGCGTCGTCAGGTAGAGGGTCGCCAGCGGGGTCGGAGGCGTCCAGCTGTTGATGAAGAGGCACGACACCACCTCACCGGGGTCGAGCACAATGGCCGCCGGATTCGTCCCGTCGTCGTCGGTGCAGGTAGCGCTTGACATAACCCAATCGGCCTGAGGTGCCTCGGACACGTTGTAGGTCGTCCCCGACGGTAGCAGCCCGGAGTCGTGGCTCTGGCCGTGGCTCAGGCTGAAATTGCCGTAACTCGCTGTAAACTGGAAGATGCCGGGTGTGTCAGGCGGGTTGGTTTGCTTGGTGACGATGATGCGGCCCGGCTTCCGATGCGTGAAGGTGCAGGTAACTTGCTCGCCAACTTCAAGCGTCAACGCATTCGGCGCATCGCCGTTGTCGCAGGTGGCTTCCTGTCGCCAGCCCTGGGGCACGGCCGCCGATAGCGAGTAAATCCCCGGCTCGACAACAAACGTCCGGCTGCCGCCGGCCATCTGGAAAGTTTCGCCGGGCGAAAGGGTGAAGTCGAACAGCGTCGTGTCACCGGCCGGATCGATGGCATGGTTGAGGGTGATTTGGGTCTTGCGGACGCTGGTGAACGCGCAAGTCACCGTCTCGTTAGGGTCAAGCGAGATCGCCTCGATCGGCGAGCCGTCGCTGCATGTGGCTGTCGTCGTCCACTCATCGACGGGAGCGATAGAGAGAGCATATACGCCGGCTTCCAGCACGCCGGAATCATGCTCCCCACCATCGCCCAGCGAGAAACCCGTGGTCGAAAAATCGGCCGAGAAATCAAACTGTTGCGGCGCGCCAACGGGGACGGTTGCCTGCGTCACGATGATGCGGCCCACATGGGGCAGCTCATGGGCGCCGATATCGGGCGCGCCGTTGCCTGCTCGCGGCATGGCGGAGAAATCATCCACCAGCTCCGCCAGCACCTGCCCGGCATCGAGAGCAGGTGAAACGTAGGTCAGCCGATAGTCGTCGGGGTCAGGATTTGCACCCATCGTGGGCAGGGGGGGCGTCGGGACGGCCAGCATGGGATTGTCGACGACGCGCCCCACCTCGCCGGGGAACCAGGAAGCTGGTGGTGCGGGCCAATAGAGGTTATGGGCCACCGTAAACGTGGAAAAGTCGGCGTTTGCCCCCTGAACCCTTAAAATCGCGCCGGGGGTATTCTGGAGAATCAGGTTATTGATGAATCTCGAATTGGTGTAGGAAGCGCCGTCGTTCAGTCCGATATTGTTAATACCCGCGGCCGTGTCTCCGCGTGCGTTGGCAAACGTATTGTTCGCAATCAGCGCCCTATCCAGTCCGCCGACGCCCTGGATATCTTGCGTACTTACACCAAAATTGGGGCTACACCCGATCACAACGTTATTGACGATCACTTGGCCCGAACTGGCCGGCGTGGAGAAATTAAAGACCTCATCCCGAATTTGAATGCCCGGGCTAGGCTGATAGACGGTCGCGGAACCCTTCCGCCAGAATCTCCGGTCGTCAGTGCAATAAACAAGATTACGCCGGATTAGAGGATCGGTCGTCGAGTTCAGGTAGAGGTTGGCATGCTGGTTGTCGTAGAGAACATTGTCCTCCAGCGTGGCGCGAAGGGCGAAACGACCCGATACAAGGCCCTCACCATAATTGTTGTACACAGTGTTGCCGCGGGCTATGCTGTCACGCGTATCGATTAGCGCCAGCGCGCTGCCGCCGACGGGGTTACCGCTGATATAGACGTTTCCCGCACTATCGAGCCAGGCGGCAGTCAGGTCGTCGGCGCCGAACGGGTTAAAGGGGATCTGATCACCGTCGAAGAACAATTCCCAAGTCTGCGTCGCCTCATCATAGGCCACCAGGTCTTCCTTATCAACCGCGAGCGAGCCGATGGTTAAGTCGGTGGACATGCTCATCAGCAACCGGCCATCCGGAGCGCGGTCGAGCGCATCAATATTGGCCGCCGCGGGCAAGCCGACGAGGTCGCTTGCGCGAAGATAGATCGAAAACGCACCGGCCAGGATTTCATCCGCGGGCGTGACGGCCGTCGGCTGCAACCATACCAGATCGCTTGCTCCCACAACGGTTTGCGTGACGACGCCGCCCTCATCAATCGGGATGGAAACCGTCTGCGTAAAACTCATCAGGATCGGCGCGCACGAACCGCAGGGCCAGGTTTCCGGCGCGGCCGGCTCAATCTGAAACGCGTCGATTACCCCGTCGGAAGGAATGCCGATGGATGGTGTATCGCCATTCAGATAAAGCGTCCACTTGTTCGTAGCCGGTTCGTGGAAGAGGATATCGGCTCCCGAATAGCTGAATGGTTGCCCACTGCTACTATATCCTGCACCGATATTCCCTACCCGCCCGGCGCGGGCTGAGCCGGCATAGATGCGAGAAGTGGCGCCATCATTGTTGAAGGTCATGGCGATGCCGTTGAGCCATTGCTCCGGCAAATCGGCGTTGGTTCCGGTCCAGAATGGTGCGTCCCAATAGGTTTGAGAGTCGAACACCCAATCGGTCGCGCCGTTTCCCGCTCCGCGCTGGCCCCGATAGATGACGGGCATGTGCTGCGCGCGCCGTATGTTGTTATAGACTCGGTTGTTTTCGATGAGGACGCCCGTAATCGGGCCGTTGCCGCGCACATTGATACCCGCGCCCCAGTTATCGTGAACAGAACTATTGCGCACGATGATATCGTCGGCGGTGACATCAACGCTTCGGGCGCTGGAATAACGCACCTCGAAACCGTCGAGGACAGCGCCGCGGCCGTTCAATTCCACCAACGCCAGGGAGCGTTGAGCGGGCATGCCGCCGGGTAATATCTTTCCCCCGTCAATGACCGGGAGCTCGCCGGGAACGGCGATGAGAGTCAGGTTCGTCTTGCCCGACGGCACACGAACGGCTTCCTGATAGATTCCGCCGGACACACAAATGGTTTGGCCGCTTGCGGCGTTGTTGATGGCGGTCTGCAGCGGGTTTCCGCTCCCGGGCAAAACGGTCCAATCGCATGCCGGAGCCGCGCCGGCCAGAGCCGACCCGCCTCCCGACAAGGCCAGAAACCCTGCCAAAAGCCCCACGATAGTCAGGGCAATAAAGAACAGCCGGTCGATCCGCATTGTGTTTTTCATATCGGTTATCCTCGCATGCCTGACCCAACAAAGTGCAGGATTGATCTTAAGAGGGAAGTATTACATTAACTATTACGACGACTTGCAGATCATCATCGGTCGGGCCAGGACGTAGATCGGCAAAAGGCCGAAGATACATACATCTTCGGCCTTTTACTTGGTTCGCAATCATTTCCGCGCCACAGCACGGTCAGTGAATCAGGGGGCGATATGGAGACCGGTGATCGGCCCCGTGAACCCGGCAACGCTCGCGTTCCAGAATTGTGTCACTGCGCCGCCGGGCGCGATAGCCAGGACAGAGCTGGGCGTTCCCGTCACACCGCCGACGTTAAAGTTGCTCGACAGAGCCAGGTAGTAGGCGCCGGAGTTGCCGTCGCGCCAAACGGCGTTCACGTCCTCCGCCTTCATGCCGGTAATCGTCGAACCGTCGAAGGCCAACGACCACACGCCCTGGGTATTGTCGCCCGTGCTGCTCGGCTGGAAGGCCAATAGATCTTCGTCCTGCGCCTTGATCACCGAAGAGCCGTTTGAAACGGTGGCCGCTCCGTATGTGCTGATCAAGATCGTCCCGTTCGGCTGGCGAGCCAGAGCGTCTATCTTCTCGCTCGCTTTCGTCAAACCGACATCCGATCCGTCGATATACATTTCGAAGGAACCCGCGGTGTTATTGCCCAAACTGCCGGGCACAAACCGCGCGACGTCCCACAATTGCAATTTGAAGGAGCCTGATGAACCCGCCAGCGTCGTTCGCCCACTGATCGCCAGGAGAATGGAGCCGTCGGGCATCAACACGAAATCATTGAGCGAGTTCGTGATGCCGACATCCGAGGCATCAAAATAGAGTGACCAAACCTCGTTGCGTCCATCATAGGCCAGAATATCTCCTTTCTCAAAATTGACACCGCCTACCGTCCCCGACGTATCGGTCGTCACATAGACAATAGCCTCCAGGCTACCGCCGCCGGTGCCTTGCTTCTGGTTAACGAACGTGCAGGTCACGGTTTCATTTACGCTCACGTTGACGGCGTCGGGCGAACTGCCGTCATTGCAGGTCGCGCTTGCCTGAGTCCAGCCGGCGGGTACGGATTCCGACACCGAATAGATTCCTGCAGCCACATCCGTCGTCTTGTTCCCGCCGTGCGCCAGGCCAAACGTCCCCGCGAAGTTGCTGGTGAACTGGAAGACTTGCGTTTCTCCCGCGGGGATCGTCTCCTTACGGATGATCAGGCGCGTAACGGGTTCGGTCTGCTGCTCGTTGTTATTGAACGTGCATGTAACGGTTTCCCCGGCCGCCAGGTTGATCGATCCCGGCGATGAACCATCGCTACAAGTGGCGGATGATGTCCAACCGGCAACGGCCGTCATCGACACGCTATGGGTGCCCGGCGTCAATTCGCCCGAAGAATGGGTCGCCCCATCCGTCAATTGGAAGGACCCACCGGGATAGCTGGGTGTGAAGTTGAACACTTGAGCAGACTGATCGGGCGTAGTGGACACGGTGACGAAGATCTGCCCGGTCGTTGGCCCTCCGCCGCCGCCGGCCTCATCCGCGCCGATATCCAGAGCGCCGCTCCGGTTTTGGCCAAAAAAGTCCACCGTCACCTGGGCCACGGCGCGTCCGGCGTTGATGGCGGGAGAATTCGACTGCAGGGTGTAGCCGTTGACATCAGGAATGCTGCCCTTCACCGGCATAATCGGATTGACCAGTTTCGGGTCACCAGTGATTCGTCCATTCTCGGTTGCCGGCCAGTGCTTGGATGGCGGAACACTATAGAGGTTATTCGCCAGGGTAAAGGTGCTCAAATCCGGATCGCCTGCGGCGCGAAGAAGATGGGCGCTGGCCGCGGATGGATCCGACTGGAGGATCAGGTTATTGACAAAGGAGCTGTTTCTCAGGGTAACATCACCTTCAATGAGGATGTTATTTGCCCCCGAACCGGCATCTCCCCGGGCGTTGACGAATGTATTGTTGGCAATCACCGCGTTCGTCAGACCACCACCGTTAATCTGGGTGCTAAGGGTCAGGTTAATCCCACAGCCGACAACGATGTTATTGATGATGACCTGACCGAAGCTGGGCGGTGGTTTCACGCTCAGTCCTTCAAAATCTTCATCGCGAAGGGTAATGCCGGGAGGAGGCTTTAATTTACCGTTCTTGCCTCTCCAGAAGTTTTGATCATTGGTGCAAAAGACAAAATTGCGCTGCACCACAGGGTTAGCTGTTGTTGAGAGGTAGATTGAAGCGTGCTTGTTGTCGTAGAGCACATTGTCTTCAAAGGTCAGATTCGACGTCCATCGCCCGGCGACAAGCCCCTCACCATAATTGTTATAGATAACGTTGCCGCGAGCTGTGCTGTTGTCTACATCAATAAACGCCAGCGCGCTCCCGCCGTTGTGGTTCCCGGTGGCGTTCTTGCGCAGATTGTTATAGATAACGTTGTTTTCAATCAGGATATTGATTAGATGGTATTCATCGAGGCCATTGACGTTGATGCCTGCGTCATAGCTGCCGTGCACCACCAAATTACGGACGATGGTATTGCGCAGCGATGTGGTGCCATTGGTTGGATGACCGATGACGACGCCGCGCGCGGCCGAATTACGAACCTCAAACCCATCCACGATCACATCGCTGGCATTGATCTGTATCAGGCCCTGGAATTTGCCTGTGGGAATGGTGTTACGCCCGTCCAGTATCGGCCGCTCGCCGGGATAGGCCATCACGGTGACGCCTGCCTTGTTGATCCCAAACTCCAACTGTTCAGGATAGGTTCCCGCACGCACACAGATAACGTTGCCGCGCTGCGCGGTAGAGATAACGGCCTGAATGCTTTGGCCGGAAGTGACCACGGTCGTACAATCCGCAGCGGTGTTGATCACCGGCGCAAGAAGGGATTGGCGGATGCTCGGATTGTCGGCCAATACGCTGCCGGCAAGAGCGAGTAGAATCAACAGGACAACCATCGCTATCCATTTGGGGCTAGTTCGTTTCATTACTGCTATCCTTTGGATGCTCTTGATGGGCGGGCACAGTGTGTCTGATGTTCCAGGAGAGTGGAACGATCAGGGTAGGGGCTCCCGGCCCAACGTCTGGTAGTACGCAGTTCCCAATATCCGGTACCATTCCAATACGATGAAGCAGGGTGCTCTGGGCGACAATACGAGTAGCACCCTACAGTACAGTGGATTATCATAACCGCCTTTATCGGGTGTCAACGTGAGTAATTCATAAATATCGGTCAGGCTCGGTAGTACTATAGTCATAACAACTATCGGCAGGTGTTAAGCACAATCAATGAGGATCATAATCAGCGGTGTCCTGACTGATTTCAAAGGCAGGATGTTCCTGCAGCAGGATAGCCCGACTTCTCTAATGCTCGTCCATCGCAACCTGTCGGCCGGAACAACGCCGATCGACGTGCTGGATCAGACCTTTCGGCAGGAAACGGGTCTGATCGTCATGCCGGTGCGAATAACGGGGCTGTTTTATGACGCAGGCGTGCCCGGCGGCGAGTTGACCTTCTGCTTTCGCTGCACGATGCGCGGCGGGAATCTGGCTGTGCCCGACGGCGGCCGACCGGCCGGCTTCTTCGATTGCCCGCCGTTGCCGGAAGGGCTGTCGTCGAAGTTCAGGCAGCAAGCGGAGAACGCTCTGCACCATCCCGGTGGCCCGCCACATATGGAAACTGCGTCGGGCGGCATAGGTCGACGATTGGGACGGTTGTTTGGCCGCGGCAGCTCATCAGACGAAGGTGAGCAATGGCGCGTCGCCGTCAGACTGGCCGACGAGCCGGCTGGGCATGGCGTGGAGTTCGTGGTGGCAAGCCTGGATGAGGAAAACACCTCGACGCCAATCTCCACCGGGGAATCACCATGGGCTGCGGCCCAACGCATGTCGGGAACCGGCCGCCCGGTCGTCGAGTTGCATCGAGTCGAAATTGACGCCGTCCGCCCGATGATGATCCTCGGGTTTGCATCGGCTGATGGATAGCCGGTTGACAATGAGAAGTGTGCCGGGCTGATTATGATGGATGAGAGGCTGGAAGAACTAGTCACCACTGTGCTGGCGAGCGCGAAATACCGCCACGTCAGCCCCGGTTTCGTCCGCTCCATCGGAGCACGCGAGTTGGCGATCCGGCCCAACCTGAAAGCGGCGATCAAGGCCACCAAGAACACCCTCCATCAGGCGGGTGGTGCGTTCCAGGATGCGCCCATCGACTATGCGCGGGCGCTGGCCCGGCTGCGAGCGGCCTGGGACGGCGACCCAACCGGCGAACCCTTCCAGGACGCGTGTCGCGCGGTCATGGCCGCCCACACCTCCACCCGCGAACGCCTGCCTATTCTGGATGAGTTCTATGCGAAGATCTTCGCCGCCCTGCCTGCGCCGCCCCGTCGCGTGCTCGATGTCGCCTGTGGCCTCAACCCACTGGCCCGGTCGTGGATGCCACTGCCGCCAACGACCGAATACGTCGCCTGCGACATCTACGCCGACCAGATGGCTTTCCTGAATGAGTTCATGGCGCTATGCGGCTATCCGGGCCGGGCCGAGGTGCGCGACGCCATCGGCTCGCCGCCCGACGAACCGGCTGATCTGGCCCTCATCCTGAAAACCCTCCCCTGCCTTGAGGCCGTGGACAAGAATGCCGCGACCCGGCTGCTTGATGCGATTCGCGCGCCGCGGTTGCTCGTCTCCTTCCCGGCCCAGACGCTGGGCGGCCGCCGCAAGGGGATGGCCGCCCAATATGAGACCCGCTTCCGGGCGCTGCTCGACGAGCGCGGCTGGCCGGCCGAGGCATTCGAATTCAAAACGGAACTGGCCTTTCTGGTGCAAAAGCCCCAGGATTAGCGCCCAGACCTGACAGGTGAGCGAGTAACACCTCGCTTTGAACAGGTGGTTACTCGCCCACCTGTCAGGTCTTCATTCGTAGTTCGTAGTTATTCATACCGCCGCGCCGGTTGCCTCACAACGCCACCGGTGATATGACTACGCTATGGACGGCCCGACCGAAAACCCGCAAGACTCGTTTGCCGCCCAACGCGAGCGCATGGTCAGGCTGCAAATCGCGGGCCGCGGTATCACGGACCCGGCTGTTCTGACTGCCATGAGCCAGGTCCCGCGGGAGCAATTTGTCCTCGAACCTTATCGGCAACGCGCCTACGACGACACCCCCCTGCCCATCCCCGCCGACCAGACCATCTCGCAACCCTACATCGTCGCCTACATGATCGCAGCGCTGGCGTTGCGGCCCGACGCCCGCGTGCTGGAGATCGGCGCCGGGTCGGGCTATGCCGCGGCCGTGCTTAGCCGCATCGCCGCCGAGGTTTATACGGTCGAACGCCACCATCAGTTGGCCGAATTCGCCCGCGAGCGGCTGGCGCGGCTGGGCTATACCAATGTGCGGATACATGAGGGTGACGGGACGCGCGGCTGGCCGGAGCACGCGCCATACGACGGCATCATCGTCGCCGCCGGCGGCCCGTCGGTGCCCGAATCACTGCGCGAGCAACTGGCGGTCGGCGGCCGCATGGTCATTCCCGTCGGCCGCAGCCGTCACCAGCAAAACCTGATCCTCATCACCCACCCCACGGCCGACACCTACACCGATGAAAATCTCGCGCCCGTGGCCTTCGTGCCCCTCATCGGCGACGAAGGCTGGTAAGCGGTACAAATCTGTGAAATCTGTGGAGTCTCTTTTTCAACTAAAACGGCCACAGACCCAGGATGACGACCGCCGCCGCCGTCACAGCCAGATTATCCAGCCCCCAAATCGACACCGCCTCGATCAGCGTCGTCACGGCCATGACGACCAACGCCGGCAGGAGCGCGCCCGCGGGCGTGATATCCGGTAACCCCGGCATCACCCACAGCGCCAGCCAGGTGAAGACAAACCCGGCGACAAAGAAGGCGGCCGATCCTTCCAGCGTGCGCCGGCTCGTATAGACCTGGTAATGGCGGCGACCATACGCCGCGCCGATGACCGGGGCCATGCCGTCGCCCCACGTCAGCGGCATCAGCGCGGCCACCATCAGCGGCGGCTGCTCCCAGAATATCAGCGCCACAACGGCCGCGGCAAACGGGAAATACACCGTCCCCAGATTGCTGCGGTGTTTGCTCTGCATGGCGCCGATCAGACCATAGCGCCAATCGATCAGGTTAATGACCATGAACGCCACACAGGCCAGGACGAACGGCCAGGGGGAGGTGAACAGGAAAGGGATGAACCAGCTCATCATTCCCACGCTGATATGGATAACCTTGCGCGTGAAGCCGGAGCCATAGCCCCGCCAACGCCGCAGGCCCTCAGCCAGGCCGATGGCGGCAAATACATAGGCGAAACAGATGACGATACCTAAGGTGTTGCTCATGATGGGTATATTCGGATGTGGCTCCCTGTAGAGATGACGACAGACAACGGACCACAGACCACGGTCGGTTTCACCTCTTGCTGTAGTCTGTCGTCCGTGGCCTACACAATCAAATGATCATACAACATATCAAGGCTCAAGTCGGGCACAACCGTCTCGTTCGTTTGCAGGGTGATCGCCGCCGCGGCCGCGCCCAGCCGAATAGCCTCCACGATGGGCAGGTCGTTGAGCAGGCCGAACATGATGGCCGACGTCACCGCGTCGCCCGTGCCGGTGCTGTCGACAAATTTCGCGTGCGAAGGCGGGATATAGCCGATCTCGTCGGCCGTGGCGTAGTTGAGGCCGAAGTCCGACAGCGTGACCACCACGGTCTCCACGCCCGCCCCCAGCAATCGCCGCGCCAGGGTCAGGCTGGCCGTTGGGTCATAGCCGGAGAAATCTACCTCGCATAACTCGGCTTCCTCAACCTCATTGGGAACCACCAGATCAAAGTCAGCCAGAAACGGCCGCAGCTTGTAGGCCAACCGGGCCGACGAGGGATCGGCACACAGAAAGACGCCATACTCCTTGGCCAGCCGGACAACGGTGCGCATGGCCGATTCGGTCAGGCTGCCGTCGAACATAATCATCGCCGCGTCGCGGAAAAGCGCCCGGTTGCGATTCAGGTAATCGGCGGTGATCGCCTCCATGACCCGCACGTCATCGAGAGCGACTGACAGCAAGCCGTCGGGCTCCAGCAAGGCCAGATAGGAACCGGTGGCCCGGTCGGGGAGCATCTCCACGTAATCGAGATTCACGCCCGCCTCGGCCGTCTGGATCAGCAGTTGGCGGCCCGTGGGATCATCGCCGACGGCGGAGATCAATACGACATCGGCTCCCAGTCGCGCCAGGTTCTCGGCCACATTGCGCGCCGTGCCGCCCCGCATCGACCGGATCTCGCCCGGGTTCGACGTACCCGGCGCCAGACCGGCCACAGGCTTGCCCTTTGTGTCGAGCAACGTAGCTCCGATTACCAACACATGCTTAGCCATTTATCCCCCTGTGCAGTCCTGTTGTCCGGCACAACAAAAGTGGCGGTTTTCTCCCGCCTCCGATCCAATATTCTCAATCGGATCCCGGCAAGGCATGGCCGTTCAGACCGTACCAGAACCCTTCGACGACGGCCAGCACCAGAACCTCATCCGGGGCCGACGGCCGTTCATCTTCATCCAGAAATATCCGGGATTGCTCCGGCGCGGAATCGTCGGCATCGCGATAGCCCAGATAGCAGTAAGGCATGGCGCTGACGTGGGCGACGGGGCGCACGGCGATGCTGCCCAGTTCGTCGCGCGCGCTGCCCACNNTCGGCGATCTGATACCACCCGAACCGTTCGTCGGTCGTGATGTGGCCCGGCAGAGGGCCACGCGGCGCATCGCTGATGCCGTCGGGCAGGTTCGAAATCGGCATCGGCACGCGCTTTGTCCATTCCGGCCGCTCGGCCTTTCGCCGGAGCGCTTGCCGGGGGCCGGGAGTCGCTTCCATCGGCTCGGCGGGAGTCGCTTCGGAAGCCATATTGGGCGGCACGGAGAGATAGCCGGCCTGCAACGTCTCGGCCGATTGCTGCTCCTTCGGCCACAGACTCTCGCGCAGCGTCTCCTGAGCGATCTGCAACACGGGGCGCATCTCCTTGCCCAGAGCGACGAGGCGCTCGCCCTGCGCGCCGATGGTCGGACGATTGAGCAGGCGTTCGGCGCGGCCAAACTGAAGCATGGCGGCCTCGTTGTGGTACGAGTGATAAAGCCCCAGCCCCTGAGCATAGTGGGCCAGGCACATGGCCGGGGTATCGCCGGCCAATGACCACGGCTGACGCGCCAGGGCAAACTGGTTGGCGGCCGCGCGGCAGTCATCCCAATGCAGATAGATCAGTCCGATGTGGAACTCGACCAATCCCGCCTGCCCATAGTCTCCCCGCGCCCGAACGATCCGCTGCGACTGATCGATGGCGGCCATGGCCGGTGCTCCCAGCCCGGTCAACGGGTAGCGCTGGACGATGTTCTCGACGGTGATGATGTCGAGCGACAGAGGATCAGGGAACAGTATCTTCTGCAGGCGCTCGAGCACGGTCACTGCTTCCCGCACGGGACGCAGCGGTTCCGCGTCGGACGTCGGTTGAAAGGAGTCGCTGGAATGGGATGCTCGGGCTACCATGATCGTCGTACTTGTGCGGCCAGCTGCCTAATCCGGCGAGGACGGTCTGAATTTCGGCTGCGGCAATTGTATTTGGGATTGCAGGTTTTCAAGCCGTCCTTCTATATTGCCTATCTCATCCAATAGCTGCACCGTGTCGCCGCCGACACTCTCCAGATTCTCGGCCGAATGCTGAAACATCTGCCGCAACGCTTCCATCAGGCGCAAAGCCAACAGATAGCCCGGCAGATAGGAACCTGATTCCTGTTGAGCGCGGCGAATACCCTCGGCCACGGCATTGATCATGGCGATCTCGGCCGCGACACGGGCGATTTCCGCCTCTTCGACCAACGGGGCCATCTTGTCCGCTCGGGCCAGCATATCTTCTTTGCGCTTGTTGGCCAGCCAGAACTCGGTATATTGCTGTAGTACCTCCGGCGGCGGCGACAGGCGGCCGATTTGAATGCGCAAGGGCTTGATCCCTTCTTTCGGAAGACTGTCCCATACCTTCTGCATGACGAAGTTCGTCAGCACATGGTGGGCATCGCGCGGACTTTCGGCGGCCAGCAACTCATCGAGCGAATCCCCGGCGACCATACCGGCCAACGCCCCGCGCACCTTGCCCAACGGGCCGTCTGCCCACGAGGAAACAACGCCGTTGGCCCCCACCGCACCCGCATAGGCCGCTTGCCGCACCGCTTCTTCGCGGAACGGAAACGGGCGGTTGTGTGTGACGGGTGAGTCGCCGGGGTCAATCCGGAAGGCCAGCCCGATGTCGGCCTTCACCGGAATACCCTCGGTGGTCAGCATTGGCACGTCCTTGGCGGATTTTTCCAGCGGCTGCAAATCGACGACGGCCTGTATGTATTCGAAGCGACCCAGATCGTACACCCCCGACGGCAGGGTGCGCAGCATTCGAGCATTACGCTCGGTGACGGCGGCGTAACCGGCGGGTATCTGCACGCGCACCGGACCGCCGACGCCCAGCAGGATCGACTTCTCTCGCTCCTCGGCCAGATTCTCCGCGGAGATAGTATAAAAATCCACGGGACTGACGCTATTGCGCCGCTGCCGCCGCAGGAATTCGGCCGCCGTGCGGCGATCCGGGCAGTCATAGAGTACCTGCATCAGGCTGATCGCCGCCTGGACAGCCAGCCACCACCCGGCAATGACCGGAATAAAGTGACGCAACACCCGCGGGTGAAACATCTCGACCAGCCACGTGACCCAGGGCGAGAAAGTCACAGCGGCGGCCTGACTGGGCGACAAGCCGGGCAGGAAAATACGGGCCAGGAACAGGTTGGCATCGACCCGTTCCAGCAAACTGACGTACCACCAGTAGCCGATGAACAGCGCCGCCAGCGCGAACCACGGCCAGTTGATAGCCGGCAGCCGGGGCACCGACAGATGTGGGGCTGCCCGGCGAGAAGCGTGGCGGGGTTGGGTTTGTCCGGCCATAGCGCTACGCTTCGCCCTTGTCCAGCACCTGACGAATTTCGCTCGACACCTCGGACGCCAGCGTGGTCAGGGCTGCGCGAGAGGCAATGGGCATCAGCGAGCGATAAGCCGAAGCCGATTCCAGAATCTCCATCAGCCGCAGCATCACGACCTCATGCAGATCAATGCCGCTTTGATTACGTAGTGCCTCGATGCTCGTCAGCAGATTCTCGATGTTTTCGACCTGCGCGCGCGCGCGGGCCTGCGCGTAGAGGCGTTGCGCGTCAATATCGCCGCTCACCGTCTCTTCGGAAATGCGATTTTTCCAGGTAACCTGCCATGTCGCCAGTCGTTTGGCGGTGACGCCGGCGGGCAATTCCAGCGGGCCGACACCCACACCGAGAATATCGATCCCTCTGGAGATCGTTTGGAATTCGCTGGTCGTTTGCTGCTCTATCAAGCCACTCTTGATTCGCTCCCTGATCTCCGCCAGCGGTTCCGCGCCTGCCCCGGCGAGCAGATCATCCAGCGTGTACTTGCCAATCTCGGTGATCAGCATGGTCGTGGCCTGCGGAGTCACTTGCTCTGTCCAGGCCCGTTTGCCGTCGCCGGCAACCCCGGCGGTATAAGTCAGGTCAAAGAGAGCGTCCTTGTCATAGGGATAGGGGATGGGATCATTTTCAACCGAGCGCGGGCGGCGTTGAGTAGCCAAGGGGCGGCGCACCCGGAACGTCACCGAGACGCTGGTCTCCACCGGGATCCCGTCGCGGGTCATGGCGCTAACCGATTGCTTGCGCGATTGCGGCCGCAGATCAAACACCCGGGCGATAGACTCCCCAGGGCCAAGAAAAATCAGCCCGGGGCCGTCGGCGCGCGAATAGCCGTTGCCGCGAGCGATGGCCACGGCCTGATGGCTATAAAGGAAGCCTGCACTGAGCAGGCGGAAGCTGGGTGATAGTTCGTCCGGATTGATCTTCTTGCGCTTGGAGGCAGGGATAGGCGGCTCAGATTGGCGGCCGTAGAGGAGATTGGCCGCGCCCATCGTGTAGTTGCGCCATAACAGCCGGAATCCCTTTGACCAGCCCAGGTTACCTTGTAGCGGCAACAGCCGCCGCGAGATATACGCCGTGCCGAGCACAAAACTGACCAGCACCGCGCCGCCCCACAGGAATGCGCCGCCGATGCCCAGTGGAACCCCTTTGGCGTCATGCAACAACGACCCAATCGCGCCCAGAAGAATGATCGCGAGCAGGAGAAACCCCAAGCCGGGAATGAACTGTCTTTCTCGTTCTGCCATCCGGTTAACGCCGATCCGCGCGGCAACTATACCATACCGCACTCACCCGGTAAAGTTGAGAGACGTAGCGCCGTTTCGCCTTTTACACCAAAGCCAATCGCACCGGGCGTAGCATAACTATTCCCGGTTGTGCTCTTGCCGCATGCAAGAATGCCTGCGCTACAGGATTACCCGTCTATCCGCGCGTGGCTTATAATCAGACTCAATGCATATCGCGATTAACGCCTATTTCTGGAACCGGCCCAACACCGGCAGCGGCCAATACACCCGCCAACTCGTCTATCATCTGAACCGGCTGGTCGATGATCTGGAGATCACTCTGGTCTTCCCGCGGACTCCCCGAGACGCGGAACCGGCCGATGTGCCGCCCAGCGTCCGCGTGGAGCACGTGGCCATGCGGCCGGGACATCTGGGCAAGGTCCTGTTCGAGCAGCGGGGCTTCCCGGCTGCCTGCCACCGCGTGGGGGCAACGCTGGCCCACGTGCCCTACTGGGGGCCGCCGCTGCGCTCGCCGATCCCGCTGGTGGTGACGGTCCACGACCTGACGACGCTACTGGTGCCGGAGTACAATCGCGGCGCGCGCGTCCGGCTCTACAACGCCCTGGTGAGCGCCGCCGCCCGTGGGGCCGACCACGTGCTGACCGACTCATTTTCCAGCAAGCTCGACATCATGGATCACTTGGGCATCGACGAGCGGGACATCACCGCCGTCTACCTCGGCGTCGGCCCGCAGTACGCCCCCAACCCAACCGCGGGCGACAACAGCCTGATCGACATGGCTGTGACCCAAAAGTACAATCTGCCCGAAACCTACGTGCTTTATCTGGGCGGCTATGAAATCCATAAAAACGTGCTGACCTTGCTCCAGGCCTACACCTATGTGGCCCGGGGGCTGGGCGAGGATTACCCGCTGGTGCTGGCCGGCAAGAAGCCGGACACCGTCTCGGACGTTTATCCCGATTACGACGGGATGATCGAACGGCTGGGGCTGTCGAAAAACGTCTGCTGGATCGGCTATGTGGATGAGGAAGACAAGCCGCTACTCTATCGCAATGCCGAGGTCTTTGTCTTCCCCAGCCGCCGTGAGGGGTTCGGCCTGCCCCTGCTGGAAGCGATGGCTTGCGGCACGCCCGTCGTCGCCAGCAACGGCGGTTCGCTGCCGGAGATCATCGGCGCGGCCGGCTTCGCGTTCGACCCCGACGACGCGCGCAACATGGCCGGGGCCATCATCAGCCTCGTCGTGCAGGAGACCATCGCCCCCGATCTCCGCCGCCAGGGCCTCGAACAGGCAGCCCGATTTACCTGGGAGAACACCGCCATCGAGACGCTGAAGGTGTATGATCGGGTGTTGCGGGGAACGACGGCCGACGGCCGACCGGCGACCGCCGACCAGAAGCGACTCCTGACGCTCGACCACAGACCACAGACCACAGTCCACAGTCCAGAGAGCGAGCAACCGACTACTGACCCACTGAATACCGACCATTGAATACTGACCACTGGATACCAGACATGACCTTCAATAATATCTACTCAGGCAAAACCGTACTCATCACCGGCCATACCGGCTTCAAAGGCTCCTGGCTCACGACCTGGCTGCTCGAACTGGGCGCGAATGTCGTCGGCTATAGTCACCCGGAGCCGCCCACGCAGCCGAGCAACTTCATCACCTCCGGGCTGGCCGAGCGCATCACCGACGTGCGCGGCGATATCCGCGACTACGACCACCTGCTCAAAACGATCACCGACCACCGGCCGGAGATCATCTTCCACCTGGCCGCGCAACCCATCGTCCTGCGTTCGGTCGAATTGCCCAAGCTGACCATCGACACCAACACCGGCGGCACCGTCAACGTGCTTGAGGCCATCCGCCATGCCGATAGCGTCCGCGCTCTGGTCAGCATCACCACCGACAAGGTGTATGAGAATCAGGAATGGTTGTGGGGCTATCGCGAGACCGACCAGCTCGGCGGTCATGATCCCTACAGCGCCAGCAAGGCCATGGCCGAGCTGGCTATCGCCGCCTATCGCAGCACCTACTTCCCGCCGGAGCGGTACGGGCAGGCCCACAACGTTGCCATCGCCTCGACGCGGGCCGGCAACGTCATCGGCGGCGGTGACTTCGCCGACTACCGTCTTGTGCCCGACTGCATGAAAGCGCTCATGGACGGCCGCCCCATCGGCGTGCGCAACCCGCTCAGCGTGCGGCCGTGGCAACACGTCCTGGAGCCGCTCAGCGGCTACCTGTGGCTGGGCGCGCAGCTTCTGATGAACGGTCCCGCCTGTGGCGAGGCGTGGAACTTCGGCCCATTGGAGCAAAAGGGCGTCCCCGCTCAGGCGTTGGCCGAGAAGCTGGTCGAGTTGTGGGGCAGCGGCTCGTGGGTCCACACCCACCCCGGCTACGCCGAAGTGGAGACGGGGCAGCTGCGCCTCAGTTGGGACAAGGCCGCCCATCGTCTGAACTGGCGGCCGGTCTATGCGTGGGTCGACGCGCTGGCCGAAATCACCGCCTGGTTCAAGGCCTTTCAGGCGGGGGAAGACATGCACATCGTGACGCGCGACCACATCAACCTGTACGTCGAACGCGCTCGCGAGCTGGATCTGGATTGGGCAACAGACTGATCCATCCCCGCATCTTGCCATGTCCAACCAAAGAGAGCCGGGACGCTGGATCGTCGCCGTTTTCCTATTGGGGCTGGCCGCCGTTCTCTATTTGCGTCTGATCCCGTTCAATTTCATCCGCGCCGACCATATCCCTTTCGAACGGGTCACCTGGCATCCGCTGACCTTGCGTGATGTACCACTCAACATCCTCCTCTTCATCCCCCTCGGCTTCGGGCTGACCGGGCTGATGGTGCGCCGCGGCCGGCAGATTGGCATAGCCGGCCGCGTGGTATTGGCGGCGGCGCTCCTCTCGGCGGCGCTGGAGGCGGCCCAACTGTTTATGCCGGACCGCGCTCCCTCTTTCGCCGACGTTGCCGCCAACGCCGTGGGCGCGCTGCTTGGCTACGGGCTGTTCCGTGTCCGGGAGATGGGCTTCGGCCGCGCGCTGAACAGATATGTCACACGCCGCAATCTGCTCATCGGCCTGGCCGGCTACGCGCTCGGCGTGGCGCTGTTGACCGGCTACTTGCGCTGGAGTGTCAACCTGAGCAATTGGAACACCGGCTTCCCGCTCGTCGTCGGCAACGAGGCGGTCGGCAAGCGGCAATGGAGCGGGCGCGTTATGGAGCTGGCGCTGCGGGCGGGCGGCGATAGCCCGCAGTTCTATGCAACCTACAATCTGGACGGACAAGCGCCCTATCAAGAAGTCTCCCACCCCCCTTCGCTGCCGCCGCTGGAATGGCAAGAGGGGACAAGCAGCCCGGACGCTGCTCCGGGCGTGGTTTTCGGCCCCGGCAACTGGTTAGCGACGAACCAGCCGGTGACTCCGTTTTCGTCGACCGCTCGCAATACCAGCGGCTTCATCATCGACACACAGGTCGCCTCGACCGACCAGACCCAGCGCGGCCCGGCGCGCATCATCTCCATCTCGGCCGACGCTGAGCGCCGCAACGTCACCATCGGCCAGGAGTTCGACGCGCTCGTCATCCGCCTGCGCACCCCGGCCGGCGGCGAGAACGGCCAGAAGCCGGAAGTGCTGGTGCCGGGCGTATTCGCCGACAAGCGGCCGAAGCATATCATTGTATCCTACGTTGCGCCGATGCTTCGCGTGACGGTTGATGACAAACCCTACGCCCTCTCGCTCGCGCCGGGCGCGGCGTTCCTCCCCGGCTTTAGCACAGCGAATCGCTGGCCGGTGGATATGAGCGGCAATCCCAATCGGTATGATCAGGCGTATTGGGGGATTGTTACAGGAATGGCGGCGTTGTTGTTCGGCGGCCTGGCGGTGGCGAAGCAGCTTGGTCGGAAGTAGCCGGCGCGACTTTATTGACGAGGGTGCGGCTTGTAAGGGCCGGAGCCATGCCAATCCAGATAACGAGCGGCCGCCTTATCCAGAAACCACATAACATCACTTCCGGCACTTGATGGACGAATGCGTTGCGTCGGGTGGCGAATGGGGTCATCCTCGCCGAACAACGCATCCAGGACGGCCTCGGCCTTGTTGGGGCCTGAGGCAAGGAAGATCACCCATCTGGCATCGTTGAAGACAAGAGGCGTCAGCGTCACCCGCTCGGCCGGCCGGCCGCCGTAGTGGGCCGTGACGGCGATCACCGGTGCGTCGGCCTCGACCGGCGAGCCGGGAAAGAGCGATGCGGTGTGGCCGTCTTCACCAATCCCCAACAGGACCGGATCGAAGCGCGGCCACGGGTTGGGCGCGCCGGGATCATACTCGGCCGCCCAGGCGCGAAGCTGTTCCGTGTAATCAGCCACGGCCGCGGCCGCGGGCAACTCGCCCTTGATGCGGTGGATATTATCCGGGGGAATAGGCACGTGGCGTAACAACGCCTCCCACGCCTGACCAAAGTTGCTTTCAGGATGGTCGGGTGGAACCAGCCGCTCGTCGCCCCAGAAGACATGGAGCCTGGCCCACTGTTCATCCTTTAGGGCCGACATCGCCCCGTGCATGTTCCGATAGATGTTCAGGGGTGTCCCCCCTCCGGCCAGAGCAATGGCGGCAATACCTTGCCGCTTGATTTGTTCCGCAAGGGTAGCGATCAAGTATTCGGCGACATCGTAATCCAGAAGATCACGGACATGATACTCAGGTTCATGCATGGGATATCGCCAGCGCGTCGTAGGCCGTGCCGTAGAGCGCGGCCTTCGGGTTATAGATGATGTGGACAGGAATGCGGCTCATCATCTCGCTAAATCGCCCCTTGTCCTGGAAGAACTTCATGAACGGCCCCTTTTGTAATTGGGGCAGGATGCGGCCGGGGATGCCCCCGCCGAGATAAATGCCCCCCGTCGCCAGAACGGTCAGTGCCAGATTGCCGGCCTGATCGCCCAATATCTCCATGAACAGTTCCAGCGTGGCCGCGCAGATCCCGGCTTCTCCGGCCACAGCCGCCTTGACGATAATCGGCGTCGGGTCGACCGCGTCATCCAGTTGGTCGCGCAGCCAGTCCGGTTCGGGGTGACGGCCCGTCTCGCGCAGGAACGCATAGATGTTGGGGATGCCGATTCCGGAACAGACGCGCTCATAGCTGACATGCCCCATGCGCGGCAGCCAGTAGTTGAGCATCTCCAGTTGCAGGGGGGTCGTCGGGCCAAAGGCACAATGGCCGCCCTCTGACGGATATGATTCATATTTGCCGGCCGGACGATTCCAGACGAGAAAGCCCTCGCCCAGCCCCGTACCGGGAGCGATGACGCCAATCGCGCCGTGTTTCACCGGCGTGCCCTCGCTGAGGGTGATGAGATCGGTCGCCTCCAGAAACGGCACGGCCGTGGCCAGCGCTTCCAGGTCGTTCAACAGGTGGACGCTGAAGCCGAAGCGCTCGCGCATGGCTCCGGCATCAATAACCCACGGCAGGTTGGTCACCTGGGCGCTATTGCCCATGACCGGCCCGGCAACGCCGAAGCTGCCGGCGGAGATGTTATGGTCGCATTCGCGCAGAAACTCCTCGATGATCAGTTCCAGCGATTGATACTGCTGGCTGGGGAAAGTGCGCTCCATGAGAGGGTGGCGGGCGAGGCTGTTCGCCTCGTCCACATCAAAGAGCGCCAGAACTGTTTTTGTGCCGCCGATGTCGCCTGCAAGTAACATAGATCAATCACGTCCCGATTTTGACTCTGCCGTGGAAAGCCGACGGTCGCGGATATTGACAGCGTTCGGATCAGGCTTCGGGGCAATCCCAAGCCGCGTTCCGGCGGTCGGCAAACCGCGCTACCATTGAGAAAAGTATATCGAGGAGTTGTGGCTCAGGAAAGGGTTAGGGCGTGGCGTTGTCTTGTTCCGCGGCGTTGGCATCTTCCAGGGCATGGATCAGCGCGTCCAACTCATCGCGGCAGTCGGTACAAAGATTCAGGTGATGTTCAACGAGTTGCTTTCTCTGGCCGAATTCCTGATGGGCTTCCAGGCACTCGACGTATTCATCCAGGCAGTTGAATACCTCTTCACATGACAACTCATCGTCGCGTGTTTCACACAGCAAGTGCATGAGCCGTTCAATGCTTTGTTCATTCAACGGCGCTCCGGCATCCGTTCCCGTGTTTTCCCCGGTGCGGCTCCGCAGCTCCCGAAGTTTCTCGATCAGGCTAGTCATTCTCATTCTTTGACGAACCAGGGTCCTTTTTTCTTACAAGACGCCGCCGCTAGTCTCCAGTGAAAGAGGCGAGGATGTCCTCCGGCGTCAGGTTATCCTCGGCCAGCCGGCGGCGCAGCCGCTGTCGCGCATCAAAGACGAGCTTATAGACAGCGTTCTGATTGGAATTCATCATGTAGGCCACCTCACTCAACGGCCGCCCCTGGATGACAGCTGCGGTCAACGCCGTGCGTTGCTTCTCCGTCAACTCTTCATTGATCAGATCATTAACGTACGTCATCAGCTCCCGCCGCTCGGTCAGCTCTTCGGGGCGTGGGCCTGGGTCGGCTACAAAAGAAGGGGTGAACTCCCCCTCATCCGTCTGCATCAGACCGTCGAGCGACATGTCGCGCCAACGCTTGCGGCGCAATTCCGTGAGGCCGATATTCAGCGCGACCTTGTTGGCCCAGGTCGTGAACAGGCTCCGTCCGGCAAAAGTGTCGAGGTTCTCGAGGATCTTGAGCAGCGCGTCCTGGACGAAGTCGTCGATGAGGACGTCAAATTCCGGGGCGGTCGTGTCGACCTGACCGATCAGGCCGCGGCGAAGGCCATTGCCCAGCACGACGCGCAGGTCAGCCAGCGCCGCCTCGCGCGCGAGGCCATCGGCCCGCAGGTCGGCAACCCATTGTTCGTTGGTGCGGATGTTTGTCGCGCTCATAACAAGGCGTGTATCTCTATCTCCGGACAGACCAAGCCGTATTGTAGCCCTGAAATCGTTCTGTGCCGCATTTACTTCAACATCCGCGCAGAATGTCTCGCTTGTATGTATTTTTGAGTTATGGTAAGATGTTCGCAGCAGAAGAGGGGATGTCGCCTAAGAGCGGGACCCGATCCAATGGCGAGGTCATTCCAATGACGAGGCCATTGACAAGGCCATGGCCTGCGGCGGGACTGATGCGACAGTCCGGCCGGCTTGAATCGCCCGGTATAGATCATCGGGCGTCGGGTGAACGGGTTCGAAAAATTCATTCCGCGAGGAAACAAGCAGGTAGGTGACATAAATGGACATCATTAATCAAAGACCCGGCTTAACGGCCCTGGTGGCATTCATTGCCGGTCTCATCATCGGTCTGGTCGTCCTGGGCTGGGGTCTCTTCCCCGTTCAATACACCGGGGCCGATCCGTCGGGCCTATTTCCTGAATACCAGGCCGTCTTCGTCCGCAATGCGGCCGAGCTTTATGCCTTCGATAATAATCAGGAAAAGCTGCGCAGCGCGCTGGCCGGCTGGGGCGGCGACGCAGTCGCCTGCGAACTGGCCCAGACCTCCATCGACCCGGCCGACCAGCAGCGCCTGATAGCGGCGGCGACGATCGTGAACGGCACGGGCTGCGGCAGCCTGACATCACCGGGTGCACAGGCGACCATTCCGGGCGCCCCCCCCGGCGCAACGGCCGTCCTGCCCGGCGCGGAAACGACCAACGGCGCCTCCAGTTCGCTGCCGACCATGCTCCTGCTGTTGCTGCTGGCCCTCTTGCTGCTGGCGGTTTTCTACGTCTGGAATCGCCGTCGCACCCTGATGCAGGGAGCAAACGACGAAGACCTGGAATACACCGAAAGCGGCGCGAGCCGGAAATCGGCCCGGCCGGCTTCCTTTCGCCCTGGTGCAGCCGCGGCTGCGGCCGCGACCGAGGCAAGGGCCGTGCCCATCGCTCGCTTCCGCACAGCCTACACCCGCGGCCACGACACCTATGACGACTCGTTCAGCATCGAGAACGCCAACGGCGATTTCCTCGGCGAATGCGGCGTGGGCATCTCCGAGGTGATCGGGGCAACCACGCCAAAAAACATAACCGCATTTGAGGTGTGGCTCTTCGACAAGAACGACATCCGCACCATCACCAAGGTGATCATGAGCGACCACGCCTACTTCGATGAGGCGTTGAAGGCCAAGCTCGCCCCGAAGGGTGAGCCGGTTCTGGCCCGCGAGAACGAGACCATCGTCCTGGAGACGGCGACGCTGATCATCAACGCCGAGATCACCGAGATGGACTACGGCGACAGCGCCGACATGCCCGACGGCAGCTACTTCGAGCGATTCACCATCGAGTTGTCGGCCTGGGCCAAGGAAGGCGACCTCGCCGCCCCGCAGTCGACCAGTGATGAGGAAGATTTGCTGAACTATTAGGAAGTGGGAAGAGATCCTCAGATTTCGCAGATTTTTTGCAATCGCAAGGTTGAAACCCTATTCAACCACCTTATAAAACAAAAGCCCGGCAGTGCCGGGCTTTTTCATTATCGTGGAACTTCCTGTGGTCCGTGGTCTGTGGTCGGCGGTCATCCGTCGGCGGTCGGTCAGCTACGCCCGAATATACGGATCATACAGCCGCTGCCAGTCGTCAAGCGCATAGCGGTCGGTCATGCCGGCGATATAGTCGGCCACGACGCGCTCCACCGAGGCAGTCTCCAGCCGCGCCTGCGTCTCGCCGGGCAACATGTGCGGCTCCTTGACGTAGGCATCGAATAGCTCGGCGACGAAGCGCTCGGCCTTCGTCTGCATGCGCATCACCCGATAGTGGCGATACATTCGATCGAAGAGGAACTTTTTGAGCGCTCGCACTTTCCGGCCGAACTCCGGCGTGTAGGCGACGACATTTTCGGGGTGGCGCTGGAGCTTTTCAGGTGAATCGATTTCGTAGGTATCCAGCGCATCTGCGGTGCGGCCCATCACATCGCCAACGGAACGGCCGATCAATTCGCGGATAATCTCATGTCGGTGCATCGACGAGAAATGCTGGCCCGGTTTCCAGCCCGCAACCTCGCTCAGTTCGCGCCAGATAGCCAGTTCGTCCAGGTCGGTCAGCGTGAACAGCCCGGCGCGCAACCCATCGTCAAGGTCGTGGGCGTTGTAGGCGATCTCATCAGCGAAATTGGCGATCTGCGCCTCCAGAGAGGCCCGTTTATCCGGCTCATACTCGGCCGCCTCGCTCTGGTCATAGTCGGTCTCGTGCTTCAACATCCCCTCGCGGGTCTCATAAGTCAGGTTGAGGCCGGGGAAATCGGGATAGCGGTGCTCCAGTTCCGTGACAATGCGATAGCTCTGTGTGTTGTGGTTGAACCCGCCGTGGTCGGCCATCAGGATATTGAGCATGTGCTCGCCGGCATGGCCGAACGGCGGATGGCCCAGGTCGTGGGCCAGGCAAATGGCCTCGGTCAGGTCTACATTGCCGCCCAGCCCGCGCGCCAGCGAACGGCCGAGCTGGGCGACTTCGAGCGTGTGGGTCAGGCGCGTGCGATAGTGATCGCCCTCGAAAAAGACGAAAACTTGCGTCTTGTACATGAGCCGTCGAAAAGGGGTGGTGTGGATGATGCGATCCCGGTCGCG
>JRYI01003065.1_pt1 | contig 27916 bp, 15 predicted proteins | sample 235361 | NCBI WGS metagenome assembly JRYI01 (sample SAMN03074212, study PRJNA261471) | activated sludge metagenome | biome: Common Effluent Treatment Plant; feature: Wastewater; material: Activated sludge; isolation source: activated biomass in a lab-scale reactor treating industrial wastewater at...
AGACAGTTCGGTCCCTATCTGGTGTGGGCGTAGCAATATTGAAGGAATCTGACCTTAGTACGAGAGGACCGGGTTGGATCCACCTCTAGTGTACGAGTTATCGCGCCAGCGGTATCGCTCGGTAGCTATGTGGAGCATGGATAAACGCTGAATGCATCTAAGCGTGAAGCCAGACCTAAGATAAGTATTGCCAGTGAGACTCGTGGAAGACCACCACGTTGATAGGTTGGAGATGTAAGTGCAGTAATGTACTTAGTTGACCAATACTAATTGTCCCAAGGCTTGACCATAAATCTTGTTTACAAGCAAATTTATGAGCATAGCAACGCATGTAGTGATTAGTGAATTGTGAATGATGGATCGGATTTTGATCCATCGAGATCAGCTCAAGCAATGTATTCAGTTATCAGATATCAGGTCAGTAAATTGAAAATAGTAAATCGTAAATTGTCGGCAAGAAGACGATTCCTTCTATTCACTATTTGCGATTCACGATTTACCGGTCGCAACGCGACCCCCAAGTTTTCCGGTGATTCTGTCGGTAGGGTCACACCCGTTCCCATCCCGAACACGGAAGTTAAGCCTACTGGAGCCGATGATACTGCATCTTTCAGGTGTGGGAAAGTAGGAAGTCGCCGGATCTATTTAAAGAAAGCCCGTACATCAAATGTGCGGGCTTCTTTGTGTTTGCCGCAATGTCAGGTTACAAACCTCCCGCGATCGTTACAAAACTCCACTTCCCAATAGTGCCATTCTACGGGATGGTTACTATTTCAGAGCCGGTTGTTCACTCTTCTCCGGTCGAGATATAGACATCGCTAATAGTCGTTGAACGGCTTAAGAAGAGTGTCCCGTCGGTCGGTGAAACGCTAAGATCTTCGATATTTTGCTGATCAAGATCAGTTATTTTTCGTGCGGCCGATCCATCGAACGGAAGGCGCCAGATGTTTCCAACTTCACCGTAGTTACCAACGAGCAAAAGGGATCGGCCATCGATCGACCATCGAGCGATACGATCGCCCATACCTTCCGGCAGATCATAGCTCTTTTCGATCTCACCACCGGCGAACGGGATCAAACCTACCTTCCATCTCGGATCGTCCATATAGAATACGGCGATCCATTTTCCATCCGGCGAGATCGCTGGGCGAACTGCAAGGTAGTCGGTAACACTTTCGGGCTCCCCTCCGTTGATGTTAACTTTCCACAGGCTCGTTTTTTGATTTGAGCTGGCCATCCGTTGAAACACAACCCAGTTTCCATCCGGCGAACAAGCCGGAAAGATCTCATTTTCACCAAATGTTATTTGCTGCATCGAGCTGTCGGCCGGGTCGAAACGCCAAAGATTGTTCTTTCCTGACTTCCTTGATGAAAAGACGATCTTTCCGTTCGGCGTAGAACAGAGGCCGCGAGAATCGACTTTTGCATCCTGAGTAAGCGGATGTTTGCCGTTGCCATCAATGGAAACGGTCCAAAGGTCCGAACCGCCAATGCCGCTTGTTCGATAGACGATCTGGCCGGCCAAGAATGTTATTGGCGCAAGGATGCCGCTCCCCGAGGTCAATTCGGTTGTTGATGGCAACGGGCCGGGCGAATGACTCCAGAGGCTGCTTGTACGGCTGCTTTTAATAGCAATCATGGACCTGTTGTGGGCATTGGCGGCAACCAGTGAATAAGTGGAGTCATCATTCGTCAAGCGGCTCACCGACCCTTCCATCGAGACGAAATACAATTGATCTGTCTCGCCTTGTCCGGCGCTTCCTACGACGACCAAACCACTGCTATCAGAGATCCATTGCACACTGTTTATCTGGTTCCACTGAAATGTTGTGAACGGATCTTCTGCACCTGATCTTGGATCGATCAAAAGAAGCGAAGAGTACTGAACTTCAGCGTTCCTTTCGTTCACAACCACCGCTATAGACGCTCCATTCGGTGACCACGCCACTTTCTTGTCCCCTGCGTCAAAAGCCGAAGGGGATGTCCGCCTAGTCAATTCGCGTTCGCTGTCGCCGGCAGTATCGGCGACCACCAATACCGCTTCGCCTTTGTCGCGGCTCGTATTGACCCCAGCAAAATGATGGCCATCCGGTGCGAATGAAAAATCTATCACCGGTAAGCCCGGATAGGCACGGCTGACGCCTCCGAGCACGGGAACGGAGAAAAGCTCACCTTCGGAAATATCACCACGAAAGACCGAATAATAAACAAGCTTGCTGTCCGGAGAAAAACTGATACTTGCAATTTGCCCTTTGACCGAAGCGAGAGTGACTTCGTTACTTACGCCCGTCTGTCGTACAAAAAGGCTCGAACCGTTCCGGTCGTCCGAGGCAAAAGCGATCAAATTGCCATCGGGCGAAAGGGCAAGTTTTGTTACGTGTCCCGATGTCGTCAATCGATGAAATATCAAAGGCCGGCTGAAGAGGTCTCTCCCTCCAACCGTTGAGTATTTTGATACGACGAAACCAAACGCAATAAAGACGGGTACAATGCACAAGCATGTCAACAGCACCCAGCGTCGTGATCGCGGGCGCCGGAGCTCAATAGTACCCGCAAGAATCGTCGGCTGCTTGAGCTCGCCGATAAATCTGTAGCCGCGTCCCTGAACGGTGAGAATGTATTTATGCTTCCTGCCGGAGTCTCCGAGCGATCCTCTTAGTGTAGAAACCGACCGGGCCAAATTGCCTTCCTCGACAAATTCGTCAGCCCATACGCGGTCAAGAAGTTCTTCTTTCGAAAGCAACCGGCCAGGACTATCCAAAAAGGTGAGTAATACGTCGAATACCTTGCCGGTCATCGGCACGGGCTCACCACTTCGCGTGCATGTCCGGTTTACTGAGTCAACCTCAAAATCATCGAACAAGTAAAGCGAGTTGTTCGCGGACACTCCATTTTTGATGCCGTTTAGCATTTCCAGATCTTTTCTGAAAAACTTCCGAAAATTTACAGGACTTCTTGCCAACAAAATCGGTAAGACGAAAAGGATCGACCACTCGTTCCGAACGCCTAAATTTAGGGGCAAGATCCTGACGATTATAGGACTTTTCTATTTAGGTTGCCAGAACTATGTTGGGCGTTCGTAACAAGTAGCCGCTGATAAATCGATCGAGGAGGAAGCGAATGGTCACGGTTGGTATCTCGACAATGTTCGTGTTTATGCCTGTCAGAACAGCAGGAACCGGTGAACTGGGCCCAATAGGAGAAGAATCATGAAACATAATTACAAACTCACTACATTTATTTTCGCAGTTTTTTGCATCACGGGTTTTCTGCCGACTGTGAAAACCTTGGCAAGAGATAATCCAAAGTATGCCGAAGGAACCACGAGCTTCCACCTCGCGACCCTTGAACCCGGAGCGTTTCGCGAGATAAACCAGCAATTGGATATCAATATCGTATTTGTTGGATTTCAGCGGGGTGACGGTTATCAGCAGGTCAATGAAACGAGAATGCGGCAGTTCCTGGCAAGCCGCTATCGGACATGGAATTGGCAAACCGGCTGGGTCGGAAACTCGTTTGATTACCGATATAACGTCAAATTTGCTCCGCGCAGGTTTGAGGATGCCTTTTTCAGCTTTCTGGACAGCCAGCGAAATCCCGGGTGCGTGGTCACCTATATGCAGGAATATTACAATGCCGAGCCTTCGCACTCGGTAAATATCAACGAAAACTCGTGTATCGACCCAAATAACACTGAGCGTTGGCTTGGCGATCATGCGCGGGACATCGGGGTCGATCCAACAAAGTACACGATCTTTCTAATAAACTGGTGGGGCCGGCCAGATTTTCATTTTCACACCTACTCAATATTGGACNNCCAGACACCGGGTTTAGTCCGGCTGACTATCAGGACAGTGAAACGCAGGCTTGGGGCGGCACGACGCCCGACGACGAACAGAACGGACTCGGATCGCTCCGCCGAATCTGGTTTTACGACCTTTCTGCGGGCCCGGACCTTTTGTCCAATTCTTACATTCTGAACACCGCCGATATCAATGGCGACGGTTACGACGACTATCGGATACCGCCGATCTGGGAATACGGCAATATGTCCGCCTACCGGCCGTTTGACGACCTTTCGGGCGATCTGAGCCAGATCGTGCGATACCTCGCGATCGACGCTCAGTTCACTTCAAGTCCTGTGCTAAATCCGGCATTAAGTGAAAGGCTGCCAAATTCGATCCAAACTGATATCACATATTTCAACGGTGACGGTACGGCACGTGGACAGGACCTGATGAAACCGAGCCGCGGCCAACTAGAAATGAAGAAGCTGCGGCCGTTCAATCCGATCTCGATCGCCGAACGTGAGGTACCTTATACACCGGAGCACGATGCCATTTACCAATGCGCTTTACCCTACTGGTTTGGGACGCCGACGAACTGTTATCCCGGGAGATCGGATGGCGGCTGGGATATGAACATCTTTCATTTAGATCATCTTGATGATTATGTTTATGGCAATGCCGACCACGAGATAATGAACTTCGACTACACATTGCCCGATGTTGATGCTGCTGGAGGATTTTTAGGCGTGACTTTTTCGATGGGTTCGTTTCCCGGCTTTACCTTTGATTGGAATTTGACGTCGAATCGGGATTACTATGGCATGACCAACACAATGATCCATGAGGTCGGGCATCACCTCGGTCTGACGCATCCGCACGATGTATATGACTATGAGGACAATGGTATCTACTACCAACACTATTTTCCTTTCATGGCTTCGGCGGATGAGTCCGATTCCGTAATGGGCTATATGATGTTGTCAAATAACTACAGCCAATTCGACCGCGACAATATGGACAGATGGATGACCGCGATCAATATTAACCACGCAAATGCTTTGCTGCCCGACATTTTGGCTCAAAACCTGCGGCCGCAAGATAAACTTCGCCTGGTTGCCGCCGATGGTTCGGCGACCCTGGCCCTCCTATCTTATCGGGCCATGCAATATCGCGCCGCAGCCGCATTTGCAAAGACCGCATATGACAATGTTCTCGCAGTTGCAGACATATACGGCACCGCACCGGCTCGGCTCGAAAATGAACAGAAACTTGGGCAAATTCAAGAGCAGCGGCCAGTGATCGAGAATGAGGATTTCAATGGAATGCGTAAACTGAAAGACCCGTTTGGCTTCTTGCGAAACAACCCAAATGCCGTCAATCCGATGGTCAATGACGAACGTGCGAAGTTCGCCAAGCGGACCGCCAAAGAGAAATTCTGAACTAAGGCTCCGGTTGCTTTCAAGTTTGGATGAAAATAGTGTTGCCCCGATTTTTACATCGGCTGGAAATCTAGTGTTTCTGGTTCAACTGACGGCAAATCGGATTCGAGTTTAGGGGAAGCCGGCCGGAGGCTGGGCTTCCCCCTAAACTCGGTGGGCATCCGATAGCCAAGCAGAGAATGCGTGCGTTCCGGTTTTGGAGAGTTTACGCCAGCCTTCGAGCACAACGCGTGCTTCCAACATTGACACGAACCATCGCAGTCCCACCAGCGGGGCGTGCAGGTCTGTCATTTAATTCTTCTAAGTTGAGCCCTTAGGCTATCGAGGAGGTCACGGGCCTCATCTCGAAGGTTGTGCGGGAATGGGCCATCTGCTGCGAAGCGAATCTGATTGTATAGCGAGGTGATCTTTTGCGCTTCGGGAAATGGGACACCGAGGGCGAACTCGAGTGGAGTTTGTGATGCTTGTCGAACAAAGCCTTTGCCTTCGAGAAGTTTTGTTAGCTCTTGAAAGATCGCATCGGCTGCGGGGTTTGAGTTTCGCGACTTCAGACTCCGCCGTCTGAAAAGCCCCCCGCGGTTCGCTATGAATCGATAGATCGTCCGAATCAAAACGACCCCGCCGATCGTTCCGATAACTGCGAGTAAAAAATAGGCGATCGCCCAGAGGCGTGCGCGTTGACCGGAATCGCCGCGGATGTCACGCCACCAGTCCGACAAAGTTCCTGCGGCCTCGGCAAGAAATGCTGATGCGGCGGAGTTGACTTCAGAGGCAGACGTGCGAAGGCCCTTTGAGATCGCCGCTTGGCCGTGCGAGTCGAAGGCAACGAAATACTGTATCCAGACCGTTTCGAGTGCATCTAGATACTTTGAGATCTGGCCCGTAAAGCCCGTGAATCCGCCGCCGCTCAGATCCCGGCCCGCGGCCGGTGTCGGATCAAAAGTGACCCATTGATCTTCTTTAGGGAAGTAAACCTCGACCCAGGAATGAGCATTTCGCTGACGAACGACCGTCACGCCCGAAGCGTTATTAAAGTCGCCGCCGTGGAAGCCGTTGACCACACGCGTGGCAATTCCTTGGGTGCGGAGCATAATGGCCATCGCGGTTGCGAAATATTCGCAATGCCCTTCGCGCACGTTAAATAGAAAGTCTGCAAGCGGCTCATCTCCGCTCGCCCTCATCTCGAGCGTATAGCCAAGGTTCGAGCGTAGATAGTCGCGAACGGCCATCGCCTTGTCGTACCGGTTGTGAGCGTTGGCGGTGACCTGCACGGCGAGCGAAAAGATACGTTTGTCATAGCTTTCGGGAAGCTCGAGATAGCGTTCGACATCGTGGCCGTACGGCTCGACATCGGTACGGAGTTGTTCGGCGGTCGGGCGAGAAATATCCGAGACGACGGTGTACGACGAGCGTTCGCCGGTGCGTGGATATGCGAGACTGTCGTAGCTGTCGCGATAGAGTGCAGGAAAGCCGGATGCGACCTCGACGATCCTTGTCTGACCGAATAGGACAGGTGTGTCGATAGGTTCGAGGTAGATCTCCTGTTCGACGAGCTGAGCGTAAGGCCCTGGAGTTTCGATCGCGATCCGGCCGTCAAGGCGGGGAACCAATGTCTCTCGGATCTGCGGACGGCTTTTGCTCCAAGTGTTTCCGTCGAAGGTGTCCAATGCGACTCCGCGATAATATCCGTCGGCACCGGCGAGTTCAGATGGCGATGTTTCGACGCGCATCACGACGCGGTCGCTTTGCTGTATCCGTCCGATCCCTCCGAGCCGGACGGAATCCGAAAAACCTGAGTAGGTCGAGACGCTGCCGGCCGAGCCGCCGAATCCTGCCCCACCGACACGGGGAAGCAGGAAAAAGAGCGGAATCGCAAGCACGATCGTTAGGACGACGAGCGTGAGCGATACGCCGGTGAGCCGCATCCACGCCGGTTTCTCCGTTGTGCGGGCCTCCTTTGTGCTCTTGCGTTCGATCGTGCGGCGTTTTGCACTCACATTTTCCCAAATGATGATCGTTGCGACGGCGACGAGAATATATAGAACAAAGCTCGCAAGATAAAGCGGACTGATGCTGAGGCCGGCGGCGAGAAGCACCGCGAAGAACGTCATCAAGTGCAGGAAGACCCAGTCGCGGTCCTTTTTCCGTTGAAGAAGTTTGATAGCCGAAAGAGCCAAGATCATTCGTGCGAGCATTCCCGCGACGGCACTCTCAACTCCCCGATCCGGAAGAACCTGCAATCGCCACGCTAGATAGAAGAACGGCAGTGCGAGAACGATCATTACCGTTCCGGCCCGTTCGGAGATCTGCCATCGAGTGCCTTCGAGATTCCACGCCGCGATCATCGCTCCCAAATACAAGATCGAAGCAGCGATACCGAACGTTCCCGAAACCCAAAGCGTCAGAAAGCCGCAAAACGCAACGGCGTACGATAGGGCTTGCAGTGTTCGCTCGGACGATGACATCTCGCTCACAAGCAGATGGATCCGTCGCTCAATCGACGCTCCGCCTGTTAATAGAGATTGTAGCAAATCGTCTTATGCACCAAGTCGCCGCGCGTGAAACCGCATGGCACTCTCCAAGTGGTCCATAGTTGCTTGACAGTCCTTTGGGTTGCGAATAGTATCCATTGTGCGTAATTTGCCGATGTTTTATGTGAACTAACTTTGCCTCCCATAGAAAGCGCTCCTATCACAATCTCGGAGGATAAGATGATCAACAGACGTCAATTCGCGCTTCGTGCTGCCAGTACACTGGGTGCACTCGCCGCAATTCCCGCGGTCTTTTCGGATCAACTCGCTGCGGCATCCAAGTTAGAGAACTGGATAGACCTCGATCTAGAGCGTTTGGGCGCAAGTGCTTCGCCTGAGTTGTTAGCGAAAAATGAGAGATTCTGGGCACGAGTTCGCACCTCTTACGTCCTCAATCCTAGCGTCATCAATCTTGATCATGGCTGGACCAACCCAACTCCACGTGCCGCTGTCGACGAGTTAGTTCACGGTGCACGCCGTCTGGAAGCCTTGCCGGCAGAGGAACTTGCAAATATTTTCTTTGGCGAGGGCAATTTAAAGCTGCATACGGCATTTGCGCACGCGCTGGGAGTCCCTTTGACCGAGATCGCCCTCGTCCGAAATGCAACGGAGGCTCTCGATACGGTTTTGCTTGGCTTTCCGCTGAAAGACGGTGACGAGATCGTCTGTTCTGCTCATGACTATTTTGCGATGCTAGACGCTTTGGATCAGCGGAGAGCAAGAGACGGTGTCGTTCTTCGAATGATCAGGCCTCCGATCCCTGCGCCGTCGCTTAATGCCCTCGCAGAACTCTATGAAGCCGCGATCACGCCTCGGACGAGGCTTGTGTTGGTCACACATGTCAGCAACCTAACGGGGCAGTTGTACCCTATCCAGCGTATCTGTGCCGCCGCTCACAAAGTGGGAGCGGAAGTGGTGCTCGATGGGGCACAAGCTCTTGGACTGCACGTCGAAAGTATCTCGGATCTTGGCTGCGATTATTACGGAGCAAGCGGCCACAAGTGGCTGGGTACGCCAGTTGGAATAGGGATCTTGTGGATGCGCCCCGAACATGTGAAGAAGATCTGGCCGATGGTGCCGCCGCCGCCCATGTCGCCGGAGGTGCCGGCGATGGTCCATTTTGAATGGATAGGTACGTCGCCGGATTATATCTTGCCCGCAGCGTTCCCGGCCCTCGATCTCCACCGTTCGCTCGGGCCTGCAAAGAAAGCGGCACGCCTGACCTACCTTACTTCATACTTGCGAAAACGGCTGCAGGCAGATCTGCCGGACGCAAGGTTCTATGCCGGGACGGATGCCGGCATGAGCATAGGTATTACGACCTTCGAACTGCCCGGCGTATCAAGCGATGATCTGCAGAAACGGCTTCGCGAGCGATACCATATACTTACGCAATCGATGGCCGGCAACGAGCGAACGCCTGAGATCCGCGGGTTGCGGGTCACCCCAAACGTCTTTACTTCGCTTGCAGAACTAGATCGGCTCGTTGCGGCAGTAAAGGCAATAGTTCGCTGAAGTTCCGCAAGGTGTCTTCCGAATATTAGTTCGGGACGATGACCATCGGGCAGAATTGCGGGCATGTGGTCGCCGGCGTGAAACTGTATCCGAGGGGCGTTGCGACGGTCAATGCCGCTCCCGAAAGCGGAACTGCGATCGTCGGACTCGATGCGTTGAAAGTGCCTGACGCGACGGCGGGTCCATTGTAATTTTGCGCATTTCGGATCGTGTAGCTCTGACCATTAAGGAGGCCGGTCGATGAGAGGTCGATAGACACGCTCGTAGCACCGCTAAAGCTATAGACGATCACATTCGCTCTGCCCACCTGATAAGAGTTCGGCCTGACGATGACCGTGTCGGGGGTCGCAGATGATGTCACATTGCTCACTGAGTCGAACCCGGTCGCAGTTCTCCAACCGGCGAATTGAAATAATGACGATCCAGCCACGCCGAACACATTCCTGCCAATAGAACCGTCATAAGTGTTGTAGTTCCAGTTGTAGGAACTACCGGGAGCCACAAGAGTATATTGGGCGCCCGCCCGCGAACTGTAGAAGTGGTTCCCGGTGATCGTGGCGTGAGTTGTGTTGCCGGTGGCAAGCAGGGTACCGCCGCCGACAAAATAATTGTCGGTGATAGTCCCCGTATCCACGCCAGCTCCGTACCCGAAGCCAAGCATATAGCCCATAGAAGACGCGGGGTGATAAAAGTAGGAATTACGAACGATCGCCGTCGCACTGCGTTGGCTGTCAGGCCCGACTAGCAAATTATAGTTGCGAACATTCACGTCGCCGAATTTGCCGAGCGGAGCGCCTGAGTTCGCAAATGCGCTTCCAGCGAAATCGCCGCCTACATAAGGCCCGGTAACACCATAACCCTGAGCACCTAGCTTAAAGCTATTCAATACGATATCTTCGTAAACTCGCGAATAGCCCGCCCTGTTCTCAAGGTAAAGACCATGACCATGCCCATTCTCGACCGTTCCACCGTCACGAGAATGGACACCGTTGTTGTAAACGAGACAACCGTAGATCTCGGTGCTCGAGCTTACGCTGCTCGTGAAGATGCCATTGAGGTTATCGTGGACGGCAAGATTTACCAGCGTGTTGCCAGCACCTACAACAACCACACCGCTGCCTCGCCCGATACCCTGATTCGCAATATTTCCGTCGCGGCTCGGGCGGCTATTTAGGATCTCAAGGTCTCGATAAGTACTGCCGGAACCCTCAATGTACAAGACATCGCCTCCGGTAATTGCGGTCGAACCTGCCGCATGAGGTTCCGCACCATTCATTGAATTGCTGGCACCTCTTAAGCAATCGGTGATCGTATTCCCCGATCGGGAAAAGACCTTGATGACCTCTCCTTCGATCACCAGGTTGTCAGGGCCGCCGTTCAAGTAATTGGATGCGTCAGCGACCGTAAAGTTCGTTTGTGTGGCCGTGATGGCCGCGGTCAGCGTTGTCGTCCTGTATCCGTCGAGTCTTGCGGATTCGCCGGGGGCGCTCCGCACGACGGCATTAACAAGGGGCGACCGGAACTTGCCCAAGTAAGTTCCGCCTTTGAGGCATAACGTTTTTCCGCCCGTGATAACGGTGGTCTTCCCGAGGGCCGTTTGCAGATCCCAAGGACTTGAGGCCGTGCCATTGCCGTTCGGTGCGCCGTTTGGCGCCGCATAGTAGTTACATGCAAATGTCGGCGTGCCCTGTACCGGAAGTGTGTCGCCGGCGATCGGTATGTCCGAACCGGTCCCCCAGACACTCGCCTGATAGCTTCCGTTGCTGCTATTGATGCGATGCCACACGCCATCAGCAGGTCGATAAACTGCAATGTCAGTCTTTCCGTCGCCGTCATAGTCCGCGGCGACCGGTATATCCGTTGGGAGCCCAAACGACGCAATAAAATAGCTCCAGTCGGAGGTCTTCTGGACATACCAAACACCGGTTTCGGGTCGCCAAACTGCGAGGTCGGACTTTCCGTCGCCGTCAAAGTCCCCAAGGATCGGGCGATCGCCGAGAGCTCCGAACTGCATCGCGGCATAAGAACCGTCGCTGCTGTTCAATCGATACCACGTACCTGCACTTGGCCGAAAGAGGTTGATGTCGGCTTTATGGTCGCCGTCATAGTCGCCGGGGACAGGTATGTCTCCGTCCGTGCCGAAACGTATCGCAGAGAACGAAGAGTCGCTGCTTGACAAGCGATACCACGTACCACTTGAGGGCCTAAACACCGCAACATCCGCTTTGCCGTCGCCATCGTAGTCTGCCGGAGACGGCTTATCCGCCGCGACGCCAAAAGAAACCGCATCTACTGTGAACGTCATGCTGAAGAGCCGATACCAGACGCCTGCGCGAAAGACCGCGACATCCGCTTTGCCGTCTCCGTCATAATCCGCTGCTACAGGTAGATCGCCGCTCGCGCCGAAGCGGTATGCACTCATATTCTGAGATGAACTGTTCGATATGTACCAAGTGCCTTCGAGCGGCCTAAATACGGCAAGATCTGCCTTTCGGTCGCCGTCAAAGTCGAATCTTGTCGGCGGGGCAGAGCCGAGGGTTTCCTGGGTGGTCCGACGGGAACTGGTATCGTTCGCGATCAATGGCGAACTAAATATTAGTGAGAGCAAACAAAGGAAGATGCAGCCTAGCGGCGAAACCCCAATCCGGCGCACGCGTAGTGCGCAGCGGAAAAACTCAAAGCGATCCATTTGAATTCTACCTCTTTCTTACGTCAGTTTTGTGCAAACTATGGGAGGGGGAATCGGCGTCAAGATCAAAAATAAAGCTGTTGACCCAAATATAAAAAAGACCTATTCGAGGGGGGATTCCACAAAATAGAAGAATAGTTTAGCACCGTGTTTAACACTTCTCAAGCCAAAACGGCTTGATTTGTTGGCTCGGGCGGATGTGAGTGGGGCCCAACCCGTCGAAATCGGCAGAGGTGCCTTCGGGCTTGCAAGACATTGCGGAAAAACGACTTAGCGGAACCAAGGGGTTTTAGATGAATTGCCGAACTTCTTGGGAAGCATTCGCAAAGGACAAAACGACAAGGCGCAATGGTCGCTTTCTCTGATGCATATCCACCATTCCGAGATATAAGATAGCGACCGAATAAAGAGCAGAGTTTTGCTGTGCAAAAGCAGCTTCCTTCGGGTTCTTGGCAGCCAAAGTCGGCGGCCAGAGGAAATTCCTGCATTTTTCGCCCGCCCGACCAGTTCTTTAAGAGTTGGCTCGACCGCCATTTGATGACCGAAAATCTTCACGATCCTCAGATCCTGCTAAGTGTAGTAATTACGGTCGTCAGCGGTAAGCAAGCGACAGCGGAACTCCTTGCTCACCTTTGTCCGCAGCTTGACCCCAAGCGTTCTGAAATCATCGTGCCTTTTGACAGATGGTCCGCAGAGATCGGTGAACTGACGTCTGAGTTTCCGGAGGTGACCTTCCATTTGATAGACGGTCTTGGAGCGGCGGAATCGGAGCAGATCGCGTCGCATCAACACCGTCTCTATGACCGGCGTCGCTCAGCGGGTTTGAATTTAGCCCGAGGACAGATCGTTGCAATGACGGAGGATCACGCCCAACCGGCAGATGATTGGGTGGAGCAGATAGTTGCAGCTCACGAGCAGCCGTATCTTGCGATCGGTGGAGCGATAGAGAACGGTGTGGATGCCGTATTGAACCGAGCAGTCTATTTTTGTGATTTCGGGAGGTACGGACGCCCTTTTGAGTCGGGACCTGCTCCTTACATTTCCGACGTTAACGTGGCATACAAGCGCGAAGCTCTCGAAGCTACACGAGCGATATGGCAGGACGCCTACCACGAAACGACGGTCCATTGGGCAATGCTCTCAAAGGGGCAAACCCTTTATTTGGATGACCGTCCGGTCGTATTTCAAAAGAGGCGTCATTTGACGCTTCGAAAAGCCTTGGGTGAACGGGTCGAGTGGGGACGGGTTTTTGCTGAGACAAGGGCAAATGAGCTCAGCAAGATCCTCTGCCTTCTTTATGCCGCCGGTTCACCCTTGCTACCGCCCCTGATGCTATTTCGCGGCTTTAGAAATATGTGGCGACAGCAACTTACGTTCGGCCGAATGATCTCGACCTTGCCGGTCGCTTTCCTCCTCCTCTGCGGGTGGTCCTGCGGTGAGTTCGTTGGCTACTGTTTCAAAGAGCCGAAGGAAGCCAATGCCTGAAATGCCCGAGCTTGCTGAGAATCCAAAGCCGAGGATCTCGCTTTTCAGGAATTTTGTCGCTCTTGTAGGCGCCGAAGCGTTTAGCAAGGTCATTACCTTCGGTGCATTCGCTTACCTCGCGAGGATCTGCGGGCCGGCCGGCTTCGGTTATGTCGAATGGTCGGCGGCGATTCTTATGTGCGCCAGCTTGATCGTCGATCAAGGGTTCAGCTCTTACGGAGCCCGCGAAATCGCAAAGGATCCGGGATCGACGGGAAAATTCGTAGCCGAGATCGTGTCGGCACGCTTTCTCCTTGCTGCTTTGAGCTTCGCGGCGATCGTCGCCTTTGCCTTCACGTTCGTTCGGGAAGAGAGTGTTTTGAAGCTTGTCCTAGCCTACGGCCTTAGCCTTTGGACGCTGCCGCTGCTTCTTCAGTGGGTGTTTCAAGGGCATGACAGGATGAAGCTTGTCGCTATTACCCAGCTAATACGGCAGACGGTCTTTGTCGCGGTCGTGATTACGCTCGTAAGGCGAGCCGATGATCTCGTTTTTGTCGGGTTTGCAGAGCTCGCAGGGGTGACAGTTGCAGCGATCTTCAGCCTTTGGGCGTATCGACGATTTTTCGCGGGAAAGGTCTGGTTCAAGCCGACTATCTCGAAACAGCTTTTTTTCGAAGGCACGCCCATCGGGTTGAGCCAAGGCTTCTGGGTTCTCCGAATGTTCGGCGCGACGCTGATCCTGGGGCTCGTTGCTAGTGCTGAAGACACGGGTTATTTCGCCGGTGCGATGCGAATCTTCATCGCCCTTCATACATTTGTTTTTCTTTACTACTTCAATCTGCTCCCGTCGCTTTCGCGCGCTTGGGTCGATGGGCGGGAACAGTTCGGGTGGTTAATTCGACGTTCGATGCGGATCGTGGTCGCCGCATGTGTCGTTGTCGGTTCGGTGTGGTACTTACTCGCCCCGACGATGATGACGGTCTCGTATGGCGGAAGTTTTCTGAACGGAGCCAGCGCACTGCAGTGGTTGGCCGGTGCATGGATCGCAGCCGCGATCAGCGGACACTATCGATTTGGCCTCGTTGCCGCCGGACAGCAGAAAAAGGAGATGTTTACTTCCGCACTCGGGGCATTGGTGGTTGTCATCTTGATCCCGTTCGGATATTTGAACGGTGGACCGGCAGGAGCGGCTGCGGGAGTCTTTTTTGCTGAAGTTTCGGTCTTGATATCATCCTGGCTGCTTGCAAAGCGAACGTTGTTCGGCGTTCCGTCGATGATCGAGAACGCAAATAGGCACCTCTTTGGAGGTGCAGCGGAGACACCAAGGTAAACGAAGCCGTTGTTTGGATTCGCTTTGAGTTTTGTTTGTTGCCCTTGAAACCCGACAACCGCTCATTTCTTCGACGATATTCCGATCGCGGAATTGCGTTTCGTATATTTTTGACATGCTGGCTGATCTTCACGCTGCATTTTGCAACAAATACGGTTCGCGAGATCTATCCGGCACTAAGTCTCGGCGATCATTTGAGCTTTGATGTTTCGGAATACAACGGGCTTCATCAGGACATTTTTGAGATTCCGGGGCGAGGAAGTTTTATCAACAACAATCCCGGTGCGTCGCTCATCGGGGCAGTTCCGTATTGGCTCCTTCGCCCGCTGACAGATCGAATTGTTGACAGAGTGAATGCCGCAAGGGCAGGCGATCCGACGCCGAACAAGGTCGAGTACGACACGATCTACCCGCTCGCACAGGAATTCCTGCAAAAGGCCCGAGAGCGGAATCTTGATGTGAAATTAGGCCTTGCAGCGGGCGTTATGCAGGCTTTCGCGATGGCTCCGATCTCGGCACTGGGAGCTGTAGCGATGTTCTGGATATTCCTGTCGCTGACAGGCGACCGGCGCGTATCTATATTGCTTTCGCTGCTCTACGCATTCGCAACACCGATCTTTTTCCGGACGGCGCAGCTGAATCAGAATGCTCTCGTCGCAGATTTTGCCTTGTTCGCGTTCGTGCTGCTTTGGCGCCCGATAAGGTCGAGAAACGCTGCGAGCAAGCCTTTCTATCTTCTCGCCGGACTTTGCACAGGGTGGACGGTCGTTCTGGATTATAGCGGCCTGGTCGCCGTTGCTGCACTTTGCGGATATGCCTTTGCGATCTGGTTAGCGGCACCGGCAGGTGAGCGAAAGTTCGGTGACCTGGGCCGATTTGGCTTAGGAATCGCATTGTGTGCTGTTGTGCTGATGGCTTATCAGTGGTCGAGCTTTGGGAATCCGATCCTTCCGGCCCAAAGCTATATGCCGCCTGCGAATTTTACCGAGCTTGGCTATCGCGGGTTTTCATTTCCACAGGCTGACTTGCTGCTCGAGACGGCATTGGCATTCGGGCTTCGTTACGGACTATTCACGTCAGCCCCGATCCTTCTTGCGGTATTTCTCGTTCCATTGTGGCTCAAGAAAACCGGCCGGCTCCTTGAACGTCGTGAGATCGTGTTTGTGCTTTCGCTGACTGTTCTCTTTTTTGTTTTTTGTTCGGCAAACCAGTACGGACGGATGCAGTTCAATACCGGTGTGCGCCACATAGTGCCGGTTGTCCCATTCGTATTTTTGTTGGCCGCGAATGTATTGCTTAGGCTACCGGTGATAGCCGCGTCGATGATCGGCGTGATCGGAACATACTGGAGTTGGTGTCTTGCAATGTACCGTGATGTCGAGCAAGGCTTTGGAATTTTTGAGTCGATAAGACACATAACGCTCGAAGGCTTTAAGCTGCCTTGGCTGACTACGCTCGAACGGATGGGCTTTGTGAGTTCGCAATCCGTGATCCCGCTTTTCTTGCTATCGGGCGTGCTTATCTGGCTTTTGTGGACGCTCGGAGCTAACAGGAAGAATGTCGAACTTAGCTGGAAATAGCGTTCACGGAGTAGGAAAGTTCGGAGCGACGGCTATCGTCCTTGGGGCTTTCTTCTGCGTCTTTTCGGTGGTCGTGCCGAATGCGGCATATAGCCACTTTTTGGTATCGGACACCAAAGATCTTTCGTGGGGGCCGACCCTCTTTCGTTGTTTGCTCGGGTTTCATGGGCTGCTCCTTGTCGCCTACGGAGTCTATCGGAAACGCCGAACCGTCAGGGCCGAATTATTGGATACATCCGTCGAAGCTCCCGTCGAGCAAAAGGCAACTTCTTGGGTGTATTGGACGCTGGGAGCTTTCAGCTTGGTCGCATTTGTCCTCCGCATCTGGGATCTAAATTCTGATCTCTGGATCGACGAGGTCTTTACACTTTTGGATTTTGTCCGGCAGCCGCTAGGAACGATCGTCACGAGCTTTCCAAGCCAGAATCAGCATATGCTGTTTTCGCTGCTCGCTCGATTTTCTACGGGCGTGTTTGGTGAAAGTGCGTGGGCTCTGAGACTGCCATCCGTGATCTTTGGCGTTGCAAGTATCTGGGCGTTCTTCTTTTTGGCACGACATTTATTCGGCAACCGCGAAGCCCTTCTTGGCAGCGCGCTGATGACCGTTTCGTATCACCACATCTGGTATTCGCAGAACGCTCGCGGATACATGGGTCTACTGCTTTTTACTCTGCTCGCGACATGGTGCTGGCTGGGNNGATGTCGCAGCCATGGTCGGCGGAATGTGGATACATCCAACGATGGCGTTCGTAGTTGCCGGCCATGGACTGGTTTATATCTTTTTCCTCGCTTTTCCGCGCTTGTCAGGCGAAGGCGGATATTCGGAAGAGCGGAGAGCGAGCACAAGACCGTTCATCGCCTGGGCGTTGAGCGTGACCATTACGTTGCAGCTATATGCGCTGGCTTTGCCTGAATTCTTTTTGCTCGGCCTTCACGAAGAGTCAAAGCCGTCCGAATGGACGAATCCGCTATGGGTGCTTACTGAGAGCTTGGCGGCCCTCAAGATCGGATTCGGCGGAATTGTTGTTGTGATCCTCGGTATCGCGTTCGTCGCGTTCGGTTGGCTGCTGTTGTTCCGGAAGAACCGGAGAGCGGCTCTTGTGATGACGCTTCCGGCTCTTCTTGCCGGCGGGTTTATGGTGATGATGGGCCACAACATTTGGCCTCGCTTCTTCTTCTTCTCGATGGGGTTTGGTCTCATCATCGTGATCCACGGAGCAACTCAACTGCCTCCGACATTCGTTGATCTAGTGCGGCCGTTCAGGACATTTCGTCCGGCTTCCTCGATCGTTGGCACTTGCCTCTCTCTCATTTTGATCGCCGCTTCGGTGGCCACCGTTCACCGAAACTACTCGCTGCCGAAGCAGGACTTTTCCGGGGCGCGCAGTTTTGTCGAACACGAGCGGTCGCAGGGTGACGGAATCGTTGCAGTCAGTCTTGCCGGCGTCGTTTATGGAAGATATCTCACTCCTCCGTGGCCGGTCGCCTCGTCGGCATCTGATCTTGAGGCCCTTGAGAACAGGACAGACAGCGAGTGGCTCGTTTATACGATCCCGATCGAGATAAAGGCGTTCAAGCCGGATCTCTGGAAGGTGATCGAACGCGATTACAGCGTTGTAAAGGTCTTCCCAGGGACGCTAAATGGCGGTGAGGTTTTTGTCTGCAAAAAGAAAGCGTAAGCGTTAGGAAAGAGAAATTGGCGGAAGGTTTATTGTTATGCACTTAGAAACAAAGATCGCAAATGGAAATGGTGTCGTGCCGATCACGAATGGGTCGTCTCTAACGGACGATCGCCAAACGGCGAAACGGATGAGCGTGATCATCCCTGCATTCAACGAGGAACTTGCAGTTGCCGAAACTGTGCTTGAACTCCGCCGGATGTTTGAGGGGACGGACATAAAGGCGGAGATCATCATTGTTGATGACGGATCGAAAGATGCGACCGCACGCGAGGCACGGGCGGCGGGAGCACGTGTCATCCAACATAAGAACAATCGCGGATACGGAGCATCGCTCAAGACGGGAATTCTTGCGGCTTCGAATGACGTAATTGCGATTACGGATGCGGACGGAACGTATCCGGCGAAGTATCTTCCAACAATGTTCGCGGAGCTTGAGCATGCCGATATGATCGTCGGTTCCCGCACCGGTGCGGATGTGCATATTCCGCTGTCGCGACGTCCTGCTAAATGGTGTCTCCGGGTGATGGCAAACTATGTTTCCAACACAAAAATACCGGATCTTAACAGCGGTTTAAGAATTTTCCGCCGCGAGGTTGCCGTTCAATATTTTGCGATCCTCTCGGATCAGTTCAGTTTCACTACAACGATCACGCTCGCACTGCTGTGCGACAAGTACGCGGTGACCTACATTCCCATCGACTATCGAAAGAGACAAGGGAAGTCGAAGATCGTTCCGTGGGACGCAGGCAGTTTCGCGATATTGATCTTGCGGGTCGCAATGCTCTTTCGTCCGCTGCGGGTCTTCTTTCCGGTCGCCGTCTTGTGTTTCGTTTACGGAGTCGCGAAAGCGACGATCGATCTGACACACGATCCGAATATCTCCGCTTCGGCGATATTGGCGTTCGTAAGTGCGCTGATAATGGTCTTCACGGGGATGTTGGGTGACGCAGTCGCAACGAGACTCGGGCGTTTCAATCAATATGCCGCCCTTGGTGTTAGACCAAAAGAGTATGTTGAGGTCGCCGATGTTCCCGCGGCAGGTGAGAGACCGGTGCTAATTCAGACCGAAAGACAAGAAGCAAAGGCCAGTTAACGATCTACTATGTTGGTGCTGCAACTATATCTACTATTTGGGCTTGTACTTCATAAGGTCATCTGGGAAATGCTCAGACGCGGCTCTCCAGAGAAGCCGATCGAGGGTGCTTCGCCGAAACTGTTCTTTATCAAGGCCGTCAAGATCGCGATCTTGTTGGGTCTTGTCGTACAGATCTGGTTCCCTGACATGCCACCGATCGTGGCGGAACCGTTCTGGCTCCGGATCATCGGCGTCGCTTTGTTCACATTGGGCCTTGCGACGGCCGTCGCGGCTCGGCTACAGCTTGGTGACAACTGGGCGAACATCGAAACCGGACAGGTCCTAAGGCGACAGGTTGTTGTCGAATCGGGGATCTACGGCTTTGTTCGCCATCCCATATATACGGGTGATATTTTTCTGCTGCTCGGACTCGAACTTGCGCTTAATTCGTGGTTCGTCTGCGGCGTCCTTCTGCTAGCCCCGGTCGTGATGATGCAGGCAATGAAGGAAGAGGAAATGCTCGTCGATGCGTTGCCCGGCTATGAGCGATATTGTCGGCGTTCGAAGCGTTTTATTCCGTTCGTATTTTAGATGGCAAGATCGAGGATAGTCATACTCGGTGCTGGACCTGCAGGCGTGGGGGCGGCTTGGCAACTCGTCAAGCAGGGTAAGGCGGATGTAATCGTCTTAGAGCAGCGGGACGACGTCGGCGGAAATGCGGGCAGTTTCGAAGTCGCAGGAATGCAGGTCGATTATGGGAGCCATCGGCTCCATCCGGCCTGCGAACCGAGGATCCTGGATGATCTTCGCGAACTTCTTGGAGACGACCTTCTGAGCCGGCCGCGTCATGGACGCATTCGGCTACAGGGACGGTGGATCCATTTTCCGCTTAAGCCGCAAGATCTCGCACTTCGGCTGCCGCTTTCTTTTAGTGGAGGAGTGGCGTTGGATATGACGCGCAAGCTCGTGCGTCCTGCTCGCGAGAACGGGCACGAGACATTCACAAGTGTGTTGGAGCGTGGGCTCGGGTCGACGATCTGCCGGGATTTCTATTTTCCATATGCCGTAAAGATCTGGGGAATACCGCCGGAGGAACTTTCCGCAACACAAGCTCATCGTCGGGTGTCTGCCGGCTCGCTCGGGAAGATGGCGAAGAAGATCGTTTCGATCGTACCGGGCTTTAAGACACCGGGTGCGGGCCGGTTCTTCTATCCACGCGAAGGCTTTGGGCAAATTTCGCGGGCGATCGCCCGTGCTGCGACCGAACTCGGTGCGGATATTCGCACCAACTCGACCGTAAAGAACGTCGAATTCGGTGCTGTACATCGCGTCAGCTATGAGCGCAACGGTGAGACACACACGGTCGAGGCTGATCACGTGTGGTCAACGCTGCCGATCACCGTGCTCGCCAAGATCGCGAGCCCCGACGTTCCAGAGCGGGTGATCAATGCCTCGAAACAGATATCGTATCGGGCGATGGTCCTCATCTACCTCGTGGTGGACCAGCCGCAGTGGACAGAATTTGACGCCCATTATTTCCCCGAAACCGAGATCAAGCTAACGCGTCTTTCAGAACCGAAGAACTACAGCGGAGGCAACGGCCCGAAGGGAAAGACGGTTCTTTGCGGCGAGCTGCCCTGTATGGTCGATGACGATACCTGGAATGCGTCGGATGAGGAACTCGGCGAACTGTGTCGCGAATCGCTCGAGAAATGCGGTGTGCCGATCAAGGCATCGATCTCTGCTGTGGTTACAAAACGTCTTGCGTTCGCCTATCCGATATACCGCGAAGGCTATGAAAAGCATTTTAATATCCAAGACGAATGGGCCAGCGGCCTAGATCGAGTTTTGACTTTTGGCCGACAGGGGTTGTTCGCGCATGACAACACACATCACGCTCTTGCGATGGCTTACGGAGCAGTCGATTGTCTTGACGACGCGGGGAACTTTTCTACCGATAAATGGTCGGCATATCGCAAAGAATTCGGAAAACACGTTGTCGAGGATTAGTGATCTTCCATCGGAGCAATGGACGCGGAAAAGCTTGAATTAGGCACGATCGACGGAAGCGTTGTTGCGGGTGCGGCCCTGCTGCCGATAGATAAGAGGTGGAGACACCTTGCCTCGGCGGTCTTTGTGCTGATGGGATTCGCACTGATCGGCGCAAGTTTTGGCTTGAGCGAGTTTCGCGACGGCCGAGGTATATTGACCGGCAAGTTCGTGCTGCCGCTCTCGGCAGGCGTCGGACTTTTTGTCATTGGTTGTTTGGCGACAACGGCTTGGCGAGCCTTTGCGGGTTGGCTCTGCGTTGCCCTTGTTGGCGAAGCGGCGTCGCTTCAGATGATCGATGCGGGGCGGCTCATTCATTTTCAGCACTATCGTTCGCTTTCGGATCTTCTGCAGCAGCATTCGCTAGAGTTGGCCATTGTCGTTCTGCAAACTTGTATTGTCGCTTACGCGATCACTAAACACATCGGATCGATCGCAGCGTGGCTCCGAAGCAACATTGGATATTGGAAGCTTGCGATAGCGGTACTCTTTCTGGTATTTGCAGGCGCAGCAGTAACCCCTGACCTAAAAATATACGGTACAAGTCTTTTGATCGGCGCATGGATCCAGTTGGTAAGTCTCGGCACTGTGATTGTCTTGGTCTCTGCAATACCTGAGGCGTCCGTGGAAAGTATCGGCCGGAAGATCGATGTATTCCTTGACGGCGGAGATGGGCCAACGGCAACGTGGCCGCGCCTTGACCGTTTTGCCGTCGGTGCGGCCTTATTCGTCGTATTGTTGGCGGCAGCACTTAGCTTTTTCGTTTATCAGGCCTATCCTCACGTGCCGGACGAAGCTCAGTACCTCTTCCAAGCTCGCTATATGGCGGCCGGGCAACTCACGGTCAGGCCCCCCGCGGTACCAGAAGCCTTCAGTCTATACATGGTGCCGTATCTCGATAGCCGTTGGTACTCGATTTTTTCGCCTGGGTGGCCGGCGATACTGGCCGTTGGAGTGTGGGCCGGCGTTGAATGGCTTGTAAACCCCGTGTTAGCAGGAGTGTGCATTCTGCTTGCTTATGTTTTCTTTCAGCAGGTTTACGACAGGCGCGCTGCGAGGATAGCGATCATCCTTCTGAGTTGCTCTCCATGGTTCATCTTTATGGGTATGAACTTGATGGGGCATATGTTCACACTTGCTTCTGCTTTAGGGGCCGCCGTGATCCTCTTGAATTCGTTAGCGTCGCGGCGGATCTGGATGTGTTTGCTCGCCGGAGTTCTGATCGGGGTAGTTAGTTTGATTCGTCCGCTCGACGGCGCCATTGTGGCCGTCCTGCTTGGCACTACTGTCCTTTTTTATTCCAGCACGTGGAGGCAGCGAATACTCTCGGCATCAGCGCTGGTCCTCGGTACGATCGCGACCGCTTCATTGATCTTTCCTTACGATGCGGCCGTAACCGGCAATGCGTTTGCGATGCCGATCGATGCTTACTACACGAAATACTTTTGGCCGAAGGTCATGGCATTAGGTTTCGGACCGGAGCGAGGCATGGGCTGGGGATTGGATGCGTTTCCCGGCCATTCTCCGTTGGAGGCCTTGATCAACACTGCCTTGAATACAAGTTTGCTGCAGAGCGAACTCTTTGGTTGGGGAGTCGGCTCGCTTTTGATCATCGTCTTCTTTGTCCTCTCCGGGAAACCTAGACTTAAAGACCTTTGGGCGGTCATCTCGATTGCGGTTGTTGTGCTGACTTACGGTCTCTTTTGGTACCACGGCGGACCTGACTTTGGCGCTAGATACTGGTTTGTTTCGATAATTCCATTGGTTGCTCTCACTGTCAGCGGCCTCGATTGGCTAGGCCCGACGGTGTCAAGTACGGTCAAGAATCGGTTGGTCCTTGCACTGCTTTCCTTATGTTCCCTTGCGTTGATCTGCTATGTACCTTGGCGATCGGCCGACAAGTACTACCACTATCTCGGTATAGATCCAAGTATTAGCGACTTGGCGAGAGACCATCATTTCGGAAAAAGCCTGATTCTTGTTCGGGGCAGCGAAAGCCCGGATTACCAAGCGGCTTGGACATTGAACCCCGTCAACTTCGATGGTGATTCACCCATCTTTGCCTTCGATAGAGGAACTGCAGTTCAAACTCGGCTACTAAGTTCATTTGCTGATAGGCAAGTTTGGCTAGTTGATGGGCCATCGATCACGGGCGACGGCTATCGAGTCGAGGCCGGACCACTGGTTGCAGAACAAGTTTTGAAGACGCTGGAGAAGTAAGGCCGGTCGTCGGGGAATATATCAGAAAGATGCTATCGCCCGAAAAAATAACTTTGATGCCGGAATTGGCGGCAACGCCACCCGTCATCGCACAGGCCGCACACAACGCTCAGCCGTATGACTATCGTCGCTTTTTGGCGAAGATCGTTGACGTTTATGATTCTCCGCTCATTCGCGCCTATTGCAAAGCGCGGTTCACGATCATCAACATCAACATCTTGCAGATGTTAAGCCTGTGCCTTCGAGGAAAGAAGCGGATCCTCGATGTCGGCTGCGGGTTTGGGCTGTTCGGCTGCTATTTTTCATCGATGTATCCAGAGATCGAATATTGCGGATACGATCTCAACGCACGCCGAGTACGCGAGGCGAACCTGGCTGCCGAGAGATTAGGGCTAAGGAACGCGAGATTCAATGTAGGCGATGCTCGCGACCTCGCTATAGACGAACAATACGACGCGATCATGATGGTCGACCTCCTTCACCATATTGACGACACAGCAAAGTCCACGCTGCTTGGTATCTGCGCGTCGCACCTGGCAGCCGACGGGAGACTGATAATCAAGGACGTTACCACTCGGCCGTTCTTTAAGATCGCGTTTACGTGGGCTTTGGACGTTGTGATGACCAAAAGTTTCGACATGTGGTATTGGAACGAGAAAAGGTTCTATCAGAAATTGGATCGGTATTTCGATCGGATCGAGATGTATCCGATCACGGATTGGCTGCCGTATCCGCACGTGATCTATCTCTGTGAGAATCTCGCGGATCGAGACAGTGATGCGATGGAGCCCGGTGCAACGGACCGTCGGTAAAGTTTGGAGTTTAAGTCTAGAGTCGGAAGTTGGAGAAAACAATGCAATTGTCAGCAGGTTTGGAATTGTTCAAGCATCTATTCACTATTCGGCGAATTCTCGCCATCGTTGCGATGCTCATTGTCACCGTTGCAGGAATGGATTATGCGCATCGAGTTACAGCGAGCACGGGAGGGGCAGATCAGGGAGTGCCGTCAGTCCCTTCAGAGCCATCGGAAAAGGCCGCGGACAGCGGCAAGTCGCGATCGGTGCTTGAAAGAGTGCGGCCTGCGGTTACGGCTGTCAATGGCAAGGCCATTCTCGTTGTCGATCACGACCCTGACGTCGACATCATTCCGCTCCATACTTCTTTGCCGGCATTTAAGGTATTTGGGATATCTGATGATCGTAGTCAGTTGTTGTATTCTCCGCTGATCAACGGACGGCCAAGCGGCCAGCTTTTTCTCGAAGACCTGTCAGTTCAACAACGAATCAAGGTTACGGAAAAGCTGATCCTGTCCGCAGCGATGTCACCGTACGACCCAACGAAGATCGCGTACACTTTTGCAGGAAACGGCGGATTTGGACTCGGTCTTGTGGACCTCAATAATTCCAGTGACCGCGTTTTGGAAGAGTCGAATGTATTCTCAGAGTTCGTAAGCTGGGGAACGGACACACGAATTCATTACTTCAGCACGTCCGCCGCAGAAGCGCAGGTTGTCCTTAACACTCCTAGCGATGGAACGTTTACGGGGAGATCGGGTTGGCGGAATGAGGATGGCGAAATAAGTTTGGTAAGGAGGGCGACCAACGAGCGAGATCTGGTGCTCTCCGCGAAGGAAGCGACGGTGGATGGAGTAACGTCGTCGTCGGGATTGTCGGGTGTCGATTTTGGATTTCCGACATTAGACGCGGACCGCAGAGTTCCGGTCGATCTTTTAGGCCGCGGTGGAAACGACACTGACCCGACTCCAGGATTGCGCTCATTCAAGCTCTATTCGCCCGATGGCAAGCACAGGGTCTCTGGTGAAGACCTAATTGGCTATGACAACCTGATCCTTCAGGATCTTGCTTCCGGCACGAGCAAGAGTATCGGGAAAGCCGTACTTGCGGGAGTGTCTGATGGCGGCGTTATCGTCAAAGAATTCTTGCCTGAAGCAACGGTGACAAAATATGTGAATTGGAGCGGTAGGATGTCGACTCTAGGGTTGACCCCTGTTGATTATCGCCTGCCGTTGGCAAATTCGACGATGATCCAGGGAGGCGGGAGTTACCCCGCGCCGGGTGCCTGCAATCTTACGGCGCATTACGACACGATGGGATACGCCTATGACTTCCAACGCACAACCGTTGGAGCCCACGCGCTTGCTATCGCGGACGGCCTGGTCGTCTTTACGCATAGTACGATGGCTTGCAACTTTATTCAGCCTAGCTGTCCGGACTACAGTTCTACGGGATGTCCGGGATTCTATTTGGGGAATCAGGTGATAATTCAGCACGCAGACGGAACGTATTCTGCCTTCTCGCACCTTCAGACAAATTCGATCCAGGTAGAAGTCGGTACAAGCGCTTGCCAAGGTCTTTATGTCGGCCGTCAAGGGCACACGGGTTCGGTAAGCGGATCTTTCAACAACTGCGGAGACCACCTTCATGTTCAACGACAGGTCTCCCCTGATCCTTCCGGCCAGTCGATTCCGGTGACGTTCTCGGATGTTGCGGTTCATCCGCTGTCCTGCGGTATGGGCTATAACACGACGAGTACTGAGATCGCACACTCGATCTCATCGTCGACCGGTAATTTTGGTATCGCCGGTGGAAGCAGCAGCGTAAATGTTACGTCGAACGGATGTGTCTGGAACGCCGTAAGCAATGATCCATGGATCACAATAACCTCACCGGGCGGCGGTTCAGGAAGTGGAAATGGGGTCGTAACGTATTCGGTCTCGGATAACTCTGCCAGCGGATCGCGTGTCGGAACAATGGTCATCGGCGGACATCTTTTCACGGTGAATCAAGCAGGCGGCGGTGTTACGAACCTCGCTCCTATTGTCAACGCCGGAACGGATCAGACCGTCGATATTTCGATTGGTGCCAGCCTTACAGGTGCTGTTTCTGATGACAGCCTTCCGTCGCCACCAGCAGCGGTTGCTTCCGCATGGTCGAAGGTTACTGGCCCGGGCAATGTCACTTTTGCAAATGCCAATAGTCCGGTCACGGCCGCGAACTTTTCGTTGGCCGGGATCTACGTTCTTAGGTTGACTGCAAATGACGGCGCATTGACATCGTCCGATGACATTACAGTGGTAGTGGGCGTGACCGGGGCTGGCGGCTCGCTTACGGGCGGTCAGGTGGTTCCGACAAACTTTGCGGTAGATCTTTCGACCGAGGGAACCTCTGATTGGGCGCACTGGGGGCTGACGGATTCCACCAGTTTTGACCATAAGACCGGCGTCGTCCAACAGATCAGCAACCTGAGCCGGATCGGAACGATCAGTACTATACGCAGCAGCAGCAATGGCGACCCGACAGTCTATTACACTTGGAATGATGGAACCCCGACTGGTGCCGCTGTCAATACTCCGACTTGTATTTACACGTACGGCCAAGGCAATGGATTTGAATTTACAGTACCGGCGGACACTTTCCAACGAACTCTAAGGCTGTATGTCGGCGTCTGGAGAATAAGAGGGCGGCTTGAGGCAGAACTTAGCGATGGCAGTGCTTCGCCTCTGATCGATAATTCTCTTTCAACTGTCTATCCCGCCGGAGCGCAGAATGGCGTTTATACGATCACATACTCGGCTGCATCGGCGGGCCAGACATTAAGGCTGCGTTGGTACATTGAATCGACCACCTATCCGGTTGGCAATATTAACGTTCAGGCAGTAACCCTGACCGGTGGTGTTGCTCCGCCGGTGAACCAGGCGCCTATTGTAAACGCAGGGAGCGATAAGGCAATCATGCTGCCGGGGTCGGCAAGCTTAAGCGGTGCAGTGACGGACGACGGGCTGCCGAATCCGCCGGCGGCCGTTTCGACGGCATGGACAAAGGTGAGCGGGCCGGGAACGGTGACATTCGGTAATGCGAACGCGCTGAGTACGACAGCAGACTTTAGTGCGGCGGGAACGTATGTGCTGAGGCTGACGGGCGACGATGGTGCGTTGAGTGCGTCTGATGATCTGACGGTGACGGTAAATCCTGCCGGTGCGGCAGGATCGCTTTCGGCAAGCAGTGCTGTATCACCCGCAAATGTGAATCTATCGGCCGAAGGAACGGCCGATTGGGCACATTGGGGCATAAGTAATGCGAGCAGTTTCAACCATAAGAATGGTGTAACGCAGCAGATAAGCAATTTCACACGTATCGGGGGCGGGGCAACTCAGCGGTACAGCAACAATCCGACCTTCTTTAGTTGGACGGGCGGGACACCGACGGCCTCTGCTGCGAACACATCGACGGGAGTGTACGCAACGGGCCAGAACAACGGATTCCAGATGACGGTGCCGGCAGATACGACGGCCCGTACGTTGAAGCTCTACGTTGGGTTGTGGGCGGCCGGAGGGCGGTTAGAAGCGAGTCTTAGTGACGGCAGTGCACCGACCTATGTAGATACATCTATCTCGAATTCGGGCGGGACAAGCAATGGAGTTTACACGCTGAACTATCAGGCCGGGAGTGCGGGGCAGACGTTGACGGTGAAATGGACGGCAAACACCACGTTCAGCCAATGGGGCAACGTGACCATCCAAGCTGCCACTCTTGC
>JRYI01000091.1_pt1 | contig 27677 bp, 30 predicted proteins | sample 235361 | NCBI WGS metagenome assembly JRYI01 (sample SAMN03074212, study PRJNA261471) | activated sludge metagenome | biome: Common Effluent Treatment Plant; feature: Wastewater; material: Activated sludge; isolation source: activated biomass in a lab-scale reactor treating industrial wastewater at...
CACTGCCAAAGGGCAAGCCCGGGGCGGGACGGCAAAAGTCAAAGAGGTCAGCAAGCCATTTTGAACGCGGATCAAGCGGATATGAACGAATCCTTAAGGATCTATCCGTTTTGATTCTGCCCGACCCGCCCGATCCGCGTCAAAATGTTTCTATATTGCCAGTCGGTCAAATTCTTCAAAGAAAACATGGTTTACCGCGTATCATGTGTAATATAATGTCGTAAGAATGCGACACGTCGCCCACTCGATCTTTGACAAGATAAATAACGCGGAGTGCGGAACAGCAAAAAATTTTTGTGAAATTTACGTTTTTCGTCGCTTTTAGCTCGCTAAGTGCAATGGTGACAATAGTTATCTGTCCACTGATCGCTGAGTGGACAGGGAGTGGACAGCAGNNCTCTGATACTTTCGGTTCGACGTTGTTTGAAGAACTCGCTCGTCCCGTATAATTCGACTGTAGTTGGAGTGAGCGTTTATGGCGAATCTTTTTCATCTTGCCTTTCCCGTCAACGACCTTGACGCCGCAAGGGATTTCTATGGAAATGTGCTCGGTTGTCCTGAAGGCCGAAGCTCGGAAAACTGGATCGATTTCGACCTCTTCGGGCATCAGATCGTGGCGCATCTTGCTCCTGGGAGCGGCTCGCGCTCCTCGAATGCCGTTGACACCGACGAAGTGCCTGTGCCGCATTTCGGTATCGTTCTGCCGATGGCGGAGTGGAAAGCCTTCGCAGAACGTTTGCGTGAGAAAGGCGTTGAGTTCGTCATCGAACCGAAGATCCGCTTTGAGGGCGGGTTCGGCGAACAGGCGACGATGTTCTTCCTCGACCCGAGCGGCAACGCCCTCGAGTTCAAAGGGTTTAGTGACTTTGACCAGGTATTTGCCAAGTAATAATACTTCCTATGTCGATAAAACCAGCTGTCTTACTAAGTCTAATTGCCGCCTTGGCAGGAACGGTCATTTGCCAACATCGAACTATCGCGATCACGATGGACGACCTTCCCGTCGTCTCGACCCGAACGGACCTTGCAAACCGCCAAAAGATCACCAAAAAGCTCTTGAAACATATCACCAGGGCCAACATCCCGGTCGTTGGTTTTGTCAACGAGAATAAGCTCTACACCGACGGAAAACGTGACGAGAAGCAGGTTGACCTTCTGCGGATGTGGCTTGATGCCGGCCTCGAACTCGGAAATCACACGTATTCGCACGTGAGTCTCCATAACGTCGGGGCAGAAGAGTTCGAAGCGGATGTGATAAAGGGTGAAACGGTCACAAAGGAACTATTGGCCCAGACGGGCAAGAAGCTGCGATTCTTTCGCTATCCATACTTGATGACCGGGCGAACGCTCGAGATCAAGGCTGAGGTTGCGAAGTTTCTCGCAGGCCGCGGATATACGATCGCTCCCGTGACGTTCGACAATGCGGACTACATCTTTTCGAGGGCCTACGACAACGCCTTTGACAAAGGTGACAAGGCCCTGATGAAACGCGTAGGTGCCGCGTATGTGCCGTATATGGAATCAAAGATCGACTATTGGGAGCGGCAGTCGGTCAGATCGTTCGGTCGCGAGATCAGTGAAGTAATGCTCACCCATGCGAACTTCATCAACTCAGACTATCTTGACGACCTCATCAAAATGCTCCATCGACGTGGTTACAAGTTCGTTGATCTCGAAACGGCGCTCGAAGATGAAGCCTATAGCTCGCCCGACACGTACATCGGCCGTGCCGGCATCTCCGGACTCCACCGCTGGGTGTTGACAGAAGGAAAAGGTAACGTGCTCGGCGGAGAACCGCATGTTCCCGAATTCGTAATGAAGGCGTCAGGTTTTGATTCGGAATAGATCTTGTGCGATCAGCGAGAATAGTCATCATCGGCGGCGGCGTGGTCGGTGCAAGCGTCGCATATCACCTCGCGTTGCGCGGCGAGAGAGACGTGCTCGTTCTCGAACGTGCGGCTCGGCAGGGACTGGGCTCTACAGGCCGTGCGACCGGTGGCGTGCGTGCGCAGTTCGAGACGGAAGTGAACATCCGTATGTCGCTGTATTCGATCGATCATTTTCGGAACTGCGAGTTCGAGACCGGTTACGATCCGAAGGGCTATCTATTCTTTACCACTGACAGGACCATCCATGAGGGGCTGAAAAAGAATCTTGCAAAGCAGAAAGAACTTGGCGTCGAAGGACTCGAAGTTCTCGATAGCGCAGACATAAAGAGCCTGATCCCCGCAATGAACTGCGACGACATCGTGGGCGGCGTTTTCGGCAAGCAGGACGGCTTTATCAACCCTGTGGCGGTGATGCAGGGCTTCACAAAAGGAGCGGTCGAACGCGGCACCCGGATCGAGCTTGGCCGGAAGGTAACGAGGATCAACGTAACGGGCGGACACGTTGTGAGCGTCTCAACGGATATCGGCGAGATCGCGTGCGATGCGGTCGTTGNNCCGCTGCGGCGCCAGATCGTATGGGCAAGATGTAAGGAAGCGTTGCCGCCGGATCTTCCTATGGTCATCGACGCGGGAAATGGTTTCCATTTTCGGCCGGCCGTCGATTTTTGGGAACAAGACGAAGGTTCTGCTCGGAATCGTGACATACTTTTTGCTTATCCGGACCGCGATGAGGCGCCGTCGTTCAATACGCAGTTCGACGCGGCATTCTCGGACAAGGTTTATGAACTCGCACGGCATCGGGCACAATTCCTCTTTGAATCGGAGCCGATCGTCGAAAAATGCCGAGCAGGGCTGTACGAGAATACGCCAGACCATCATGCGATCATCGGCGGATGCGGCGTGGAAGGGCTTTATTTTGCGGCAGGTTTCAGCGGACACGGCGTGATGCATTCGCCCGCTTCGGGTCGTGCTGTCGCGGAGATCGTGCTGGACGGGAAGGCATCTTTCCTCGACGTTTCATGCCTTTCGCTTGAGCGGTTCGAGCGTGGCGAACTGCTCACCGAGACAGGATATATTTAGTTAATGAAAACGGCTTTTATTCATCACCCGATCTACGAAAAACACGACACCGGGCCGGGGCATCCGGAAACTGCGGCGCGCTATCGCGTGATAATGGACGCCGTTTCCGGCGATGCGGCGTTGTGGGACCAACTCGTCGAGATCACGCCCGAAAAGGCGAGCAAAGGCCTGATCCAGGCCGCGCACACGAGGGAGCATTTTCGACGTGTTGAGAATGCGGTCGAGAATGGCGAAGGCATGTTGGATGCCGACACCGTCGTCTCAATGCGATCGTTCGACGCTGCGCTATTTGCTGCCGGCGGAGCCTGCCGTGCGGTCGATTCGGTTTTGAACGGCGAAGCGAAGAACGCTTTCGTCAACGTCCGCCCGCCCGGCCATCACGCAACCGCTCAGAAGGCGATGGGCTTCTGCCTCTTCAATAACGTCGCGGTCGCTGCGCGATACGCGCAGAACAATTTTAAGCAGATCGAATGCGTTGCTGTGATCGATTGGGACGTTCACCACGGCAACGGCACACAAGGGATCTTTTATGACGATCCGTCGGTCTTCTTCTTTTCGATGCATCAGTATCCGTGGTATCCGGGAACCGGCAGCCGAGGCGAGACAGGCGTTGGGCGAGGCTTGGGCGCGACACTGAATATTCCGCTGAGGGCCGAAACGAACGCTCTTGATCAAAGAGGCGCGTTCGAGGCCGCGATCGAGGAGATCAGCCGCAAAATGACGCCCGATCTGATATTCATTTCCGCGGGCTTTGACGCGCACCTGCGCGATCCGCTCGGACAACTTCGGCTCGAAGATGAGGATTTTGCGGCGATGACCGCGGTTGTCCGCGATTGGGCCGACGACGCATGCGAAGGGCGCGTCGTCTCCGTCCTGGAAGGCGGTTACGATCTCGAGACATTAGGGCAGACGGTCGTCGCGCATATCACTGCCTTGGCACGCTAGGCATTGCCTCCTTGTTTTGTGATAGAATTTTTTCCACTGCCGACAACTATCGACATTGGGAGGTTAGCGATGCCGGATATCGAGATATCGTGTGTGCAATGCAGAGAGACCTTTCTGTTCACGGAAAAGGAGCAGGAAAATTTCTATCAGCGGAATATGATGGCGCCGCAGCGGTGCCCAAAATGCCGGTCCAAAAAAGCGGGAACTGGCGAGAACGCACCCGCACGGTTCGAGATCGTTTGCGACAACTGCGGAAAGCACGATACCGTTCCATTTCAGCCGAAGGTCGGACGCTCCGTGATGTGCCGCGAGTGTTTCGAATCGAGCCGCTCAAGGGCAAGGGCCGGAAGCTAGCTCTCCTTTGCGATGACCACACCCGCAGCCATTCTCTCCTTCGCCGGTGAAATTGCGACGATCGAAATGGATCGTCCGGACGCTCTCAACGCACTTTCGCTCCAACTGGTCTCCGAACTCGTTGACGCCGTCAAAAAAGCGGTCGATGACGGAGCGCGCGTTGCGATCTTGAAAGGACGTGGGCGCGCATTTTGCTCTGGCGGCGACCTTCGCGAGATGCGTTCTATGTGGGAACGCGAAGGCCGGATCGAAGCGTTCCTGGAAGAACCGCTTCGAAAACTTCACGAGCTGATCGCATCTATACGCGAGGCGCCGATCCCGTTCATCGCGGCGGTCAATGGCGTATGCGCGGGTGCCGGCACGAATCTCGCGTTGGCATGCGACATCGTGATCGCCGCGGACAACGCGGCCTTCAGCGAGGGTTTCGTCAAGATAGGGCTTTCGCCCGATTGCGGCGGAACATACTTTTTGCCGCGCATCGTCGGCGAAAAGCTCGCGGCCGAATTGCTGATGACGGGCGACGAGATAGGTGCGGTGCATGCCGAACGGATCGGGCTTGTGAACCAAGTAGTTCCGGCGGCCGAACTTGATCAAAGAGCTGATCGGTTCGCCCGCAAGCTCGTGGAACGTCCGGCCGGAGCATTGCGGCGGATCAAGCAGATGTTGGCCGCGTCGAGTGGAAACACCCTCCGCGAACAGCTTGATCTTGAACACGAATGCCAACTCGAATCCGGCCGTTCGGCCGATTTCAAGGAAGGTGTGACCGCATTTATTGAGAAGCGAAAGCCGGACTTCCAAAGCCGCGATTGACGTCTATTCACCGATCGCATCAAATTTTGATCTCCCAGCCGTTTGACACCACCAACTGCCTTCAATTATCTTATATCTGAAATTGAAAATCATTTTCAATAGTAAGTTTTCCCAAGCCGATCTCTAAAGAAACTGTAAGCCTGATCACGAATGAAAGTCTTTCGAAAAGTATTGTTCTGGACACACCTGGCGGCCGGTGCGACCGGTGCCATTGTGATCTTCATAATGTGCGTCACCGGTGCGATCCTTTCATTCGAGAAGAACATAGTTGAGTTTGCCGAACGTGGTGAGCAGCGGGTCGCATCTGCCGTGGGCGAAAGGCTGCCGATCAGCCGGTTGGTTGCGTCGGCAACGGCAGCGAAACCTGATGCAAAGCCGGCGAGCATCACTATCTTAGCTGACCCGACGTCGAGCGCGACAGTCTCGCTTGGCCGTGAAGGCCGGCTTTTTATCGATCCCTACACAGGCGAAGTGCTTGGTGAAGGGAACGCGTCCTTACGCGGCTTCTTTTCGACGACGACATCGCTGCACCGTTGGCTTGCGATGGAAGGCGACGGGCGTGCATGGGGCAAGGCGATAACGGGCTTCTTCAATGCGATGTTCCTCGTTCTTGCTATCACGGGCATTTACATTTGGATGCCGCGAAAGCTGAGCTTCCGGAATATAAAACCTGTGCTTTGGTTCCGCAAGACGCACACGGGAAAAGCGAGAGATTTCAACTGGCACAACGTCACCGGGTTTTGGTGTTCGCTTGTTCTGATAGTGCTGACGGCGACGGGAATGGTGATCTCGTATCGCTGGGCGAGCGACCTTGTCTATACGTTGACGGGTAATGAAGCGCCGACGCAGCAGGCCCGCAGCGAATCGTCAAAGCCGGCGGCAGAGCCGAAGATCCCCGAGAATCTGGATGCTCTTTGGACCGCGGCGAACGCGAGGAACGACGGCTGGAAGTCGGTGTCACTTCGCTTGCCAATGACAGAAGATGCGGTATTCACGGTCGATGAAGGGAAGTATTGGAACATCTTCGGCCGCTCGACATTGACGCTGAATAGCGCGACGGCAGAGGTGACCAAATGGGAGCCGTATTCGAGTCGTAACTCGGGCCAGCAGCTTCGCTCCTGGATGCGATTCACGCACACGGGCGAGTCGTTCGGGTTCATCGGGCAATTCGTTGGATTCATCGCCTGTCTCGGCGGTGCCTTATTGGTTTACACAGGCGTGGCGTTGTCCGTTCGCAGGTTTGCCCGCTGGTTAATACGCAGACGCGGAATCAAGGCACCAAAACGAACACTCGCCGAGAACAGTATTTAAGTTTGCACACTGACCCGCCTCTTTCCGTAAAGCACACACGCGTTCGCATTCTGACGGGCATATTTTGAATAAAGATATGCCCGCCCCGCCTTTTTTTTCCTTTGAGATTGCAAACTCGCCCGGCGATTGTATCCTCTTCTAGTGCGGTCGTTGACCTATTCAGAGCTTATCCGCGGAAACCGCGATTTTCGCAACCTGCTTGCCGGGCAGTTCATTTCCGAACTCGGCAACTGGTTCAACTTTATCGCGGCCCTCGGATTGGTGCGTCTGGTTTCGGATGCGTCGCCGCTCGCAGCGGGACTTTTCTTTGTCGCGAGGCTCATTCCTTTCGCGATCATGTCGCCCATCGCGGGTACGTTCGTCGATCGGTTTTCGCGCCGCCAAGTGATGATCGTAACCGATGTCGCCCGCACGGTCATCGCCCTTGCATTCCTGTTCGTCAAAGATCCGAATGACCTTTGGATCGCGTACACGGCGACGATATTGCTGCATACGCTCGGAGCTTTTTTTGACGGTGCGAAAAACGCCGCGGCTCCGAACCTGACGGGACGCGAGGGGCTTCTTGCGGGAACGGCATTGCTTTTTTCGACAAAGTTTCTGTTGATGGCGGTCGGTTCTGCGCTTGGCGGTTGGGCCTCTGCGGCATTCGGTTATCAGGTCGCGTTCATCATCAACGCGGCCTCGTTCCTGATCTCAGCCTACACCGTCTGGCGGATCCCGGAAGATGCTGTAAAAGAAAAAACAGCGGGTGACACAGCGGAACGCCGTACTTTCCTCTCCGATCTGAAAGAAGGGTTTGTCTATTCGGTCAAGAATCATTTCGCGCTAACGATCTTGATAATGAATATGATCTGGGCGACCGGCGGCGGAGCGATAAACGTGATCTTCGAGCGGCTTGGAGGCGTTTATTATGCGGAATCCGAAGGTTGGAACCCTGATGTCGCGGTCGCCATTCTGTGGACTGCGACAGGATTCGGAATAACTCTCGGAATGATGATCGCGCATCGCACGTCGATCTGGCTGGATCGCGCCGGCAAGCATCGATCGTTCATCGGTTGGACCTTGATCGCGCACGGGCTTATCTTCGCGGTCGGCGGCTTTGTGCCCACGCTCTGGCTCTTTACGATCCTGATCTTTGTCTCACGGGCGGTCGTAGGAGTTGAATATGCCGTACAGGAAACGCTCTTCCAAAGGAGCCTGCCGGATCAGATTCGCGGCCGCATCTCGACCCTAGATCGTGGTGCGGAGATGACGGTATTCGGCATATCGACCTTTGCGGCGAGCGAGTTGATGTACTACATCACACCTCAGACACTAACTTATGCGTCCGGCATATTGTCCGCATTTGCGGGCGTTGTCTGGTTCATTCGCGAACGCACCAAGACGACGGGGCAGCCTTGGGATTAAGCCACAATGATAATGGCCTTTGAACCCGTGAGCTCCGAAAGGTCCTTTGTATAGACGGTTTCTACCCGGCGAAACCCGCCGACCGAGTTCACGATATCCTGTGTTGAGAGAAAGCCGGTCTCGACGAACGCGATCGCCCACTTTTTCATATAACCTGCACGATCAAGTGTATTTTCAAGAAGGCGCAGATATTGCGAGCGTGTCTCAGTCGCTGCCCCAAGATTGTCACCGATAGTGTTTTCGAGATCGCTCCAAAAGGCATTACCGTTGCGGATCCATTCCTCACGCCACGCCCTGATGCCAAGCGAATGACGAATTCCTTTTGAATGGGGCGCCGGCAGCCGCAAGAACATCAGGTCGCCGGTCCGCTCCATTATCGTGGGGTCGGAAAGGAATTGATCGACGGGCTTGTTCCAGCATTTGGAGTGGCCTTTGAACGGATCCGGTTCGATCGACCAAAGCCTACGAAAAGTCTGTGACAGAGGTTGGCGAAGCTCGCGCGTTTGCTCTGAGAACGACAAAGCGTAGCTGCCGGTCGCGATCGCAAGAGTTCCCGCGAGCGATCGCGTGAACGCGGAACTCAGCCTCTCGACATTCCGGCGCACGTTGTCGAACCACCAAGCATCGACCTCCGAGAACCAATCGAGGAGAGCCGGGTTCTGCAGCTTATAACCGGGAACATACGCGTCCTCAAGGACAGCGTTTACATCGTCGGGCGAAAGACGTTCATCGTCGTTCTGAACCCGTCCAACACCCGAAACCCACTCGGAAAGCAGCGGGTCGTTCGTAGCGACGCGAACGCGCCGACGTTTTAGATAGAGCGACAATGCGGTGTCGGCCGAGATCGGAAACGCCGCGGAATCGAACCGTAAGCGATGCAGAACGTTCTGCTCGAATGCGAGGCAGCCATGTAGGGTAGGGATCGCCGTCATACGTTAAATGGGTCTGCGGCCGCAGGCAGTGACAAAAAGACCTTAACGGCCATCGGGTCGAATTCGATGCCGGACCATTCGATCAGGTATTTCTTCGCGCTAACGTCGGGATACGCGGCTCGGAACGGGCGGGCCGACCGCAACGCCCCATACGCATCTGCGACCCGAAGGATGCGGCTCTTGAGCGGGATCTCTTCGCGAGTAAGCCCATCGGGATAGCCGGAACCATTCCACCATTCGTGATTCCAACGGATCACGAGTTGAACAGCTCGGGAGACTTCAAGCTTTGCCGCCTCTTGTTCGCCGATAACGGAATGCCGCCGCAGATCGAGCCGTTCTTCTGCGGTCAAGATTCGGGCCGCACGAATATATTCGCGGTCCATCCGGAGTTCACCGATGTCGCGGAGCAAAGCCGCCTGTTTGAGCATATCGACATCATCCGGGACGAGATGAAGGGCCGCTCCGATCGCAGCAGAGAGTGACGCAACGCGTCCCGAATGGCCGATCGTAAAGCCGGTGAAGACATCGATCTCCTCGGCTTTTTCAAGCAGCTTGGTGTCAATTCTGTTTTCCGCGGCAACAAGGGTTTGCATCTTCGTTTATATAGTTTTGCTTTTTTGTGCTTCGAAATTCAACCCGGAACAGATGCTACTTGATCGAATCGAGCAGGTCGCGAGCCTCGCGATTATTCGGGTGCAGGGCGAGAAGACGCGTCAATTCGCCCTCGGCGCGCTTCAGAAGCCTGACCTTTATGAAGAAATGCGAAAGCATCATGCGATACTCCGCCGATGAACCGTCAATCTTGATCGCAGCCTGAAGCTCGCCCTCGGCCTTGTGCCGATGCTTATCGTCCGCCGAAAGCGCAGAGCCGTAGTAGGCACGGTACTTCGCATTTTGCGGGTCCGCATGAGCGGCACGCGCGAGATGCACTTGTGCGGCGACCGCGTCGCCTTTTGCAAGGAGCTTTGCACCCTTATCAAATTCTTCGGATGCCTGCTGTCGGTTGTGATCCCCGTTCTGTCCATTTTCCCCGGCCGCAGGAGAACCGTTTGCGGCTTCGGTACTTTTGCGGATCTTGAAATCGTAGAGTTCGCGAGAATCCGGCGTTCTAAGCGTCTCGTGCGCGGAGGCAAGCTGAGCAAACGCGGAATGAACACGCTTGGTCAAATCTGGCGCTTCCTTCCGGAATTTGTCGGGATGGAAAAGCTTGGCGAGCGAAAAGTATGCATCCTTCAACGCTGCACCGTCGCATTTTGGATCGACACCCAGAACTTCGTAAAAATTCTTCGCGGCCTCGGTACGTTTCAAATATGCGTCGAGTGTCAGTTCCTCGACAGGAGCGACCTCTTCTACAGGGGCCTCGAGCTCCTCCGGTTTGATACACGGAAGGATCGCCTCACGCTTTAGTTCGAGTTTTGCTGCCCGCAGGAATGGGATCTTTGCCGCAGGAATGGCAGATTGCCATCCTGATCTGATGACCAAGCCGGCAAGCCACAGGGAATATAGCGCGGAGAAAACATCACTCCCTTCGAGACTGCTGTGGGCGGCGATATCGGCAACACATTGGTCGGCAGAAGCGAGCGGAACGAGCACCTGAGCTTCTATTGCGGTGCAGTCTCTGATCGAGTTCAGGGCCACTGCGAGTTTGAAAGTCTCGTCGAACGACCGAAATCGCTTCGCCGCATCTTCACGCGAAAGGCTGCGGCCGTATTCTTTCAAAAGCGAGCGTTCGTCAATATTGGCCTGCAGTCCCTCACGTACGCGGGCGAGAGGCGTTATCGTCCAGTCGCCTTCGGTCCACGCAAGCACATCCTGCACGATCGCGCGAACCTGCGCCGTGAAGAACATATCCTTCTCGGCCTCGGTTAGCAGGCCGTCGGCAAGGAGCTGTTCGGCGAGCTGCAGGTCGTTCGAGAAATTCGGCAACAGAACGAGCTGCTCTTTCGATAGCTTCTTTTGCTGGAGCACAAAGTCGAAGAGCCGCGTCATCCGAGAATTCGAGACCGCAAACACTAATCGGCCATCGCTAAAATACACGATCGCCTTCTTGTCTTTATCAGACAGCCGGATGCTGCCCGAAAGTTCGCCCTGAGCCATTTCTGCCGCCAGTTCGGCGAATGGAAACGCAAGGCAAGTTCCGCTTATATCGAGATCGTTCTTTGCTGTCATTTAGACTTTAGATAGGCTTCGATGGAAGGCGATCCAACGGGCACATTGTGTGCTAAAACGAGTTTAACAATTGTCGCTAGAAAAGTTAAGCAAAATTTTCCTCAAAATGGTGCAGAATTTGACAAGGTGTATTCATACCTGCCAGAGTTTTTGTATATCAAAATGACGCCTGACGCCATAGAAATTCGCGAATGTTCGTCGATCGAGCAGCTCTCGGAGTGCGTTTCGCTCCAACGTGAGGTTTTTGCCCTTCCGGAGGTCGAATTGTCGCCTGTTCGCCATTTTATCGTGACTAAGAATGCGGGCGGATTTACTCTGGGTGCATTTGACGGCGATACGCTTGCAGGCTTTGTGCTGAGCGTGCCGGCAGTGATGCACGGCGAACGGGCCTTGTATTCGCATATGACGGGCGTCCGTCCGAAGTATCAAAGCCTGGGTCTCGGGGCCGCCCTAAAGTGGGCGCAGCGGGCACGAGCTCTTTCGGAAGGTGTTCGTTATATCAAATGGACGTTCGAGCCGGTAAAGGCCCGCAACGCTTACTTCAATTTGGAGAAGCTAGGAGCGACGGTCAGCGATTTTCAGGAAAATTTCTACGGCACGGATTACGGCACGGCGCCGGAGGTTGCGGGCAAGGCATTTGGCCTGGCAAGCGATCGCTTGTTCGCTGAATGGGACCTCAGCAGCGAAAAGGTCAAGGCACTTGCGGCCGGAGAAAAGTTCACTGAAACTCAGGCTCCGACGGCATCGATACAAATTATGCCTAACTGGCTCGAACTTGTGGAGCGTGATCCTGAGAAGGCGAAGGCTGAGCAGATGCGCATCCGCGAAGAGTTCAAGACGGCCCTTGGATTTGGGATGATCTGCCGCGGTTTTTTCCGCGACGATGAGCAGCCCGCATATCTTTTCTACAAGAGCTAAGAAATGGCGCATTTCGAGATCGAGCCCGACATTCGCAGAGCAAGAACGCTCCCGTCCGAGTTCTATCTCGAGCCGGAGTTTTTCGAACTTTCAAAAGAAAGGATCTTTGCGCGAGGCTGGCATCTTCTTTGCCGCGAAAGCGAGATTGACGGGCTTTGGCCGACGGCGATCTTGCCCGGCGTACTTGACGAACCTGTCATGCTCGCAAGAGACGGCGGCGAATTACGCTGCCTTTCTAATGTTTGCACGCATCGCGGCAAGATCCTTGTTGAAGAGCCTTGCAAAGCAAACCTTATCCGATGCGGCTATCACGGACGCCGATTTTCACTGGACGGGAAGTTCCTTTCGATGCCCGAGTTCGATGGTGTGGAGAATTTTCCGTCCGAGACGGACGATCTGAAGCAGGTGCCGCTTGCGAACTGGAACGGATTTTTGTTCGCGTCGATCGACCCGAAGGACGGCCTAGACGCTTTTGTCGGGGACGCGGCCGAGCAGATCGAATTCGACATCAAAATGCCGTTGAAACTGACAGCGAAACGCGAGTATCGCGTTGATGCTCATTGGGCGCTCTACTGCGAGAATTATCTCGAGGGCTTTCACATCCCGTATGTCCACAAAGGACTGAATGAGATCGTCGATTACGGCACATACACGACCGAGACGTTCCGATATTCCAGCTTGCAGACCGGTTACGATGCGGCCGGCAGCGTCGCCGCAAACTATCTTTTTATCTTTCCGAATCTGATGTTCAATTTTTACCCATGGGGCGTCTCGGTGAATGTCGTTCGGCCGCTTTCTCCAAGCGAGACGATAGTGGAGTTTTTGACCTATGTCGGCGATGTGTCGAAGCTCGATCACGGCGCAGGAGCCGATCTTCACACGGTGGAGATGGAAGACGAGGCGGTCGTCGAAAGCGTCCAACGCGGCATCCGCTCACGATTCTATTCTCACGGTCGATATTCACCGACACGCGAACAGGGAACTCATCATTTTCACCGCCTCATCGCAGAGTTTATTAGTTGACGGGCGGTATAACTACGGTTATACTCAGAGTATGAACACAAAGACCGCGATATCAATACCGCCGGATGTCTTCCGCCTAAGTGAAAAGCTTGCTAAGCGTCTAAAGATCTCGCGTAGCGCCGTATTCGCTCTCGGGGTAAAAAAACTCAGCGAAGAGCATGACGAGGAGGAGTTGATAACTCGCATTAATGCGGCCTGTGCTGAGATCGACACCTCTGTCGATCCAACGTTGAGGGCCTATCAGGCTCGGCGTCTCAAGGGGAAGAATTCGTGATCAGACGGGGACAGGTGTGGCGAGCCGATCTTGGAATACCGCGAGGTGCGAGTCCGGGCTATGAAAGGCCGGTGGTTGTCATCCAGAGCGATACATTCAATAAGACGAATATCGACTCTGTCATTGTCGCGGCCGCTACAACAAATCTTCGTCTGGGAGTGATGCCGGGGAATGTTAGGGTCGCGTCAGGTATTGGCGGCCTACGTGAAGACTCTGTCGTAAATATTACGCAACTATTTACAATCGACAAGGAAGATCTCATAGAGTTTTGGGGACAGTTGCCATCTGATACGGTCACGCAGATCGATGCCGGGCTCAGACTCGTGCTTCACTTAAAAGAGAATTGAACTCCAGGCAAGAAATTGAAAAGCTCCGTGCCGAGATCGAGCGGCACAATGATCTCTATTACCAGAACGACGCTCCCGAGATCTCCGACTTCGAGTTCGATCAGCTTCTCGAAAGGCTGAGGGCCCTCGAAGCCGAACATCCTGAACTCATTACGCCTGACAGCCCGACGCAGCGTGTCGGCGGCAAAGCGGACAGCCTGCGTCCATTCGAGCACAAAGTGCCGTTGATGTCGCTTGATAATTCTTATGACCTTGACGATCTTCGCGCATTCACCGAGCGATGTGAGAAGCTCGCCGACGGCCGTAAACTAGAGTATTTTGCCGAACTCAAGATCGACGGCCTGAGCGTTTCGCTTCATTACGAAAAAGGGATTCTCGCGGTCGGTGCGACTCGCGGAGACGGCCGCACGGGCGACGAAGTTACGCAGAACGTGAGGACGATCCGTTCGATCCCACTCAAACTAAAGGCCGATGCGCCCGAGCACGCCGAAGTTCGCGGCGAGGTCTATCTATCGCGTTCGCGATTCAAAAAGATCAACGAAGAGCTCGAAATGCAGGGCGAAAAGACATTCGCAAATCCGCGAAACTGTGCTTCGGGAACGCTTCGAATGCTCGATTCCGCGGTCGTTGCCTCGCGGCGGCTTGAGATGTTCCCTTACGACGCATATTCGGGCACGCGGAAAATGTTCGCAACACACGAAGAGGTTTTTCTTTGGTGTGAAAAGAACGGTTTCACGGTAAATCCGCATCGTCGCTTGTGTGCGAATTTCGAGGAACTTGCGGCATTCATCTCGGAGATCGAGAAGATACGCGACGAACTTGATTATGAGATCGACGGCGTCGTCGTGAAGGTGAATTCGACCGCTCTGCAGGATGACTTTGGGGCGACGACAAAGGCTCCGCGTTGGGCGATCGCGTACAAATACGCCGCTCGCCAGGCAACGACCAAGCTGCTCGACATAGGTATTCAAGTCGGGCGTACGGGCGCGTTGACGCCGGTTGCGCATCTCGAACCTGTTCTCTTGGCGGGCACGACGGTCTCACGGGCTTCGCTCCATAATGAGGACGAGATCGCTCGTCTCGATCTGAAGATCGGCGATCACGTTCTGATAGAGAAAAGCGGTGAGATCATCCCGCAGGTCTTGAGCGTCGTGGCCGCGAAACGCGATGGCAGCGAGTCGGAATTCGTTTTTCCGAACATCTGTCCGGTGTGCGGTTTTGATGCCGTGCGTCCTGAAGGCGAGGCCGTGCGACGCTGCACGAATCCCGTCTGTCCGGCGAAGGTGAAGGCACGCATCCTCTATTTTTCGTCGCGAAAGGCAATGGACATCGAGGGCCTCGGCGAAGTCCTCACCGACACGCTCGTTGACAGCGGCAGGATCAAGGACGTTGCCGATTTATACACGTTGACGGTCGAGGATATCGCCTCGCTTGAGCGTATGGCCGAGAAGTCGGGCACGAATCTGATCGAGCAGGTCGAGGCGAGCAAGTCTCGCGGGCTCCAACGTCTGCTTTACGGCCTCGACATTCGCCACGTCGGCGAACGATACGCAAAGATCCTCGCGAATCACTTCAGAGACATCGACAAACTGGCCGCCGCTTCGGTCGAAGAACTTGATGACATTCCCGAGATCGGCCTCGCGGTCGCCGAAAGCGTCTTTGATTGGTTCCGAAACGAACATAACCGCGATGTGCTTGAGCGACTCCGAACCGCGGGCGTGATAATGCAGATCGACGAATCGACAACGGCCTCGCTTGATGAACGCTTTGTCGGCAAGACGTTCGTCCTCACCGGCAAACTCGAAAACTACACACGCGACGAAGCCGCAAAATTGATCGAAGAACGCGGCGGACGCGTCTCGTCTTCCGTCAGCAAAAAGACCGACTTCGTCGTCGCCGGTCCCGACGCCGGCTCAAAACTCACAAAAGCCGAAGCCCTCAGCATCGCGATCCTGGATGAAGAAATGTTTGGGCAAATGATAGATTAACTAATATGCCGCCGCCAAATCCCATGATCGAGACTTTGAAGGACTTCGTTCAGAGGCTTGGTGATCTCCGCATTGCGTACATGGTCACCGGTTCATTTGCCATGCTTGCGTACGCAACCCCAAGAATGACGTACGATATCGACGCGATCATCGAAATTTCCTCGCAAGAGGCCGATGCTATCGAGAATAGGTTTTTGTCCGACTATTATGTCGATCGAACTTCGATCGCGAATGCTGTACGCCATTCGTCTATGTTCAATGTCATCAACAATAACACCGGTGTGAAGGTCGACTGTATAATTAGGAAGCCGACTAAGTTTGAAATTGAGAAGTTTGCAAGACGGCGGAAAACAGAGGTTGATGGGGTTTCATTTTGGGTGACCTCCAAAGAGGACTTGATCCTCTCTAAACTCGCGTGGGCAAAGGATTCGCTTTCTGAAAAGCAGTTTTCGGATATTCGCAACCTTCTTGAGGGAGGTGTCGATGAAGAGTTTTTTCAAAGCCATCTTGAATTGCTTCGGCTGCAAGAGATCTGGGCCGAGTTCGAAAAATGGAAGACACGAACAGAAAGGTAAGGGCGGTCCAACAGCGGATCTGGATGAGCTTTTCGGAATCCGAGCGATTTCGCAAAGGTGCTGAGCTATTTGATCTCGCGAGAAAGGCGATCGTGAGCCGTGCCCCCAACGGTTTGAGCGAAGACGAATTGAAGCGATTCGTGTTTGAGGAAATGTACGGCTTCGAGATGCCAAAGGCTGGCGGCTTAGACATAACGCACGACTAAAGAAAATGAAGATCACTCCATTTCAACACTCACAGGTCTTAGGGTACGCCCTATTCGGATTTGGGATCTTCCAGGCCTTCGGAGTCGTCAATCTGCTTTGGACGACTTGGGGGACTCTGCACAGCCTTGGACAACTCTTTGTGCCGACCGTACTTGGCGCGATCATAATTTGTCTTGCCAGCCTCTTCGCGGGACATATGATATGGCAAAGGGAATATGATCCGAAGACGCCCGGGCTTATCTTTGTTCTCTGTGCCATCGGAGCAGTTCCGCTCGGGACCATCTTAAGTGCCTACGTCTTGCTCTATCTTTTTGTATTTTATAAGGATGAGTCGGACGAGTCCGAGTAGGCTGCCGAAATGGCATAGGTTTTTTGCCATGGCCGCGGGTCGGCGGTTGACTCTGGCAAAGATCGTGACGAATGAAAGGCCTCCGCAAAGTCCGTAGTACCGGAAATGCCTTCCGCCTTGAGTCCGTCCGAATCCAACTACATTGTGAACGTGCAACACAGCAACTTTCGAGAGATAATGCTCGGTAAAGTGCGTGACTTTAAGTTCGACCCTCGTTTGAAAGGAGATACAGCTACATAATGAACAACTTCTTTACACAAGACCTTTCGGCGGCTGATCCGGTAATCAGCGGGGCTATCGATGACGAGGTTCGGCGGCAGCAGAACGGGCTTGAGCTGATCGCGTCGGAGAATTTCGTCTCTGAGGCGGTTTTACAGGCGATGGGCACGCCCTTGACGAATAAGTATGCCGAGGGCTATCCGGGCAAGCGTTATTACGGCGGCTGCGAATTCGTCGATGTCGTCGAACAGACGGCGATCGACCGCGCAAAAGAGATCTTCGGTGCGGAACACGCGAACGTTCAGCCGCATTCCGGAGCACAGGCCAATATGTCCGTACTGCTCGCGGCCCTCGAACACGGCGACCCGATCCTCGGGATGAATCTTTCGCACGGCGGGCATCTGACGCACGGGCACCCGCTCAATTTTTCAGGGCTGAATTACAAGGTTTCCGACTATGGCGTTGACCGCGAAACCGAGACTATCGATTACGACGAGCTTCAAAAAAAGGCCGAGGAAACACGCCCCAAGCTTCTTATCTGCGGTGCTTCGGCATATCCGCGGACGATCGATTTCGAGCGGATCGGCGAGATCGCTCGCTCGGTCGGCGCGCGTGTGATGGCGGACATCGCGCACATTGCGGGGCTTGTTGCTACGGGCCTGCATCCTTCGCCCGTGCCGCATTGCGAATACGTAACCACGACCACGCACAAGACCTTGCGAGGCCCGCGTGGCGGCCTTATCCTGTGCCGTGAAGAGTTCGCAGCCGACGTCAACCGACGCGTTTTCCCGGGCGTACAAGGCGGCCCGCTGATGCACGTCATTGCCGCGAAGGCCGTCTCATTCGGCGAAGCTCTTCGCCCCGATTTCAAGGTGTATCAGCAGCAGATACTCGCGAATGCGAAGGCATTGGCCGAGACATTGACAAGCGCCGGACTGCGGCTCGTCTCCGGCGGAACGGACAATCATCTGCTTCTTGTCGATGTCTTTATGGACGGCAAAGGCATCACGGGCAAGGCGGCCGAAAAGGCACTGGACGAAGTGCACATTACGGTGAACAAGAACACGATCCCGTTCGACACGAACAAGCCGTTCGTCGCCTCGGGGATTCGTCTTGGCACGCCCGCGTTGACCACCCGCGGAATGAAAGAAGACGATATGCGTGCGGTCGGCGGTATGATCGCGGCACTGATACACGAACCTGATTCCGACGAAGTAAAGACGAAGGTGCGCGGCCAAGTCGCTGAGCTGACCGCAAAATTCCCGATGTATCCGGCGAGAGTTAAAGGTTAGTTATCGGCACCTTCGTGATCGAATGGGTCGAAACGCATTCGATCGAGGGCCGCAAGCGCCTCTTCGGAGTCGAATTCGTAAGCTTTCTGAGACATCGCGCCGATGGCAATATCGCCATACAAAGAATCGCTCAAAAGCGGTTCCAGAGCAGAGACCGGCAGCATCGAAAGCGTTTCGTGCGCGATAGCGCGGATCTGAGGTGATGTGGTCTGTCGAATGACCTCCGCGATCTCGCTTGCCGAATATCGCTCGGCAAGTCGGTCGGACAGTTGGTCAAGCTGTGCAAAATCATTGTTGCGGACGGCCCGCGTTGCCAGTTGGATAAAGATCTCTGCAGATGCGGACTGCGTCTCGAGCATACGGACGCAGACTGCCGCGAGCTGCGACATCTCGCTCATCTTCGAAGCATCATTCTTTACGGCATTTGATGCCGACAGCTCATCCAAAGCTGAGAGCAGAGAACTGAGTTCCCAATCGGCGTGAGCATCGTAATGAGGGCGAGAGGTTTTTACAGATGCGGGCTCGGATCGCATTTCGCCAACCAACATCTCTTTTGTTACAGGCCGCAGCGTTTCCCACACGGTGGCAACTCTGCCGCCCAGATCCTTGATCATAACTGTCAACAATCAGATTCTGAATCTCAATGCCCGTCTTGTCAAGATGTTCCGTTTTTTCCCTCTTTGCTAGGGATTTTTCGAGAGACCATTTCGACCAGCCTTTCCTGTTGAAATTCGAGTTCTGCTTCGAGATCGGCGTCTTCACCGACCACGGAAACAAGTGCTAGCGGGGATGGCCCAAGATATCGCAGTTCCCACGTCGTCGTACCGGGAAGTGCCGATCGCGTGAACCATGCGGCATCGATCGCGGCATCGTGAACCGACGCACTTCCTATGAGGCCTGAGAGCTCAGGGCTTGGTTCGCCGTTTACGAGCAGGCGGGCAAGCTGCCAGCCGTGCTTTCGATATTGCGCGAGCGTTTCGCTAAATGTACCGATGTCGATCATTTCCGAACCGCCGGCCTGACGTTCGCATTCGCATTCGCATTCGCAGAAGCCTTAGCATTTGCCTCCGGCATCGGAACCTTGACGACGTTGACGTTGCTCATATTTGCTTGCGGGAGTTCGACCGGATGTTGGCCGGCGGCATTCGCTGCCATCTTTTCGCGTTGATCGCGGCCCGGGCCCGGGGACTTATAAGAACCCTGATAAATGTTGCCGACGGCGAGCTTCCATACACCGTCTTCCTTCATGAACGGCAGGTCCTCCCAGTGGCTATCCTTTGAATTCCACACTTCGACCGCACCCATATCGCCGTTCACACGCTCGTCCCGGATCTGCGGCATTGAAGCCGCAAAGGTCGTGCCGGTCAAACCATTTTCATAGACCTGCTCGACGGGCTTTTTGTATTTTTCAGCCGCCGCCCCGACAAATTGCTGCGTCGCCTGCGTCATTTCGGCCTTGATCTGGTCGGTGTTCTTTGCCTTTACGGCCTGATAAAGGCGCTTGTACGCCTCGGTCGGCGAATCACCCGCCGACCCCGGAGCAGCCGGAGCGGAACTGCACGAAAAGGTCATCCCAACGGCAAGAAGTGCAGAGATGCAGAGAAGAATTCTGAACATAGATATTAATCCTGATCGAAGTAATTAAGGTTGAAGTATAAGTTCCCGCAAGGAAAATACCAATCTTTGCAGTAAAATATTCTTATAGATGAAGGCCTTGCAGTTCACAAACGGGCAAGTAAACATTGCCGAAGTTCCGGTTCCGTCGCGGGACGACGAAGCACTTGTCCGCGTCCTGCTCTCCGGCATTTGCAATACGGATCTTGAGATCGCAAAAGGCTACGCAGGCTTTGAGGGAACGCTTGGCCACGAATTCGTCGGTGTCGTGGAGAAAGCTCCCACGGCAAGCGGCCTTGAAGGCCGGCGCGTCGTCGGCGAGATAAACGCGGGCTGCGGCAATTGTCCTCTCTGCCGTGCAAAAGATCCGCGTCATTGCCTCGCGCGAACGGTCCTCGGCATTCACGGTAGAGATGGCGCGCACGCAGAATTCCTTTCGCTTCCGACGGAGAATCTGGTCCCTGTGCCGGACACCGTTTCTAATGAACAGGCTGTGTTTATCGAGCCTTTGGCCGCTGCATATGGCATTTATGAGCAGGTTCCGCTTGCTCATCATACGCGGGTTGCGATCATCGGAGACGGCAAGCTCGGCCTTCTGACCGCTCTTTCGTATGGAGCGACATCGAGCAGCTGCCTTCTTGTCGGAAAGCACAAAGAGAAACTTGCGATCGCTGAAGCGGCCGGTGTGGCGACGTGCCACCTCACCGAATTGGACGCGGCAGCCCAACGAACTTTCGATGTCGTTGTCGAAGCGAGCGGTTCCGAATCGGGTTTTGCGACCGCCCTTGATCTCGTAAGGCCGCGCGGCAAGATCGTCTTAAAAAGCACATTCAGCGGCGAACCCAAATGGGCCGCATCGCGCGTGGTCGTTGACGAGATCACGATCGTCGGCTCACGATGCGGAAGATTCGAACCGGCACTAAAGCTTCTCGAACGCGGCAAACTCGACCTTTCGCCGATGATCTCGGATGAATTTCGCCTTGCCGATGGTGTTGCAGCGATGGGACGTGCGGCCGAACCGGGCGTGCTAAAGGTCTTCCTCCGCCCTTAAAACTCATTTGTTACAACCGATTTGCTAGAATCATAATCAGAGTTTTGATCGAGGAACTTCTGTTTTATGCCCCGAATTCAACTGCGCCGAGCAATTTCATTTACCGTACTATTTTTTGCCGCCTCTTTGTTTCCCGTCGCTGCCCAGCAAGACGTGCCGCCTTCCTTCGCCGCGATCGCCGAAAGGGCCGAGCCGTTTGTTGTCAGCATCGAAGCAAAGGGCCGCGTGGCGGCGGCCATTCCGCCGACTGCCGGTAAACCCGACGCTGATGACGATGTTCTCGACTTCCTTCGGCGGCAAGCGCCGCAGCGTCCCGTTTACCACGTCGGGAGCGGTTTCATCGTTGATAAGGCCGGCTACATTGTTACCAACAACCACGTTGTTTCGGAAAGTGCCCGGCTGACCGTCAAACTCGATACGGGTGAAGAATTCACTGCACGCGTGATCGGCGTTGACGACGAAACTGACCTCGCGGTATTGAAGATAGACGCGGGACGCGACCTTCCGGCAGCTAAGTTCGGTGATTCGGACAAGATGAAGGTCGGTGATTGGGTGCTCGCGATAGGCTCACCCTTCGGCCTCGCAAAGAGCGTGAGTGCCGGCATAATTTCGCAAACTCAGCGTGATACGCCCGGAGCGTCAGCGTTCCAGCGTTTCATCCAAACCGACGCGGTCATCAATCCCGGAAACTCCGGCGGGCCGCTCGTGAATATGCAGGGCGAGGTCATCGGCGTGAACTCGCAGATAGCAACGCAGACGGGCGAATTTTCAGGCGTCGGCTTTGCATTGCCGTCTCACGAGGCAGCACGCGTTTACGAGCAGATCGTTGCGAACGGAAAGGTCAGCCGCGGCTACCTTGGGGCTTATCTTGACTCGGTAAAGTCTGAGTTTGCACAAGTTTACGGGCTTGGAGATCTCCGTGGGGCGTTTATTACGGACATCCGGGATAAGTCGGGGCCGGCCTCAGTGGCGGGACTCAAGACAGGCGACATTATCGTTGTTTTCAACGGCACCGCGATCAAATCCGCTCAAGATCTTATCGATAAGGTTGCGAGTACGCCGCCGGATCGAACCGTGGCGATCGAATATCTTCGCGAGGTCGGCGAGAAGCTTGAGAAAAAGGTCGTTAACGTCAAACTCGGCGAGAGACCGTCAGTTTCGGCAGCCATCGGCGATAACGACGGCAAGGTTCTGCCCGTCGATGGAAGGGCCGTACCAAATAAACCCTTCGGCCTGACACTAAGCACGGTCGCCGCCGCAGGTGAGAAATATAAGGTCTTCGAAGGGAATCCGGGGCTTGTGGTAACGGATATCGATCCGGACAGCTATATCACAGATGTTCAAGGTGCGGCCCGAGTTCAGGCACTTTCCCGCGGCGACCTGATACAAAAGATCAATCGCTTTCCCGTCGCCAACGCTGCGGCATTTGCATCCTTCGTATCAAAGTTGAAGGTCGGCGACCCCGTCGTTCTGCAGATACTCGTCTATAATCCGGCACTCAAACGGATGCAGACCGGCCTTGTGCAATTCACCGTGAAGTGATCGACCATGGAGCCGTCGGCAATTCAAAAAAAACTCCTTTACACAGCATCGCCGTTAGTGCAAACTATCGAAACACAAGCGACATGTTCCCATCCCGGGAGCAGCTTTCTCTTTTCCACCCATACCTCTCACCTATCATAGTTGCGCTCCTTGTTCTTTGTGCAAGAGAGCTTTTTCAATAGTTAGGCTCATTGGATCGGAGGTAGTATGAAGAAACAATTTGGAATTTCAGGGCTGGTCTTCGGATTCTTGCTTGCGGTATCGTTTAGCGCGTACGCGGAAACGTTCACCGCGAATATTAGTAGTGCACAAGAGGTGCCGGTGAATGCGTCGACAGCAACCGGCTTCGGGCGTGTCTTCCTAAATGAAACCGCCGGTACGATCACCTTCACAGTTACGTTTTCCGGGCTTTCAGGAGACCAAACGGCCGCTCACATTCACGGTCCGGCTGGGATCGGTGCGAACGGCGCCGTTATCATCAACCTTGGGCTGGTCGGCGGTACTTCAGGAACACTTTCGGGTACGGTCGCGATAACGCCGACCCAGATCACCAGTATGCGGGCGCATCAAACCTATATCAATATTCACTCAACGACACGCCCAGGAGGCGAGATCCGCGGACAGCTTGCCGCGAAGCGTCCACTCGACTATGACGGCGACGGCAAGACCGACTATAGCGTCTTGCGCTTTCCGAATGTCGCACCGCCAGGAGTGGCTCAGATCACGTATTGGAATCGGAACAGTCAAGGACCGGCATCTAATCAAACAGTCAACTTCGGTAATGCGAATACTGATTTCCCTGCACCTGGCGACTATGACGGCGACGCAAAAGACGACATGGCGCTTTATCGGGCGGGTGCGACGCCGGGTGCGCAAAGCTTCTTCATCATTCTAAGAAGTTCGGATTTTACGGCTCAGTGGCTGCCGTGGGGCGTCAACGGGGACCGAACGGTCGCGCGCGACTATGACGGAGACGGGAAGACCGATCTCGCAATTTTCCGTAACGGTGCAACTGCGACATCGCAAACAACTTGGTGGATCAGTCAAAGCTCGGACGGTGCGTGGAGGATCGTCGGATTCGGCTTGACCGGAAACGGCTCAACCACTTTCGATACGCCGATCCCTGGCGACTATGACGGTGATGGTAAGTTCGACATTGCCGTCTATCGATTTGGCCATAGCCCGTCGAATACTTACTTCGTTCTGCACAGCGCGCCTGGGTCGTCCTTCTCGCAGATCCCTTGGGGCGACTTCAGTACCGACTACATTGTTCCCGGCGACTATGACGGTGACGGCAAGTTCGAGGTCGCAGCGGTTCGGACAGGAGCGACGAATACAACGCCGATGTTCTGGTGGATCCGAAATAGCTCCAATTCCGCTGTCAGGGTCGTTCAATTCGGAATTACAAGCGACCGTCCGACGCAGGGTGATTATGACGGCGACGGCGTTACCGACATTTCTGTCTGGCGCGCCAATGCCGATGGAGCGAATAACAGTAATTTCTATACTCTTGGAAGCTTCAGCGGTAATTTTATCATCAACGGTTGGGGTATGAACGGCGATTTTCCCGTCAACAATTTCGATGTTCGTTAGGAAATAGTTCGCAGAGTTTAGTTTGGTTGAGGTTTCGGCTAAAATTGAGTCGGAACCTCTTTTTTTATTATGGCTACAGCAAAAATGGCAAAAGCGAAACGATCGGCGAATCCGTCGGTCAAGAAATATGCGAACTACATCGGCGGTGAATGGGTGAAGTCGTCGTCGGGACAGTACTTTGACAACGTAAACCCAGCAGATACAACAGATATCGTTGGGCGATTTCCCGATTCGACCGAAGAGGACGTGAATCGCGCGGTCGAGGCGGCGAAGGACGCGGCCACGCGTTGGCGTCGCACGCCGGCTCCGCGTCGCGCAGAGCTTCTGTTCACGCTCGGCGAGATCCTTCGCGCAAAGAAGGACCAATTCTCGAGCGAAATGACCCGCGAAATGGGCAAGGTCCTGAAAGAAACGGGCGGCGATGTTCAGGAGGCGATCGACTGTACATACTACACCGCGGGCGAAGGCCGGAGGCTCCACGGATTCACGACGCCCGCCGAAATGCCGAACAAATTTGCGATGTGCGTCCGTCAGCCCGTCGGGTTGTGCGGCCTGATCACGCCGTTCAATTTCCCGATGGCGATCCCGTCGTGGAAGCTCATTCCTGCGCTTGTCTGCGGCAACACCGTAGTCCTAAAATCCGGCGAGGATGTGCCGCTTTCGTCGCTCAATCTCGTAAAAGCCTGCGAAGAGGCCGGAATTCCGAAAGGCGTCGTCAATCTCGTCAACGGTGCACGTGAGGCCGGTGCTGCACTCGTCGCCAACGACGATGTTCGACTGATCTCGTTCACCGGTTCGACAACGACGGGCAAGAAGATCGCCGAGGCCTGTGCCCGCGACAACAAGATCGTTTCGCTCGAAATGGGCGGCAAGAACGCCATCATCGTGATGGACGACGCCGATATCGACAACGCCGTCGAAGGCTCGCTCTGGGGGGCATTCGGCACGAGCGGCCAACGCTGCACGGCATCATCGCGGCTCGTCGTCCACAAGAAGGTCTATAAGAAGTTCTGTACAAAACTCGTCGAACGCGCCAAAGAGCTTCGTGTCGGTAACGGCCTCGACCCCAAAACCGAGGTCGGTCCCGTTATCAACGAACGGCAGATGGAGAAGATCCTCGGCTATATAGAGATCGGGAAGAACGAGGACAAGGCGACTCTCGCATGCGGCGGTTCGCGCCTGACGAAAGGTAAGTTCGCGAACGGCTACTTCATCGAACCGACGGTCTTCACCGACGTCAAGCCGAAGATGCGCATCGCTCAGGAAGAGATCTTCGGACCGGTGACGTGTGTCATCCCGTTCTCGACGCTCGAAGAGGCCATAAACATCGTCAACGGCGTCGCATACGGCCTTTCCTCGGCGATCTATACGCAGGACGTCAATCGAGCGTTCTACGCGATGCAGGAACTCTACACGGGCATCTGCTATGTGAATTCCGCGACGATCGGCGCCGAAGTCCATCTGCCTTTCGGCGGCACGAAAGGCACCGGCAACGGCCATCGCGAAGCCGGCACCCAGGTGCTCGACATCTTCAGCGAATGGAAAGCTCTGTACGTCGATTATTCCGGCAAGCTGCAAAAGGCCCAGATCGACGACGTCGAGATCTAGTGATCAGGGCATGGTCATGCAGCAACTCCCAGACGAGCAGCTTCGCGCGACAGCGCCTTGTCTCTGCTAAGGACTTTGGCGTTTGCGAGCATTGCTGATGCGATGAGATGGACGTCTATCGAACCCAAGCCAGTCCCAAACAGCTTCTTGTCTTCGATTAGTTTCAATAATTCGCGATGTGAGGCCGGCGGAGCTTGCGGTAAGCGGTGGATCATTCTAAGAAAATCGTCGCGTTGAGGAAGATAACCACACGCAAGCTCTTCAATAACAAATGTATGAGTTAGTACCGCGCCGCGATCAAGTAACTCTATCAACTCGTCGTCACTACTCCTCAGATGATCTGCCCAGACTGATGTGTCGACCAAGATCATTTTGGTCTCCGTCGACGACCTGCCTTGAAGTCCGGTGCGGAACCGCCCAAGGCGATGAGCCGCTCCCGAGCTTTCTTTTCTATCAAAGCTTCCAGTCCGGCATGTAACAACGCCGTCTTTTCGCGGATACCAGTCAGTTCCGTCGCAGTTTTCAGTACCTCATCCTTAATTATCACGGTCGTCCTCATGCATATTAATATGCATCAAATATATGCACGTGTCAAGCCGCGGATTTTGGGTTGTTATCTTCCGGGAGCGGGACGCAGCCGGTTTCGTTCGGGATCGCGGTGAAGTTGCCGCGTCGCCAGTCTTCGCGGGCGTTCTCGATCAGCTCGGGCGAGGTTGCGACGAAATTCCACCACATTTGACGCGGCTTCCCTAGACGGCTGCCGCCGAGGAGCATGAATTTGAGATCGCCGTCCGCCTGAATGCGGGCTTCTTTTTCAGCCTCGAAAACAACAAGACTGCCAGCCCCGAACGTCTGCTCGTCGGCGATCAAATTGCCGGACAGGATGTAAGCTCCGCGTTCCTCGATCTCGGTCGGGAGTTCGAGCGACTTACCGTCACGAATATCGCATTCGGCATAGACGGGATCTCCAAGCGTCGCGACCGGCGACCTCTTATCGAGGAAGCTGCCTAGTATGATTTTCGCCTTGATCCCTGCGTCAGCGAATGTCGGCAACTCGCCGCTCGCGTGATGAGCGAAAGCCGGTTCGGTCTCCTCGTGCTCTTCCGGCAATGCGACCCACGTTTGCAAACCGAAAAGTTCGTCGCCCGGTGCATTTTGAGCGTCTGAAACCCGCTCCGAATGAACGATTCCGCGTCCTGCGGTCATCCAATTCACATCGCCCGGCGTGATCGTCTGTATAGTGCCGAGGCTGTCGCGGTGCGTCATCTTTCCGCTGAAGAGATACGTTACGGTAGCGAGCCCGATATGCGGATGAGCCAGCACGTCGAGCGAATCATCGCGGACGATCTCGATCGGTCCCATTTCATCCACAAAAACAAAAGGCCCGACGCTGCGGCGTTTGCGGAACGGAAGCACGCGCTTTACGTCGAACGAGCCGATGCTCGCCGAACGAAAGGGAATTACGATCTCGATCATTGTCCTATTATCGCAGATGCCTATTCATTATCGGATCGCGAACCTAACTATGATCGCCGCAATACCGAGCAGAGCGAGCAAGCCCCACATCACCCAAAGCATCACACGATTTCGACGGCCTGTAACGAGCATCCAAATGCCCGAGATGAGCGAATTGAGGCCGAATGCGATCAACAGTGCAAAAAGGCCGTAAACGACTAAAAGCATCGGCATCGCTTCCTGCACCCTTCGCGTCCCTTCGGGTGTTTGATTTGCCGAACCGAAAAGAAGAACGGCGAGGAAGATCGAAATGCCGCCTATCAACGCGATCAGGAACAGGCCGACTATGACAAGGATCGTGCCCCGCGTACGAACATTTTTGGCCGTGAGAAAGTGATTCTTCCCGCATCGCGGGCAAGTGATGTTCGAGCCAAGGCCTTCAAAATTGCACTTGAAGCACTGCCGTGGCTCCTGCTGCATTTCCATCGCCTGGTTCCGGGCGTTCTGATAGTTCTGCATAAAATATCGCTAAGTTTTAAGAAAAGAAACTAGGTCTCTAGACAGGGTATTCTGCCACAGTTTTTGCAAGAATCTGCCCGTAGGCCTAAAAAAACATGCAATAAAACAGCAAGAGTCCCCCAAACCTCGACAGAACTCCCCCCGATCCATTTTAGCGTCCGCCGGCCGCCCACTTTGCATTTTGTGCAAATCGTGCACTTTGATAC
>JRYI01002092.1_pt1 | contig 27579 bp, 26 predicted proteins | sample 235361 | NCBI WGS metagenome assembly JRYI01 (sample SAMN03074212, study PRJNA261471) | activated sludge metagenome | biome: Common Effluent Treatment Plant; feature: Wastewater; material: Activated sludge; isolation source: activated biomass in a lab-scale reactor treating industrial wastewater at...
TGGTGCATTTTACCCCTTGATCACGGTCTTTTCTGAATGGTATAAGAAGGGGTCCATTGACATTTACGTTCATTTGGATGGGAGTTCCACTGTAGCGGGCTTAAAGCTACAGGCGACCAAACCATACAGTGACAACCTATACGGCTCAACGGTTTCCCGATTTAATCGGGATAAGTAGCCTCAAGCTACTGAAGACACCTCAGGCAAAATTAGCTTTGTGCCTAAAGCTTTTTAAAATTCGGCGCAAAGCGCTGCCTAGGAGAAAGATCGGAAGGGAGGATCTGGAAGGAGGGAGCTACAAATAGTCTTTGCATGCAGGAGGGGGCGAAGCCCCAATAGGGGTGATCGTCCTTGTGGATAAAATTGGTGTTCGAGTAAAACACGTATCCAAAAGTAAGTACGTGTTATTTTGCGTGTCGGCAAACACTGTAGATTTCACAAATCCTTGGCATCGAGCTTCGGATTTGTGCTGGAAAATCCGCCTCTCCTCGGAGAGCGTCACTTCGTCTGCTTTACCCCGTGGTTGCGGTGTAAACCAATCTCAGTTTCAGCCCCCGCTCGTCGAGTCAGGCGCGTCGGGTCTCTTACAAGACTTACGTTTCACGATCGTCTTGACGACCCCGACCAGCCTCGGCTGCGCTTTGCGCTCAATTTGACTGTCGTCAACTTGTTCACAAAGTACCCTTGCTTCCTCACCAGGCTAACGCCAGTGTTCGTAAGCTACGGCGCTACGCTCGCCCGTACCGTGGGAACGGTACGACCTCGCTAACGCCAAGGCTGGTCGGTCTCTTCGAGACCGACGCGCTAGCGGCGCTGACGTTTTCCAGGCCTTTTGTCAGCGCCTTAAGAGGAATTAGGAGAGGCCTTCGGCCTTCTTATTTTAATTCTCATCTCGTAATGGCACTTGATACCTGGGATAACCAATTTTCTTATAACAAATGCCTCTGAAAGCCTCTGAGAAAGCGAGGGACGCTAAATATTTCAGGGTAAGGAACTGGGCGATCAGTGGTGGTTTGATTTACCCCGTCCAAATATGTTAAGAATAGCCATGAACGATACCAAAATGCTTCAGGCGATATTGGATGGGCAAAGTGCTATCAAAGAGGAGCTCAAAGCTGAAATCAAGAAAGTAGATGGAAATCTCCACAGACTTGAAGAAAAGGTAGATAAAGGATTTCAAAAAGTGGACAAACGCCTTGAAGAAGTAAACGAAAGAATCGACAAACTAGGACTTCAAATCGCCAGACTGGAAGATGATGCTCCCACGATTGAGGAGTTCGACCAACACGAAAAGCGTTTGACTAGACTTGAAAGAAGAATGGACAAGGCCGAATCAAGTCTTTAGAAGTTCTATTTTCTATGCCAGAAATTTCACCTGAGCGATCAAGAGCCGAAAGCGAGAGAGAACCTCGAACCAGTCAGATACCACCAGCCCGCTTTGATATGGGTGACATAGTTGTAACCCACGAAGCGCATTTTTCTCTTGAGGTCCGCGGCAGACATCCGTTTCAGCTTCTCGCTAGACACGTAGAAGGGGATTGGGGGAACGTAAGTGAACATCAAATAATGGAAAACGAGCAATCGGCCGATCAAGGAAGCGGACGGATATTTTCAACCTACGATATTGAAGACGGTAGATTCTATGTAACAACTGAACCTGATAGAAGCTGTACCACGATTTTTTTGCCTGAAGATTCTTAACCTATTTACCGGCACCGCTTCGAATATTGTCCATTACGTTTTCCAAACTTGTGCGATCTGGATAATTTGCTTTACGGTCAAGAAGGATTCGTCCGGTTACTTCTGCAACCTGAAGATATCCGCCAAAGTCCTTTATTGACTTAAAATCAGCTTCCCTAGGATCGAATATTAATAGGCGTCCATAAGAATCATTTCCTTCAATCTCTCCAGCTTCGTAATAACCTCTTTCGTCTTCGAGGTCTTCAAAGCGTTCACCTTTTGCTTTGTCCAAATCTTCAAGTAGTGTGTCCGGGCTATAATTCCTTCTATTGACAAGGTCGTTCGTACCTATGATTCCATCCTCCGTAAGATGCCATCTTGTAGTTGCGTTGAGGCCAATTGGGTCTAGGCTAAAAGGTCTGTGAATATACCAGACAGGTTTACCATTACTGGCTGTATCCCTCCTAAAAGCATTTGGGAACTCCTCGCCAAGTTTTTTCATAAGTTCAGAGTGAAATTTTTGATCTTCCGTACGTTCAACATCCGGCCTTATTCGTCCCTCTTCACCTTGTTGTTGTTCCTGCTCTGCTGACATATTGCGATGTTTTCAAAATACACCTATTCGTAATCCATTTCAATATCTACTTGATTCAGCCTGTGTGTGTGCTACGATGAACCCTAACAATGCCCAAACGCCGAAAGCCGTTTACAAGGATAAGTAACCCTCAAAAACTGGTGCCAACCCAGTCCACGACAGAACTTCTTCTTGCCATTTATCAGCATGAAGGCGTCTTAACTCAACGTCAGATTATAAAAGAATACTTTCGAGGCAAAACAAAATCATGGCCGGAATTCAGGCTACAAAAGTATTTTGATCATCACCTGCTAAATAAATTCAATGCCGAATGGGTAAATGGGGAGAATCTGAAAGAAACTGTCTACACCTTAGGCACAATGGGAGCTCGTTACCTAGCCCGAGAGGTTCAGATAGATTACACATCCTTAACCTGGAGAGCCAAACCGCGATGGTTGACGCTTGCCCATGATATCAAACTGAATGACTTCCGTTTGGCGGTCGAATCCCAAGCCAAAAGATCGCCAGATTTCGAGCTCATAAAGTGGATGAGTGAAACCGAGTTACAACAGAACCATAAGATACCAGGTCGCCCAGACGGATTCTTTTTGCTTCAAAGGAAAAGCCCTGTTATCCAAAACCAGATAGAAGAACTGGCAATCCTTGTTGAACTGGATAACGCCACGCATCCTCTTAAGCGATTCGTCACACGCAAAGTAACACCCGCCTTGAAGTACATAGGCTCCAAAGAGTATGAGCGTACTTTTGGAGTTCCAAACGGCGCGTATTTCGTTATCACCACAGGCGCTAAACGCCTTGCCAATTTGAAAGAGATTACCGAGAAGGCTGGAGGATTGGGCAGATTCTATTTCACCACAATGGATCAGGTTGAGAGGGGAGTCCTTACAGAGGCTATCTGGCAAATGGCCGGCTCGGATGAGCTCCTATCGATTAAAGATATGCCTTTAGTGCCTCAATTGCGGGGGAGTCTGAAGAACCCGACCCAAAGCCGGATATCGATTCATGCTCTGGCTGTCTAGATAGATCGTTCGAGAAGTGTCTATCTTAAATCCTTTGGTTTTCAAAATATGTATCTTGAGTCGTTCTAACTCGTCCTGTTCGACCTTGGGGGAGGGAACATCCAGAGTCCGAAGTCCGATCACTTTATCGCTATCGGGAAGGACGACGAAGATTTCTCTATGCCCCTGTTTTCTTATAGATTGAATGAACATCTCCTTTTGTTCCATAAGACTTTCGAAGTATTTGCTTCCGCTTGAACTTTCATCCTTGACCTTCAACGGGTCTAAAACAAACAACTCGTCAGCAATAACACGCCCAGTCTGAGAACCTGAACCAAAGACAATTTTAAATTGTGCCTGATCGAGTGCCCCTTCCAAACGGCTGTTGTCCAACTGGTGCCAGCCTTGATGGGACAATCCTAGAAGTAAACCGAACTTCCTCGTTTCGGAGAGCATTTCGGCCACAGCGAGAGCCGAGCCTTCATTTGCTATAAAGCGTTGGAATTCGTCTAGGATACAAAACCAGCGGTTGCGTTTATCTTCGGACAAATCGGCACGAGAAAGTGCAGCCTGTTCCAGATTGACCACAAGTAAACTTCCAAGAAGATTTCTAGTCTCGTGGTCGCACTTACCCAAGTTCACAATTAGAACTTTGTTGTCATCCATGATCGAGCGCAGATTAAGACCATTATTTTTAGCGCCCAGCATCAGGCGAAGTGAAGGGTTAAGCGTTAGCGCCGTCACCTTATTAAGTAAAGACTCGACACGGAGAGCCTGTTCGTTCTTCCATTGACCGAACCGGAACTCGAAGAACATCTTTACATCTTCGTTAAGTGAACGTTCAAGCAAGGAATCACGATAGTCTTTCTGCATGAAGAGAATCGGTAATTCCACAAGGGAAAGATGGTGCTCGATAAGAAGCAAAAGGCCGTGAAGTGAAGTGTTTTTAAATTGGGGCGCAGTTTTAAGCTCCTCGCTCCATGTCCTTTGAAATGCCTCGATGACGTTTGTGGCTATGGTGTAAGCAGGATAACCGTCTGAAAGAACGTTCATGGGAGTGAAGAAATCGTGTCGCCCAGGTTCTACGTAAACAAGCCGATCCGAGTTATTACCCTCCTCGATCCAAGAATGGTTACTTTTCCCGATAGGTTCTGTAGTCAGCAATTTTAAAAGATTGTCGGCTAGGTCTCCGTGGGGATCGACAAGACCGCACCCGTAGCCGTGGTTAATCATTTGCCAGAGAAAGCCTTCGAGGAATTTGCTCTTGCCTTTACCGCTTCGGCCGACGACATAGAGGTGGGTTTTGAGAGAATCTACATCAATTGAGAACCGCCTGAACCCAAGCCTACGACCCCACGAGAAAGGCCAGCCTGTACCGATATGGATTTTTTTGGAAAGTCCCTTGGACAGAGTAGGGAACACCTTGACTCATTACACCACTTGAATCGAATTCTGTACAGTCGCAGAAGTTGTAATCAAGATGCTCTTAGCCACTTAGAGAATCGAAACGTCTGAGTACCCAGTATGTCAAAACCGTCTGCAATTACATCCTTAACAGTCTTTTTGGGAGGAGTTCCGAGTAGCTTATCCTGAACCCTTAGTATTTTGTATTTTTCTTTGTTTCTTGTTTGTAGTGCAGGGTAGGGGAACTCAATTGAAATAAGGCTTGTGCCAGGTACCGGTGCCGTTATAGTCACTTTTCCACTTGGAGAAGCCACGGCCAAGGCAATATCACGTTTCAGCCGGAGGATTCTTTTAATCTCGCTACCTAATGCAACTTCACAGAAAAAAACCACATTCCCGTCTTTTGTTTCCACCTCGACGACTCGTATGGGGATGCCAAATGCCTCAAGTGCTGTCTCCAAAAGGAGTACGTGCGACTTGAAAAATACTTCGTCACCCTTCTTTTTCTTCTGATTGTTCATTGATTAGTACTTTTCGAGGTTTGTTTCCGTCGGCTTCTCCGACAATGCCTCTTTCTTCAAGAAGATCTATGAGACGGGCGGCACGAGCGTATCCAATTTGCAACCTTCTTTGAAGAAGGCTTGCTGAAGCAAATTCGTGGTCTTTCAGAATATTTACAGCTTCATCAACCAGGTCATCATCGTTCACACCTTCCTGTATGTACTCTTCTGGTGTGGGTATTGCTTGAATGAAATCTTCGATTCTTCTGAGACGGACTTTTATGCCAACCAATTCGGTTTCTAGTTCTTCGATTGTCTTTGAAGTTGTACTATCGGACATAGATGGTTCATCTTACGCCTCTTTAATCCTCTAAATCAAATTCCTCCTCTATATATTTCCTGTCCATAACAGCAGAATACGTGCGTTCATTAAACTCCCGTAAATTCCTAAACCTTTTTGCTATCTCCAGCGCCGCTTCTCGTTTTTCTTTGGCATATCCTTTTGCCTGTTCTTCAATGAAATCTTCGTCAACGTTGGCAAGTAGTAGTTTAAGCAATTCAACGTTTCGAATTGCATATTTGAGATCTATCCGCATAAGCCAGTGTTCCCCCGATTCACCGCGCTTCACTTTGGGTGGTGGATCAATCTTTAATTGCAGTTGGAGGTAGTTTCTGCGGATGCGATTCTCTATGACTTCTACAAGACTTGCGAGCCAAAGCACGAGCACCTGGGAAATCAAATCTAGTGGAACTACTATGTTATCGAGGATCCACCTCTGCATAAACAAATATTAGCATAGTGGAATCGGCTCTATAACTGACCTCTTCAACTGTCCGCAGAGATTTTAAAAGTTTGATAAACGAGGTTATGAGATGCTAACCTGATTCAAGATGGAGAGGGAGGGGGTAGAGGATACCGCCCGAGTTCTTCGAGCGATACGGAGTCTGGTTTATAACCGTCGAATCTTGCCGATTATTGAACGTCGGATATTTCAGGCGGAGACGACGATCCGCGCTCACCTTCTGGTTCGTGATTCAACTGATTCTCAGGTTGGACCTTACGAGGTGGAGGTCGATGAAGAGAACAATATTTGGGTTACACAAACGGCGTGTGATGAATGGAGGCAGCTTCATTTGCCTGATTTGGACACTTTTATCCATGATCCGCTGGAGCTAAGAATCGTCGAGCAACCGTAAAAATGATTTCTATAGACAAGGGGGTTCAAAATGCAGATCGGATTGAGGACAGGGGATGGTTGAGACTTAATCTTTTGTCAGTATGTCAATTGCAGAACCTATTTCTTCTGCTGTTACTTTTCCACGGAGAGCAATAACCTTATCTAAGTGACAGTTGCGCATCTTCTTCTCGCTTCCACAAAAACACAACCAATGTCCTTTCGGGTCACGGCCCTTCAAGCATTCCAAGAATCGAATCGCCACATTTGGATCATCCGTGCCTAGTACTTCTGCGAGATATTCCCTATAACCCGCCTTGCCGTGTCCTCGCTCTCCAAACGGCCAACATCCATACTCCTCAAAGTAAGTCTGGCTAAAGAGATAGTCGTTTAGTGGCCCATCAAGATAAGTTAGTATTGTGGCGGTTTCAGGTAAATGTTTCCAGCGCTCTAGGGGTAAGAAGAGACAGAGAAATCCGCATAGAAAAACATGCCGATCAACATGACGATGGATGCGTCCACCGATCTCTCTGACAAGTGGGGCTTCGAATGGAAATCCCTTGAGAACACAAATCTCTACGAAGTAGTGATCTACAACTATCTCGTCCGCTCGTACTGGAAATCTTCCCGTTATGACGCACACGCCACTATCCTGAGTGATGAATAACTCCGGGTAGCGTTCGTGAATTAACTGTCTTATCTCATCGCTTTTCGGTATTTGTTGTCTGAAAGACATTTTATTCAGACCAGGGTCTTGCTCCATCAGATCGCGACTGGGCAAAGCTATTAATGGCAGCGAGTCTTGCAGACTCCTGATTTTGCTCTTCAAGTACCCCAAAGACCTGCTCCCAGCCTATACTCTGAATCGACTGCAATGTGTTTAAGGCACTCAGACTTAGAACCATCCTATTACTATTCAGAACTGGCATCAGGTCGTTGCCTTCAGGATTTGCGGGGTCTTCAATAACTACGCTATCAATGTTGTCACGCAGGCACTCCCAGAACAACTCAAGCTTTCGTGTTAGGGACTTTGACTTGTGAGATTTTAGAATCTTAATCACCATTAATTCTAAGATGAAGGTTTTGAGATGGAATCCCTGCCTGTGTGCCCAATACTTGACTAGCTGAATAACGTCCGTCAACCCACTATCCCTGATGGTCTCAATATGAGTATCCAAGTTTGTCTTCTGACGATTCTTTTCCACTCCAAATTGAAACAAAAAAACATCCCCGCTATTTCCGTCAATATAGCGACCTGGTACAACATCAACGTGAGTGTATTGTTTGTGATCTGAACCTTCCTCCAATCGAAGAGCCGAGGTTTTCGGAACTACTGAAAAATGTTCTTTCAACACTTCGTAGACCGAGTATCGAATCTCTTCAAGGCTCTCTCCAGCTTGCTTATCTTCATGACCGAAGTAACAGGCCAGATCGAGATCGTAGCAGGCGCGTATCATCGTTTTCTTGGCGTGCGATCCGGCATAGCGAATCGTTACACCAGGAAAGCTTTCGAGAAGTATTTTCTCAACTTCATTACGCTTTTCCCGAAGTGTTACCAGTTCTGGATCGTCGTTTTTAAAACTCTGGCTCGAAAGCACATCCTTTAAGTACTGCTCGACGTCCATCTAAGAAACCTCCATTACGAATCGAAATCCACCACTACCTCTATCCCGATCATAGACGTTCAGACTGGGTGGTATCTTGTGAAGAAGCTCTCTTCCACAGATTACTGCAACTGGTGCCGGAACTGCGGGAAACAGATGAATTGCTGTAGCAGATGGGTGTTCAGATCGAACAAGTCCGAGAAACCTTTGGTACTCGGTTCTGAAACCGTCTAGATCGCTCTTTGATCGAAGAAAATCGGTATTGGGTAGTTGGCCGTCTATTGTTATTTCGTAAATGTAGAAACCTTCGAGCTCTGGAAGCTGGTCGGTGGTCAGCTTCCCGCTTAGTGACAAGATGAGTGCTACTAGGCTAAGATCCGTCCCTTCCCTAACTAGCCGCTGGGCGTAGCGCACCTTACCTGGCTCTGAACTCCACAGCCAATCTTGCGTATCACGGTGACGCTGATACAGGTCTGTCGGAACCTTGTTGCTCAGATGACTTCCTAAATAGACGAGAAGCGGTATCGACCCAATGGCAAATACCGATACATGCCCAATTTCTCCTACATTCAGACCCTCTGCCTCATATGCAGAGTGGGCATTCTTTCTAATTATCTCTCTCGCATATTCGAGAAAACTCTGTGAGTCGCCACTCGGATGTTGGGTAAGGTCGATATCAATTACATCTTTCTCTCGGGGGAATCGTCCTTGTGCTAATAAAGCGGAACAAATCTGCGAGTAGGAGGCGCTTACCATCTCGCCTCCAATTCTGGCAAGAACTCTAATGACTCTCGTTCTCTGGTCAGGTCTACATCCTGTCAGTTCGTAAATGTGTTCTTCGTGCTGCTTTTTAAACGCACGAAGTAATTCTTTTGGGTATTTCTCGACCAACTCAGGATTGTCAATCACACTGTGATGCCTCTGGCAAACCAGCATGAGATTATCGATCTTGCTTCGGTCGGCGTAGGGAAGAGGATCATCACCACGAGGCCCGTTCTTCTTGCCAGCTACGATGTGGGCGATGTTGCCTTGCTTTAATTCATCCATAGAAAGGTTGTCTCGCAGAAGATACTCGTTACAACCATGAAACGAACATCTCCCGCCAGCCTTAACCCATAAAAGCAAGGCAGTTTTGTAGTCTACCTTTGGAGTATTATCCAAACTGGTCTTAGGAGTGGACACTCCTATATTATAGAACATAGGAGCGGTTTTTGTCCAATCCTTCGGGTATTTCGAGACCTCTGAATTAAAGATTGAATGCAGTCATCGAGGAGCCTAGCTCTCGTGTAATTAGCGGACTCGAAAAGTCAATGGTATATAATAGGCAATCTCAACCAGTTTTGAGTAATTCGATAATGTGCGATCGCAGACAATTTCGATTTCTGCTCACAGATAATTATGGCACTAAAAAAATCAGAACTTTATAGCTCGCTTTGGGCTAGTTGCGATGAGCTTCGTGGTGGCATGGATGCTAGCCAGTATAAGGATTACGTTCTGGTTCTTCTCTTCATCAAGTACATCAGTGATAAGTACGCTGATATTCCATACGCTCCTATAACCATCCCTGATGGTGCAAGTTTTAAAGATATGGTGGGGCTTAAAGGCAAACCTGATATCGGCGACCAGATCAACAAAAAAATAATCGGTCCGTTGGCCAATGTAAACAAGCTATCCGATATGCCTGATTTCAATGACGCTACCAAACTGGGTAGTGGCAAGGAGATGGTAGACCGGCTAACCAATCTAATTGCTATCTTTGAGAATCCGGCGCTGGATTTTTCCAGGAACCGAGCAGAAGGTGATGACATTCTTGGTGACGCTTATGAATATTTGATGCGTCACTTTGCGACAGAAAGCGGGAAAAGCAAGGGGCAGTTCTATACGCCTTCTGAGGTCAGTCGGGTTATTGCTCAAATACTTGGGATTCGACAAGCTAAAACCAGTAGTTCAACCAGTGTGTATGACCCCACTTGTGGTTCCGGCTCCTTACTTTTAAAAGTGGCTGATGAGGCGAGAACCAAAGTATCACTATACGGCCAGGAAAAAGAAGCTACGACTGCGGGACTAGCCCGGATGAATATGATCCTCCATGACAACGCCGAGGCGGAGATCGTTCAAGGTAATACTTTGACTAACCCAAGATTCAAGGATGGTGATGCCCTAAAAACATTCAATTATGTTGTGGCAAATCCTCCTTTTTCTGACAAGCGTTGGAGTACTGGGCTGGATGCACATAACGATCCCTATGAGCGTTTCAAGTCATTTGGAGTACCACCAGCCAAACAAGGTGACTATGCTTACTTGCTCCATATAGTGCGTTCACTAAAAAGTACGGGGAAGGGAGCTTGCATCTTACCTCATGGGGTTCTGTTCCGAGGTAACGCCGAGGCTGATATCCGACGCAAATTGGTTCGAAAGGGTTATATCAAGGGAATAATTGGACTGCCTCCAAACTTGTTTTATGGGACTGGAATTCATGCCTGTATCGTCGTAGTCGATAAAGAAGACGCTCAAGCTCGTAAAGGTATATTCATGATTGATGCCAGTAGTGGTTTCATGAAAGATGGACCGAAGAACAGACTTCGAGCGCAAGACATTCACAAGATAATAGATACCTTCACAAAGCAGTTGGAAATCCCAAAATACTCACGCTTGGTCACCTTTGAAGAGATAGAAAAGAATGAATTCAACCTCAATCTTCCTCGATACATAGATAGCCAAGAGTCGGAAGACATACAAGACATTGACGGTCATTTGCGTGGTGGAATTCCATCAAGAGACATCGAAGCCCTAGATCAATATTGGAGAGTTTGCCCTCAACTTAAGGAGGCACTTTTCAAGTCCAATAGACCGGAGTACCTCGACCTAATTCCAGAAAAATCAGGTGTCAAAGCTGTAATTTTCCAGCATCCAGAATTTAAAAAATTCAGAAATGGAATGGAAAACCTCTTTTCCACATGGCGACATCAAAACACTGACAAGCTCAAAACGTTAAAAGCGGGAATGCACCCAAAAGACTTGATAGATAATCTCTCAGAAGATCTTTTGGCGCATTACACTGACAAGCCATTGATCGATAAATATGCAGTCTACCAGCACTTAATGGATTACTGGGCGCAGAGCATGCAGGACGATTGCTATTTGATCTCCGTTGATGGGTGGAGAGCAGAAACCTATCGAATCATCGAGACTGACAAAAAAGGAAAAGATAAGTATAAGGGTTGGGCTTGCGACCTTATACCCAAACCTTTTATCGTGGCTCGATATTTTTCCAAGGAACAAGCGGAACTAGATCAATTGCAAGCCGACCTTGAAGCCACTGTAACCAAATTATTGGAACTGGAAGAGGAACAGGGCGGAGAAGAAGGTGTCTTTAGTCAGTTCGAAAAGGCCAACAAAGGTGTCGTCTCGGCTCGCGTAAAAGAAATTGGAGGGTTACTTGCAGAAGACCCCGATATGCAAGAGGAAATAGCTGTACTTGAGAAATGGCTAGAGCTCAACACTATGCAGGCTGAGTTGAAGACGAAGGTAAAAAATGAAGAGCTAGAATTGGACGCCAAAGCTTATAACCAATACCCCAAGCTAACTGAGGAGGAAATTAAAACACTAGTGGTTGATGATAAGTGGATGAATGCACTTCAGTCAGCTATTGGGGGGGAAATAGATCAAATTAGCCAGTCAATTACTCAACGAATAAAAGAATTATCCGAACGTTACGACACCACCTTACCACAGATGAACTCCCAAATGACTCAATTGGAAGATAGGGTAAATTGCCATTTGGAAAGGATGGGGTTCACATGGATGTGAAGGCAGGTTACAAGCAAACAGATGTTGGAGTAATTCCAGAGGAATGGGAAGTTAAGAAACTCGGCGAGATCGGTGAGGCACTTATTGGTTTGACCTACAGCCCCACAGACGTTAAATCGTACGGCACGCTTGTATTGCGCTCTTCAAATATTCAGAAGGATAAGCTAGCTTTTGATGATAATGTTTTTGTCGACGTAGAAATACCTGACCGAATCTTGGTCCGATCCGGCGATGTTCTTATCTGCGTTAGAAATGGAAGCCGAGATTTAATTGGAAAAACCACCCTTCTTGACAATCGAGCGGAAGGAATGACCTTTGGAGCCTTCATGGCCGTTTACCGAAGTTCAGCGGGAAAGCTAGTGAATTTTTTATTTCAGTCAATGGTTCTAAAGCATCAAATCCGCGAGCATCTAGGCGCCACGATTAATCAAATCACAAATAAAAGCCTCAATTCATTCCTTATCCCATATCCACCTTCAAAAGTTGAACAAGATGCAATCACGAATGCTTTGAGTGACTGTGACGCCTTTATCGAAGTCTTGGAGGCACTCCTTGTTAAAAAACGCAAGATCAAGCAAGGCGTGATGCAGGAATTGCTCACTGGCAAAATGAGAGTCATGGACTATGGAGAATGGAGAGTTCAGCGATTGGGAGATGTATTAACTCTGCGCTATGGAAAAAGCCAAAAGGGAATCATATCTGTTGGTGGGAAATATCCAATCATTGCTACTAGCGGTGAAGTTGGCAGAACAAATCAATATTTATACGATAAGCCATCCGTGATAATTGGACGCAAAGGAACTATTGACTCACCGCGATACATTGAAACTCCATTTTGGACAATAGATACAGCCTATTATTCAGAAATATTTGAGCACGCAAATCCAAAATTTTTATATTACCTTTTGACTGCAATTGATTGGTATTCATACAACGAAGCCTCTGGCGTTCCCAGTTTGAACGCAAAAACTGTTGAAAGTATTGAGGTATCCTTACCTGAGTTATCCGAACAAACCGCCATCGCCGAAATCCTGAGCGATATGGATGCAGAAATTGCCACACTTGAAAGTAAACTTGCCAAGGCAAGACAAGTCAAGCAAGGCATGATGCAGGAGTTGCTAACGGGGAGGATTCGGTTGATATGAAGGACGTAGGCAAACTGGAGCGAGCGACACAGAAGCGGGTTATATCACTCTTTAAGGATGAACTAGCCTATCGCTACCTTGGAGAATGGAGTGACCGAGATGGTAACAGCAACATTGATGAGGGCTTGCTTACTACCTGGCTGAGAAATAACGGTCACACGACAGGACAGATCAATAATGCACTTCATAAATTGAAAACCGAGGCCAACAATCACAGCCGAACTCTCTATGGAAATAATAAAGCAGTCTACAAACTACTTCGTTATGGGGTTCCGGTGAAAGTTGAGGCTGATAAAGTCACCGAAACAGTTCACTTAATCAACTGGAAAGAGCCGGAAAAGAATGATTTCGTTATTGCAGAAGAAGTCACTTTAAAAGGCGGTCATGAGAGAAGACCCGACATTGTTCTTTACATTAACGGCATAGCCGTGGGAGTCTTGGAACTCAAAAGGAGTTTCGTCTCGATAGGAGATGGCATCCGCCAAAATCTGTCCAACCAACGTCCTGAGTTCAACGAATGGTTCTTTAGCACTGTTCAGTTTGTGTTTGCTGGTAATGATACCGAGGGTTTGCGGTACGGTACCATCGGAACGCCTGAAAAATATTGGCTGTCGTGGAAAGAGGATGAAACAGACAATACTCGATTCAAGCTAGACAAGTACCTCATAAAAATGTGTGGTAAGGAAAGGCTACTTGAATTGATGTACGATTTTGTGCTTTTTGATGGCGGAATAAAAAAGCTGCCACGAGTACATCAGTATGTCGCGGTTAAGAGCGCCCAAGAACACATCAAAAATCACGAGGGTGGAATTATCTGGCATACGCAGGGTAGCGGTAAGAGCATTATTATGGTGTTCCTTGCCAAATGGATTTTGGAAAACAACCCACACGCTAGAGTAGCCATCATCACCGATCGAGATGAATTGGACAAACAAATCGAACAGGTATTCATTGAGGCAGGGGAGGATATTAAGCGTTCTCGGAGCGGCCGTGAATTAATGAAGCAGCTAGGGCAGGCAAAGCCACGACTGATGTGCTCGCTCGTCCATAAATTTGGTCGCCGTGATGTAGACGACTTCGATTCGTTTATAAAGGATCTGGAATCTCAACCCAGTCAAACAGTCGGAGAGATATTTGTTTTTGTCGATGAATGTCACAGAACTCAAAGTGGCAAGCTTCATCGAGCTATGAAAGCGCTTTTGCCCAATGCGGTGTTTATAGGTTTTACAGGGACCCCGCTACTTAAGAAAGATGCTCAATCGAGTCTTGAGGTCTTTGGTAAATACATCCATAGCTATAAATTTAACGAAGCTGTAGGTGACGCAGTTATCCTAGACCTTATTTATGAAGCCCGAGATATTGACCAGCAGCTTGCTTCTCAAGAGAGGATCGATGCTTGGTTTGAAGCAAAAACAAGAGGTCTCAATGACTGGCAGAGAGATGAACTCAAGAAGCGTTGGGGCACCATGCAGAAGGTTTTGAGTTCACGATCACGCATGGATCGAGTAGTAAGCGACATTGTGTTTGATTTTAATGTCAAACCTCGCCTTTCAAGTGAGCGGGGTAATGCTATGTTGGTGGCATCCAGTATTTATGAAGCTTGTAAATACTTCGGTCTTTTCCAACGCACTGAGTTTAAAGGGAAGTGTGGGATCGTTACTTCTTACAATCCCCAAGCCAAAGATATAACTCTGGAAGATACGGGCGCAAATACTGAAACCGATAAAGAATATATTTACAGCACCTACACAAAGCTACTTAAGGATGTCGAAGGTAAGCCAGGGAAACCAAAGGCTGAAACATACGAAGACGAGGTCAAGAAAGCCTTTGTCGAAGAACCAGCCAGCATGAAGTTACTTGTGGTTGTAGACAAGCTCCTAACCGGCTTTGATGCGCCTCCATGTACATACCTCTACATCGACAAGTCAATGCAAGATCATGGCCTATTCCAAGCGATTTGCCGTACAAACAGACTAGACGGGGAAGACAAGGATTTCGGCTATATCGTTGACTATAAAGACCTTTTTAAAAAGGTGGAAAATTCAATAGCCGTCTACACCTCGGAATTGGATTATAGTGCTGGTGGAACATCTCCAGAAGTGTTGATCAAAGACCGCTTATCCAAAGGTCGTGAACGATTGGAGGAAGTCCTTGAAGTGCTTGCAGTTCTTTGTGAGCCAGTGGAGTCACCACAGGATGAATTGGCTTTCATACATTATTTCTGTGGTAATACCGAAATATCCAATGACCTTGAGGAACGGGAACCACAACGCTCAGCATTATATAAAGCTGTTGCCTCGCTTGTTCGAGCCTATGTAAATATTGCTGATGAGCTGGAAGGCGCAGGGTTTACCGACGAGGAGATCAGCCGTATCAAGAAGCAAGTGGATGAATATATTAAGTTAAGGGAAATCATCCGCACTGCCTCTGGGGAAAAGCTCGACCTAAAAGCTTATGAAGCTGATATGCGCCATCTCATCGATACGTATATACAAGCCGGAGAACCCAGAAAAATCTCTCCCTTTGATGGTATGTCTCTCTTGGAGTTAATCGTCAAGACTGGAATATCTGAAGCTATTGCTACTCAAATGAGTGGTCTGAAGGGGAATCGTAATGCCATTGCGGAAACTATTGAAAACAATGTACGCAGTAAGATCATAAAAGAGCATTTGAATGATCCAGCCTACTACGCCAAGATGTCAGCCCTATTAGACGAGATAATTGCTGCTCGAAAAGCCAAAGCAATTGAGTACGAAAAGTACCTGCAACGAGTGGCGGAATTGGCTAAGATGGTTGAGAAAGGCCAGGAGGCAGGCACTCTTACAAGCCTAAACACGCCAGGAAAGCGAGCTCTGTTTAACAATCTAGACCAGAATGAAACCCTCGCCCTAGAAATCGACAAAGCTGTTAACGACGTTAAGCCTGACGGCTGGAGGAATAATCAGGCAAAAGAGAACAATATTAAACGAGCATTGTTTGGGATTTTGAAAGACCGAAACGAGGTTGAAAGGGTCTTCCTGATTATCAAAGCCCACAAAGAATATTGATGACATCCCAAATCAAACTCGGCGATATTACTGTGGATGTGATCCGCAAGGATATAAAGAACATCCATTTAAGTGTCTATCCACCAAACGGCAGTGTTCGGGTATCTGCTCCGTCCAGAATGGAGTTAGACACTATTCGAGTGTTTGCCACTTCCAAGCTGGGCTGGATCAAACGCCAACAACGAAAACTTCAGGAACAGGAAAGGGAATCTCAACGGGAATATTCGGATAGGGAAAGTCATTATGTCTGGGGTAGGCGGTATCTTTTAAAAGTTGAAGAGGTAAATGAAGTTCCCACCTTGGAAGTTAAACATAATAGAATGATCCTTCGTGTGCGTCCCGACTCGGACATGTTGAAAAGGCGAGAGATAGTAGAAGAATGGTATCGTCAAGAACTTAAGAAAAGCGTATTTCCCATCATCGCTAAGTGGGAACCATTATTGCAAGTCAAAGTAGAACGGTTTTTCATTCAGCGGATGAAAACGAAGTGGGGTAGTTGTAATCATCTCGCCGGTACAATTCGCCTCAATACAGAATTAGCTAGGAAGCCAAAAAAATGCCTTGAATACATTGTGGTTCATGAGATGGTTCACTTATTAGAACCGACTCACAACACTAGATTTATCGGATTAATGGATCGGTTCATGCCACACTGGGAGTTATATCGACAAGAATTAAACATGTTGCCTGTTCGTCATGAGGATTGGGTTTATTAAGTTCCCTAGTTCCCACTCGCTTCGGATAGAAGCTTATCGGCCACGCCCAGAGCTTTAGCTTCTTCATCCTCGTTTGCCAGACCTAGTTTGAGCAGAATCAAAATTTCATTATTTATACTTCGGAGCCTTGATTCGGCTCGCTTTTCTATTGCCTTACGTAAGTCCTCGGGCATTCTAAGAGTAAACACTTTACTGCTAGTCATATGCCATCACTTTAGTATCTACTTGACATAATGTCAACAGTATGATACTATTTTGATAGAGTTAAGCTATCAAAGTAATAGCTTACTCGAAGCTAGAAAGGGGGTGAAAACAAATGGCAGACTATCAACATCCAGCAGAACAAGGATCAACAGCAGAGGACTTTATAACAAAGAATAGCTCATTCCCGATGTATCAATACTCGGTATTTCTAAACGGAAATAGGGATGAGCAAATTGTAGTTCGAGCCTCGACCTTTTCAGAGCTCCTTGCAGGAAAGCGTAATGTAACGGCCGTACTGACAGCGACTAGCGATCACGATGAAGCTGAAGAACTAGGGAGTTACAGTAACGGACACACAAACGGCAAGTACGTTTGCGATGTCCACGAAGCCCAGATATTCACCGTCAAAAAAGACGGACCGAATAAGGGCAGAACGTTCAAATCCTGCACGAAATGCAAAGCGTTCCTAGGATTCGTTTGAGTTTTCCAAGTAGTCCTGACACCAATTCGGGGCTACGAATGAGAGCTTAATCAAACTAGATGAAATCACTAAAAGACATATCAGACAGAAAAGCCCATCCAGTCTATTTCTACAGACAGATGTTAGAGGCTGAAGAAGAGGGGAGAGCAGATAAACCCATTAGGGTAAAGCAGGGCAGAAAGACAATCACCGTCCAGCCTACGAATCCCATGTACAACGTAATCAAATGGTATGGAGAATACGAATGACATTTTAAAAACGCCAATCTCGGACAAACGACAACTCAAAGATTCCCATATAAGGAAAAGGGCATATTGCCCGAAGTGTGGAGATAACGTGCTGGGGGATGAAAACGCACTATGCGGATTCTGTTCGGGCGAGGAACCAGTAAGAGGCAACTATTTCTAGGTAACAGTCAACACATTGTCTCGTCTGCTAGAATAGCCTATGTGTGGACGATTCGGATCAGCATTTAGCTCCTCTCAACTAATAGACGAATTCGACTTATCCAACAAGCCGAGACTCAAGAAGTCCTACAACATCGCCCCAAGCCAGATGATACTAGCCGTTACCAAGAACTCTCCGAATAAGGGAGTTTTGATGAGGTGGCAATTCATACCAGAATGGCAGAAGCCTTCAGAAGCAAAATTCAAACCGATAAACGCTCGAGATGACAAACTCGAAGGTGGATTCTACAGACAAGCTTTCCAGAGTAGGCGCTGCCTTATACCTGCATCGTTTTTCTATGAATGGAAAAGGGTTGTGGTTGACGGAAAGGAAGAAAAACAACCATACCTAATAAAGATCAAGAACGAGGATGTCTTTGGAATGGGCGGGATTTATTCAGTCCATAAAGACGCTGAGGGCACCGAGCACTATTCTTGTGCAATAGTTACAACTAAACCAAACGATTTGATGAAACCCATCCACGACAGAATGCCCGTAATTATCCATAAAGACGATCACGATACCTGGCTGGCCGGAGAGGTCACAGACGCAAAGAAACTTTTAAAACCGTTTGATTCTGACCAGATGGAAGCGTGGCGAATGGGGAGCGAGGTGAACAGTCCGAGGAATAACAGCAAGGAATTGACCGCCCCTATAGACTAGCTCATACTACATGAGACGAGAGCAAAACTGCTCCTCTTTATGAAAGACGACATTGTATACATTCTAGTTAACGAGGCGATGCCAGGGTATGTAAAAATTGGAAGGACATCTGATTTAGAGCAACGAATCCGATCACTAGACACTACGAGTGTGCCGCTTCCTTTTGAGTGCGTATACGCCTGTAGAGTTAAGGATGTGGTTACTGTTGAAAGAAATCTTCACGATGCATTTCTAGACCACAGGGTTCGTTCCAATCGGGAGTTTTTCGAGATATCGGCCGACAGAGTGATATCAGCTCTCAAGCTTGCCGAGATAGAGAACCTTACCCCTAAACGGGATTTTGTAGAAACCCAAGAAGATCAGCAGGCATTAAATCAAGCAAGGAAACGTCGTTCTGTATTCAATTTTAAAATGGTCGATATACCAATCGGAGCGGAATTGAACTTTGTAAATGACGACAACATAAAAGCTAGAGTCATAGCCCCAGAAGGCCAAAAGACAATAGAGTATGGTGGCGAGTTTACAAGCCCTTCTGCAGCGGCCCAGAAAATTTTAGGGTACCCTTACCAGGTACAAGGTACAATATATTGGCTATACCAAGGAGAGACTCTAGATGAGCGGAGAAGACGAATGGAATCTGAATAGTAAGCGCTACTTAAGCTCGATGGAGATTAAAGCTTAGGTCGTTCACTTGGAGAACTGCATTATTTCCCTTTTTTTTATTAACCGGAATAAAGGAGGCTGACCGTGTCTGGGAGATTTTCTGATCTAAATCCAAACCACCCAGGTCGAATGAAACTTTGGGAAGACAACTCCTTCTACATACGGGAGCTGCTTGAGGAAATTAATCGCGAAGTATTCGATGGTCGTGGTGTTTTCACAAAACCTCGTTATCTTCGTCTGGACTCTGATGACCGTACGCCTACTTTACTCGAGCCTTACCTTTGTCTTGAGTCCTCAGAAGGTTCAATTGCAGTTTGCGTCGTCAAGACCGACCTATTTCGCATTGTAATAGCCCGGTATTATTCAGGATCATTAATGGGTTCTCGTGAAGGGGATTTTTATCTAGATCAGCTTACGAATGGACTTAGAAATGGAGTAGCCTATGTACTCGGGTATCTCCACTAAACAGGATATGTCGTATAAACAATAAGCCTACAAATAAATTGTCTAAGGAGATTACTCAACTCCTCGTTCAAACTAGCTAATGACCGGCGTCCTGGATTCACGTCAATATGGCAAGACAAAATTATATAGGACGGTCAGTCTAATTTGTATAAGTGGTATAAAGGCTGTGATTAGTCGTACAATCTATGTATTGCGACTAAATCCTAGGTTCAAACAACGATTTTAACCCGCAAAACAACCAGTTTTGAGCCTGCTCTCATATGAGTGGCACCCCATAGTAGGCATCATCGACAGTTTATCTATGGGGCTACATTCTATCTCCTTGTGTTTTGACTCTGCTCTATCCCCTAACCATCAAAACCCCACATGGTGTGTGGGTCAGGTTGGGATCGTCCTTCTTGCCGTATCTGACCTTTAGACCGCACTCAGGACAAATCCACTTGTTAAGTGTTGAAGTACCAGGTCTTCCTCTCCCCTCCCGATCTGCGAAGAAATCAAACCAATTAAATTCGTTTGGATCTCCTCTTGGAACATCATCTGGCGGTCTTAATCCCCATTCACGAAAGAGAATGCCTGAAGGACTATCTATATCTGCTACCTGGTAGTGTGCTCCGTCACTGTCACAGTACAGACCTAGTTGTCTTAACTTGCCTGTAAATTCTTGGTTGTGGGTTATCTTGGATCTTTTGGTGAAGGGGTCTTTTCCAAGCATCTGTTGCCAGTGGTGCCCTAGCTCGTGCGCTAGAGTTTCCATCTGAGACCAGTCGCCGTAACGCCAAATTCTACGGCCGTCTTCTTCTATATAGTGTTGTTCGTTGAAGGTGATTTTAAACGGCAGTCCTACGCTATCTGGTACGAGGTGATAAGCGGCTAGGGTGCGTTTGTTTCGTAGGCTTTCAATACCAATTGCTACTTTTGGAAGTTTTCCTTGAAAATTCGGGGTGGCTATGGATGGATATAATCTATCCAGAATTACATCTGCTCTATCGTATAGCTTTTTGGCTTCAGCCGAATAATCCCAGGTTACGTTTTTTTCGGCGGCACGTCTTAGCGCATCGGCTGGATTATCAACCTCGCTTATTATTCCGTTAGGACTGATCTGAAGTGTAGTTTTCCTCTCCCCCATACAAATCTTGTATGAATCGTTTTCTATCCTCCTCGTTGTCTAGGCAAGTTCCATCATGGCTCTCGATAACTCCTCTGACACGTAGCTCCTCTACTTCTGCAAGACCTAATGCGTCTTCAATCCCCCTTCTGTATCCTTCGGCGAATTGCGATTCTTCATCACCCCATTGTTGTTGAAGATCATCAAGTTGTGAAACGAGATATGGACTGACCCTATTTGATCTTAATTTCTTTCGTCTTTCCATGTCTTATAATAACACCACTACGCAAATCCGAAGTTGAGACGCATCAAAACCCGCTTCGTCTCCGCACTTGCCACGCACGCTTACTCGCCTACGCCACCTAATCGGCTCTTTACGCTTCGCCCGTTACTTCCTCGCCTGCCGATGCCCTCATTCACTTCGTTCAATCAGGCACAGCCTTGACGCCTTGCAACCGGCTACACTACTCGCCTGGTGGCCAAGGCTTCGATACGTTTAGCGGGCGGGTGATGCTTCAACTGCTCTCGTTGAAGGGAATCTATCCTGAGCCTTTACCTCATCAATCCTTGGAAGAAAAACTGATTTAGGTTAACCTTCCGACAATACCCATACCAATTTTGGAAGAGCTAATGTTTCATCTGTTAGTAAGTTATAGCGGTTGGAAACAAGGTCGCGACACAATTTCACTCTCACGCGTGTTCGAAGACACAGATCAAGCGCTTGAAAAAAAATTCAAGCCTGGAGGTAAGGTAGATTCCTCCCTAATTGCAAAAATACCGGCGCTATTTGTAAATGAGATAAATGGACCAGGAAACCAACTTGCACGCACAGGTACGATATTTTCCACTGGAACATTGGGAAAGGACGTTGTCCTGGAGTATGCATGGGATCTAGAGATTGACCCAATACCAAACTCCGAATTGATCCAAATGGCAAGTGAATTGGGAATAGGTAGTCACCAATTCAGCCGAACTCATTGGTCAATTATTAACGTCGATCTTTTCAAGACATTGATGAGACATAATTCCCCTTCTAGGCGGAAACCAAGCGTTTTTCAAATAAATATCCCCGAGGTGATAGAAGAAGATCTAGTATCTGTTATGATGCCATTTAGTCCAGACTTCAACGTAGTCTATGAAACTATTCAACAAGCCACACAAGATGCAAATATGCGATGTAATCGTGCAGACGACATTTGGATTGATAATACGATTATCCAGGATGTTGTTTCATTGATTGACAGATCACGGATTGTTGTTTGTGATTGCACAAGGAAAAACCCAAATGTTTTTTATGAGACTGGGATAGCGCATACGCTGGGTAGGGATGTGGTATTAATAACGCAATCACAAGAAGATATTCCATTTGACGTTCAACACCACCGCTATATCAGATACCTTAATAATACTGAAGGGTTAAACAATTTAAGAATCGATCTTGCAAAACGTATTAACACACTTGTAAATGGAACCAAGAGGAGTTGAGCTATACCCTTTTGATAATAACAAATCTCTATCGTGTCGTCATAGAAGATAACTTGACCTGATCCACCGCAAATCCAACAGCCGTATGATATGAGAAATTCAGATGCCGTTTCTGGATTTCGTGTGCGCTCAAAAGCAATCTAGATCGCGCCGTTGACCCAAAATCCCACATCCCGTTTGGATTGTAATCTAGGGTCAGACCAGAGCTATGATTATCAGGCGTGGCTGATGTCTGTCGTGCTATTGACCAAGCGATTCTTTGACACGACAATTCCACTTGGGATTGGTACTAAGTTGGGGATGGTTACCTGTCGAGATTCGCTAGATCAACGTTTTATGGCTTAGGCTTGAGGTATACGTTTGCCAAGAGGATGTCGCAGCGATCGGTCAAAGAATCGGGAGGGTGTAGTTGCTGGAAATCCTGAGTAAATCTGAAGTTTCTTCTGAATCATCTGTCAAGAATTCACTATCGCATAGTTTCCAATGTGTTGAATTGAAACCTGATGAATTCGACGGTTTCGTGTCCGCATTGGTCAAGATAGTTCCTGACCATTACATTGCCCCCTATTCAGTGGCAGATATTCTTGAACGTCTTGGTAAGAAAGCCGCTGCACAAAAATTGATAGACAAAATTCCCGAAGTCAAAAAAATAAGATCGGGTGATATTGGCGAAATTGTGACTACAGATTTTATAGAAGAATCTACTGATTTCTTTGTCCCGATACGGAAGTTGCGATGGCGTGACCACCGGAACATGGCTATGCGTGGAGATGATGTAATTGGTGTTTGTGTCAACCACACCGATCAAACTGTCCGCTTCTTAAAAGCGGAGGCGAAATCCTATCAATCTCTAAACAACGACGCACTTACCAAGGCACGCACAGAACTTGATAATGATAGAGGATTACCCGCTCCTCATGCCTTGGGTTTTGTCATAGACAGATTGAAGGATATTGGCGAAGATACGTTGGCACATTTGCTTGAAAAAGCACAACTTGTGAATGGGATAAACACTGACCAAGTAGAGCACATGTTGTTCGTTATGACTGCTTCAAACCCGGCACGTCTACAAAAAGACGCACTATTTGCATATGAGGGAGAGATAAAACAATCATCAGTAGGCTTTCGAGTTAGCTGTCATCAAGAGTTGATCACTAAGGTCTATCAAGGAGTTTTGGATGGCCTCGACAGTTGAAGAAATCGAAGCGACCATACAACAAGCAGTAGAAACGGGTTTTCGCGGAAGATTGCTTGATCGCGGTCTGGCTAGGTCAATGATTTGGGTGGATGGAAGATTGCCTGATGGCTCACCAAATTATGCGGATAGCCTCAGCTACGACTTGCTTTCCTACGGCTACTCCTTGCTCTCTCTAGCGATTCGGTTAAAGGAGTTGAATGGCAATATCGAACTGAGACAAACAGCGTTTAAAAACTCTGCCACTGCCATTTCGGATGTGATTCGCAATGGTAACCCGAACGATTTGGAAAATGGATTTCATAAAGTAGTTGCTGCATCAGCCTTTCATCTTGGACATTTTTCCGCCAAAGCATATTCATTAATTCAAAATAACATTGAAAACGAGAATCTCAGTCGGATAGAGATAGGGCTTTCACGATTGATATTGAGACAGTTCAACGCTTTGGAAGAATGGATTCTAGATTGGAAAAACTCAGGAATTGGTTCTGACTCCGCACTAGCCAGTTTCCTAGAATCAGAAATCGACCAAGTTGTTGAAGCATCTGAGACTGAGACTTCGCCTGAAGAAATAGGTATATCATCTGTCGAAATACCCGTAGTAGATATGGCTGTCACGGATAATTACTATTCCGCATTGCTTGCGTTTCTATGGGCGTTGGAGTCTGGCAATCGTAATCTAGTAGAAACTGCAATCCGCCAAATTGACACTAGTTTAGGTGCCTGCGCTGAACTTAATATGGTTCCCCAATGGTGGATTCTGAGACTTACAAAGCACTTGTTAGATGATTTATGGGACTCCAGCTTTCATGAAGTACTTCCTTCCGATCCGTCGCCAGAAGATGACGGAGAGTGGGTGCGTCTGCGAAAATTGTACATAAGCTCACTATTCAAACGAAGAAAAGCGGAAATCGAGCTTTGGCCTTCTCAGATAGAGGGAGCGAAAAGAGCGGTCAATGACTTTGATGATCTTGTTGTCTCATTACCAACCAGTGCTGGGAAGACTCGAATCGCCGAGTTATGCATCCTCCGTTGTTTAGCAATTGGAAAACGTGTGCTGTTTATTACACCATTGAGGGCGTTGTCAGCTCAGACGGAATCATCATTGCGTAAGACCTTTCTCCCTTTGGGGAAAACTGTTTCCACACTGTACGGTCAAATTGGAACGAGTGCTCATGACCAAGATGTATTAAGAACTAAGGATATTGTGGTCGGTACGCCGGAGAAGTTGGATTTTGCGCTAAGAAATGACCCTTCTTTACTTGATGATATTGGTCTCGTTGTGCTGGATGAAGGTCACATGATTGGGCTCAGTGAACGAGAGATAAATTACGAAGTACAGATTCAGCGGCTACTGAATCGTGGTGATGCGGATCAGCGCAGAATAGTTTGTCTTTCAGCAATCTTGCCTGATGGAGAGCAACTAGAGGACTTTGTAGGTTGGTTGAGACGAGATAAAGAAGGGGATCCCATCCAATCTTCCTGGCGGCCAACCGATTTAAGATTCGGCGAAATTGTCTGGCAGGCAGATGCTGGCTGGATCAATTTTTCAATTGGAGAAGATCCCCCATTCATTCCAAATTACATCTTGCCAACTGTGCCGCCGGTACCTAATCCCGGTAGAAGGACAAAACCATTTCCAAAAGATGTAAAAGAGTTGACTCTCGCCACAAGCTGGAGATTAGTTCAGGACAATCATACCGTGCTAATTTACTGTCCACTGAAACTCTCAGTGAATTCCTTTGCACGGATGATTATCGATTTGCATGTGCGAGGGGCGTTGGAATCGGTTCTAGAAGTTTCAAGAGAAGAGATTAGTCTTGCCAAAGCTTTAGGCCAAGAGTGGCTTGGTGCAGAACATCCAATTGTGAAGTGTTTGGATATAGGTGTCGCAATACATCACGGAACTCTCCCCCGTCCTTTTCGGAAGGAGATGGAACGATTACTCAGAGAAGGGGTGTTAAGGGTAACTGTATCTTCACCAACATTAGCTCAGGGGCTGAATCTGGCAGCTACGGCTGTTATTGTGCATTCGCTTTATCGCAATGGTTCTCTTATTGAAGCCAGTGAGTTTAGGAACGTTGCCGGTCGCGCAGGTCGTGCATTTGCTGACATTCATGGATTAGTACTCCATCCAGTATTCGATCAACACACACGTCGAATTGGACAGTGGCGTAATCTTGTTGAAGATGCGAGCGCCAGAAATATAGAGAGCGGATTGGTTCAGCTAGTGTTCTCTTTGTTAACTCGGATGGCAAGAGGGCTAGATACTCAAAAAATCAACGAAATATCCGAGTACGTCCTAAATAATGCCAGAGTATGGGATTGCCCTGCTGTGCCCAGTGAGACAATTGAGGAATCAGAAAACGAGCAGCAGACTTGGAGCGAAAATATCCAGATGCTTGATACTGCTCTTTTGAGTTTGCTTGGTTCGGGTGATATTTCAAGCGATAACATTCCAGAAATGCTTGACACAATTCTTCAGTCTTCACTATGGCAAAGGTGTTTAAACCGAAGGCCAGATAACCAACATGCTCTGTTTCTTTCAGTTCTGCGCCAACGAGCCAACTTCATCTGGGATGCGACAACCCCTCTGCAACGTAGAGGGTTCTTCCTTGCAGGAGTTGGATTAGAAACTGGACTTCAACTAGACGAAATAGCGGATACCGCCAAAAGTCTGCTGATCAACGCAAATAACTTTATCGCTAACAGAGAAGACGAATTAGCCATTCAAACAATTGTCCAATTGGCAGAAATAGTGTTTGCTATTCCAGCATTTGTTCCGAGTAAGCTGCCTGCCAATTGGAGAGACATCATGACTGCTTGGCTGAATGGTGAAAGTTTTACCGAGGGCGAGATTACTGATGCTGACGATGCCCTGCAGTTTGTTGAAGATGGGCTTGTCTATCGTCTAACTTGGGCCTTGGAGGCAATAAGAGTTCGTCTACAGGCTGATGAATCTACTGACGTTGATGAAGCTGCTGATATTTTCGAAGATTTTCTTAAAATCGAGACTTATGATATGGGCCTGGTAATTCCCGCCCTCGAATTCGGAACGTTAAGTAGGAGTGCGTCACTGCTTATGCAATATGGATTTTCTTCTAGAAAGGCAGCGCTAATTGCCGTCGACTCAACAGAAGCCGATTTTTCGAACGGAATCCAATTAAGAGAATGGCTACAGTCCGAAACTACGTTGAAACTTTCTGCACAAGGCAATTGGCCAACACCTGAAGCGTCGTCAATGTGGCAGGACTTTGTAATAGAGATTCAAGCAAGCTCAAATATCACTTGGAAAGTCACAACCAAATACTTACCAGTAATTTGGGTACAGGATTACGAGCCATCATCCGGCTCCCAAGTAAAGATAATAAATTTTGAAGATGGAGTAACGGAAGTATTAGGAAGTATAGGGGAGAAGGCCGGATTATTATCAGCTCGCTATAAGCTTCTGGATACAGGAATATACAGCGCGGTAATTGCCGACGACACAGATTTTCTTGCTGCAGAATTTTGTGGAAGTGGCGATAATCCATTTGAAGAGCTCTATGCTTGAGACAAAAATGCTTGCTAACATTGCCTGCAGCCGACGCCTTATCGGGATGCGGCTGAAGCAGGCGTTAGGGCGGGTGATCTGTCCCCCAAGAAACTGATCCAACGATTGTGTAAGCAATCAGGCAGCAAGTACCGTTCTCAAGTCCCACATGCGCGCTGCAGCGTTCTAGATTCCACCAGAAAGCCTGAATCCCACATCCCGTTTGGATTGTAATCTAGGGCTTCAATATCGCCGTCCTCATCGCGTTGCTCGATCGCTTAATCGGCCCGCTCGTCCCGCGACGGCCCGCGGCCGTGGTCATCATGGTGTTTCTTGCCCTCTATGCTGTGTTGGTGGGGGCCGGGGCTTCGGTCGTGCGCGCGACTCTCATGGGCATCGCTTACCTGGCCGGCTTGCGCCTGATGGGGCGGCCGACGATGGTCGTGGCCTCGCTGTTCATCGCCTCATTCCTGATGACGGTGGCCCAGCCGGAAGCGCTATGGGATGTCGGTTTCCAGCTCAGCTTTGCGGCGACATTGGGGCTGATGCTTTATGCCGGTCCCTGGACGCGCCACTTCAGCCAGAGTATCTCGTCTTATACCACGCCCGTTGTCCGCGCCCGAACCACGCAAATCGTGGCCGATGTAGCGATCGTCACTTTGGCC
>JRYI01007173.1_pt1 | contig 27291 bp, 20 predicted proteins | sample 235361 | NCBI WGS metagenome assembly JRYI01 (sample SAMN03074212, study PRJNA261471) | activated sludge metagenome | biome: Common Effluent Treatment Plant; feature: Wastewater; material: Activated sludge; isolation source: activated biomass in a lab-scale reactor treating industrial wastewater at...
TCCATCGAATGCACCGTGACCGGCACAGTGACGGTGTAATCGCGCCAGGACATATCGCCGATCGCGATGAGCCGGTCGAAACCGGTGAAAACCGTCGATATCGGCCGCGCCTTGCCGCCGCTGATCATCCAGTTGCCGTCGACAACCTGGGCGACGTCGTTGATTTTGGCGGCCGTGGACCAGTCAATGGTATAGGCGCCGGGCGTCCATGCGCCGGGCCGGGCCTGATAATTCACAGTGACGACGGCCGGCGTCGTGCCGCCCACGCCGTCGATGGCGGTGATGTTGACCGTGTTGTTGCCGGGGAGCAGGTCGGTGTAATCAATCTCGATGTTGAAATCACCGCTATTGACCAGGCGGCTGTTATTGGGGCCGGTGGCGAGCGTCTTCGTGGGGCCGCCGTTCAGGGAATAGGTCAGGCTCGCAAGGGCCGGGGAACTGGTCACGTTGCCGACGATGTTGATCCACTTCTGCGGATCGCCGTTCGGTCCGAAGGTCTGGGTGGAACCATACCACACGGTGATGGCCGGCGCGTTGGGCGACTCCTGGAAGCGCGTGCCGGGGTTGACCGGGTCGCGCGGCGCGGCAACGGCCGTCTTCGGCGTGGCGGGACGCCCCCCCACCAGAGGCGGGATCGTTGCATCATTGCGTTGGGCCTCAATCGTTGACGACTGATACACGGAGGAAGAAGGGTCGGCCTGGGCGGCTATGGAGGCCGCGCCGGTGAGGCCGATCAATGTCAAAAACAGGATGATTACAAATGAAATTATTCTGATAGGAGATGTGTTGGTCATTTTCCTCATGAAGCTCCCGCTATCCTGGAACCTGTGCGCCCATGGATGGATAGACAGCCGGCTATGGTGGGTCGCCTGGGGCACGAAAGATGTTAATTTGTCGAGCCAGTATAAACCGGCCACCTAACAACGAATCTGACGATTGGAAAACCGCACCAGGGGCAGCGCGGCGGCCGGGAATCGTTCCTCCACCCGGCCGCCGCGCCCTTCCCTGTTTTAAGGCTTGTTGGCAAACGGCAGGTACTGCCGGAAGATCGCATCCCCCTGCTGGAAGACAGCGCCGATATCCATGTGATCGGTCACAGTGAAAGTGCGCGTCGGCAGCGAACCGGAAATATCTCCCGTCCATTCGAGGAAGCTCCAGCCCGGGGAGCCGGCGGCCGTCGCGGTCACTTCCTCGCCGCAGTAGTAGCCGGCCTTGTTGGGCTTGAGCGTGATCTTGCCGCTGCCCACTACGTTGGGCGTGATCTTGTAGAAGCTGTCTTCGGGTTCGATCGGCGACGCGGTGTTGAAGAAGTAATCGACAACGGCCGTGTGCGCCGGGACACTGCCCTTGAAACCGGTATTGCCGGCAAAGACACCCACCTGTTTGACGGTCATATCATGCGTGAAGGTCACATACTGTGTCCACGTAGCGCCGTCAAAGGAGTAGAATTGGGTCCACTTGTTGCCCTCGCGTATGATGCGCATGTACATCGGCCCGGGCGTATCGGGCAGTCTCTGGTTGTTGCCTATCTGCTTGTCCTTGAGATCGATGAACGTATAGGTTTGGAGCACCAGCTCATCCGGGCCGGTTCGCTTGTAGAAATTGAAGCGCACGAAGTTCTTCGCATCCTGCTCGATGACGATACCCTGCATGGCCCCGCCGGCCACCAGCGCCGAATCGAACTTGACCTCGATGGCGAAGTCGGTGTTGTTCGAGGCTTGCATGAGCCGGGGAACATCCATGCCGTTTGTATAGATGTTGTGCACCGTCTCGGCCGGGACGGAGATCGAGGCTCCCGTACCGACCATGGCGGTGTTTCCGTCGCCCAGCGGGTTGACCCACTTCCAGCGATCGCTCAGTTGGCAGGAGCTGAAGTCGTCGGAGACCAATCCCGATCCGGCGCTCGTGGAGAAGGTCAGGTCCTCGGATTCTATGGGGTTGCCGTCTTCATCCACCGAGATGATCCGGTAATGGTAGAACGTCTCGGGGGTCAGGCCGGTCAGGGTGATCTTGTGGGTGGTCACCAACTCGAGCTTCTCTTCCGTGCCTTCTTCATACACGCCCGGCGTCTGGCCATAGTCGACGCGGCTGCTGCCGGGCACGTCGGTTGTCCAGGAGACGACGGCCACCGTGCCGCCGTGGACCTCAATGCTGTGGCTGAGAATCTCGATGGGAGTCGTGTCCACATCGAATACCGCCTCCAGCGTGTAGTTTTGGGTGATGGCGAAAATCAGTGGTTTCTCGGTGCCTGTTTTGTCGCCGGTCCACAACACGAACTCGTAGCCCTTCTCCGGCACGGGAGTCAGCGTCACGACGTCGCCATAGACGTAGTAATCCTTCTGCGGTTCCACCGTCACCGCACCCCTTTCGTCGTCGGAAGAGGTGACGTTCAGTTCATAGTGTATCTGGTTGAAGGTCGCGGTGATGGCATTGTCCTGGGTGATCACCAGCGTCTTGACCAATTCCGTGCCGCTGAACACGCCGCCCCAACCGCCGAACTCCCAGCCCTGTTCGGGAGAAGCCACCAGGGTGACCTCCTGCCCATAGCCGTAGGTTTCCTGCTCCGGGGTGCGAAGCACGCCGTTGCCGATGCCCTCGCCGTCGCCATTGTTGATGAGCGTGATATCGAGATCGTACTGGTTTTGCGAGATATTGGCGATCGCCTCCACGTTCTGGGTCATGGTCAGGTTGAGCGTTGGAGTCATGCCGCTGACGCCTGTGCCTGTCCAGCCGTCGAACGACCAGCCGGGATTAAGGGTCAGCGCCAGCGTGACGGCATCGCCATACTTATAGGTAGGCTGCAGGGGATCGACGGTGAGGGTGCCGCCTTCTCCAATGCCGACGGCATTGATCATCGCGCTGAGGGTATATTCGTCTTCCTTGAACGTGGCGGTGATGTTCATGTCGCCGATGACCGGGACGACGGTCACCGGATCCGTGCCGGTGTAGCTGCCCGACCAGCCGACGAAGCTCCAGCCCGGAGTGGGCGTGGCGGTCAGGGTTATTTCATCTCCGTAGAGATAGGTTGCTTGCACCGGATCGACGGTAGCCGTGCCGCCGACGCCGTTGCCATCACTGACGACGTTGACATTGACCCCATAGGGCGTGTCGTTGGTGAAGGTGGCCACGACGTTCGCGGTCTGGGTTATGACGATGGAGGTGGTCGGGCTGGTGCTGTTGATCGCGCCGCTCCAGCCGGCGAACTCCCATACGTCGTCGTTGGGCGCGGCCGTCAATTGCACTATCTCGTTGCAGTTGTAATTGGCCTTGTCGGGCACACGGGTGACCGTGCCGACGCCGATCTTGGTCACATTGAGTTGCGGCAGGGAATCGGCGCTCCCGTCCAATGGGCTGTCCAGATTTTCGAAATAGTCGATAACGCCCACGAAGGCCGGGTTGTTTCCTGTGTTGCCGATATACGGCCCCAGCCCGGTCATCGTCAGCGTCCGGGTATAGGTCGTGGCATAAATCCAGTTCACGTCATCGGTCGAGTATTGCACAGTCCACAGATCGCCCGCGCGATTCAGGCGCATGTAATTTGCGGTCGTCCCAATCGTGATGGGAGTGGAGAAGACAACACTCGCATTTCCGGCATTGTTGACGCTGTTTACAACAACGAGCGTATTAACACCCGACCCGTCGTTCTGGAAGTTGAATCGCAACCAGTTATTTGCGTCCTGCAGCACCAATATACCCATCGTCTGCGCTTTCGAGTTGATGGTGGAATCAAATTTGACTTCAACGTCGAAGTTCTCCTCATTGGCCACCAGCTGCATCAGGCGCGGAGCCTGCAAGCCTTGCCGCCACAGGTCGTGGGCGGTGCCGCCGGGGATGGAAATTTGCGCTCCGGCCCCGGTCAGCGTCAGCGTGGCGTCGTTGAGCGGGTTAATGTAGGACCACAACGACGTATCCAGCGTGCAGCCGGAGAAATCATCGGACCGGATGCTTCCGGGATCGCGTTTGGTCATGAAGGTGAGATTGCCCGACACGACTGTATTGCCGAAGTAGTCGGTCGAGGTCAGCCGGAAGTTATAGGTCGTGTTCGATGTCAAGCCGGTCAGCGGGAGCGAATGCTGCGTCACCAGCGCGGGATCGCTGACGGCCGTCTTCTCGTAGGCGGTCGTCAGGCCCCATTCCACCTTGCTGGTCGCGGCTTCGTTGGTCGTCCAGGTGACGGTGGCCGAGGTATTGGTCGAATTGACCAGCACATTGCTGATGACCGGGGCCGTCACGTCCGGCGGCGCGGTCTCGAAGAAGAATTCATCGGCCGACACCATGCAGTTTTCCAGCAGGTCGCAGCCGTGAACCAGGACGCGGATGCTGCTCTCTGTCGGATAAGGGTCGCTGGGGGTGTAGGTCAGGGTCAGGTTGTTCGACGGCCCCGACACCACGGGCTCCACCTGGACGTCATCCACGAACATGGTGATGCTGTCCTTGTCCACGCCGACGCCGTTATCGCCCAGGCGGACGACCACCGGCGAGAAGATATCGACGTTGGTGCTATTCGACGCGGGGGAGCGGCTGATGACGCTGGGCGGCAATAAGTCGTCCGTCGTGGGATTGCCATGCAGGATGAGCATTGGGCCGGGATACTCGATGAAATTGCCCGTCCCGCCGCCATAGAAGAAAGTCAACGCGTTGTCGCCGGCCCTGATTTGGTTCTTGACGTTCGCCGTCCGAATGCCCATCGACCAGGCATCCGTAACCCATTGCTCCAGGGCGTTATTTGGCTTGGTTGTCCAGTTCTCCCGAACCGTGGACTTAGTGGAACCGTTCAGGGAGTATTGTGGCGTGCGCCAGTAGTTGCCGATGAGATAGGCCCTCTGGTATGCGGCCGGATTCAGGTCGGCCGGCAGCGGCAGGGTGTAGCTGACCGCGTCCGGGCGGCTGCCGCTCATGTGCAGGCCGAAGTCATCGAAATTCGCCACCGAATAGGCGACCACCGGATAGTTGCGAACCAGGGTATAGTCAGGCGTCGCGCCGCCGGCCGCGTCGCGCGCATTGCCGCTGGCGTCGACCACGCGAATTTTGAAGCGGACACCCGACTGGTTCACCACATAGGGCAAATCCCACTTCATGGTGACTGTTTGATCGCTCCCGTTAGGCTTGATGGCCACGGAGCCGACATGATTCATCGCCCCGCCTGTTGCCGGCGCGGTCGTCCCCTGATCAGGTTTGCCGCCCGGCCACCAGTTGTTGCGGCTGGAGCCGTGCCAGTCGCGGGTCTGGCCGTCGTTGTTATCGTCGAAGCCGTCATAATAGGCATAGAACTCGACAAAGGCGGTATCGGCCGAGACATTGGCCTTTAATTCTATCTGGTTCATGCTGGCCCACAGCCTGCCGCCGTCATATGCCGGAATCTCGGGCTTGCCCGGATCCAGCGATCGAACGCTCACCAGCTCGCCGTCCGGCGCCGAAGCGTCCGGCGAGGACCCACCGGGAACGATCTGATGCGTGTCGTCGTAGTAGACGCGCAAGGAGACGTCATGGATATGGTATTTGCCGCTCTCGCCCCAGAAGAGAAACGTGTTGGTGCCGCCCGACACAAGCTCGTTAAGGGGGATGTCCTGCACCCAGGGCGTGCGGCTCCAATCGGACCCCACGGTCGATTGGTAAATCTTCGTCGGATGGTTATTGATACGCAGGCGAGCGCTCTTGCTGTCGTAATTGCGCCACAAGTCCACATATAGCTCCGCGCGCAATGCCCCGGAGATGCCGTCCGGAATGGTCAGCAACATCGTCTTGGGGCACTTGGCCATCGTGTCGGGCTCGCTATACCAGGAGTTGCCTGAATTGTCATTGATGCCGGGAACCGCACAACCGGAAGTGAACTGCGAGTGGGGCATCCAGTACTCTTTAAATGTGACTTCTTCGTCGGCATTATAGAGTCCGGCGTCCGCCTCGGGCGCACGTCCCAGCGCCAATACGATCCCCAATACAAATAACAACAGTAATCCATTAAATCGCTTCATCTTCTTCCTCTCCAATGTACAAGCATCAATGACAATCCGGGCGATTACGACTTAAACCTCACGGCCTATTTATCGATGACCATCGGCAAGTAGAGCTTTGCTCCGGTAGATTTCACAAACGTCGCCGTGACGGTGTGATTGCGCGAAACCGTTAACTGTTGGGACAAACCGGAGCCGGTCAGATCACCACTCCAGTTGGCGAACACCCAACCGCCGGCGGGCACAGCCGTCAGCGTCACCTTGTCGCCGCAAGTGTAGCCAGGCTTGGCGGGATTGAGATTGACGGCCCCCTCACCCACCTTGGTGACCGTCACCTTCAGGTTGCTGAGGTCGTTGCCGTCCTCAGGCTGAATCGGCGCGGCCGAATTAAAGAAATAATCGACAATGGCCGTGTGGGCCGGAATCCCCGGCGCCGTGCCGTGATTGGCGCCAAAGACACCACTCCGGGCGACGACCATGGAATGAGCAAAACTGCCGGCCGAGAACCATGTCTGCCCGTCCTCGGAGGAGGAGAAGCTCCACGAAGATCCGACTCGGGTCACGCGCAGATAGGCCGGAGTGGCGGGCAGATAAACATTGGAAATGATCGCCCGCGGCCTGCCGTCATCAAAGCTCGCGACGTAGAGCCGATTGCTCGTTCCGTCGAAATGGACCTCGAAGCGCAGGAAGTTCTGGGTGTCTTCTTCAACCAGTATGCCCTGCATCTGGAAGCGCTTCGACACGACCGATTCGAACTTGGTCACGATCTCGAAATCGACATTCTGCGTGGGCTGCATCACGCGCACGGAACGGTTGCCCATGTCCCAGATATTATGTGAGACATTGGCCGGCACATTAAGCCGCAGTTGGGTGCCGTTCGTCTCATAGCTGCCGTCCCCAACGGGGTTGACGAACGTCCATAGATTGGTGTTGAGCGCGCAGGCGTTGAAGTCGTCGGACACCGGCGAATCGGGGTTCGACATGATGAAATTGGCTGTGATACTCTTCGCCCTGTCCATCACGATCACGACCGGGTTATTCGCCCCCGACAGATCGCCGGCCCAGCCGGAGAAAATAAAGCCCGGCTTGGGGTTAGGCGTCAGAGTTACCATCTCGCCATAGGCATAGATGTCGTTCGTTCTCTTGGGCGATATCTCGACCGTCCCCTGTCCGCTGGTTGCAACGGTGAGCTTGGGCTTCGTGCCTGTCTCGAATACAGCACCAATAGTAATATTTCTTGTGATATCGAAGACGAGCGGGTTCTGGTTGCCGGAGAAATCGCCCGTCCAGTTTGTCATCAGGTAGTTGCCCTGGCCCTGGGAGCGGATTTGCACAGTCTCGCCGTAGCGATACCCCACCCCGTCGGCGGGCGGCGAAACGATGATGTTGCCGTTCGCGGGCTGCTGGACATTGATGGTGAAGGTCTGGTTCGTGATGGGTTTAACCTTCACGTCCCCGAAGCTGACCATCGCGTTGTGGGCCACAAGAACGGCCGAGCCGGCCGCCGGTTCGCCGGACGTACCGGTAGCCGTCATATACCACTGAGGCGGCTCAGGCTCGCCGGCGGGCCAAACCTTGAAACGGTAAGTGGCCGCGTTGCCGGTAAAAGCGGCCGATTGCACGCTTAACTTAAAGATATAGGGGACGCCGAACTGAAGGGCCTTGTCGCTCTGTGGAGGAAGCAGGTCCTGGCCGCCATTGCCGCGAAGCTCGAACGCGGCCTTGTTGGCGCTGGCCCAGCGATACCAGGCCAGCGCGCCAACCTGCCGCCAGCCCGAGGAAGGGCCGCCGACGGGATCGCCGGTGGTAGCGATATGGCCCGACCAGCGCACAATGATGCCCACGCCGGAACTCTGCGACGGGGGCTGGGTGCCGCCCGGCCCGGTCAGGGAATGGACAGTGACGGGCACTTCAACTTCATAATCCGTCCATCCGTTGCCGGTCATGTTACCCTGGCCAATAGCCATCAGGCGATCATATCCCGGCGCGACGACCTCCAGTTGGCCGCCGTTGATCGTCCACAAGCCGTCAACCGGTTGCGCGGCCTGCATCACGCTGCCGTAGCTGCTCCAATCAACAGTCGTGGAGATCGGCCAAACCGAATTGGGATTGTAATTGACGGTGACGGTCTGGGTGGGGCTGGTAACCCCGTCCGAGGCGCGGATGATCACTGAATTCGCGCCGTTGTTCAGATCGGCAATTGCCAGTTCAATATTGAAATCGCCCACGGCGCTGAGACGGGGCGGGTTCGCGGCGGCGGTCGAGCCTATAATGACGGGCTTAAACGTGCCGCCGTTGAGGGAATAGGAAAGAGAAGTCGCCCCGGTCACGTTCCCGAGGATGTTAATCCAGCGTTGGGGATTCCCTGTCTGGCCAAAGTTCTGTGTTGTCCCATACCACACGTTGATGACCGGCGCGGTCGGAGTGTCGGGCTCCTCGACGGTTGGGGGCACATAATAGATGATAGGATACGGATAGGGCTCGCCACCCTCCATCGGCGGAATGGAAGAATCATCCAGTAATGGATCAATCGGTTGAGTCGATTCAACAGGCTCAACCTGTTTCGCCGTGTCGGCAAACAAGATTATCGGAGTGACAGCCAGCATCAATACCGCTGTCAGCAATAACAGCAAGCTCTTGAGATGTTTCATTTTTTGCCCTAACTCCTTCGCTTTTTTTACGGTAAAGCGTCACACTTACAACTTTTCTTACGAGTTTCGGTTTTTGGGTGTTTTTCACGCCGCGCTATACGACGAAAAACGCCTCGACAAGCGGCCGCCGGTCGCATTCGAGGATGGCTACTATAGGATTGTAAGTTGGTCTGTCCGTGGCGCAGTCCCACCGGAAGAAGTATATCAGGGGAAGCGAGGGCGCTCTTTGCCGAGGCGCAGTTCTTTACACTCTGCTCATTGAGTCGCCCATTTACGAGGATTGTCTAGACTATTTTTGCGACCGCCAGCGGGCTGGAACCAGCTGCGGCCACCGCTGCTCGATGCCCAACGCCTTGATGGACAGGTCGATCATGTCGAGAACCAGCTGCCGCTGCAGAACCATAACCACGGCCAGGTAGACGATCGCGGCCACGACGATCAGGATAACCAACGCGGTCAAATTCGGGCCGCCGGCCCAGGCGATGACCGGCCCCTGTAGCAGGGCGACAACAAGAGCCATAAGACTACCGGCCAATACAAAGGGCAGGCTCTGCAGCAATGTCTTCCAGGCAGTGCCGGGCAAGACCTGATTTACCTGGAACACGTTGAAGAGCATAGCGATCAGGTTTGCCAATGATACGGCGATGGCTGCGCCGGTAGCCTGATAAGGCCCAATAAGAATGAGCAATAGGGGGACCATCACACCGATCAATACCAGGCTGGCCGTCAGGTTGCGACGCGGCTGGCCGACGGCCGCGAAAAGCGGGGCCGCGTTGGTCGAGATTGGCCGGGTCAGACCGTAGAGCGAGAAAATCTGCCAGATGGGGATCATCGGCGCCCACTGTTCGCCCAGCAGAGCCGGTACCAGGATCGGGGCGGTGATGGCCAGACCGACGGCGACGGGCATAATGATGAGGATGACGAGCTTGTTGCTCATCAGATAGGCGCGCGTCAGGCGGGGTTTGTCGTCCTGCATTCTGGCATATGAGGGAAAAAGCACATTGCCGAAAACAGCGGTCGTCAACATGTCGGCCAGGCGGGTCGTCAGGCTGAACGCTTTGCTGTAGATACCCACCGCCGCCGGCCCCAGACGACGGCCGACAATTAAAGTATCGATCTGGTTCTGGAAATACTTGGTCATGCCGCTGGCCATACTCGGCAAGCCGTAGCGGAACATGCCCACGACGATCTCCTTCTCCCATCGTTTTGGACGCAACATTATCCACGGCCGAGCAAACCACCAGATCAGCAGGATGCGAAGGACCTGGCCCAGTAACTGGCCGATGACCAGACTCCAGACGCCATAACCGGCCATCGCCAACGGGATAGAAATGATCGTCGAGGCCAACTCGGCCGGAATCTGCGACAGCCCCAATTGTTTGAATTTGAGATTGCGCCGCAGAAGCGCCTCGGGGATTACCCACATCCCCTCGAGGGTCACATAAAGGGACATCCAGCGGATGATCGGCACCAGTTCCGAACCGCCACCCAGCGCATTAGCTAAAGGCCAAGCCAGCACGATGGACGCGGCCGTAAAGGCCATGCTGGCCGTCATTACGATGACAAAGGCGTAATGAGCGACCTTGTTGATATCTTCACGGGTCTGCACCACCGTCGGCCGCATGCCGAGATCGGTGAAATAGTTGGCCGCATTGACGAGAATCAGCGATAGTGCCAGCAAACCAAAGTCTTCGGGAACCAGCAGTCGCGCCAGAACAATAGCCAGTCCCATCGATACGGGTCGCAAGGCAAAAGAAATAGTGGCCATGTAGATACCACCGCGCGCTGCTCTGACTTTCAAATTACTCACGCCAAACCTCAGTTATCCGAAAATGAAGATATCAGATTCGGCGGCCGTCATGGTCGCACGCGGCCGCCCCTCTATTATAGTTGCTCGTATATAGCCATGTAACGGGTCGCGATCTCATCCCAGGTCGGCCCCTCGCGCATGGCGCGCGCATTGGCTTGCGCCCGCGCCAGAAACCCCGGCTCGCAAACGAAGCGACGCATGGCTCCGGCGATGCTCGCGGCCGTGTTGTCTACCAGCAATCCGTTGACCTCGTTGGTCACCAGTTCGCGATTGGGCGCGAAGTCGGTGGCAATGACCGGCATGCCCAGCGCGCGATATTCAATGCCCTTGATGGTCGGCTGATACTGCCAGTCGGCCGGGCTTTCGGGCACGATGGTCAGGGCGACGTCGTAGGTCGTCACGGTCCAGGGCACGCTATCATAGGGAACGGGCGGCAACATGCGCACCACTCGCTCAAGCCCCATTTCCTTCACCAACCCATGATAGTAGCCGTCGGAAACGTCCGGGCCAATGAAATCCAGCCGGAAGTCATCCGTATCGGCCATCACCAGCCCAACGGCAGCCATGATCTGCTCCAGCTTGCGGATGCGGGCGATAGACCCCAGATAGAGAAAGGTGACCGGTTCCTTGCCCTTGCCGTCCCGCGTGTTGGGCACGGACAGAAAAGGCTCATCCACGGCCAGCGGGGCCACATCGGCCCAGCGCGCCCACCCCGGCCCCAACACTTTTTCCGCGCCGAGGGCATGGAGAAAGGTGGCGCGGTCGTAGAAGACGCGACAGTAGAGCACACGCAGCTTGTTGGCGAAGCCGCTCTTCAAGCGGCCGATGAATCCCTGTCCCTCGCGCTGAGCGATCTGGCGGTAGTCGATGACAAACCGCATGTGGCGCGGCATGCCCAGCGGCAACAGCCACACCATACGCGCCGCGTTGGGACACACGTGGACGACGTCAGCGTTCTGGCGGCGGAAAAAGCCACGCAGCCGCAACATGAAGCGCACGAAAGCGAACCAGTGCCACAGCGAGCGCAGCAGCGGGACGCGGCCGACGGCCCGCGGCGTTCGGCCCGGCCCCTTCACTTTGGCCATCAATTCGTCGCCGCGATACCAGACGATGTCGCCCGCGTCGTCGTAGTTGGCAACCCACGCCTCATGGCCTCGCTCGCGCAGCACGGCCGCTACCTTGGGGTAGTCGGGGAAACTGCGTGAGTAGAACCAGATGTAGAGAACTTTCATGGGGGCTACCTGTTTGACCAACCGCGGACGACAGACCGCAGACAGCGGTCGCTAACCAACATTCCTTATTTTGCTGTCGTCGCCCACAATCATGGCCTGAACCTGGCCGCTAATGGTCGCGTTCTCGCCGATGACTGAGTCACTCAGAATGGCCGCCGAAACGATCGCGCCGGGGTCGATGATGCTATCGGCGATAATCGAGTCGCGGACGCGCGCGTCGCGGCAAATGGTCACGTGGGGGCCGATGACCGCGCGCTCGACAACGGCCGACGGGTGAATGTAGACCGGCGGCACGATGGCGACCGAACCGTCCGGTACGGTCGGCGGCTCTTGCCGGGCGGCGTCACGCTGCAACAGCCGGCGATTGGCGTCCAGCCGATTGGCCGGTGAGCCGACATCCACGATGGAGCGGATCGGCTGGACGCCGATGTGGTCGCCCCGCTCCAGCATGATCTGGAAGGTATCGGCCAGGTAATATTCACCCTTTGTCCGGCGGCCGGACTGAAGCGTCTGATCGAGCGTCTGCCGCAAGCGGGCGCTGTCGCGAAACCAGTAGACTCCGGCCAGCGCNNTGCGGCCGAAGTCGGCGTCGATGATGATGTCGCCCAACATGACGACGACCTCGCCGCCGTCCAGCAGTTCGCGGCAGAGCCACAGCGCGTGGGCCTGGCCTAGTGGCTCATGCTGGTAGACGAAGCGCAGATCGAGATGGGCGTAATGCTCGCGCACCCACGCTTCGATCTGCTCCCCCTTGTAGCCGACGACGAGGATGACTTCCTCCGTGGCGACTTCAGCGAAGCGATCGAGGATGTGGCCGATCACGGTGTTGTCCGCCACCTGCATCACCGGTTTGGGCCGGCTCCATGAATGCGGCCGCATCCGCGTGCCGTATCCGCCCATCAGAACGACGACTTTCATTGTGTTGCTCCGCCGGCGGATCTAGTGACTGTAACCGTTGGGGTGAGCCTGATGCCACTTCCAGGCCATCTCGATAATTTGGCGCAGGTCGGGATATTGCCGCTGCCAGCCCAGATCGCGCACGATGGCGTCGCTGCCGGCGATTAGGATATCGGGGTCGCCCGGACGACGCGGCCCAATGACGGCCGGAATGGGGTGGCCGGTCACCTCACGCGCGGTCTCTATGACTTCCTTGACGCTGAAGCCGCGGCCGTTGCCCAGGTTGTACTTGCGGCTGCCGCCATCGACCGCTCCCAGGGCCAGGATATGGGCCTCGGCCAGATCGACGACGTGGATGTAGTCGCGAACGCAGGTGCCGTCAGGTGTGTTGTAGTCATCGCCGAAGATGGTGATCTTGTCCCGCTGCCCCAGGGCAACCTGAAGCACAAGCGGGATAAGATGGGTCTCCGGGTCGTGGTGTTCGCCGCGCTCTTCGGTCGCGCCACAGGCATTGAAGTAGCGCAGGCAGGCATAGCGCATGCCATAGACGCGATCCATCCAGTGCAGATAGCGCTCCATGATGTTCTTCGACTCGCCGTAGGGGCTGCCGGGGACGATGCGCTCCGTCTCGTGGATGGGCATGTTCTCCGGGTCATCGAACAGATTGGCCGTCGAGGAGAGGATGAAGCGGCGCACACCATGCTCGGCGGCGCTCTCCAGCAGATTCAGGCCGTTGACGATGTTGTCGCGCAGGTACAGGAACGGCTTCTCCCACGACTCGCCGACCAGCGTGTAGGAGGCGAAGTGCATGATACCATCGGGTTTGTGGCGGGCCAAGGCGTCGTCGATAGCCGCCTTGTCGGCCAGATCGCCGCGGACGAAGGTCGCTTCGGGATGGACGGCCGCTTCGTGGCCCTGATAGAGATTATCGAAAACGACGACGGACGCGCCGTGCTTGATAAGACGTTCAACCGTGATGCTGCCGATGTAGCCGGCGCCGCCGGTCACTAATACTTTCATGGCTTATATATCCTCAATTAACTTAAAGTCAGTTGCCGCAATATGCTGCGCCGCTATGACCAGTTTGTGAGGATACACAAGCAAGGTTACGGCATGTCTTACGGCAAGGAGTTGACCAGGGAGTTTAACGCGTCCGCAAGTGAGTCGAAAATGGGAAACGGCGGCAGATCGGCCGTGATGGGCAAACGCTCCTGATCGCGGCCGCGACCCGTCCGTAACAGGGTGGCGCGCTCCACGCCGGCCGCTTGTCCCGCCTGCACGTCACTCAGCGCGTCACCGATCATGAGCGAGCGAGAGAGGTCGATGTCCATATCGGCCGCCGCCCGCAGCAGCAGGCCCGGCAGCGGCTTGCGGCAGTCGCAGCCGTCATCAGGGCCATGGGGGCACATGTAGACGGCGTCTACGCGGCCCCCGGCTTCGCGGATTACGGTCAGCAGCCGGTCATTGATATCCTCGGCCGTCTCGCGCGTGATGATCCCGCGGCCGACGGCCGACTGATTGGTGACCAGCACGATCCGGTATGGACTATCGCGCAGCGCAGCCAGCGCGTCGATGGCTTGTGGGAAAATCTCCACATCGGCCCACGAACGCACATAGGCACTGCGATTCTCGATAATGACCCCGTCGCGGTCGAGAAAGATGGCTGGGTATTTCATCAGCATGTGGAAGGGGGTGAAGGGGAGAAAGGGCGATTACCGTTTCTCCCCTTCACCCCTTCTCCTCTTATCTTCTACTGAGTCATCTCGCGCAGGGCTTTGGTGATCAGGTGCTCCAGCATCAGGTGGATGTCCTCCACCTGCTCGATGCAATCGCTGGGCACGTGGAGATGGATATCCACCATCGGCCCCAGCTTGCCCGCGCCGAAGCCGGTCATGCCGATGACAGTCGCGCCGTTCTCATTGGCCAGTTCCACGGCTCGCAACACATTGGGCGAGTTGCCGCTGGTGGAGATGGCGACGACGACATCCCCGGGATTCAGCAGGTTGGCCAATTGCAGGCGAAAGACATTGTCATAGCCGTCATCGTTGCCGTAAGCTGACAGAATGGCCATGTTGTCGGCCAGGCCGATTACCTTGTAGTGCGGCCAGTCGGGCCGGCGCGTGTTCTTGGCCAGGTCGCAAACCATGTGGCTTGCGGTCGAAGCGCTACCGCCGTTGCCCATGATGAACACCTGCCTGCCGTCCACGCGTGCCTGATGCAGGGCGTCGATGGCAGCGTAAATCGGCTCGCGGTCGATACGGTCGAGCACGGCTTTCATCTCATCGAAATACCATTCGGTGCTGGTTGTCTTGTCGTAGTCAATCGTCTTTAACATGATCATTCATCCTTTTATAGAAGAAGCATCCGCAGATTTCGCAGACTTTCGAGGATGCCGTAGTGCAGAACTTGGGGCGCCTTGCAATCCTTTATGTATTGGGCGGCCTATCGCTGGTAGTCGAAGATGACCTTGCTGCCGTCCTGGCCCAGATTGAAGGGTAGCTCCTGGAGCATGTGCATCTCCTGGCGCAGGTGCTCTTGCCGGCCGGGCGGGCAATAGAGCAGCAGAAACCCGCCGCCGCCCGCGCCGGCGATCTTGCCGCCGGTTGCGCCGGCCTTGCGGGCGATAGCGTACAGATCATCCACATCGCCGTTACTGATCTTGCTGGCCAGTTGTTTCTTAAGCTCCCAGCTTTCGTGCAGCAGGTCGCCGATCGCGTCGACATCCCCTTGCTGGAGCTTGTCGCAGGCTGTGTGGGCGATTTGCTTCATTTCAGCGAGCACCGACTCGCGCGAACGGATATTGGACTGCTGCTCCGACAAGATAGAGTCGGCTTTGCGTGTGACACCGGTATAGAACAACAAGAGGTTGTGATTCAACTGGCGCTTCGTGGCCGGGGTCAACTCAATGCGCNNTGATCCTGAATGCCGATTGGCTTGCCCAGCACGCCAATCTCGATGTGGCAAGCCTCTTTGGCCAATTGTTCGGCCATGATCAACTCGCGATTCAGGGCATACATCGCGTGGAGAGCGCCGACGGTGACGGTGCTGGATGACCCCAGGCCGGAACCTTCCGACGGGATATCGCCCATCGTGGTGATCTCGACGCCGTGGTTGATGCCGGTCTGCCGTAGAGCCTCACGGATGAGTTCGTGTTGTATCTCATCCACGTTATCAACCAGTTCGGTGTGGGTGTAGCCAACGCGCAGCTTGTTGTCGAAACGCCGCTTGATGGTGACAAAGATGTATTTATCAATGGCTGAGGTCAACACGCAGCCGCCGTGCTCCAGATAATACCCCGGAAAATCAGTTCCTCCGCCGAACAGGCTGGTTCGAAGCGGCGTTTGCACAATAATCATAACGTGAACTCCTGATGTGAAGTGTTGCGGTCGTGCCCGGCTATGCGATGCAACTCACAGGATTATGCAAGTGGCAAGCGTTTCGATGCCGGGCATCACGACATTAAGCATCGCGTAACAGCAAGTTTTGGCCGAGGCGCTTGCGGTTCTTGGCCATCCAGTACCCCATGTAGAGATAGCAGGAGACGCGCTCCCGCAGGCCGACCGGCGAGCGTTCGATGGAACGCACATGCTCGCGCAAGAGCCGCCACTGCGGAAAGGTGACCTTACCGGCGCGACGCGGATCATACCAGGCTTGCTGCGCCTGTGCTGATTTGTTGCCGCCCCAGGACTGCTCCTCGTGGAAGCGATAAAAGAACAGATGCTCCGGCACTTCATAGAACTTGCCGAGCAAGCTCAGCTCGCTCAATAATGGTCGATCGGAGCCGGCATACTTGCCGATGAGTCGGGTGCGTCCCAGCACCGCGCGGCGCATCAGCCCGAACACGGCCACAACGGGATGCGGGTCCAGCACGAATTCGTAGAATCGCTCGCGCGGGTCGGGCGAGTTGAAGTGTTGCTTGCCCGGATAAACCTTGACGATGTTGCCCTTGCTGTCGATGGCTTTGGCCTGTGTGTAGGCCAGCACAACGTCGGGATTGGCATCGAGAACCTCAACGCAGCGCTCCAGATAAGTCGGCGCGAGCAGGTCATCATGGGCCGTCCACTTGAAGTACTCGCCTCGCCCCAACTCAAACGCGCGATTGTAGTTGGCCGATGCGCCGATGTTTTCCTCGTTGCGATAGTAGCGGATGCGACCATCGTGGGCGGCATACTCACGGCAAATGGCCTCCGTCCGATCCGTCGAGGCGTTATCAGAGATAACCAGCTCGAAATCGGTATAGGTCTGTGCCAGTAGTGATTCCAGCGTCTCGACAAGGTAATTCTGGCCATTGTAGACCGGCAAGCCGATGGTGACGCGAGGGGGAGTGGTGGTCATGATAATACTCAGGATTAACTCGATCCGGCTATTAGCGCTGGAGCCCCAGGTTCTTCAGCACGCGACGCTGGACACGGTGGAACGCGGCGCGAGCGCGATCGGGCGAGCGTCGCCCCTTGCTCATTCGCTGCGTCAGATTAATGGCCGCCCCGCCGACCAGCAAGGGAGATTTCATCTTGGCTCCCAGACTTGTCGGAATCGGTTGATAGCCCATCTCGCGCATCTCGGATTTCAGGATTGCCTGGGCCAGGAATATCTCATCTTCTTCAAGCGATTTGCGCCACTTTTCGATGGCCGTCGTCGAGACGCCAACCCGCGAGGCTTGGGCATTTGAACTCACCTCGCTCATTTGCGTCGCCGCGTTCACCCAACCAACTTCCAGCATGTCATCAGAATAATCAAGGCCGGTGAAACGGCAGATCCGCTGCAAGGTCTCGATGGGGTTGACGGCCAGGTCCTCATAGCGCACGGTGATGATGTTTTGCGGCCGATCGCGCCGCGCGTCATGGGCGGCGTTAATGGCCTCTTTCCACATCATGGCGTCGAGTAAGGGATCGTAATTGGTCATTCTATCGACTTCGAGTGACTCTTTCGCCTCTTTGGCGTCCAGCCACTCGTCGCCGGTCTGGCGCAATTTACGCGAGGCCAGCGTCGCTCGTGGGTCGCGCACCAGTTCAATGACCTTGGCGTCAGGCAGATAGCGCAGCAATTGGCCCAGATAGTAAACGTGTTCAGGGGTTTTTTCCAGCCACAACGTTTTACCGGCATTGGCAGCCAGTCGATCATTGACCATACCGAACAGCGTCTCATACTCGTTCACGCCGACTGTGGCCGCCAACATCTCATTGAGAAAAGCATCGGTCAGACCAAAATCAGCCAGCGTCCACTCATCGCGACGCCACATGGCTCGCTTGTTGCCCAGATAAGCCAGCTTGACAAGAAAGACGATATAGTCGCGATGAGTTTCCGGATCGTTCAAATCAGGAAATTCGCCCTTTATCCTGGCCAGGTCCTGGAAAAAGTGAGTCTCGCCCGCCACAGCCCAGACAGCCGGGTTGCGCTTGAGAATCGTTTTGAGCAGGCTGGTGCCTGTATGGATGTAGCCGACAATGAAGATCGGGCTACTTGGCTGGTTCGCCTGCATAGATCTTGTCTCCTGCTGCCGTCGAGGCGGTGGTTTTGCCGGCGATCTTCAAGTCCAGAGCCGCCGTGGCCGCGTCATTAAGACGATCCAGTCGAGCCAGCATATTGCCACAGAGTTCTTCATCGACACCCGGGCTTAGTCTCGTTACGCGCCCCTTGCCCAGAGACTGCGCGTTAACATCCTTGGCGATATGATCACCGGGATAGGGATGCTCCAGGAATGCATAAACGCGCCGCATAGTCTGGGCAGGGTTGGTCACCAGGTCTTCATATCGGCTCAGCAGCACGTTTGGATTTGTATCCAGACCCTGTTCGAAAAACAATTGCATGCGCGCCCACCAAAAGAGAGCGGCTGCATCGTGCGGATTCATATCGGGCGCACAGAGGTCGCGGATCGTCCGGCGTGTCTCGGCCGAGCTGTGTTGCGACCGCCAGTTCCCGGGGTCATTCCGCAGCAGTGGCTGCAGATCACTGATACCGTTGGCTGGACCAAACGCCTTCAGGTTCGAGGCGGCCACGTCCTGATAGTGACGATAGGCCCACAAGGCTTTCGCCCTTGGGAAGGCGGCCAGCAGTTCATTCGCTCGTTGTGATTCAACCAGCGGTTTCATCACAATCATCGGCAGGCGATGGCGCTCCACCTGTTCACGGACAGAGGGTAAGGGATTCAGGCGAATCCGCTCGACCTGGTCGAGGGATGACAATTCGCTCGCCTCGCGGTAGACCTTCACCCCCAAATCCCGCTCAAAAACCCAATACATCAGGCTGGTGCCGGATCGCTGGATGCCCAGAAGCAGCACGACCGTCATCTGGCCGGTATGCCGTGAAACACCCAACTTCTGAAGCACGCCTTTATAGAAGCGGAATCCGGCAAAAGAAATATTCCGAAAGGTGATATCGGATGATTTGAGTTGATATGGCATAACGGTTATCGTTGGTGGCCGATTTACGTCTCGTCTGTATAGCCTCGACGCCAGACATTCAGGCCGCGCCCCAACAGCCTCTCGACCGTGTAGACATCATCTTCCAGCAGCCGCCATAACGCCGCCTTGACCTCGGGCGAAAAGTAGGGCTTTTCCTCGATTTTATTCGACAGCAAACGGTGGCGAATGGGTTGGCGAATGGAGGCAGGCACGACATTGCGCACCTTTTGAAAGGCATCGCTCTTTGTAAAATTACGCAGCGCTTCCGAACGCAGAAACGGTTGGCCGACCGACTGATGCAATGGCGTCGTATCGGACAGTTCGAACGGAGCCGGCTCAATGCCCAGGAAATCCGCAACCCGGTAAAGCGTATTCATCTGGTCGGCCGTGTACTCTTCGAAGACCAGCAAGAGAACGTTCTCCGGCCCGAACAGCTCCAGATAGGGCCGGATCTGCACGCCATAGCGACTGCGATCCACATAGGCGCTATCCTGGAAGACGGCCTCTTCGGGCGGCCGCATGTCGATCTCGCGCACCCGGTTATGGGTGTAATGGGAGATGACCCGTTCGACCGGCTGACGCATGATGTAGATGAGTTTCAGCGCCGGGTTATAGTCATAAAGGCGCTTGTGTGTCTCCCGAAACTCGGGAAAGAACGTATAGAACGTCGATCCCTCGCCGCAGATTTGACCCGGCTGAGGGTCATACAAACCATGATATTTGTCCAGCCCCGCTTCCCAATCGGCCGTCTTATGAAAATAACCCGGCTCTTTGTCCTTGCAGAAACAAATTTGCGGATGGGCCGCAAGTTGTGCCGCCAGACTGGTTGTACCCGCTTTCTGGGCACCTATCATCATGAAATCGACGCGCATGATTAATGACTCTGCTTATTATCTGACTTCGGACTCGTAATAGGCATAGCTGCCGTTGGATTCGGCGCGGTTGACGACAACTTCCATCGACTTCACGCGCACGTTGGCCAACTGACGCCGGACGGTCTCGACATCACCGCGCCGTGTCTGTGATTGGGCAACGACAAGGATCACGTTGTCAACCGCCGGAGCCAACACGGCCGCGTCGGCCACCGACAGGAGCGCCGGCGTATCGAGGATGATGAAACTGAACTGTGTTTTGAGTTGATCGATCAGGTCCAGCATCCGCTGGGAACCGAGCAGCTCAGTCGGGTTGGGCGGCAATGGGCCGCTGGTGATCACCTGGACGCGCGGGAACGCGCTGAACTGGATCGCCTCGTCCACCTGGACTTCGCCGGCCAGGATATTGGTCAGACCGCGCTTGTTCGGGATATCGAAAAGCTTGTGGACGGTGGGCAGACGCAGGTCACAATCGACCACGACCACCTCGCGGCCCGATTGAGCAATGGTGACTGCCAGATTGGCCGCGACGGTGGATTTGCCCTCGCCACGCTTGGCGCTGGTCAACAGGGCAACTTGCGCGCCGTCGACCCCGGAGGCCAGAATGTTGGTTCGCAATCGCCTGAATGATTCAAGTTGTGGGTAATGGCCGGCCCCCAGGCGGGCAATAGCCAGGTCATCCTTGGAAGCCGGGATCTGGCCGACCATCTCCATCTGGGTAGCGTTTTCGATCTGCTCGGTTGTATAGAGCGTCGTATCCAGGTTCTCGGCCAGCAAGGCCAGCGCCACACCACCCACCAAACCAATAGCCAGCCCAAGAGCCAGATTGATCAGGCGGCGCGGCTTGGCAGGTCGATTCGGGGTGTTGGCCTCCTCCACGACGGAGATGGCGTTGGCTCGCAAAGCTTCTTCAAGCCGGGCTTCTTCATATTGAGTCAGGAGCGAGCCATAGGTGCGATCACGCACATCCAGGGCTTCGCGAGCGGCGACCACGGCCGATTCCACCTGGGGATTCGCTTCCAGGGCCGCCTCGTAATTCGCCCGCGCATCCTGGAGCGCCTCATCCGCCTGGGCCAGTCGTTCGCTCAGGATCTCCTGCAAGGTCTGTCCACCGCCACCGCTATAGAACTCACGGTTCTGGTCGACCAGCACCTGAGCGGCAGTGTTGGCGATGTCCCTTGCGTCTTCCGGGTCGGTCGCCTCGGCCACAATGCGAATCAGTTCAGTACCCGGAATGGACTGAACCGAGATTGTCGGCAGCCCATCGAGGCCAAGCTGATCCATGATTTGCCGGCGCACCTTGTTGCCGGTAATGATCCGCGAATAGGTGTTGACCAGCCGTTCGGTGTAGGTAATGTCAGGACGTGCGGCCGAAACCGAACCCCCACCGATGGTCAATACGCGGACCGTTGTCGAGGCAACGTATTGCGGGGTAGACAAGAAGGTAATTGCGGCGGCAATCGCCACCCCCAGCAGGACGCTCAGGATAACGATCCATTTGCGCCGCCGCAATATCGACAGATAAGTGCTCAGTTCCATTGATTTTTTGCTCCTACAAACTTCGCCCCGATGCGAATAATCTCAGCCTATCAGTAATTGGTTACGAAAATCCTTGCGAGCAATTTCCCCGGCACAAGTCCCAAGAATGCCGGCGCGCCTCACTTGCCGCCGGCAACAGGTTCGTGCCGGCTAATGGCCCCATGCTGCTCCGTGGTTCCGCCGCTCCATTGGTCATAAAGCTGTTCATAGCGGCCGATGACAACAGGCCAACGATAATGCTCCGACACCCACTGATAAGCGCGATCGACCAGAGTTTTCATCCCGTTTGGATTAGCCAACGCCCAGCGCAGTTTATCGCGCAGATCGGCAACATCGGCCGACTTGAAAAACAGCGCCTGGTCGGGCAGCACTTCCCGGTTTTCGGGAATGTCGCTGGCGATGAGCGGTGTGCGCAGCGCAGCGACCTCCAGCAACGTAGCGGCCATCGCCTCATAGGTTGTGGAAAAGATGAACAACTTTGACAGCGAGACCAGGCCAAACAACAAATCCTTGTCGGCAATAAAGCCGCCAAAGACCGTGCGAGCGTCGGCCAACTTGTTCAGGCGTTGGGTATATTCAGGCACGTGGCTTGTATCACCAAGAATCAGCAGCTTCACATCCTCGTCCATCTCGCGCAACGCTTCCAGCGCGAAATGCGCGCCCTTGCGCGGGACGAATCGTCCCGCCGTGAATATCATGTAGCCGTTTGGCTCCAATCCATGTTTCGCCAGAAATTCGCGCGCCCTTTGCAGGTCGGGCTTCAATTCATCAATACCGATGGGCAAATATTCGACCGGCTTATTATACCGCGATTCCAGATACATTTTATCGGGCTTGCTAACGCTGGTGCGTGCGTTCGACAGATGCATAAACGGCAGCTCGGTCAACCGCAGCAACGGCCGCGCCCATCCCCATTTACTCAGCTCAACCGGCTCCTGACTCAGTAGACCATGGGCCGTGCTCACGACTCGGTAGCGCAGGCGCAAAACAGGCAGCACGAAGCACGTCTCCACGCTGTGGACGTTGATCAGGTCGTAGTCGCCCCGAAAGAGAGCATGCAGCGCGGCAAAGAGAAATAGGGACGTGGCCCGAAAATATTTGCCGGGCAGGGTCTTGATGCGCACCAGGCGCACACCGGGATAGGCAACGTCGGCCGGCACTTCGGACTTGCTGACGTAGACGACCGGCTCGAAGCGTTCGTGGTCGAAACGGTTGACGATCTTCTCGACGACGGCGTCGACGCCGGCCTTGGCCGGCAGGCCCTTAATGCCGATAAAAGCGATCTTTTTCTTACGCATGTTGACTCTCGCAATGGGCGGGCCTGGCCCTAGATGACGGGCACAACGGCCGGCGCAGGCTGACTGACCGGCTCGCCGCGCAGCAGGCTTTCATATACTTCGTGGACTTGCCGATAATGCGTTTCGGGGCTGTTGACGATCTCCACCTGGTGACGGCCGCGGCGACCCATCTCAACAGCCAGCGCCGGGTTGGCGACGAGCCGCTGGATCTTCTCGGCCAATTCGTCGGCATTACCCGGCTCAAACAGATAACCATTCCAGCCGTCGGTCACCTGTTCGGGGATACCGCCGATGTTGGACCCGATGACCGGGGTACCGCAAGCCAGCGATTCGCGCAGCGTGGCTGAGTAGTTCTCATACCACTCCGACGGCAGGATGTTGGCCAATGCGCGCTGCACGAGGGTTTGCAGCTCGTCCGTGTTCAAGTGGCCCAGCAAGGTGACGTTACTCAGGCTGTGGTCGGCGATAAAGCGGCGCATCTCCGGCTCCAACTCGCCCGATCCGGCGATGTAGAGGTGGGTCTGTGGCGTCTTCTCCATTGCCTGCAGCAGGGTCATGATCCCCTTCACCTTTACCAAACGACCAACGTAGACGACGTAGTTTTCCGGCTCGTAATAGGGCTGGAAGTTGTTAGGGTCGAAGAAGTGGGGAATGACGACGACCGGCTTGCGGACGCCGTGCTCGATGACCTTGCTCCGCAGGAATTCGCTGGGCGATTGAAATACGTCGATATTGGTCTCGTAGGTGTTGAAGAACTCGTGGAAGTACATCTCCGCACCCGCCAAAAAGCTGGCGGCCAATGAACCGCGCTTGCAGCGGTGGAGCATAACATTGTAGTAGCGATGACCCAGACAACGCTCGCATACCTCGTCATTGGAGACGAAGGTTGTGTTGGGGCAGACAACCTTGTAGTCGTGGAGCGTCTGAGTGACAGGTAGCCCGGCGGCCTTCATCGGCGGCAGGATGGAGGTCGAGAATTCATGGATAAAGCCATTGACGTGCACCAGATCGGGCTGAGTGTCGGCCAGGATGCGCTCCATCTTGCCCTTCGCCTCACGCGAGTACATGATGCGCTCCAGAACGCGGGTCATCGACTTCGGATTGCGCTTGGCCATCTCCTCCGGGAAATCAATGGCGCTGACGAAATATTCATCGTATTCCGACGGGAAGTTCCGCTCGTGCTCCATCGAAAACGGGATAACCTGATGGCCGTGGGACTCCAGCAGGGCAGTCAGATCGAAGGTATAGCGCTCGCCGCCGCCGCGCATGTAGTAGAAGCTGTTGACCATCAAGATTTTCATTATTACACCACTACTGGAGAAAATGCCGGGCACTCAGGCCGCGGCCGCTACATCTCGCCGATTGCGATAGAGAACGGGGTCAACCGTCTCGAACATGCGCTGCTCGTCGAGATCGCACCCCAAGAAGCGCTGGAGACGGGCGATCTCTTGCATGGAATCGGACATGATATCACTATAATGTACGTAAAGTAGTTCAATGTTCGGTTGCCGGCGCAACCACAGGTCGATTTGCTGGAGATGCTTTTCGAAGACGGTTGCCATCTGGACATCATCCATTTTGTTCGGGTTTTCGCCGCGATGGACAAGCATCTTGCGCTGCGAAGCCAGAATCTCGGACATATGTCGGCGAACAAAAACGACCTGATACGAGTATTCGGCCGGCAGATATTTCAGCAGCGCCGAAATGATTTTCACAGATTTGCCCTGCGCCTCCGGCAACCAGGAGACATCACCCTTATCCAGCCCCTTCACGCGCTCGAACTCGAAGTAACCTTCGGGGTTATCGCGATCGGCGACGCGCAGTTCGTCAGTCAACGGAGGGACGCCGCCTGCGGCCAGCATCTTCATCATCATGGATGTGCCGGAGCGCGGCAAGCCGGAGACCACCACGATTGGTGATGGCGGGACAACGGGGGCGGTGCTCCCCGCATTCAGGTTTTTACCGAATAACTTTTTCATCTCGAACTATCCGGGACTATCTATTCCACATACCCAAGCTTGCGCAGATGATCGGCCAGACCCGCCATCTCATCCTCGCTCATCTCATCACTCATCGTGACGGCGGCCGTATCCATACCCGCAATATGGCCCTCGATCAGGCGGCGCATTTCTTCCGAATCAGCCGGTCTGGTCGTCGCCAGGTTTTTCGTCTCTTCCGGATCGGCCGCCAGGTCATAGAGTTCTTCCGGCACGCCGGCGTTGCGGGCATCAAAAGCATACTTCCGACCTCGATAGCGCACGCCGTAGAACGAAGACGGCTCGCGCGAGTTCTGGCAGGTCTCAATGAATGCCGGTATCTCCGGCAGGCTTTCGCCGTGCATGAGGGGCACGAGGCTGCGGCCGTCGACGTGGGTCGGGGTCTCATCGGCCAATCCGGCCAGGTCGAGCAGAGTCGGGAAGATGTCGATCTGGCGCACCTGATCGCTCAGACGGTGGTCTTTTAGTCGTTGCACGGGGCCGCCGGCGATCACCAACGGCACGCGAACCAATGAGTCATAGACGTGATAGCCATGGCCGGTCATCGTCGCCAGCGGGCTATCCACCAAACCAGCGCGATAGAGCAGCCGGGATGTGGAGAACCAAAGTTGCCGCCCCTTGGCGATGGCCTTGCGGCGACGATGATCCCAGGCGCTTGCCGGCTTGGCCGACCCGCCGGACAAGGATTTCTTAAAAAACTCGACCTGAGTTTCCAGCCCGGTCTCGGGGATTTTCTCGCCGTGGTCACCGGTCACCAATACCAGCGTATTTTCAAGGTCGATAGCATCCAACAATTGACCAAGGCGAGCATCGTAACTGGAAATGGCTCGGTCATATTGGGTGCGACCATATTCCGGCTTGTCGAATTCGGGGCTAATCTGGCGCGGGCGATGGACACCCCACAAATGAAGATAGGCAAACCAGGGGGTCTGGAGATCCCGGTCGTGGAACCGCCGGATGAGCTGATCCCCCCACTCGCCCAACATGGAGGATTTAACGCCGTCGCGAAAATCATACTGATCGAAGCCACGATTAAGGCGATAGAACGGGCTGAGCGGTCCGGTTGCCTCGGCGTAGGTGTTATAGCCGTTCTCGCGCAAAATCTCGGCCAGAAGCGGCACGTCATCGGCAATGCGCGCTCCGACCATGGCCCGCACGCCATGATGGGCCGGATACATCCCGGTAAACATCGTGGTCATGCACGGAATAGTCATCGAGTTGGCGGTGATCAGATGTGTAAAAAGGACGCCCCGATCGGCCAACGCGTTCAGGACAGGGGTTTTGGCCGTACGGTCTTCGTCGAAGGTCCGGTCGGCGCGCAGGCAGTCGATCACGACTAGTAAAATATTAGGTCTATCAGCAGACATTCAACCAACCTCGCTGGTGTTCAGAAGTAGAAGCAGGCGGCCTGGCTTCCTTTGCCATAAGCGGCAAGCAGACGGTGATGGCGTCCACACAGGAGACATCGTAGCCTAACAGACTTACGATAAACCTGAAGCATTGAGCCACTGTGGGCAACAAAAAAGCCGGAATGGCCCGCAGGCACGTCCGGCTGGTTACTAACGAGCGTTATACAGTGGACGGCTACGGCAGGAAACGGCCGGGCGGCGCGGCCACTCGGCGTTCCCGATCGGCAAATCGGGAGCGGCGTTTGAACGGCCTGTTGATCTGCTGGAACACGAAGCCGATGCCCACCCAATAGAGGGTCATCATCACACCCGATACCCAGGGCTTCTGATACCATAGCCACAGTGGCCACATAAGCGTGAAGAGAGCCAGGCCATATTCCAGCGTCGCCAGATACGGATCGTCGACATGACGCGCATGGCGGAGCATCTTCCAGGCCATCCATATATTCAGGCACAGGAATAAGCCCACACCCACCAGGCCAAACTCCTGAATCCAGGTGCCAAGGGTGGCCGCATTGACGCCGCCGTAGAGGTCGTCGTCCAGCACACGTCCGGACACGTTGAGCGCTATGCTCGACGTGCGGCTACCCAGCCCGAAACCGAACAGCGTCGTCACCGGATCACCGGAGATCTGTTGCCAGGCATAGGTGATGGCGAGGCCACGGCCGAGATTATACTTGCCGTCCTCTGCTCCCTTGCCGTCGCTAAAGAGATACCCCTCGAGGCTATCCATCGTCAGGTACTCTTGCAGCGGTTTCAGGCCTCGGGTATTGGCAATGAATGTATTATAGACCGGTAGAAAGATAGCTGCGCTGAGAATGAACAGAGCAACGTAGAGAAACAGTTGCCGAAAGCGCCCGCCACGGACCAAATGGAGCACCAGTGTCGCCACTCCCAGCAAAGCCACGGCCATGAGGTAGAACTTGGTCACACTCAACATGGCGCCCACCGTGCCCAGGGCAATGATGAGCAACAGTCCCTTGGCCTGATGCGTCGCCAACCAGTGACCGAAGCCGAGGCAAACGACGAAGAAAACGAACATGGTGAACGGACCAACACCCTTCCACGCCACGGGAACGTTCCGGCCAAACTGTCACCCGGCGGCGCGCCCATAGCAAATTGTACCAACTGGACGCCGATCTCGAAAATGAGCAGCCCCACACAGAAGCGGAAGAACCAACGGGCAAAGTCGGCCGGCCAGCGCGGAACGAGATAGGCGAAGATGCCGATGAGC
>JRYI01000614.1_pt1 | contig 27201 bp, 24 predicted proteins | sample 235361 | NCBI WGS metagenome assembly JRYI01 (sample SAMN03074212, study PRJNA261471) | activated sludge metagenome | biome: Common Effluent Treatment Plant; feature: Wastewater; material: Activated sludge; isolation source: activated biomass in a lab-scale reactor treating industrial wastewater at...
ACCGCCGCCAGGACATAGCGTTCCTCATGGTTGTTATATTCCCACACATCAAAGGCAGACAGCCGGTCAATGTCAGCGATATCGTCGTAATAGATACGAACGACGAAGGATGAGTCCGCGGCCAGGCTCGCAGGTTGTTCAGATGCGGCCGATGAGCCGGCCCACACCATGCTGCTGATCAGCAGAACGAGAAGAGCGGCGATGATACTGATATGACGTCGTGGATGTGGGGGTTGGTTCATCTGTCGTTTTGGCCCTACTTGCGATTTAGTCGCGGCAGGAAAATCGCTGCCAACATCAACAGAATGAATATGATAAAAATTGCGATTCCGATCGGGTCCATCGATAGCACCTCCAATTATGATCTGTGCTGTTTGCGCGAGCCGGATGGGCTGCGTTCACAATTATAATCGCAGTTGCGGCCGGAACAATCTCAAATCAGGCGGATCGGATGACGAGATGATGCAATAATTGGGGAAATAAGCCGACAAAAAAGCCGCCTGTTCCCAAGCGGCTTAAGCTTCTCTGTCTCGCGCGATCATACCATCTGAGCGGCATACGGGATTCGAACCCGTGCTAACAGCTTGGGAAGCTGCTGTGATACCACTTCACCAATGCCGCAAGTTTTCCGAATTATAATCCGCGACGACGCAATACGCAACCGCAGCATGGCTTACACCCGTTTGGAGTATCGCGATGTTGCAGTGGGAATGATCGGCGGGGGAACTGGTCGTATGTCGATGATCGGTTCAGTTGCTTGTTCCGATGATTCGACTTTCTGTTGCGATGTCGAGTAGACCACCGCGTAATTAACCGAAGCGGTCAGGCCTATCAGCATCCACCACAGGAATGACGGTCGCGATCCGAGGGCAATCGCATCAAAAATGCCGAACAGCCATCCGGAAACCAGCGACCCGGACAGACCGGCGATCAAGGTGTAGCTGGAATGGTCAGTTCTGCCATGTCGAACAAGCTTTCGTCCAGCCTCCCATAGTAAACCGGCGCTGATGATCCAGATTGACAGATAGGCAATCAGCCCCGGCAATCCCACGTCGAGAGCCACCTGGAGCAGGTGGTTGTGGGCATGGGCCAGATCAATGTCTTCGGGAATGGCAAACAAGGGGTAAAGCACTTGGATGACTCGCCGGAAGCTGTTAAACCCCATGCCAGTCAACGGGAAATCGTCGATAGCCAGGATAGCACGCGACCATATCTCCATGCGGCCGGTCAGGCCCAGGACATCGCCAACAATATCCTGGTTCAGTGGATTCATACCAAAAGCGACGAGCATGAATCCCACGATGATAATGCCGATCCCCAGGACGACCCTCCACCGGAGTGGCGAAAAGAAGGCGACCACGATAACGGCTCCGCCACAAAATGCCAGGATACCCCCCCTTGAAACCGTGGCGAAGAGGACGGGAATAGTCAACAGGCAGACGACCAGGATTAAAAAGAAAAGGGACCGTTTTCTGCCCCACAGCTTTTTCCCGAGACCTAGGAGGCATGCTAACGCAAGCGGAGCAATCCAGGCTAATGCGCCGGCCAGTTCGTTCTGATTGATGACGCCACCGACGGCGCCAGGAATATCGGCTGACCGGTCGGGAAGCCAGCCTCGAATCCCATTGAGAAACTCAAACGGAGGCGGCCAAACTGTCCCCATCAGACCGACCAAGGCAAGAAGTCCGCCACCAGCCAGGTAGACCCCAACGATCGGCCAGACAGAGAGATAGCGACTAAAGTCCAGGACGGCGTAGAAGAGCGTGATTCCCAGCAGTAAACCGAGGATCTTGGGCAGGCTCAACGAAAGGTCGAACGATATAAATATGCTAATTCCCGTCATCACCAACAGTATAATGATCGCCAAATCGTAGGGCGAGGCAGCAAGGAATTTACCGAGGGTGAATTTGCGGAGGATCCAGAAGATTGGGACGGCAAGCAGGATCAATCCCCGGAAACCGGATGGGTACATTACCAAGGGTAAGATCAGCAGCAAAAATCCCCACTGCCAAAGGACTAACCACCGTCCGATCCTCTGCATGAGAACATATTAGCCGGGGTTGCCGGTCATCGCAAGATAAAAAGTGTGAAAAATTGGCGGGTTGCCTCTTTGACCGGAGAGTTTATAATCAGGTCTTCTGCTGACAGGTAATAGGAGAGGAGATGGATTCAAGTCCGTTCGTCTTGCTGGTGGAGGGGCAGACCGCCGGTCGTGAATCGCTGGCGTCGATGCTCGAAAAAGCCGGCTACACCATTCATATCGTCAACACAGGCGCGGAAGCATTAAACTGGTTGGACGAAAATCATAGCGACCTGATCGTCTTCGACGCATCCACGATGCGCTCCAATGGCGTGCGCAATTGCCGCCGCCTCCGACGGTTGGCCGAGCACATACCCATCATCCATAGCCGTGCTGCTGGAGAAGCTGAAGATCGCGCGGCCGAGGCTGATGTCTACTTGGAGAGGCCGTTTTCTTCACGGAAGCTCATTAATCGGACCAAAGCTCTGTTGCCGGCGGATATCAGCAGGGAGGAAATCGTCCGCTACGGGTCAATTACACTCTATCGTATCAAGCGTTCGGTCGATGTAGCCGGCAAAGGTGAATTCACGCTTACCCCCAAACTGGCGCTCCTCCTGGAGATGTTCGTCCGTCACCCCAACCAACTTCTGACGCGACCGCAATTAATGCTGGCGGTGTGGGAAACTGATTTTGTGGGCGATACGCGCACGCTGGATGTGCACATTCGCTGGATACGGGAATGTATAGAAACAGACCCCAGCCGCCCCCAATTGCTCAAAACGATCCGTGGTCAGGGTTATCTGCTCAACATTGCCCCTGACGCAAGCGCCTCACCGGATTATATCCCAGATCCCCATTCATAGATCTGCTCAACCAGTTGTTCATCAGATAACGCAAAAAAGAGCACCGCCACATCAGGACGGTGCTCCTGTAGATCACCTACTGCCGTAAGGGCGAGTGCCGGTGCGGCCGAGTGCTACTTCGCTTTGCTTGTCGCGCCGGATTCGGCAGCGCGGGCGGCGGCTAAGGCAGCCATCAGGCGACCCTTGCGACGCGCGGCATTGCTGGGGTGAATGACACGCTTGCGCGCCGCTTTGTCGAGCGTCTGATAGGCATCGCGCGCCACCAATTCCGCTTCATCAAGCTTGTTTTCATCGATCAAACGACGCACCCTCTTCACATACGTGCGCGCGGATGCGCGGTAGTGACGGTTTCGCTCCGTTCGCTTTTCCGTCTGTCGGATGCGTTTCTTAGCAGATTCAGTATTAGCCAATTCAAATCCTCCGAAATTGCCTCAGTCATTCAATAGAGGCGTGAGAGCGAATGGATGATAACATATTCGGCAGAAATGACAAGCCGATATACCATTCCCAATGTGAATGATCAGCTTCGCAATCGTCTATTAGCTCACGCCACACAAGCCTATCAAATCGGTCACCTTCTCTTTGGCCCCGACTTCCGGATTCGATCCGCCAATCATCAAATACNNATGGGTTGGGCGACTATTTTGATCTGCAAGTGAGTCGCCTGGGGGAGGAGGATGATGCCGGCTTGCTCCTGACAACGACGGATGTCACCCGCAAAACTCGCCAGGAAATCCTGCTCCAGCAGCAGCGTAACGAAGTTCACCTGCTCTCGGCAAAACTGACCGCGGCCAACGAGCGAATGAGCTACATCCTGAATCGCCTCGTCCCACCGGCCGTCGCCAAACGCATGGTGGAACAACAAGAAACACCAGCTCCGGGTGGCGATATATTGCGCGAGGCGACCGTTCTGTGCGCCGACATGCGCGATTTTACCGCCTATGCCGAATCCTTCCAGCCAGCCGATACGCTCGAGTTTCTGAATATTTATCTGGCTGTTGTATCTGAGGCCATATTGCGTCATGAGGGCAGCCTGGTTCAACTGGTCGGCGATATGGTCATGGGCGTTTTTAATATTCCCGATGAGCAGACGGATCATGCCCTGAGAGCTGTCCGGGCGGCAATCGATATTCAGGACAGCCTGCGAGATTTCAATGAGAAGGCCGATGCTCGTTTTCCTCAAGTCGCTTTTGGGGTAGGCATTAGCACCGGCCAGGTTATCGCCGGCTACATGGGCTTTCAACAGCGATTTCGGTTCTCTGTCGTCGGCGATCCCACAAATGTGGCCTTTCACCTGAGTTCTCTGGCCGCGGCCGGACGAATCCTGTTGGGCGAGGCAGTCGTTCAGGCAGCTGGTGTTGCCCTTGATGTAAGGGAGAAGGGGGATTTTCAGCTGAAACGGCGACGAAAGTTAATCAAGGTTTACGAGCTTGGCGCGATCACAGGTGCGGCATAATTATCATATCGGCAAGTAATCCAAAGGCTTCCTCGACGTTAGTCCCTGTTTTGGCGCTCGTGTAAAGCAGGGGGGATCCCGTCTCCTGAGACATCGCCATTAATTGTTCCTCCGAGATCGCTCTCTCGTTGGTCAGGTCCTGTTTATTGGCCAACAGCACCAGAGAAACGTCAGGATTAAATTGTCGCAATTGATCAGCGTAAGCCTGATAGCTGGATAGCGTGACAGGTCGAGTCAAATCGCACACAATCAGCGCGCCGGATACACCCACGAGAGAGCTGGATTGGCTGAAATCGCGCCCCCCAGCCAGATCCCATATAAGCATGTGGAGCGACAGATCGGGGTACTCTACCGTTTTTCGCGACACGACTACGCCGACGGTTGTCAGGTATTTATCGTCGAAACGCCCTTCCACATATCGTCGAATGAGGCTGGTCTTGCCGACGGAAAAATCACCTAGCAGGCAAACTTTCTTTTGGATCCTTTTCATTTCGTCAGGGTGAATCCCGATCAGGCGCTCGTCTTATCGACATAGATCCGCAGGCATGACGCCTGTCCGTATGCCTTTACCCGATAAGGCCCGAGCGCGGCCGGCAAGAGCGTGAATCGAACAGCTTCCATCCGGACATCATTCACTTCAATATGTCCCTCGATGACTCCCCAAATCTCCAGGCTTTCGCCGTTGAGCACGCCGGAAAACTCGGCCGCGTTCTCAAATTCGACTCGTTCAGTCGTGAAATACCGATTTTGGCATAAGAGCGAGCGACGAACACCCGCTATGTCTGCGAGCTGAAGAGGCTTCACCAGGCGTGGCTCGACGATGGTGAAGTCGATCACATCCATCGCCTTGTCGATATGGAGCGGGCGAGACACGCCATTGTGGGTTCGATTCCAATCGAAGACCCGATACGTGGTGTTTGAGTTTTGCTGAATCTCGGCGATGACCACGCCATTCAGAATTGCATGGACTGTGCCGCTAGGTACGCAGACAACATCTCCGGCCTGTACAGGCAGCGCATGAAGATGTCCTTCTAATACCCCATCGACAATCGCCTGGCGAAATAATTCCGGTGTTGTGCCCGAACGAACCCCCAGGATGATCGCCGCATCCGGGTCAGCATGAAGAACCACCCACATCTCGGTCTTGCCCAGTTCATTGCCCTCATGGGTTAGGGCGTAGTTGTCATCTGGATGGACCTGAATCGATAACCTGTCATGCGCGTCCAATAACTTGATGAGCAATGGGAACTTGTTCCGATCCTGTGCCCAGCGATTGTTGGTTCCGATCAGCTTCAGGCCGAGCCGATGGTGAACAGCCGTCAATGGAAGTCCGGCATACAGACCATTGGTCACAACCGCGACGCCGTCCTCATGCGCCGCGATTTCCCAACTCTCAGCCACAACCCCGTCCGGGAGATCCCGCCCATACAGGTGGGCCAGGTTTCGGCCGCCCCAAATGTAATCCTTCAGAACCGGGGCGAACAGCAATGGATAGAGGTTCTCACTCATCGACACGTTTCAAGTAGATCGCTCCCAGCGGAGGGAGGGTCAATTCAATTGAGTTTTTCTGATCGTGCTGAAACACCTCGACGCTTTGGCAAGGTTCATTGACCACATTGCTGCCACCGAAGTCGGCCGCGTCGGTATTCAGGATCTCTTTATACGTCCCTGCCTCAGGCACACCCAAGCGGAATTTGTACCGGATGACAGGCGTGAAGTTCAATACCACGAGAATTTTTTCGCCGCTCTTTGGTGAATGACGATAATAGCTGAGAATACTACGCTCATAATCATGCAGATCGACCCATTGGAAGCCTTCCCAGGAATAATCTTCCTCATGCAAGGCGGCCTCAAGCCGGTAAAGCTCGTTTAGCTTCTGCACCATTATTTGCAGTTGTTTATGCTTCGGCTCATCCTCCAACAAATGCCAGTCCAGACTGCGAGCCTCGCTCCATTCACGCCATTGCCCGAATTCGCTGCCCATGAACAGCAATTTTTTGCCGGGGTGACTCCATTGATAGGCGTAGAGTAGCCGCAAATTGGCGAACCGCTGCCAGACGTCCCCCGGCATTTTGTCGAGCATGCTCCGCTTTAGATGAACGACTTCATCATGGGAGAAGGGCAACAGAAACTTCTCGCTGAAGGCATAGAGCAACGAGAACGTCAGCGTTCCGTGCTGGAAGGAGCGATAGATCGGATCGCTTTGGAAATATTGCAACGTATCATGCATCCAGCCCATATTCCATTTGTAATCGAATCCGAGGCCACCCTCATCTGCTGAGCGTGTCACGCCCGGGAAGGACGTGGATTCTTCCGCCACGGTAATGGCGGTCGGGAACAGGCGATGCAGCTCCTTATTGAAGCGCTTGATGAAGGCGATGGCTTCCAGATTCTCGCGGCCGCCGTACCGATTGGCAACCCATTCACCGGGTTTCCGCGAGAAATCCAGGTAGAGCATCGAGGCAACCGCGTCCACCCGCAGGCCGTCGATATGATATTTTTCCATCCAAAAGATGGCATTGCTAATCAAAAACTGCGTCACCTCGTTGCGGCCGTAATTGAATACATAGGTACCCCAATCGGGTTGATGGCCTTTGCGTGGATCCGCATGTTCGTATAGATGTGTGCCATCAAAAAACCCAAGCCCATGTTCATCGGTGGGGAAGTGGGCCGGTACCCAGTCCACGATCACGCCGATATCCGCCGCATGGCAGGCATCGACGAAAGCCATGAAATCATCGGGTGTGCCGAAGCGACGGGTCGGCGCGAAAAAGCCCGTCACCTGGTAGCCCCACGATCCATCGTAGGGATGTTCGGCCACCGGCATCAGTTCGATATGGGTGAAACCCATCTCCTTGATGTAGGGGATGAGATCTCCAATCAAATCGCGGTAAGTGAGCCACTCCCAGCCGTTCTTGCGGCGCCAGGATCCGATGTGCAATTCATAGATGCTGATCGGCCTGGATTGGCCGTTCGACTCACCGCGCTTGGCGATCCATGTCTCGTCCTTCCACTGATGCTTGTTGATGTCCCATACGATGGAAGCGTTGTTGGGTCTCAATTCCCCGGCAAAGGACACTGGATCGGCTTTGGTGACGGTATAGTCATGGTAGCGGGTCTTGATCTCGTATTTGTAAACATCGCCTTCGCCAAGGCCGGGTATGAACAGCTCCCAAATCCCGTTGGAACGATGGAGGCGCATCGGGTGGCGACGGCCGTCCCACTCATTGAAATTTCCGACCACGCTGACGCGCAAGGCGTTCGGCGCCCATACGGCAAACAGCACGCCCTGAATGCCGTTCAACTCCCTTATATGCGCCCCCAACTGTTCATAGATGTGCAGATGGGTGCCCTCCGCCATAAGATGGGAATCAAATTCCGAAAGCGTCGGTGGAAAAGAGTATGAGTCTTCGTGTAGTTGTGTGGCGCCGCCAGTGAACTCATACTCCAGCTGATAGGGGGTGACCTTTTTCCGGTTGGGAATGACGGCCTCAAAGAGGCCGTCTTCATGAATCCGGTCCATTGGCGTGCGTTTTGATTTGCTGACGATTGTGATGGCGGTGGCATTTGGCCGGAAAGCACGAATAATCAGGTCGCCGTTCTCGAGGTGTGGTCCAAGGACATCGAACGGTGCGCCGTGGTACCCACCAACAATGGCTTCTATAACACTTGGTTCCAGCATGGGAGCCTCCATTGGTGATTGATTCCGTATCCTTTTCTTGCTGTAGACGACACGGCAGACAGTTCAGCCGGTTGAAATTGGAACCGGACTGACAAACTCCCGCCCAATGAACCTATTCTACTCCGAAATGGCTTATCTGCACCAAATGAAGATGGAACTGCTTGCTCTCTCAGATTCACTAGATTATAATAATGTATGTTAATTTAAGTATAAGATAACCCGATTGATGATGATGCTCCGATATCACCTGCCCCGGATAATCGTATTGAGGATGGCCGATGAATCGCAAAGAGACAACGATATTGCCTATTTCAAACCGACCGGTTCCCGAAGGACTGACCTGGATAGACCAGGACGCTTACTTGCGCGAAGCCGGCGCACAGAGTCTTAGAACAGAGTCCACTTATCGCAGCGGATTGCGCCTCTTTGCCGATTGGCTTCAGCATTTTCAGAAGTCCGGTTATACCCGAAAGGAGCCATGGCCCCTGACCCCCGATAGACTAACGACGGATGTGGTTCTTGATTATCGTAACTGGCTCATAGCCAATCGCTCGCGGTCGACTGTGACGACCTATATGGCATCTGTAATCGGTTATCTCAACTTTCTGGACGGCTATGACAAGTTGCCGGATACGGTCCAATTAGGGAAATTGCAACGTCAGCTGGCGCGGCGACAAATTGAGCGCAATCAAGCCGAGAATGTGATTGATCTTGATATAGCGCGGCAGGATGTGCCCAGGATTATCGCCTACTATGACTCTCTACCACTACCCCTCGAAAACGACCGCTACAATCGGCGGTTGTCCTTGCTTCGCGACCGGGCGATCGTGCGCATGTTATATTCGACTGCCGCTCGAATATCCGAGGTAGTGTCGCTGAATCGCACTAACGTGGGCAATGGCCGCGCGGAATATGCTACGATCGTGGGCAAAGGAAACAAGGGCCGCACGCTCCATATCCGCAGTTATGCTCGCGAAGCTGTATCAGCCTATCTGGCCGAGCGACGCGATATGAACCCGGCTCTTTTCGTTTCACACAGCCGGAATTCAACCAGCGCTCGGTTGAGTATCACAACGGTTCATAACGTGGTTAAGAAGGCCGTGAAGGCACTACATCTTCATGAAGGGCTTTCTGCCCACGACTTCCGGCATTATCGCGCCACACAACTGCTGCGGGCGGGCATGCCGCTGGAGGTTGTGCAGGAATTTTTGGGCCATGCGGACGTAACAACGACCCGGAATATCTACGCTCCAGTACTGGGTGTGCAGGTTGTAACTGAATGGCTGGACAATCTGGATGTATCGCCGAAGGATGCCTTGAAGGATCCAGCCGCCCCCCTACCCTATGATGACCGTGTAGCGACAATGCTGGATAAATTGTAATTTCTGTACAGCATGTACGTTATCCTGGTCGTTTCCGGTTCAGGAAGGCTTGCATCTCGCGTACATTCCGAATAGCTGACTGGTAGGTCGTATCGCTACCTTGGTTATAGTTGGAAATCAACCCTGCAGCGCGAGCGGCTATAGCTATGGCTACGGCCGTGCCGATCCAGCGGGGAGTGGTTTGCTCATCCATGAGAATGAACGAATCGATTCCACTGACAGTAAGCTTCTGCAGCTGAGTCATCAACCCATCGATATCACTTGCCACGCCGAGATCGAATTTCATCGCATTGACCGCCTGAGTATCGGCATATTGGACCAACTCATCCAGGCTTAGATCGGATGCGCCGGCCACCAGTTGCGCCGGTTCATCACGATGGCGTGTGGAAGGTTTGCCCAAATTGAATTCATCCAGAATGAAATTTTTCAGTCGGAGCATGTTGGCCGATTGTATAACCGGATCCTCGGTTTCGATGAGAAAGGGATCCTCGAGGAACAGGCGATGAGAACCGGCGGCTCCTTGCAATCCGGTAGCATTGCCGAGGATCTTGCCGGCATGGAGGACTGGATCGCCGGCGAGTATGCCAAGCGCTCCATTCAACCCCAGATAAATGGCCGGTTGATAACCGGTATCCCTGGAAAGCTGGTCGGATCGTTGCCCCAACTCCCGGACAAAGCGTTGCAGGTACTCGGCGTTCTCGCCCAATGCTTCAACGACTCGGCCGCCGGTTAGTCGGTAACCAATTCCCGCCGGCCGCAGAGCCAGCATCTCTTCGATTAGATCGGCTGTGGCGGCAAAATCACTTATTTCCAGAAACAAGGGGCAACTCAAATGATCCGGATCGAGATTTGATAAGCCGTACTCAACCGCTAGTAATTCAGCGCTTGCACGATTTTGGGCTGAGGCGACGGCCATCAACAGAGCTTGTTGAAGGGCCGCACGCACGCCATCGGCAATTGGGACAAAGCCGCGCTCGGAGGGATATTCAGAATTGACTTGGCCACATAAAGCCCGAAACCCGGACAGGGGTTGCCCTCGCAATTTTTTCTGGCTCTTGTCGACCAGCCGTTGAGCGGTATAGACTTCCTCAACAGCGATTTCGTGGGATGGGCAATCCCCCCAAAATATTTCGTCCGCATCTGATAATATACCGATCGAAAGCGGTGCGGCCGAATTGCCCAGGGTGGAAGTACCAGTGGTAATCAGAATGTTGTCGATTGACGGGATCGTTCGTTTCATGGCATTAATTTAATTGGAGCTATCTGTCACAGCGGGAAATTCTCTCAAGACCTCAAGCGGAATATGGCAGAAAATGCGATGTCCCAGGCCGTCATCCTGCCAGGGCGGCTCTTCTTGTTCACAGATAGCGCCACCGTCGGGCAACAGAACGCGACGCGGACATCGGGTATGGAAGCGGCAACCGGCAGGCGGATCAATAGCGCTAGGTACGGTGCCCTCCAGCCGGATACGATGTTGCGTGGCGTTCGGGTCAGGCACGGGGACGGCCGACAGCAAAGCTTCGGTATAGGGATGGTAGGGCGGCGCGAAGATGGCTTCGGTAAGACCAATTTCGACGATTTGACCCAGGTACATCACCGCTACCTCATCGCAAAGATAGCGCACAACACTCAGATCATGAGCGACGAAAATCATCGTCATGCCGTAATCCCTTTGCACATCCAGTAATAAATTCAGCAGAGCCGCCTGCACAGAGACGTCCAGTGAACTCACTGGTTCGTCGCACAGAATGAGACCAGGTCGCCCAGCTAGCGCCCGGGCGATGCCGGCCCGCTGCCTCTCGCCACCGCTCAGCTGATGTGGCAATCGATTGTAATAACTCGCGTCAAGCCTGACTGCCTCCAGCAGGCGCATGACCTCGCCTCTAATCTGCGATTTCGGCACAGTGCCGAAGCGCTCCATCGGACGGCCGATCTGATGGCCGATCGAATTGGATGGGTTCATCGTCGAGTCCGGGTTCTGGAATATCATCTGGAGTTTGCTCACCAGGTCCAGAGCGCGCGAACCCAGATCGCCGGAGATATCAAAACCCATGAAGTCAGCTGCCCCGGCGGTGCTCCCCTCCAGGCCTATGATCGTTTTCACCAAGGTGCTCTTGCCACTACCGGATTCACCCACAATACCCAATGTTCTGCCTCGGCCGAGCGAAAACGAAACGTCCTCCAACGCCTTCACGTAGCGACGGTCGCCGATGCTCAGGACATCTTTGATGGTTCCGTCCCGAAGAGGATAATATTTCGTAAGGCCACTTACTTCCAAAATCGGCTGGGATAAACCCTCCCGTGAAGGGTTGGTGTGCTGTAATGAATCGTGGGAATCATCCGGCGGGTTCCACTGCCCCGCATCAATCTCTTCAGCAAAATGGCAGCGGACGCGGGTGCCGTTCGGCAGCCGGCGAAGCTCTGGCTTTTCCTGACGACAGCAGTCGCGAGCGTAATCGCACCGCGGAGCAAAGGCGCACCCGGACGGCCGATTTTTAGCTGATGGAACATTGCCACGAATGGAATAGAGGATGCCGTTTATCTTTTCATTCCCTATTCGTGGCAAGCAGCGAAGCAAGCCCTGGAAATAGGGATGTTTGGGTCTAGAAAATAGCTCCTGCACGCCTGCTTGCTCAACCATCTCCCCGGCATACATCACCCCCACACGATCGCAGACCCGAGCAACGACACTAAGATTGTGGCTAATGAACAAAATTGCTGTGTTGAAATCGCGTCGCAGCTTGTCAATCAGATCGAGAACGGCCGCTTCCACCGTGACATCAAGCGCGGTGGTAGGTTCGTCCATGATTAGCAACGCGGGATCATTAAGAAGGGCCATGGCGATTACCACTCGCTGTTGCTGCCCGCCTGAGATCTGATGGGGATAAAGATTCATTACGCCTGCCGGATCGGGCATGTAAACACGATTCAGCATATCCTTGCAATGCTCGGTTGCCTCGTTCCGGCCAAGGCCACGATGGAAAATAAGCACTTCCCGCATTTGGTCGCCCAATCGCATGGACGGGTTCAATGATTGCAGCGGGTCCTGATTGACCATGGCGATTTGAGCGCCAAGGATCTGCCGTAAATCCTTGCTTGGTTTACCGCCGAATTCCTGGCCCTGGAAATTGATGCGGCCATGTTTGATATAACCATTGGCGCCCAGGAAGTTGACGATCGACCAGGCGACAGTGCTCTTGCCACAGCCGGATTCGCCGACAATACCAAAAGACTCACCGCGAGCGATAGTGAAGGACACATCCTGGATGGCCTCCACCTCCCCACCGCGAACCTTGTAGGCGACGGTCAACTCCTCTACCTCCAGCACCGGCACATTCCTCTCGATCATAAGCGTGACATCTCTTTATTACTTTTGATAACGAGTAAGCTCCTCGCGAAGACCATCGGCCAGCAGGCTGAGGCCGATCACCAGAGTTGATATGGCCAGCGACGGCCATATCACCCCCCAAGGTGAGGAAAACATGAATCGGCGGGCATCATTGACCATTGACCCCCAATCCGGGTCGGGTGGCGGCAAGCCGAGGCCCAGGAAGCCAAGCGTGCCGATAGCGAAGATAGCATAGCCGACGCGCAGCATCGCATCGACCAGAAGCGGTCCGCGCGCATTAGGCAGGATCTCGTGGAACAGGATGTACCAACGGCTTTCACCCCTCGTCTCGGCCGCTCGTACATAATCTCGCGTACTGATGTCCATGGTCAGGCTGCGAGCCAGACGAGCCACCCCAGGCGCGCCGGTGATGGCGATGGCGAAAATAACCACGAGGTCGCCGCGGCCGAGGGCGGCGATGACCACCATATAGAGGACGATGCTGGGGAAAGCGACGAACGCATCGAGAATCTGCATGATGCCCTGATCCCACCATCCGCGCCGATAGCCGGCGAGTTGGCCCAGAAGCGTACCCAGCGCCAGCGACACGAGAACGCCCCAGACCGCCACGCCGAGTGGGATTGAGATGGTCTGGTCGTCGACTGAGATGCGTGTTTTCAATAATACGACCTGTGTGCCGACCATGAGCCGGGATAAGGTGTCGCGACCGAGGTCATCGGTTCCCAAGATATTGACTGCATTGGGCGGCTGGTTTTGCGCGAAAAGGGAGGAGTTGGGGGGGTACGGCGTCCAGAAAAATGAGATGAGTCCGACGGTGATCCAAAAGGAAACCATCAGCAGGCCGAGCATTGCGATTCGGGATTCCCATATTATCGACGCCTTCTCCGAAAGTATTTGCCGGAGGGATGGTTTCGATGAAGAGCCGTTTGGCTCAATTGTGGTCATGTTCGAGGTCCTTCCTGCCATGCTCAGGCATACCGTATGCGCGGATTCAACAAGGCATAGGCAAAGTCGCCGAGGAGGCGTGTACCTACCGCCACCATGACGAGGATCATCGCCGCCGCTTCGATAGCGTTAAAATCGCCGAACATGGCGGCGTCATAGATATACTGTCCCAAACCGGGAAAGCCGAAGATGACCTCGACCACGACCAGCCCGCCGATCAGCCAATTAACATGGAGCATAATGATTGTGATCGGCGTCAAAAGCGCGTTGCGCAAAGCGTGTCGAAAGATGACCCGACTTCGAGGGATACCCTTAATGAACGCGGCGCGGATATAGGGCGTATCCATCACCTCAACCATGCCGGCGCGTGTCATCCGAGCCACATAGCCCAATTCCACGGCCGTCAGGGTCATCACCGGCAGGATCAACAAGCTTGGGTTTTCAATAAGGGCATCGGGTGAGGTGAATATCGCCACGGCCGGCACGACCTTGAGCCAAACACCAAAAATGAGTATGAAAATTATACCGGTTACAAATTCAGGGGTAGCCGTCAAGGCCAGCCCTGTTGTCGAGATGATCCGGTCGATCAACCTGCCCTCGTTCGCGCCGGCGATAATCCCGAATAACAAGGCTAAAGGCATGACAACGGCAAAGGCGACGGCCGCCAGCACGATCGAATTGCGCAGGCGAGGAAGTAACGTCGCCGAGACCGGCCGGCCTGTTTGGAGTGACTGGCCGGCGTCGCCACGCAACAACCCTTTGCGCAAAGGGATGTATTGGCTCGGACCATCCCCCGCGCGGCGCATTCCACTCTTCGTAAGCACCCAAACCTCAGCGCCCTGGCCACGCACCCATTTGACAGCGTTGTTCTTGTTGTCGACACCCCAAAAGAATTGGGCTCCGTTTTCGTCTGTTCGCCATTCGATATCGGCCGATCCGTTTGTTATCGTGCCGTCGGGCTGCCGCCAGGTAGCAACCAGTTCATCCCCCTGCAGTCGCCATTGGGTCGGGGTTCCATTGTAATCCACCCACCATACTTGTTCGCCGGTTATGTCGTTGCGGGTGGTGATGAGCGGCCACCCAATTCGCGTTTCCGCGCGTTGGTCGCTGCCGATCAGCCAATCCAGGTATCGTTGCCAGGGTGGCGCATCGAGACCTAGCTGGAGGCGGTAGGAGGCCCGTTGTTCCGGCGTGGAAAACACGCCCAGGATTTTAACGGTCACGTCACCGGTGCCGATGTCCAAAAAGAGCCAAAGCAGCACTGATACGAGAAACATCGTCACAAAGGTGGATATGGCACTGCGAATGAGATATCGAGCCACGAAGAATCTCCCTTCCGGCAACCCCTACAACGTCCTATCATACACCTCATAGTAGAAGTCAAAGGCTGTCGGATGGGCCACGATGCCCTCGAACCGTTCATGAGTGATGTTCCAGACCTTTTTCCAGAAGCTATTGCCGATCGGTCCGCGGTCCTGCATGATGCCCTCGATGGAGCACATGATTTCGCGACGAGCTTCCACATCGAGCGTGGCCTCGGCCTGACGCAGCAAAGCCTCGAACTCAGGGTCAACCCAGCGCGTTTCGTTCCAGGCTCCGATGCCGTCTTTGGTGTAAGCCAGGGCCAGCACCATCGTGCCCAGTGGTCGATGCGTCCAGGCAGTGATCCCCAGCGGAACCTCCGTCCAGCGATCCCAATACCCGTCCGGTTCGGTGATATCCAATTCGATGTCGAAGCCGGCAGGTAAGGCCAACCCCTTCAACGCCTGGGCGACTGCAGGCTCATTCTGATCGTTTTTAGTGGACAAAACAACCTTGATCGGCAGGTCGATTCCCTTCTCGGATGCATATTCCTCCATCAAGGCCCGGGCGCCATCCGGATCGTAGGGAGGAATCGGCCGTCCACAATATTCCGGATGAATCGGCGCAATATGAGCATCGATGGACAGATCGCCTTCCCCGAAGTAGGCAAGCTGCAGAATTCTGTCCCGATCTTGCGCCATCTTCAGGGCGGAACGGACGCGATTATCATCCCAGGGTTCCAGATCGACGCGCATTCGCAAGACGAGAGACTGAGCAGTGCTAACGGTGCGCGTCACCAGACCGGGCACGTCCTTCAAGGCTTGCCAGTCCGACGGCCGCGGGTCATGGAGCGAATCGACCTGGCCCGATTTCAAGGCGGCGGTACCGGCATCCCGGTCGGTCGAGACGTAGATCACTTCATCCAGATAGGGTAGCGTCAGGCCGTCAGCGCCTGTTCGCCAATAATCTTCCCGGCGACGAAAGGTGGCGCGCTCGCCTTCTGCATACTCATGCAGGAGAAAAGCGCCCGTACCGACAGGTTGTCGCACGATATCGCCGCCGAAATTGCGGTGCAAAATAACCGCCGGGTAGTGGAAAAGATGCTCCGGGACACCGATGTTGGGTGTTTGAAGGTGCAGCCGGACGTGATAATCATTCACCTTCTCTACATCGTGAATCCCGTTGAGATAGGATAGCAGGCCCAGCATCGACGAACCGACGTCAGGATTCAACCACTCGCCGAAGGTGAACATGACGTCATCGGCCGTCATGGCATCGCCGTTATTAAAGGTCACTCCCTGCTTGAGATACAGATCCCACGTTTTAACATCCTCACTGGCCTTCCAGCGCTCGAGCAGATAGGGGCGCGTCAGGTTGTCGCTGCCCGTCTCTGTCAGATACTCGCAGACCTGACGGACGATATTCGCGCCTTCCAGCCAGGATAGACGGGCGGGATGGTCCAGTAACTGCAGTTGCATTGACTTGACGAGGCGCCCGCCACGTCGGGGGCCAACTGTCTGCCCGCCTTCGGCCACAGTGCTTTTCCTGGTCGGAGCGGCTGTGGGGGTCATTCCAGTCATGGCTGTTGGACCGGCACAGGCGGAGATGAGCATGGCCGTAGCGGCCGACATCCCCAGGAGCGTAGACAAATGCAAAAACTCTCGCCGTGAGATTCCTCCCTGCTCAAGCTTGGTATAAGCGTCGGGGATAGCGGGATGAATTTTTTCCATCGCCTTTTTTGAAACATTCCAGTTCTTCATTGTTGTCTCCTATGATGCCCTCAAACCCATCCCGTAATGGGCGTGCAATAATCAAGTATATGGGTGAGGATATTGTAGCCATGACGGCCGCAAAGTGGGACAGAATCGCGACAATTAGTGGGAAAACTATTACGGGAACATATTATCATGAGGCTCTCCGCCCGAATAACAGGATTTTGAAGTGGTCGATGCCGGGACTATAATGACTTATCCAACGTCCTCGATGATATGGGACGTCAACCACCCTCTCATGGAATCGAACTGCTTTGTCTGACCAAACATCCACTGCTTTCATCCTCTGTGGCGCCCTGGCAAGAGAAGTGATGGCCATTATCAAGCGCCATGAATGGCAAGTGGATGTGTATGGCATACGGGCTATCGACCATATGGTTCCGGAACGAATCGCCCCTGATGTAGCCCGCAAGTTCGAAGCCATTCGTTCCCGCTATCAGCATATCCTTGTCATTTATGGGGATTGCGGCACGCGCGGGGCACTCGATGAATTTCTATCTCAACACAACCTGGAACGAATCGAAGGCCCGCATTGTTACGAGATGTACGGCGGGCCGCAGTTTCAGGAGATGATGGATGAAGAACCGGGCACTTTTTTTCTGACTGATTTTCTGGTCCGTGGATTCCGTGGCACTGTTTGGCACGGGCTGGGATTGGATCGATACCCGGAATTGCTGGATGAATATTTTCGCAACTACAAGCGCCTTGTCTATCTGAACCAGATGGAAGACGCGGAGTTGATCGCCAAAGCCGGCGAGATCGCCATTACGTTGGGATTGCCGCTGGAGATCAGGCATTCAGGCTACGGCCTCCTGGACCAACGTCTGTGCGACTGGATGGAGCGCCATGGACTACACCATGAACAAGGTTCAGTTTAATAAAACCAGCCTATCCACGACTCGGCTGGGATTGGGGCTGGCCGCGCTCGGTCGGCCTGGGTATATCAACCTGGGCCACGCGGCCGATCTGGATCATGAGTATGATCCCGCGGCGATGGAATCCCACGCTCACGCCGTGTTGGACGTGGCTTGGGAGCATGGTATTCGCTACTTCGACGCAGCCCGATCCTACGGTCGGGCCGAGGAGTTCCTGGCGTCGTGGCTCAAATCGCGAAATTTTCGCCCGGAAGATGTCGTAGTCGGTTCGAAATGGGGCTATACCTACACGGCCGAATGGCGCATTGACGCAGAGAAACATGAGGTGAAGGACCTTACCTTGCCCGTGTTCCGGCGGCAGATCGCCGAAAGCCGTGCATTATTAGATCCCTATCTCAGACTATATCAGATCCATTCGGCCACGCTAGAAAGCGGAGTTCTCGATGATCGCGCATTATTGGACAGTCTGGCAGAACTCAGAGACACAGGAATGGTGATCGGCCTGTCTCTAAGCGGTCCGGGACAGTCCGATACCTTGCGCAAAGCTATGTCCATTCGGATCGGCGGTTCGCCCCTGTTTGGTTCCGTCCAAGGGACATGGAACTTGCTGGCACAGGAGGCGACCGGGGCGCTCCAGGAGGCTCATGATTCAGGCATGGGGGTGATCGTCAAGGAGGCATTGGCTAACGGTCGTCTGACCTCGCGAAATGATACTCCCACGTTTGCCGAGAAGCGTCTTGTCCTGGAACGTCTGGCGGCAGAGAAGGGGACAACCATCGACGCCTTGGCGCTGGCAGCCGTGCTGGCCCAGTCGTGGGCAGATATTATCCTCAGCGGTGCCGCTCAGGCTCGGCATCTTGAATCCAATCTCAAGGCACTCGACGTCGAGTGGGACAATGAGATGGATAAGCAACTGCCGTTATTCGCGGAGCCGGCCGAGGAATACTGGCGGGCCAGAAGCCGGATGAACTGGAATTAGGTCCCGGTTTCCGAAGCGCTTTCGGTTATTGGCTCAACCGCAGGTTGATCATTCGGAGAGATGGCCGGTTGTTTATATTTTGGCGGACGAGAAACAGGGAGCGAACCTGGCTGAGTGGGCGGGATTACATCCGGGGCGGAGGCGAAGTGGGATGCGCTCGGCCGATCAACCTTGGTCACCGATCGGGCTTTGGATAACGCTTGTGTCGTCACCTCGGCATCCGTCAGATCGACATCTGTCAAGTCCGCACCGGTTAGATTGGCGTTATTGAGGTTGGCCCATCTTAGATTCGCTCTCGACAGATCGGCTCGGCTGAGGTCGGAATCACCCAAAATGGCGCCTCGAAGGATAGCGCCGCGCAAGTTCGCACCACGCAGCTGAGCCGCGCGCAGATCCGCACCGCTCAGGCCAGCCTCCTCCAGAACACCCCGATTGAGTATCGCCCGGCTAAGGTTGGCGATGCTGAGGTTGGCACGGCTCAGATTGCAACCCGTCAAATCGGCACCGCTGAGAGAGACCCGTCCCATGATGGCATCGGTCAGACTGGCCCCAATTAATATCGCCCGATTCATCGTTGCACCGCGCAAGTTGGCCAGATTCAAATTCGCGTCGCTCAGTTCGGCATCGGTCAAATCGGCCTCGCTGATGATTGCCCCGCCGAGTTGTGCATTGTTTAACTTGGCTCCGATGAGTGTGGCGCCCGCCAGATTCGCACCGCTCAGGTTAGCATCAGTGGCGTTCACTTCGGACAAATTCGCTTTACCGAGGTTCGCCAGGCTTAGATTTGCCCCATCCAGAATCGCACCGATCAGAATCGCGCCATTTAGTTTGGCATTCTTCAGAATAGCACCAGTCAGATCGGCGCCGCTCAGATCGGCTTTGGAAAGATTGGCATCTGAAAGATCTGCCTGACGAAGGTCGGCCGCGACAAGATCAGCCCTGGTGAGAATTGCGCCTCGGAGATTGGCCTCGCTCAATCCAGCATTGCTTAACGTTGCACCACGCAAATAGGTTTCACTCAGATCAGCGCGAGTCAGGTCGGCCGAATCCAGATTGCTTTCACGCAGATCAGAAGCAGGCATGACGACTTCCGCCAACCGCGCCAATCTGAGGTCGGCATTTCTCAGGTTAATGCCGGGCATTGGAATCCCGGCGATTTCCATACCACCCAGTTCAGCCGCCTGGAGATCGACGATCGGTTCCCCTGCTTTCAGGAGAGCCGATTCATAAAGGAACCGCACGATCTGGCCTCGCCCTTCCCCATTCAGATTGCGAAGGATGGTCAAGGAATGGGCGCGAGCGACTCTTGTTGTTTCGCTATCGGCCGCAGCTTGCCGCAGATTATGATTCAGTAACAAGTCGGTCATGCGGTCCAGGTAGCTTTCGACCATCACTCGCTCATCGCCAAGGCGAGCGATATCCAATTGTGTGCGACGCCAGGTCACCGTGAGCCAAAGCGCAGCCCCAATGAGCAGGACTGGAATCAACATGAGGCCCAGCATATTTATCAGGGCCAGGGAGCTATTCCGCGACAGAATAAACTGAAATGCCAGAATGGTTGCGATGATTATGGCCAAAATGACGAGAAGAGCAGCAACCGTCCGGCGAGGGGATACCCTGATGGAACGATAGAATTGGACGATGTTTGTCTTGAATGAGTCATTCATTGGGGTGCCTGCATTAATTCTCTGGAAGAGCCTCCTGAAACCCCACCGGTAGGATAATAGAGGATCGGGTAGAAGGAGACGATAGGCAATATGGCTAATTCATGGGAACCCATTGGTCCAATAAGCTCTTCATACCATGACGAATCATCTCGGCATCGGCCGCATTGGGCGACTTCTGGAGATAGGCATTCAAATAATGAGCCGCTTGTGGAAGACGGCCTTGATGATAATAAACCAATCCCAGATCGCGCAAGTGTTCCGGTTCATCGGGTCGTGTCTGACGAATAAGTTGGATTACGGCTGCTGCACTGGCCCATGAAGAGGATGATACATAATCAGAACGCAGATTAGCCAGCATTCGTGTCAGGATGTCCCTGGCTGATGCCGGCGCGAACCAAACCGCTTCCAAAGGGCCTTCATAGCCCAGCGACAGATGAATGAGTTGGGCGCAGTCTGTCAGATCGAGCCGGCGGCCGCCATGGAAAGGATCGAGCCATATATCGGTCACACCCTCGCGAATCCCGACAATAAAATGGCCGGGCAGGTTGATGCCGAAGGACGGTATCCCCAGGCGAGTGGCGATGTCGATATAGATGACTGAGAGAGAGATGGGGCTGCCCAACCGCCGGTCAAACACATCATTGAGAAAGTTGTTGCGAGGATCGTCATAGTCGGCCGTGTTGCCCCGGAAACCGGCACCTTCGAACAATAATGAGGACAGGTGCTCGGCCTGAAGACCAATGGAATCGCTTTGGCTGACGAAATCCGACGCCTCTTCACTTAATTCGTGCAATTCAGCCATATAGGCCGACACAGACAGATCCGGATAAGCGATGGCCCGGGCAAATTGTAGCGCGGCACGGGGCACATTGATTTCCGCTAATTGCAGTTCGTCACGATACATCCATTTGCCCATATTCTACATTATGAGCCATCCATGCTCATTTGCCAACTGGAACCATGCTATAATCCCGAGCGATGTATGTGGAAATTCATTTGGAAGACATTGTTCGGCTTCGCAAGAAACATCCCTGCGGAAGTGATGAATGGGAAGTCGTTCGTCTGGGCGCCGATGTCGGCCTGGTTTGCCGTGGCTGCCGGAGGCGCATTCTGTTGCCTCGTGGTGAATTCAATAAACAACTCAAATCAATCATATCCCCATCTGAAAAGCGCGAATAAATGACAGCGATTCTGGTCGCTCTGCACATTGCCAGCATAAGCGGACTGGCCTTATATGGGTTGCTGGGGTTTCTGACTCTTGGCTTGTTTCTGCGCGTTCGCGATCGCACGTACGTCATTCCGCCTCTTCCGGAGGCTGATCTCCCGTCGGTGACGGTTCAACTGCCGATCTATAACGAACGAGAAGTTGTTCAGCGTCTCATCGCGGCGGTTGTTGCCCTGGATTATCCACGCGACAAGTTGGAGATTCAGGTGCTGGATGATTCCATTGACGAGACAGTCTCTCTGGCAGCCGCTTGTGTCAGGGCTTACCAGGCGCGGGGCTACAATATTCAGCTGCTGCATCGAAACGATCGGCACGGGTTCAAGGCCGGGGCGCTCCAGGAATCGTTGCAGCAGTCCCGAGGCGAATTGGTCGCCATCCTGGATGCCGACTTTATTCCCGCCCCTGATTTTCTGCAGCGGGTCGTCCCCTACTTCCTGGATGATCCCCGGATCGGCGCGGTTCAGGCGCGCTGGGGCCACCTGAACAGGGGCGACTCGGAGTTGACAAGCGCGCAGGCGGTCGCGCTCGATAAACATTTCGCCGTGGAACAATTGGTGAGGCACCGGGCGACGTTGTTTCCAAAATTTAACGGCTCCGCCGGCGTATGGCGAAGAGCCTGCATCATCGATGCGGGCGGCTGGCAGATCGATACAGTTTGCGAGGACCTGTGCCTCAGCACCAGAGCCGTATTGGCGGGTTGGAAGTTTCATTTTGCCGATGACGTCGTGGTTCCGGCGGAGCTTCCGGCCACGGTATTGTCCTACAAGGTACAGCAAGCCAGATGGGCCATGGGGGCGACGCAATGTATGGTTAAATACGCGCGACAAATCCTGCATGCTGAACAACAAACTTTTCTGGCACGCATCTACGCCCTGCTCTCCATGTCAGCCTACCTGACCCATCTCCTGTTCCTGATTCTCCTCTTGGTCCAATTACCGCTTCTGATCGCCGGCGTTCGCCTGCCTTCCTGGCTGTTTCTTTTTAGCATCATCGGCCTCGGCCAACCAATCCTTTTTATTCTCGCTCAGCACGAGTTGTACCATGATTGGCTGCAACGCTTGCGCCACTTTCCTACGTTGTTGCTTGTGGCCATCGGCCTGGCACCCTCCAATTCATGGGCGGTGATCAATGGTGTGCTACGACGTGATTTCACATTTGAACGCACTCCGAAAGGCCCCCGCCGTAGTTACCGACTAACCCCCGGGCTGATGCTAGGTATTGAAGGGTTCCTCTTCCTTTATTCGGTTGTTACCTTGATCTTCGCCCTCAGCCGAGGATATACCGGTCCAGTGTTTCTGTTAGCAACCACTTCACTGGGATTTGGCTACGTGGTCCTTCTCGGTATTCTAGAATTGCGTCCCGCTCCACAATCAGCTTAGATATCAATATTATCAATAAAATGAATATTAATATTATGATTATCAATATACTTATTGACATTATTGATATTCTATTATATTATTCTGATATTACAGAGTGGCAGTCATAATGTATTGTCATACATCTTGATCGGAGTACAGGCCCTTCATGAATCCAGTAATCGGACAATGTCCCATTTGCGGCAGCAATCTGCACGTGACTCGGCTGAATTGCCGGAATTGTGACACGACGATAGACGGTCACTTCACCCTCGGCCGCCTCTACCAACTAAGCTCAGAGCAGCTGGATTTTGTGGAGGTGTTTCTGCGGTGTGAAGGCAAGATCAACCGCGTTGAGCAAGAGATCGGTCTCTCCTACCCGGCCGTCCGGGCACGCTTGACAGATGTGATTCGCACCCTGGGCTATGAAGTCGGGGATGCCGCTCCAACCACTCAGGGTGTATCGGAAGAAACTCGTCGTGACATCCTCAATGAGCTTCAGAGCGGCGGATTGACGGCCGAGGAAGCCTTGCAGATGCTCCGCGGCGACACAAGATAAGGGTAAGTTCACCAATTGTAATGCCATCGTTTCGATGGCTGCAAAAAAATTCCGCCGTCATGCGGCAGCTTCATGGAGATATATCGCAATGGACACAAGCACAAGACAAGAAATACTTCAACTATTGGCCGATGGGAAAATAACGGCAGCCGAGGCGATCGAGTTGCTGGATAACAAGGCCGCACAAGCGGTTGAGAAGGCTCCTGTGGCTGAGACGATCGAGGCGCTGAAAGCTGGAGAGAACGTTCAACCCACAACTGGTGAGATCCCTGTTGAGGAGTTGAAAGAGAGCGAAGTGGTTTCGCTTAAAATCAACCGCGACGATATCATTCCGTCCGCAAAGGACGGCCCTCGACCGCGATGGCTCAAGATCCGCGTCAGCGAGCTTGATTCGGGCCGCGGAAGGGTAAACATCAATATCCCCATCGGCATTGTCAATTTCGGCTTGGGAATTGCAAGTCGCTTCGGCGGCGATAACGCCGATTTGGCGCAGGCCGGCGAATTATGGCAGATGGTGAAAAACGGCGAGCGTGGCGTGCTGGTCGATGTTGAAGACGAAGAAGATAACGAGCACGTACAGATCCTGCTGGACTAATGCCAGGATTGATTGATAGAGAGGGTTCAACAACATGTCCAAAGAACGATTCACCACCGAAGGATCCCCTTTTATTCGTATTGATTCCTGCCAGGGTGACTTGATCATTCGAGGCTGGGCGGAGTCAAGTGTGGAGATCAAGGGTGATTTTCAGACACACCACTCAGACAAGGGCTTCCTGATCACCGGTCAGGGTAATCTCTATCTAAATGTCCCCGAAGGCGCCGTTCTGTCGGTGGGAAAGGTAGGCGGCGAATTGATAGTCCGCCATGTTACCGGTATTAGTTCCTACGAATATGTGCAAGGCGATGCTGCGTTCACCCAGACAGGCGACACAAAAGCAGGTATCGTCCATGGCAATCTCGTTGCCAAGCAAATCACCGGCGCCTTATCGGTTGACGAAGTAAACGGAGATGTTGTCGTTCGCGGGGCAGGAGAGACCACCTTGGTCGAGGTTCACGGCGATCTGAGCGCCAGGCTGGTCGACGGCAACATAACTGTTGAGACGATCAACGGCGATACTAGCTTACGCAATATCAACGGTAATGTGGCCATTCAGCGGGGCTATCGGGACGTCAATCTCATTGGTGTAAACGGTTTAGTTAACATCAAAGCCATCATGGGTGACATCCGTCTCCGTGGAGGATTGTCCGCCGGCGATCACTCTCTGGAAGCAAGAGGTGATATCATCGTGCGTTGGCCGGCAAGCCTTCCGGTCAATTTGAACATAACAGCCGCAAAAATCAATAACCGTCTGTCACTCGAAGACATCACCGACAAGAAAGGCACCCAGATCGGCCGCATCGGTCAAGGAGACACCTATCTGACATTGGTGTCCGAAGGGCAAGTAGTATTACGGGAATCCGAACCGGATCACGGCGATGACAAGCAAATCGAAGGCAATATGGAGTTTGGCCCTGGATTTGAGTTCGATGACATCGCAACCAGGATCGAAGCGGAAGTCAACAATCACATTTCGCGTGTCACGCGCGATCTGGAGACAAAGTTTGGCAAGGATTTCGGCCAGCGAATCTCCGAAAAACTGGCGCGGAGGAGCGAGAAAGCCGCCGGACGCGCCCGACGCCAGGCCGAATTTCAACGGCAACCAAGCGGGTTCGATTTTGGCTTTACCGCTCCAACGGCACCAATTCCCGGAAAAATCGTTTCGACCGAAGAACAATTAAAAATCCTTAAGATGGTCGAGGACGGCAAAATATCACCAAAAGAAGCAGAAATGCTGATGGAGGCGCTGGAGTCCTGACATTCGCTATGGCTCTCAACTCTTACCCGGTTTACAATATACTTCACGAAGGCAGGAGATTGCGGTGCGTGGGCCACTCAGTTGTGGCCCACATACCGACTGCGATGCTCAGTGGATCAAGTGTTAGGCGACAGGGTACGAGACTAAAGCGAACGATGGATATTTCGATTCCGGCAACCCGCCCGGGGGATGGATTGCGTCCGGTAGATCTGTCTCGCGATTTGTCCCAAGTCGTCGAGCTGCTTAAAATGGCGTTTGGAGAATCGCTGGATGGAGATGGGTTCCAATACTTCGGCGATGGCACAGGGCCAATGAATGAAATCCTGTACCGTTTTAATCCGATAACCTCCCGACTCTCCAATGGCTTTGTATGGCAAGCCGATGGCCGTGTCATCGGCAATGTCACTCTGATGACGACCAGAGCATGGGATCGATATCTTGTAGCCAATGTCGCCGTTCACCCCTCATATCGGCGAAGAGGCATCGCCAGGGGATTAATGCAGGCGGTCATGGAGGCAGTCAGGAAGCAAGGCGGCCGCACGATCCTGCTTCAGGTGGTGAAGGATAACCAGCCCGCGCTTGACCTGTATCGCAGTCTGGGCTATGTCGGCATCGGCAATATGGCTTCATGGTCTGCGACGCGATCGAGGCTCAGGCAAATCCCGGGCGATGCTGGTGAGGAGGCGAGTACACACATCGATCCGCTGCCTGCTCGACTGTGGCGCGAAGCGTATGAGCTGGACACTGCTCATGTGCATCGGGACCTCAACTGGCCCGAGCCGTTGTCGCCCGATGCCTATCGCCGCACATGGTGGCAGCGATTCATGGACTTTACCAACGGCCGCCAGGTTGAGACCTGGATCACAGCCAATCTCGATGGTAATTTGAATGGCCTGGTCAATATCGCCTGCGAATGGGGTCGAAGCAATATGATCACGTTACGCATCAGGCCCGATTATGCCGGGCGACTGGAACGCCCGCTTTTGGCCAAAGCTATTCGTCGCCTGCAATACCTGCCTCGACGCAACATACGCATCGATCATCCTGAGGCGGATGAACACACCGGTCACTTACTGAACGAAGCGAATTTTTCAATCCAGCGAACCCTGACCCATATGCGTCTGGATCTTTCATAACTATTACGAGGGTAACCTAATGGCCACGACAGAAGAAAGATTACAAATCCTCAAGATGATCGAGGAAGGGAAAATCAGCGCCGCCGAGGGCGCCGAATTGCTACGGGCGCTGGATACCAAAGGCGATAAACTTCAAGCCCAGGAGCCGTTGAAGGGGGCCAGCGCCCCCCGCTGGTTTCGCGTGCGCGTGACCGATACAACTACCGGCCGCAACAAGGTCAATATCAATATCCCGATGGGACTCGTCAACGTCGGCATGAAAATGGGTGCGCGATTCGCCCCGGAAATCGAGGGGCATCGCCTTGAAGAACTCCTGGAAGCCGTTAAATATGGCCAACTCGGAAAGGTGATTGATGTTACCGATGAAGAAGATGGCGAGCGCGTTGAGATCTTTGTTGAGTAGTTCTTGACGAATGATCCCATTTCATGCTATTCTTTCAGCGGCTTCGGCCATAAACTGTCTCGGAGGTGTGCAATGATGCAGGCACAATTGAATGAAATCGAAAGATGCCCAATCGCTGACGCGCGCCTCTTCACCCCCCTCGTCTGATTCCTCTTTGCAGGACTGCAACTGAATTAGCGGGCATTATGGGCCGGCGCGTGTCGCCGGTTTTTTGATGTCCAGTTAACTATCTGACGGCAGCGTTCGATCCTCGACCGCTCCGGTCGGTCGCAACATGGCCCACTCGAGGTCATGTTACACAGATTCGGTTTATTTCCTGTAATTGCAATGAACGAATACGAAGATATCGATAAATTTTTGGATTGGGAAGAA
>JRYI01003223.1_pt1 | contig 27129 bp, 22 predicted proteins | sample 235361 | NCBI WGS metagenome assembly JRYI01 (sample SAMN03074212, study PRJNA261471) | activated sludge metagenome | biome: Common Effluent Treatment Plant; feature: Wastewater; material: Activated sludge; isolation source: activated biomass in a lab-scale reactor treating industrial wastewater at...
TCTCATAGATCAATCACTTATAGATGATACGGAATTAACGGATTCGCCTCTACAAAATCTGTGAAATCTGTGGATGCTCCCTCTATCAGGTCCGACCAAACTGGCGGGCGAGCAACGCGGCCGACAGATGGATGAGCGTTGGCCGTCCGTGGGGGCAGGTGTGGGGCACGTCGCAGGCCTCCAGTTGCAGGATCATCGCGTCCATCTCTTGCGGGCTGAGCGTTTGCCCGGCCTTCACCGCCGCCGTTTTGCACACCCGCTTGATGACCAGCGCCTCCGTCTCCGACTTCAATGGCGTGGTTTCATTTTCAAGATCGGCGACGACAGCCGCCAGCGCCGCGGCCGGATCGGCACGGCTCAGGATGGCCGGCACAGCCCGTATCCGGAAAGCGTTCGGCCCGAATGATTCGATCTCAAATCCCAAAGAAGTAAGCAGATCCAACTGCTCCTCAACCAGATGAGCTTGTGACGGCGAGAGATAGGCCGTCGCCGGCGCCACCAGCCCCTGCGAAGCGACGCGCTGCCCCTGGCGCTGCGCCAGAAATTGCTCGTACAAGATGCGCTCGTGGGCTGCGTGCTGGTCGATCAGGTAAAGTCCATCCGGCCCTTCGGCAATGATATAGGCGGCTCCCACCTGACCGATGACACGCATGATCGGCAGGCGCGCCGAGTCGGTTCCCGGCAGCGAGGGAGGCGGCGCATCCGCATCGCCCTCGGTGCGTTCCGGTTCCGGCCCGCGCAATTGCCAGGGAATATCGAGTTGCGTGGACGGTAATTCGCCGGGGCCACTTTCCGCCCGAAAGCCGCCCCAGCTCGATGGCGAGGACGACCCGAATGCCCAGCCGCTTGCTCCGCGGGCAGGTGACGTCTCCACCAGCGCCGCTCGCACGGCCCGCTGCACCGCGCCGAACACCGCGCTCTCGTCCCGGAAACGCACCTCGACCTTTGTAGGATGAACATTGACGTCCACCTCTTCCGGCGGTAACTCGATAAACAACAGCGCCAAAGGGAAGCGGCCGACCGGCAGCAGCGTGTGGTAGGCCTGCACAACGGCAAACGTCAGGCGTGTATCGCGGATGGTGCGGCCGTTGACGAATAACTGGATATGATTCCGACCCGACCAGGTGAGCGCCGGATCGCTGACGTAGCCGCGCACGTCGATCTTGTATCGTTGACCCTCTCCGCGAGGCGAATCCGGTGCCGCGGGCTGCACCTCGATGAGCTGCCGTGTCGTGTCCGGGCCATAGGCGGCCAGCAGGACGTCGGCCGTCGCCCCGCTGCCTGTCGTCTGGTAGGTGATCCGTCCGTCATGACTGAGGCGAAAGCGAATTCCCGGATAGGCCAGCGAATAGCGCGTGACGAACTCATCGATCAGCCGCTTCTCCGTGGTAACGCTCTTCAGAAACTTGAGGCGAGCCGGCACATTGTAGAACAGATTCTCGACGGCGATGACCGTGCCTGCCGGCGCGCCGACGACTTCGCGGGTCGTCGTCACGCCGCCCTCCAGTAGCAGACGCACCCCTGTATCCATGTCTCTCGCCCGACTCACGACAGTGAGGCGACTGACGGCCGAGATGGCCGCCAACGCCTCGCCGCGAAAACCAAGCGTGCGGATGACCCATAGATCGTCGGCCGAAGAGAGCTTGGAGGTGGCGTGTCGCTGGAAGGCGGTCTCGATCTCGTCGGCGGGAATGCCGTCGCCATTGTCGGCAATCTGGATCAGCTCGCGGCCGCCGGCGCGGATGTCGATGGTGATCGCCGTTGCTCCGGCGTCGATCGCGTTCTCTACCAGCTCTTTGACGACGGAATAGGGACGCTCGACAACTTCGCCCGCGGCGATTTGCGAGGCCAGCTGATCGGGCAGGACATGGATAGTCATCGTCGCATTGTACCAAATTCCCCGGACCGTTGCCTAAGCCGGGGTCGCAACAACCCATGCACCGCTCAGAATTGCCCCACCGGACAGGAGTCTCTATACTTCGCCTGCGAGGTAAATAAATGCCCTATCAACCGAATTACGACGTACAACCGGACCGGATGCCCTATACATTCAGACCTGCCGCACCGGCTGCCGGTCGGCAGACGGGAGTCCTGGTCCTGCATGGCTTCATCGGCAGCCCGCTGAGTTCGCGGCCGATGGCGGAATATCTCAATCAACAAGGCTTCTTCGTCCACTGCCCCCTCCTGCCCGGCCACGGCAGTTACCCCAACAAGCTGCATGGCGTCTCCTCCAGGGCCTGGCTGGCCGAAGCCGAAGAAGCATATCAATTTGCGCGGGGCGAATGCGACGACCTGTTTATCATCGCCCACTCCATGGGCAACGTGCTTGCAGCCCACGTGACGACCAGGTTCGGCGGGGTGCGCGGCATCGCCATGCTCGCGCCGGTTATCGATGTGCCCGATCCGCGTCTGCGCTGGGTGAAGTACGCGCGCCATTTCGTCACCTGGTACTACCCACACAAAAGCAGGAGCGAGAGCATGCAACATCTGGTGCGCGAGCGCGTGCTGGATTTCGATCCGAGCATCGATTTCGACAGCCCTGAATTTCAGGAACAACTACCCGACGTGAGCCGCGTGCCGCTTTCCGGCATGCATGGGATGGTCGAGACGATCGAGAGGGGCCGCTCGCTCTGGCCGAAGCTGGACGTGCCGGTTCGCATCTTCGCCGGCGAGGATGATAATGCCGCGCCGCCGGACAACGCGCGCCAGATTTTCGCGCTGCTACCCGCCAAGGATAAGGAATTGACCATTTATCCCGGCGTCGGCCACGAACTAATGCGCCCTTTTGAGCCTATCCATCAGACGGTCTGGAACTCCATTCTTTCGTTCATCGTCGACCATACATCCTCCGCCTCCGATTTGTCTGGAAAATAACGCGCACTGACGGAGCTCACAGGATCATTCGAAAGGTGCGCTCCTTTCGCCTGAAGCAATAACTCGACGAGGAATACCATGTCCACTTTTCTCTCATTTCCAAATGATTTTGTCTGGGGCGCGGCGACGGCCGCCTACCAAATCGAAGGTGCGTGGAATGAGGACGGCAAGGGCGAATCCATCTGGGATCGCTTCACCCACACGCCGGGCAACATCATCGACGGCAGCACCGGCGACGTGGCCTGCGATCATTACCATCGTCTGCCGGAAGACATCGCCCTGATGAAGTCGCTCGGCCTGCAAGCCTATCGCTTCTCAATCGCATGGTCACGGATATTGCCGACCGGCCGTGGGAAGGTGAATCCGGCCGGCCTCGATTTCTACAGCCGCCTGGTCGATGGCTTGCTGGAGGCCGGAATCACACCCTTTATCACCCTCTATCATTGGGACCTGCCTCAAGCACTGCAAGACGGGGGTGGCTGGCCGGAGCGCTCCACGGCCGAGGCATTCGTCGAGTACGCCGAAGTCGTCTCGCGTCATCTCGGCGATCGGGTCGATCACTGGATCACCCACAACGAGCCGTGGTGCGCCGGCATCCTCAGCCATCAATACGGCGAACACGCCCCCGGCTGGCGCGACACGGCCGCCGCCGTCCGCGCGACCCATCACCTGCTGCTGTCCCATGGCTGGGCCGTGCCGGTTATCCGCGCCAATAGCCCCGACAGCGAGGTCGGCATCACGCTGAACTTTGAAGCGATCGAATCGGCTTCGGAAAGCCCCGCCGATCGGCGCCTGACCCGCATCGAAGACGGCACGTACAATCGCTGGTTTATCAACCCTCTGTTCGGCCGCCGGTATCCGGCGGATGCTATGGCACACTACGAGCCGTACTTCGCGCAGGGGATGGACTTCATCAAACCGGGTGATTTCGAGGCGATCGCCGCGCCGATGGACTTCCTCGGCGTCAACTACTATACGCGCCGGATCGTGCGCGACGAGGCCGCAGCAGACAACTGGCCCCAAACGCGCTTCCCCGATTTACCCAAATGCGACATGTACTCCGGCACCACGGACCCGACCTACTGGGAAATCTACCCTGAAGGACTATACAACCTGTTGAACCGGCTCTACTTCGAGTATAAACCGTCGAAGATCTACATCACCGAAAACGGCACCAGTTTCATGGACGGCCCGGACGAGAGCGGGCGCATCCCGGATTCACGCCGGCTCAACTACCTGCGGGATCACTTTTCCGCCGCCCACCGGGCGATGCAAAACGGCATACCCCTGGCCGGGTATTTCGTCTGGTCGCTGATGGACAATTTCGAGTGGGCCAAGGGCTATCAGCAGCGCTTCGGCATGGTGTGGGTGGATTACGACACCCAGCAGCGCATTCCCAAGGACAGCGCCAACTGGTACAGCGAGGTCATCGCCAATAACGGGTTCGCATCGGCCGATTAGCCGGCTTCCATCCCCTCATGATTAATGGATAACACAATCTCTCCACCAACCACCCCAAACAATTCCGGCAGTAATGCGGCCATCGTGCCGATCCTGCTTTTGGCGGCATTTCTCGGCGGGCTGCTTCTCCTGATGGTCCCTGCCGTCTGGATAGCGGAACAGTTCGCCATCATTAGCGGAGAAACGTTCGGCCGCACTCCGTGGATCATCGCCCAGGCCACAATGGCGCTGCTGGCCTTGTTGCCGTCGCTCGCGTTGACCGCGGTCGTCAAGACGTCGCGAATGCGGGCCGTATTCCAGATTTGGTCGCTGGCCGGCCTGTTCGCGCTGGTCATGCTGCCTGTCCAACTCGCCCCGGCTTCGTCGGCACAAATAGCTGCGTTGCTGCAAATCATCTGTGCGGCGGCATTTCTGCTTATATTGAAGTTCATTCGCCGCCATGATGAGGCAATCACTCCGGCCGGCGCCGGATCGCTATGGCCTGTGGTGCTCCTCGCCGCGCTTGTCGGCTGGCCGTGGGTGCTGTGGGGCGCGTTGGGGTCGTGGCTGGATACCGCGCTGAATTTGCTGGCAGCCGCCCTGTTCGGCCTGGCTGCGGCCGCGTCGCTGCGGCACGCGTTATGGCCGCACATCAACCCGCGCCAGGGAACCCCGCCGCTGCCCTTCTTCATCGCCGGGGTGGCGACGAGCATCGCGCTGATGATCATGGGATCCGCCTTTGGCCACAACGGGCAGCAACTCGTCCTGTTGACGCTCATGGCCGGACTGGGCTGGCTGGTGGCGGCCGTGGGGCAACGGAGTCAAGGTATGGAACCGGCCACCTGGCCGCAAGCCGCGCTGCTGATCGGCCTGGCAGCAGCGCTACCGCTGATCTTCTTCGATCCCGAAGAGCTGCTCCTCATCCTCAATCTGGGTTCGCGGGACGTGGGATATTTCGTCCTCTACGCGACCCTGATCAGCCTGGGCATGGCTTTGGGGTTGGCGGTCATCGTTTGGCTCACGAGAAACGTCAACGGCGGGCGAGCGGCCCCGGCGCTATTCGCCACGGCCGCGCTGGTGGGCCTGGCCGTCATCTACGTGTTCTTCGGACAGCCGGGCTGGTATGGCGAACGACTCTACGTCGTCATGGCCGAGCAGGCTGACCTCTCGGCCGCGGCAAATATCACCGACCCAACAGAGCGCCGCCAATACGTCTACGAGCAACTGACCAACCACGCCGATGTCACTCAGGCCGGAATCCGCCGCGCTCTGGAGGCGGCCGGCATCAACTATCGCCCTTACTACCTCGTCAACGCGCTGGAGATCGACGCCGGGCCGCTCGTGCGCTTGTGGCTGGCGTCGCAGCCGGAAGTGGATCGGGTACTCATCAGCCCCGAATTGCGGCCGTTGCCCGAACAACCACCCCTGACGACCGGCAGCGCCGCCGCGCCTGACGCACCGATGTGGAATCTCATCGATATCGGCGCGCCACAGGTGTGGGAAGAGTTCGGCGCGCGCGGCGCGGGCATCATCATCGGCCAAAGCGATTCGGGCGTCGAGGGCAGCCATCCCGAACTGAGCGCACAGTATCGCGGAGCGCAAGCCGCCGGCCCGGCCGGGGATGACTACAACTGGTACGACCCATGGAATGCCTCACCATCGCCGACCGACATCGGCGGCCACGGCACGCACACACTGGGGTCGATTCTGGGCCGGACGGTCGGCGTAGCGCCGGAAGCCGGGTGGATTGGCTGCGTCAACCTGGGCCGCAATCTGGGTAACCCGCCGCGCTATCTGGATTGCCTCCAATTCCACCTGGCACCTTTTCCTCAGACGGGCGACGCACTCAAGGACGGCCGGGCGGAGCTGGGCGCCAACGTGCTCAACAACTCCTGGGGCTGCCCCGAAATCGAGGGCTGCGACGCGACATCGCTGCTGGCGGCGGTGCGTGCGCTGCAGGCGGCGGGCGTGTTCGTGGTGGCCTCGGCCGGCAACGACGGCAGCGCATGCAGCACGATAGCCGACCCGATCAGCCTCTACGACGAGGTCTTTTCCGTAGGCGCTGTCGACAAGTTTGGCGAGATCGCCCCGTTCAGCAGCCGCGGCCCGGTGTTGGCCGACGGCAGCGGCCGGATCAAGCCCGACGTTGTCGCCCCGGGCGTGGATGTATTGTCGGCCATGCCGGGCGGGACGTATGAATACAACAGCGGCACATCGATGGCCGGGCCGCACGTTGCCGGAGTCGTCGCCCTCCTCTGGTCGGCCGATCCGTCGCTCATCGGCGATATCGATCGCACCGAGCGCATTCTGGCTCAAACCGCCACCCCACTCGATGAGTTGCCGGGCCTGGATATCTGTGGCGATCAGGGCGAAGTCCCCAATAATGTCTCCGGCTACGGCCTGATCAACGCTTATGCGGCCGTGCAGTTGGCCCTCTCCGAAAATGAATAGAGGCTGCGGGAGTATGCCCCGACAGCCTCTATCAACGCTTCTGCACGCTTATTGCAGTGTTATATAAAGAGGTTTAACCCACAGATTTCGCCCGACTGAGGACAGCCGAGTGAAATCTGTGGATGCTTCCCCTGTTAGATTAGCTCAACGATCGTCGCTTCGCCCTGCCCCACCCCAACGCACAAAGTCGCCAGACCATAGCGCATTGATTCACCGGCACTACGCCGGCGTTTCATCTCGTGCAGCAAGGTCGCCAGAATGCGCGCGCCGGAACAGCCCAACGGATGCCCGAGGGCGATGGCCCCACCATTGACGTTAGTGATCTCCGGCCGCATCCCCAGTTCGCGCATGACCGCCAGGGACTGTACCGCGAAGGCCTCGTTCAACTCGATCAGATCAATGTCGTCGATCGACAAGCCGGCCCGAGTCAACGCCTTGCGCGTGGCCGGAACGGGGCCAAGGCCCATCGTGCGCGGATCGACGCCGGCCGCGGCCGAACCCAGCCAGCGAGCCATCGGCTTCAGGCCCAGCGCCTCGGCCCGCCCGGCCGACATCAGCAGCACGGCCGCCGCGCCGTCGTTGAGGCCGCTGGCGTTCCCGGCCGTCACTGTGCCGCCTTGCCGGAAAGCGGGCTTCAACTTGGACAGAACTTCCATGCTGGTATCGAGGACGTAGCTGCCGCCGGCCTTGCGGATGCGAGGGTGCTCATCGGTATCGAAAACGACAGGATCCCCCTTTCGTTGGGGAAACACGACCGGCACGATCTCCTCGCGGAAATAACCACGGTTGATGGCTTCCATCGCCCGGCGCTGGCTCTCCAGTGCGAAAGCGTCCTGGTCTTCGCGACTGATTGCGCCGCCGCTGATCTCGCCGGCCACACTCTGCTCGTAGATATTCTCGGCCGTCTCGCCCATCGCCTCCAGCGGAAACAGCGCCGCCATCTTCGGGTTCGGGTAACGCCAGCCCAAGGTCGTGTCCCAGGCGGTGACATTCCCCGACGGCCCAAAGGCGCGGCTGTTCTTGGGCAGCGAATACGGCGCGCGGGTCATGGATTCCACGCCGCCGGCGATGTAGACATCTCCTTCGCCACTGCGAATGGCCCGGGCGGCCTGATTCACGGCGTTGAGGCCACTGGCGCACAACCGGTTCATCGTCACCCCGCCCACGGAGTGGGGCAGCCCGGCCAGCAGCGCGCTCATTCGGGCCACATTGCGATTGTCCTCGCCTGCCTGATTGGCGCAGCCGAAATACACTTCCTCGACCTCGGCCGGATCGATTCCCGTCCTTGATACGATCTCTCTGATAACGACCGCCGCCAGATCATCGGGGCGGATATCCGACAAGCCGCCGGCGTGGTGGCCGATAGGTGTCCGCAGGGCGTCAATAATCACGACATCTTGCATGTCAAACCTCTTGTGTTCTTATCGCGCGTCGTGGGCCGTCGTGGGCCGTCGTGGCCGTCGTGGGTCAACTTTGCCGCGTCGCGCGGTGGGTTTAGAATAGATGCGATCCAAACGAGGATTGTACCCCGATCATAACCTGTCAGACAGGTTATGATCGGGGATGAGCATACAGGGGGACTATTGAATGGTTACTTTGGAACAAGTGCGCAAGGATGAAGAAGTTGGCGTTTTCATTGACTACGCAAATCGATACCTGCGCGCTCTGGGCTACACCGAACACAGCACCCGCCATGCCACCCGCGTCGCCGAAACCGCCCGCGCCATCCTGCTCGAAGCCGATTACCCTGAGCGTGTCGCCGAACTGGCGGCCATCGCCGGCTATCTCCACGACATCGGCAACGTGATCCACCGCGAGGGCCACGCGCAAAGCGGCAGCCTCATCGCCCTGCGCGTACTATCGCGGCTGGGGATGCCGCCGGAGGAGTGCGCCATCGTCGCCAACGCCATCGGCAACCACGAAGAGGAGCGAGGCTACGCCACGACGCCCGTCTCGGCCGCGCTCGATATCGCCGACAAAGCCGACGTCCACCGCAGTCGCGTTCAGGCCGAATCCTTCCAGGATTTTGACATCCACGACCGCGTCAACTATGCCACGACCCAAAGTGAGGTGCTCGTCGACGGGCCGGGCAAGGTCATCAGCCTGGAACTGACCATCGATACCAGCTTCGCGCAGATGATCGAATATTTCGAGATATTTCTGGATCGGATGGTCATGGTGAAACAGGCGGCCGAGTTCCTGGGCTTCCGTTTCCGCCTCGTCATCAACGGCACGGTCTTCTCCTGAGGCAGGCCAGGGAAGTGTGGGGCGAAAGCTCCAGGAAAACACAAACCCCCGACCGAAGAACCGATCGGGGGTTGCTTTTAAGTCTGCCGCGAATCGACGCTGTCACCGCGACCGGCCTGCGACCGCCGGCGCGCTCCATCGCGATCGCTCAGAAATAACTAGTTGCTCGGCTGCGGGCCCCAGGCACGGATGTGCATCTGGTCCACGAAGGTGCCGCGGTCGACGATGCTAAAGTCGCTCTCGAAGAGGAATACAAAGGAGGCGAACGGTGAACCGAGGCTCTCCCGCAACGCGGCGCTCTTGTTCGAGTCGATCTTCACCTGGCGCCACTTGCCGTTGGTGGAGCCGGTGTGATAGTCGCAGTACAGAGTGAACAAGCCATCGTAACTGCACCAGTAGAAGGTGTCGAAGAAGAACTCAGTGTCGTTCATGTAATAGAAACGAACCTGAACCCGCTTCGCCCCCTGCAAGTCCATGGGATATTCGGCATAGGAGTACATGTCGTTGTCATAATAGGGGTTGGTCCACGGGTCGTTCCACCAGCCGGCCGAGTAGAGGCTCCAATCGCCGCCCCTGGACTCAATGTCGGTTATATCCCAGCCGACCGGGCTCCAGCCAAGTTCACCGAAGCTCCAGTTCATTCCTTCCGCCCAAGGGGCTTCGAAGTTATCGAGCAGAAGCCCGTAGACGGCGCGCGACTGAGCGCCGCCGCGACTCGCGATCCTGTTGTCGAACGCGCTGGCCGAGCGCGGCCCATTCTTGCCCACACCCATCTGGGCATCGAGTTGCGGTCCGAGGGGCTGCCGGATATCCAGGACGACCGAACCCGTCTTGCTCGGCTTGGCCTGACTCTTGGCCATCGCCAGCGCCGGAACCATTGCCACCAGAAGAAGCACAATTACCACAACTACCATTTTCGGTTTCATCGCTTTGTCCTACCTTTCCTAGTTGGTCATTCAAAAGTTGAATCGCGACTAAATTATGGAGGCCCGCTCACAGAGCGTGCTGAGATCAATTCGATATTCCAAAATCTCCTTCGCTCCTGTCCAAGGTAGAAAAACCAAGGCAAGAGTGATAAAAGTGTAACATACTGCTTAAAAACGACTCTCAGGCAGAGCGCGATGAACGCACCGCCATTGGCGACATAATCGGTGACTATGTCACTGGAAAATCCAAGCCGATGGAAACGCAGGAATCGTAAGGCATGCTATTGAATACTTATCCAGGCGCAAAAAGGCTTGTTCAATCCCAATAATGAGGAAGAAACCGGTGATTAATCAATCGTATGTAATGTCGCCCGTTTAGAACAACATATTTTTCAGAAAACAATAATTTGCAGACCAAACGTGACAAAATTATCTTAATAGAGAAACCCGCCATTGTCAAGCAGGCAATAATACTCATATCATAACCAAAAGGCACGGCGCTTTGTTCGAAAGCAATGCCTCCGTTTCGTCAATCCATCGCTAATGCCTGCTCGACGGCCGCTTTGACGGTTCCGCCGGCGACAAGCGCGCGGGCTTGTTCGATCAGCGGCGACAGAAACACGTCCTCGGTCAGAAATGGGAGCTTCTCGCGGATCAATCGGTAGGCAACGGTCGTCCCCTCGCCCAATTCCGCGGGCGTCAGACCCATCTCTCGCGCACGAAAGTCAATCCCCTGCGCCGCCAGCATCAGTTCGATGCCGACGATGGTCTCGGCATGCTCCAGAATTTGGCCCGCGTGTCTTACGGCGGCCGCGCCCATACTCACGTGGTCCTCGACATTGGCGCTGGTGGGGATGGTGTCGGCGCTCGACGGATGAGCCAGCACCTTGTTTTCCGAGGCCAGCGCCGCAGCCGTGTACTGAGCCATCATCAACCCGCTCTCCAGGCCACCCTGGGCGGTCAGGAACATGGGCAGCACGCCGCCGTTACTGTCGGCATCCACCAGCCGCGCACAGCGCCGCTCGCTCATGTTGCCCAACTCCGTCAACCCCAGCGCGACGTAGTCCATCGCCAGCGCTACCGGCTCCCCGTGAAAATTACCGGCCGAGACGACGTCGATCTCGCCCGCGTCATCGACGAAGATGATCGGGTTGTCATTGACCGTGTTCAGCTCGATATCGATAACCCATTGCGCGTAGGCGATGGAGTCGCGCACCGCGCCGTGAACCTGTGGCACGCAGCGTAGCGTGTAGGGGTCCTGCACGTTGTTGGGATCATCGCGGCGCAGGAAAGAGCTGCCAGCAAGGATGCGGCGCAGGAAATCGGCGCAGTTGATCTGCCGCGGGTGAGGGCGGAGGGCGTGGACGCGCGGATCATAAGCGCGATCCGTCCCATGCAGCGCCTCCAGAGACAAACCGGCGGCGATGTCGGCCGTCAGGGCCAAGTTGATACTCCGGCGTACGAGCAGAGCGCCCATGCCGACCATCAGAGCCGTGCCGTTGAGCAGCGCCAGCCCCTCCTTGGCCTCCAGCACGACGGCTTGCAGCCCCGCGGCGGCCAGCGCCGCNNCGAGCCAGCATGATCGCCCGGACAGCCTCATCGGGCAGGTCCGGCCCGACGCCCACAGCATGGCTACGAACCAGGTTGAGCTGGAGTTGCCGCACCTCAGCGGGCGAGATCAGCCGGTCCTTGAAGCGGCCGAAGCCGGTCGTAATCCCGTACACGGCCCGGCCCTCAGCCACCAACTGATCGACCGCGGCGCGAGACCGTTCCATTCCAGGCACGGCCGCGGGGTCGAGCGCCACCTTTCGCCCTTGGGCAACAGCGACAACGTCGTCAATACGCAAATTTTCACCGGAGATTAATAATGGATCCATGGCGCGATTATAACAAAGCGATCGTTTTCGTCTTTTATTGGGGCGGGGTACAATGTCGGCATGAATACTCTCGCGCCGGGTTGGCGGACAATCGTCGGCCACGATTGGGCCGTGGGGCTGTTAGCCCGATCCATCCTGCATGATCGTGTCGGCCATGCCTATCTGATCACCGGGCCGGAGCAGATCGGCAAGATGACTCTGGCGCGAACGTTCGCCCAGGCGCTGAATTGCACCGCCGAAGACAGCTTGCGCCCCTGCGGCGAGTGTCGCGCCTGCCAATTGACTCAAACCGATAAACATCCCGACGTGCGAATCATCTTGCCTGAAGTAAGCGACCGGGGCGCGATGTCGATCAAGATCGAGCAGATGCGGCGGCTCCAGCAAGACCTGAGCCTCTCCACCTATGAAGCGCGCTACAAGATAGCTATCCTGAAACGCTTCGACACGGCCAATCTGAACGCGGCCAACGCCTTCCTAAAGACACTCGAAGAGCCGCCAAGCAATGTGATCCTCATCCTGACCGCTACCGACAGCGACACGCTGCTGCCGACAATCAACTCTCGCTGCCGGACCATCGGCTTGCGGCCGACCCCGACAGGCCTGATCGAGGAGACATTGCTGACGCGGCATCAGGTGCGGCTGGATGAGGCCGACCTGCTGGCCCATCTGGCCGACGGGCGGCTGGGCTGGGCGATCCGCGCCCATCAGGAGCCGGCTGTGCTCCAGGAGCGTCGCGCTCAGCTGGAAACGCTCCATCAGGCCCTCAACGGGACATTGGTGGCGCGCTTTTCACTGGCCGAATCGCTGGCCCGCAAAGCGGATGCGATTTCCCCATTATTGCGCACGTGGCTCAGTTGGTGGCGCGACCTGGCACTCATGACCTACGGGCGCAAATCAAACGAATTCATCAGCAACGTCGACGAGTTCGAGAAGCTCGGCGAAATGGCCGCCCGGCTGCCGCGAGCCGCCGTGCTTGCGTCTCTGGCACAGACGGAAGCGGCCTTGCGCCAGCTTGGGCAGAACGCCAACACGCGGCTCGTCCTCGAAAACGTGTTGCTGACTTATCCCCCACATCCAGCGTGATTAGCACCAAGCGAGCAAATTGATGAACGACCGGTTTCCTTTAGGCAAGATCGGCAAGCTCGACGTCACCGCCGAGCCGTCGACCGCAGGCGGATTCTTTCTCCTGTGGGCGATTTTTAGCTTACTCGGCGCGAAGTTGTTCCGGCTGAAGCCCGGTGCAGCAGCAACCGGCGGGCTGCTGGCGGCGGCGCTCCACTTCATCGCCGAGATGTGGCACCAACTTGGCCACGCGCGCGCCGCCGAACAAACGGGCTACCCGATGGAAGGCGTCCATTTGTGGGGTGTGTTGGGCGCGTCCGTTTATCCCGGGGACGAACCCGAGTTGCCCGCGGAAGTTCACGTCGAGCGAGCGCTTGGCGGGCCAAAGGCCAGCGCTGTGTTGGCGGTGGCGGCGGGGCTGTTCGCCGCGCTGGTTCGGCCATTCAGCCGTCCAGCCTTCATGATTGCCTCGATATTCGCGCTTGAAAACTCGCTCATCTTCACGATTGGCGCGTTTCTGCCGCTGCCTTTCATGGAGACGGACGGCACAACATTGCAACGCTATCGGGCCGAACATCGCAAGCGCATGATCATCATTCAGGAATAGAACGACATGATGACCAACGATGAACCCACCCTCGATGCCCTGCTCGATTTTGCCCTCAATGCCGCTTGGCAGGCAGGACGCGTAACCCTGGGTTATTTCCAGGCGGGCACACACGTCGAGCGCAAGGCGGATAACACACCGGTCACTATTGCCGACCGGGAAGCCGAACAAACGTTGCGTCGGCTCATCAATGCGCGCTGGCCGGGCCATGCCCTCATCGGCGAGGAATACGGCCGCGCCGCGGGCAACGCCGGCGACAACGGCTATACATGGATCATCGACCCCATCGACGGCACTAAATCGTTCGTCCACGGCGTGCCGCTCTATGCCGTTCTGCTGGCTCTCGTGAAGGATAACGAGCCTCTGCTGGGGGTGATGCATTTTCCCGGCCTGAACGAGACCATCTATGCGGCGCGCGGTCGCGGCTGCTACTGGAACGGCCGCCGCACCCACGTATCCAACGTCGACGACCTTGCCGATGCCGTCCTGTTGGCCAGCGATCTCAACACCTTCGCTCGCTTTGGCCGGGAAGACAACTTCCAGCGCCTCATCGACGCCACCTACATCCAGCGCACCTGGGGCGACGCGTATGGCTACGCGCTCGTGGCCACCGGCCGCGCCGAGGTCATGGTCGATCCCATCATGGAAGTCTGGGATTGCGGCCCGCTGCAAGTGATCCTCGAAGAAGCGGGTGGCACCTTCACCGACTGGAAGGGCACCCCGACAATCTTTGGCCGCGAGGCTGTTGCCACCAACGGCGTGTTGTTCGACCAGGTAATGGCTATCATCCGCGAGGGAGAAGCCTGAGCCAACGACTAATCATTGATAAGGAGCGATCGGCTATCGGGAGATGCTCCTGTATAATTCATAGAGCAATGACCATACAATTGGCGGGAAAAGAGAACACCCACCGCTCAAGCACCTGCATCATAGCCCAGGATGTGGACTTTAGAGGAGAAAAAGTATGAGCAAGAAAAACCCAGCAAAGCCGGTCTCGAGATTACGGCTGGGCCTGATGGCCGTCCTGGTATGCGCGCTCATGGCTCTGGCCGCATGCAGGAGTTCCAACGAGGAAACGGCCGCCACGCCGACGGTTGGCCCAACTGTGGAATCCACCTTCATCTCAACCGAGACGGTCCGAGGCCAGGCAACCGTCAACAGCATCGATGTACAGATCCTGGAGTCATTCCCGGTACAGATCAACGTCGTCGCGCGTGGCGATCTGCCCGACTCCTGCACCCAGATCGACGAAATTATCACCCAGCAGGCAGACAACGCTTTTCGCGTCGCCATCACCACCCTGCGCGGGCCGGCCGCAAGTTGCACCATGGCGCTTGTCCCGTTTGAACAATCGATCCCGCTCGACGTCGCCGGGCTTCCGGCCGGGCGCTATGACGTCTCGGTCAATGGGGTGCAAGGCGCCTTCACCCTCGACGTAGATAATGTCTTGCCCGACGACGCCACCACCGGCGCGGGAGCCGCAATTCAGACTGAGCCGAGCATCAGCGGCCTGGTGTGGCACGATTTATGCAGCCAGACCGGCGCGCCGGCCGAGGGCACGACCCCGGCGGAGGGCTGCGTGATTGCCGAGTCGGGCAACACGTTACAAGCCAACGGCGTGTTCGATCAAGGCGAGCCGGGCATTCCCGGCATTAATGTGCGCCTGCTGGCCGGGGATTGCACGACGGCCGGCGAGGGTGACGAGATCGTCGCCACGACCGATGACTCCGGCTCATACCAATTCGAGAACGTGACCGCCGATACCTATTGCGTGTTCCTCGACACGGCTGACGAAGAAAACGCGGCCATCCTGGAAGAAGGCGTCCTGACCTTCCCTCTCAGCAACGGCGTCGGAACCAACAGCATCACCGTCACCCTCGAAGAAGGCGCGGCACTCAGGAACACCAACTTCGGTTATGATTTCCTGTTTCTGCCCGTACCCGATGTGGCCGAAAATTGCACCAACAGCTTCGAGTTTATCCAGGACCTGACCGTCACCGACGATACCGTGTTCCCGCCGGGAGCGGAATTCGAAGCAGCCTGGCGCCTGCGCAACAACGGCACATGCCCCTGGACCGAAGATTACGCCGTGGCCTTCATCGGCGGTGACGCAATGGGCATCACTTCTACCGTAAAGTTGGAAAACGCGGTTGCTCCAGGACAGACAGAGGACGTGTCCATCACCTTGTCTGCCCCGGAAACACCGGGTACCTACCGCAGCAACTGGCAACTTAGCGACGCCAACGGCACCGTCTTCGGCATTAATGGCGCCATCGAGGACGCCTTCTGGGTGCAGATCGTCGTTGAGGAAGGGGCTGAGTTCACACCGCCATCCGCCGGCTCATCAGTCATCGGCGGAGTTGTGTGGGATGATGTCTGCTTTATGACCAATGGCGTGGCCTCGCGGGGCTGCGTCGAGACGGCAGAGGGCAGCGGATTCTATCGCGGAAACGGCTCATTCGACGCCAACGAATCGCCGCTATCAGGCATCACGGTGATCCTGGGCCGCGGCGCGTGCCCCGAAGGGGGTGTGCCCACGCCGGCCAACCGCCTGGCCACGACTCTGACCGACGATGAAGGCCTCTACCGATTTGAAGGGCTTGACGCCGACATCTATTGCGTGGCCATCGACGCCCTGAGCGCTGAAAATGTTGATTTGCTGATTCCCGGCAACTGGACCTGGCCTGCGCCGGGAACCGGCCGCTCGGGCATTCGTCTGGCGTCGGGTGAGCAGCGCCTGACCGTGGATTTTGGTTGGGACTTCAGGGAATAAAATGGAAACAGAGAGCCGGGTATCGCCCACAGGACACCCGGCTCTTTCGATTCAACCCGCCGGGTTTAAGGTTTTTTGTAAGCGGTGCTGCCTACCATACGAGATGGTGGGAATTTTTCGTGGGAGTCTGAAGTATTGAACAAAATCGAACCTGTTCCCTGGCGTGGTATCCGCGCCGGTGAAAAAGCTATACTGATCGCCTTGCCACTGGTGGCGATCGCGGTCATGACTTTACCCTTCCTCGATCAGGTGATCTTGCGCCGGCTGGCCCGATTGCCGGGCATGCGCCCAGTGGTCACCTGGCTCATCAACGGTCCTAACGTGTGGATCGTCGGCATAGGTCTGCTGCTGCTGTTCGCCATTTTCGCCGCGTTTGTTCATCGCCGACTGGTAAGTAACAGGAAGCTTTGGTTCGGAACCGGATGTCCGCAATGCATGGAGCGCGATCTGGTGCGGGTCTCGCGCCAAACTAACGACCGGTTTTATGGCCTCATCCGCGTGCCGGCCTATCGGTACGCGTGCCGCAACTGTACCTGGCGCGGCCTGCGAATCGCGCGGCGTGAACATTCCCCTGAACATGAAGCCGAGTTGGAAGCCTCCCTGTTACGCTTTGATCCGGACAGCGTTCAGCCCGATCGGCCGTCCACGCCGGTCCTCGAAACCATCGCCGAAAATGAACGCGCGCTTGCCGGCGACGATCGGGAACATGTCATCGATATGGAGCTTGAGATTGACCAGCAATCCGGCGTCGCGCCCGATCTGGAAGAAAGGGACGAGCCGGCCAACCACCATGACGACTCAGAACCGGTTGACGAGATGGAGTGGTTGTGGCGTCGAACATCCGACTAACAGATTATTTGTCAAATATCGTTGAAGATAGAACTTCCTAACGTTATAATGTGAATGCTTAACGTAAGATAAGGAGGTTAGGATGGCCAAGCAGTCCGCGACGAATATGGAACCCGGATCGCTACCGGTGGGGAGCGGGAACAATGCGGGGGAACTGGAAGTTCTGAGGGACCTCATCTTCGGCAACCAGGCCCGAGACTTCGCCCACCGTATCGCCGATCTGGATGGCCGTCTGGAGACAGTGCGCCGCGAACTCAGGAGCGAACAGGACTCGCGCGCACAATCCGTGGCCAAAACAGCCACCGATCAGACGGTCGCGCTGCGGAAAGAAGCCAATAGTCGCATCGACAAAGAAGTCCAAATCATCGGCGAGCGCCTCGAACAGATGACGGCCGATCTGCGTGAACTGGTAGAGACATCAAACCATACCCTGGAATCTCGCCTGGATCGTATGCAGCAAGATATTAACGAGCATTTCCGCGTCCTTGAAGAAGGGACACGTCGCCGTGATGATGATTTGCGCGCCGAATTGCTCGCAGTCAGCGCCTGGCTGGAGGACAGAAAGACCTCTCGCCACGATCTCGGTCAAATGCTCGAAGAAATTGGCATCCGGTTACAAACCACCACGCCGGTCGCCAACGGCCAGCCCAGCGATGAGGAATAGCGATCGGCACCATCATGGACGATGCTGCCGGAATCGACCGATTTGATCCAATGCAGGGCCACGTTAAGGATGACGAGGGATCGATCTCGTCTATCCGCCACCTCCTTTTTGCCTCAGAAACCGACCGGATCAACCAGTTAGAAAGCGAAAAGGCTCGTCTCGAGAGTGATATCGCTGCGCTGCAAGCACGGCTTGATCTGCTGCAGGCCGACATGGCCGCGGCCGAAGTCCGCTTGCGAGAACAAACGGAGGCGTTGGCAGCCGACATCGACGACGTAATCGCCCGCAAAGCCGAGGAATCACCTGACGACATGGCCGAGGCGCTGGGGGGCGTTTTGGCTGGGGCCGTTCGCGTTCAGGAGCGCCGCTCGCGCGATGATCTGGTAGATGCCGTGAGTTCCGTGGTAGGCGAAGCCATCCAGGTGCAGATGCGTGATTCGCGTCAAAGTCTCGTGGAAGCATTGTTTCCCATCATCGGCGAGTTGACCCAACGCTACATCGGCGAGTTCTTTCGGGAATTACAGCGAAACATCGATGCCCGACTCAAATCGAACTTGAGTCCTAAGCGCGTCGTGCGCCAGGCCACGGCCCGGTTGGGTGGCATAGAAGTGGCCGATCTGGAGTTACGCGATGCGCTGCCCTTCAACATCCGCGAGGTATTTCTCATCCAGTCCGGCTCAGGTTTATTGCTGGCCAGTGCAGGCAGCGGCGCGACTCTCGATTCCGATCTCATCAGTGGCATGTTGACGGCCGTGCGCAGCTTTATGCACGATTCCTTCAACCGCGCCGAATTGCCGGAACATATGGATGAGATCCAATATGGCGAGCAACGGATCATTATTCAGGACGGCCGGTTGTGCTATCTGGCCGTAGTGATCACCGGCATTGAGCCTCCGGGATTCCGGGCTGAGGTGCATCGATTCCTCAACCGCCTGCATACCAATCAACACAAACTGCTACAGGATTTCGATGGCGATATATCCAAATTAGGTGACATTCCCCAGTCGATGGATCGTTTCGCCGTTGACTTGCAAGCACTGGCCACGCCGGAAAAAGGCCCAAAACCACTCACCAGGGGTCAAAAGATGTTTCTGGCCCTGGGTGGCCTGGGGGGGATACTGTTACTGGCGCTGGCCTGTTTCTACCTCCAATTTACGCTGGCATTGCTGCCCGTCGCTTTCGGCAGCCCTACGCCAACCGCCACATTGACATCGATGCCAACCGTCACCCGGACACCAACGGCAACAGCCACATCGACCGCCACAGCCACGCCGACCGCCATTCCATCACCCACGATAACCGCCACCCCTCCCCCGACTGCCACGGCGCGGCCGACCCTGGAACCCAGCGCAACCCCCATACCGTTTTCCGTCGTCACCAATCGACCCGTCTGGGCCTTCAGCGAACCTGATATGACGTCAACCCAGGTTGGTATTATCGATATCGGCTCACCCGTGACGATCCTCACCTTTGCCGATCCGTGGCTTTTGGTAGAATGGCAATCGAATGAGGGCCAACAACAAGGCTGGCTGACCGTTCAATGGGTCGATTTCTTCGGCACTCCACCGCCGGATTTATCGAGTCCTTAGTCCGTCCAGACAGCGAGATTTATCAGGTTATGTAAATAAAATCAGACACATGATCAACAAGGTGGAATCAAAGAACAACAGGCCCGAAAAAGAAGACGAACTCGTCCGCCTCAGGCGCGAACTGGCGCAGTTGCAAAAGCAATTGGCCCAAACGCAGCATCGCAAATCAAGCCTGCTGGCCATGGCTGCACATGACCTCAGAACCCCGCTGGCGATCGTTCAAGGATTTGCCCAACTGCTGGAAAGTGAATTGGGGGCTGATGACAATTCGGCCGTGACAGAATACATCACCAACATCCTGGTCCATTCCGACTCGCTCGGGCACATGATCGAGAATCTCGTTGCACTCGACCAGATCGAAAGCGGCAGATTGCGCCTCTCTACCGCCACTTGCAACCTGAACGAACTGGTTGAATTCGCATTGGCCCAGGTAGAGGGGCTGCTTAAGGTCAAAAGCCTCAATATCGCCTACCGTGGCACCTTCACTCCCGCCTGGGTGGAGGTAGACGAGCATCAAATCCGACGCGCCCTCTACAATCTGCTTAGCCATGTAAACAAATACGCGCGACCGGGAACCCAATTGCATGTCAACATCGAGCGCGAGGATGCGTTCTACCGCGTTCAGTTGCTGGATCCTCAACGACAATTGCCGGCCGATATGTTATCCAGATTATTCAATCTGGCCGATATAAATCATGAAGGCACCGCCTCCCTGCGGGGGATGGATCTGGGGTTGGTCTTTGCCCGCTACGTGGCCGAACAGCACAGCGGTCGGGTGGCGGCGACCTGTGCCGCAGAGTACGGCATGTCATTGGCCTTCTATTTGCCGGTGAGCGCGCCCAATTCGTCAAACTAATGAGCGATATATCCAATCATCCTGATCCCATACCTTTTGATGAAGAGACCTGGCAACAGATGCCGGAATTTCTGGGCAATCTACCGGAACCCGTGTGTCTCCACATCTGGGGCGACGAGACCGCCGGAGCGACCGAGCGCGAAGCTGCGCGACTGGGCCGCTTGCTGGCCGAACAATTCCCCGACCGGCTCTCCTGCCGCTTGCTGCCTCGCCGAATCAACTACCCCTACTATCCGGTTTTCGGTATCATGGCCGGAACGATCGAAGAATCCACCGACCCGGGACTGCGCATCATCGGCTTGCCGATCGGCATCCAGATGACCTCATTGATCGCGGCAATTCAGGCAGTGGCCTTTCGCGGGCAAACGCTGGAACCGCTGTCGCGTCTGAAACTGCATCAGATGATGGCCTCCGCCCCGGAAGATATCGCCATCGAGCTTCTGACCTCGGCCGAAGATGAAGCGGGCGCGGTAGTGGCCAAGGCCGCCTTCGGCGCGGCGGCATCCACCAAGCGCATCAAGACTTTCCTGATCGTAACCGACTTCTTTCCCGAAGCCGCCCAGCGCTATTCGGCCGCCTACCTGCCCCATACCGTCATCAACAAGCGAATACACTTCAACGGAGCACTGGAAGAAGAGGAATTGGTGCGACAAATCGGGCTGGCCGTCCGAAGCACCATCAACACGGCGGGAAACGCTTAATCCCCGGAATCTTCGCTGTTGGACGAGCGCACCATGGCCGCTTCAACCCGTCGCTGCCAGCGACGAACCCGCGACCGGCCGCGAGCCATGATATAACGCACGCGCCGCCATTCGCGATCGGCGAATGACACCTCCGGCGGGGTCACGTCCCACTTGACGACAGACGCTGCCCATGTGAGACCGCCGCCGAACCCAACAAACACCACGTTGTCATCCGGCCGCAATCGCCCATCGCGCACGGCATCGCAAAGCGCCAGCGGGATCGACGCGGCCGACGTGTTGCCGTTGTGTTCCACATTCAGATAGAACTTTTCCATCGGCAGCTTGAGCTTCCTGGCTGCGGCCTCGATGATGCGCGTGTTGGCCTGGTGGGGGATGATCAGCGCGATATCGTCGATTGTCAGATCGGCTTGCCGGATCACATCCTGCACCGAAGAGGCGATCACGTTGGTGGCGAAACGATAGACCTGGCGGCCGTCCATGTCGATGATGTTCTTGTGATGGCCGTTGGATGAAAACTCGGCCCCGGTGATGGGCACCGGGTTATGATAGAGTGCGGGCAACGAGAGCAAATCCGCGCCGGAGCCATCCGACCGTAAAGTCGTGGCCATCACCCCGCCGGGCACGCTGGAGCCGCTCAACACCACCGCGCCGGCCCCATCTCCGAACAGGACGCACGTCCCGCGATCCTGCCAGTCGATGACGCGCGACATCGTCTCCGAGCCGATCACGAGCGCATGACGTACCGAGCCGGTGGCGATGGATTGAGCCGCCATCTGCAGCGCGTAGACGAAGCCCGAACAGGCCGCGCTCAGGTCAAACGCTCCTGCCCGGCCTGCACCCAGATAATCCTGCACCTTACAGGCCGTCGAAGGAAACATGTACTCGGGCGTCGACGTGGCGACGATAATAAGATCAACTTGCGACGGATGCAGATCGGCCACTTTCAAAGCACGAGCGGCCGCCTCGAACGCCAGGGTCGCCGTCGTCTCTTCGGCGGAGGCAATGTGGCGAGCACGAATACCGGTACGCTGGTAGATCCATTCATCACTGGTATCCACCATCGTTGAGAGTTCGTCATTGGTCACAATCCGGTCAGGAAGATAGCAACCCCAACCGACAATGTGGGCATAGCGCATCATATGGTTTAGTCGTTGAACAACCTCTATGCGGTATACAACACTGCCCTGTTAGAACAGTTGCGCCGGGGCTTGCCAAATAGATACAATCGCTCATCACGTATGAATGATTCCACCTCCCCCGGCGGCCCCGACCGTGGCCGATTCATTGGTCTGATCGCCGTCCTGTTCCTGGGCATGGGGGCCTTTCTGCTGATACCGGCGCTCAAGCAGTTTGCCGCTTCAACGGCTCAGCGGTCGGGCCGGACGGTTAGTGCCACACGACAAGAACCCGTGGAACGAGCCGAGAGCGCATCTTCCGCGCTCGACGGCAAGCTTCTGCCCTCGCCATCCCCGGAAAATGCCGGTGACTTCTCCGGGATCCCCGCGAACATCGTCCAGATTACCGCCCCCGAAGATGCGGAAGCCAACATGATCGCGTTCTACGAGAACAATCCGCCGTCCCATGATTACTTCAAGCTCGCCGAGGCATTGGGCGGTCTTGACCTGGGCGAGCGCGAAGTACCGTCCGAAAGCGCTGCCGTCGGCGATCGAAGGACATTCCACACGCATGATGGCTCTCGTCAGGCAGAACTCATCTATCAGGATGAACTGGCTGCGTATTGGGTGGAAACAGGCATCGCTCTCGACCGGAGTGAGTTGGCCGCCGCCGCTCAGCGCCTGAGAGAACTCTATTATCCTCTACTGGTCAGGAATATCGGCACCGAATGGCGCCCCGGCATCGACGGTGACTCGCGAATCACAGTCCTGCACACGTTGGGCGCGCCCGATACCTATGAACTGGGTTATTTCTCCGATGAGGATCAGTATCCGAGCGCGCTTTTCCCGACGTCCAACGAGCGCGAGATGGTCTACCTGAATATGTCACAGCTTGAGCTTGGGCCGCTCTATGACGGCACGCTTGTACATGAGGTGCAGCATCTCATCCAGTGGAACCTCGACGCCAATGAGGATAAATGGCTCAACGAAGGCCTGTCGCAGATCGCCGAGACGATGGCCGGTCTGGATACAGTTGATCCGCGGCCTTATCTTGAGCAAACGCAAATCCGTCTCGATAGCTGGTCGAAGGCAGCGCCGGATATCCATGCCCATTATGCGGGCAGCTATCTCTACCTGCTCTATTTATGGGAACAGTTGGGTGACGCGGCCATCACCGAACTGGCTCGCCATCCGGCCAATGGCCTGGCGGCCGTGCGCGCCGTTCTCGCCGGTCACAACCCGGAACGCTCGCTGGAAACCTTCACCGCCGATTGGGCAACCGCGCTCTATCTCGACGGCCGATCAGCCGACCCCCACTACAATATCGAGGCGTTCGAGTTGCCCCCGCCATTCTTCGCCGATCGCGTCCGGCAACGGCCGTATGCGGAAAGCGCAACTCTCGATCAGTTCGGCATCGACATTATCGATCTCGACTTCACCGGCAAAGCTACACTCATCTTCGCCGGCGATACCACTGCTGAACTGACCGGCGCGCCACCGGACGACATGCCTTTCTGGTTTGCGCCGCCCTCAAATAGCAGCCATTCCCAACTATCCGCCGAGATCGATCTGACGAACGTGGCTACCGCGACGCTGAATTTCTTCGCCTGGTACAGTCTGGAACCTTCCTACGATTTCGCCTACATCTCGGTATCAACCGACGGCGGGCGGAGTTGGCGGCCGCTCGAACCGACGCATGGAGTTCCCGGCGCCTACGGCCCGGCCTGGGGTGGNNCTTGCCGAGCAGCCGGTCTGGCAACCGGACGGTTTCGTCAAGACGGGGCATCTCCTGCCCCAAAGGTGGGAGGTGAGGCTCATCCGCAACGGCGATGGAGGTGAAGTAATCCCCCTACGTTTGGATGATCTGAACCGGATTCAGACTGAGATTGAACTCGGGGCCGAAGGAGGGGCGCTGATCGTCGTACCGCTGACTCCATTCGTGGAGTCAGCCGCGAACTACTGGCTATCAATCACCGAATAGCAGCCGGCCTAGGAGTCCTTGGCGATACGGTACTGCGTTTCCAGTTCGCGGCGTCGCTCATCCATCGCCCGGCGCGCCTCGCTCATTGTCAATTCCCACCGCTCCTCGGCGCTCTGAACCAGTTCCGGCCCCGACGTGGGCGCAACGAGCAAGGCGACAATACCACCCACCAACGCGCCGCAAACCGCGCCGGCCATAAATCCCATGAATTTGTTCATTTTATTCCCTCTGCAAGCCGATACTACTTACAGCCATCCTCACTAACAGGTGAAATTATACATCCTTTTCCCGTCACCCGGCCAGACGCACCCGATGAAATCAAAAGGGCGAGGCCAACGGGAGCGCTGTTGACCTCGCCCTGCTTACCTAGCGCAATCCCGTTCCGGTGCTTAACCCTTCGCGGGCTTCTCCACAACCGCCAGTTGCAACTCATCCAGTTGTCGCTGCAATACCACCGACGGCGCGTCGGCCATGAGGTCGGTTGCCTGGGCCGTCTTGGGGAAGGCCATCACCTCGCGGATATTCGGCTCGCCGGCCATGAGCGCCACCAAGCGGTCGATGCCGGGCGCGATGCCGCCATGCGGCGGCGCGCCGAACTCAAATGCTTCCAGCAGGTGACCAAATTGCTCGCGGGCCTGCTCCATTGAGAAGCCGATCAGGGACATAATCTTGGCCTGCAAGTCCTGATTGTGGATCCGAATGCTGCCCCCGGCCACTTCGAACCCGTTGCACACCAGGTCATATTGCTGGCTGAGAACGGCCGCCGGATCGGTGTCGAGCAAGGGGATATGCTCCGGCTTGGGCGCGGTGAACATATGGTGGCTGGGCGCGAAATGGCCCTCTTCAAGCGCTTCCTCAAATAGCGGAAAGTCGACCACCCAGGCGAAGGACAGCTCTTTCTTATCCGTATAACCGAGACGGCGAGCTAGTTCCGTCCGCAGCGTGCTTAACACGTCGTTGACGATAGCTTTCGTATCGCTGGAGATCAGGATCAGGTCGCCCGGCTTGGCGTCGAGGCGTTCCGTGATGGCAATCAACTGGTCAACAGTGAAAAACTTGGCAATCGGCCCACGCATCTCACCGGTCTCAGGCTGGATAGCCAACCAGGCCAGCGCCCTGGCTCCTTGCCCGCGCGCGATCGCTTCCAGTTCGTCGAGTTGCTTGCGGCTGTACGTACCGCAGCCGGGGGCGCAGATGGCCTTCGCCGGCTTGCCCGCGGCCACGTTCTCGGCGAAGACGCGAAAGGCGCTATCGCGAACGATGTCACCGATATCCTTGAGTTCCATGCCGTAGCGCAGGTCGGGCCGGTCGGTGCCGAACCGCTCGGTCGCTTCGGCATAGCTGAGCCGCGGGAACTTCGTGGAGGCCAGCGGCACCAGGCTGACCGCCTGAACCATGCCCACCATCAGCTCCTCAATCAGATTGAGCAGGTCGTCCCGCTCGATGAAGCTCATTTCCATGTCAAGCTGAGTGAATTCCGGCTGGCGATCGGCTCTCAGGTCTTCATCGCGGAAGCAACGGGCGATCTGGAAATAGCGCTCGTAGCCGGCCACCATCAGCAACTGCTTCAACTGCTGCGGGCTTTGCGGCAAGGCATAGAACTTGCCGGGATGGACGCGGCTGGGCACGAGGTAATCGCGCGCGCCTTCGGGCGTGGACTTGAACAGGATCGGCGTTTCGATCTCGATAAAATCCCGCGCGGAGAGAAAATCGCGGATGAACTTCACGGCATTGTGGCGCAGGATGATATTGCGCTGCATCCGCTCGCGCCGCAGGTCCAGGTAGCGATAGCGCAGGCGGGTCGTCTCATCCACATTGTCGTCGCGGTCGATGACGAAGGGTGTGGTCTTGGCCGTATTCAGGATAACAACCTGATCAACCAATACCTCGATCTCGCCCGTGGGCAGATTCGGGTTCTCCTGGCCCGCCGGCCGCCGTGAGACGACGCCGGTCACCTGGACGACATATTCACCACGGATGTCCTCGGCCGTCGCAAACCCCTCCAGCGTGCGGCCCGCGTCAACGACCGCCTGGGTCTTGCCCGCGCGGTCGCGCAGGTCGATGAAAATAACGCCACCCATATCGCGTCGCCGATTGACCCAACCCGCCAGCGTGACGGTCTGACCTAAATGTTCGGCGCGAAGCTCGCCGCAGCTATGCGTTTTCAGCATGTGATTCCTTCCTGAATCGAATAATAATTTCAGCCACTACCTTTGATTTGGCGTGGAGCGATCGAGAATTATATCATGGGGCAAGAGGGTCACCAAACGGCCGCGCGACCGCTATAAGACTATTTTGTGCAAGCGCACCAACGCGCGCTGATGCTTCACTCGTATTTCGTATCTCGTATTTCGTATCTCGCAATCATGGACGCTCCCACCACCTTCACCGTTCCCACCTCATTCGAATACCTCGCCATCCTGCTCTGGGCCACATCGGGGGCCATCGTCGGCTGGCGCAAGGGGTATGACATCGTCGGCGTCTTCGTCGTCGCCTTCGTGTCCTCGTTCGGCGGCGGCCTGCTTCGCGACGGGCTGTTCCTGCAGCGCCTGCCCGTCGTGCTGACCGACTCCACCTACTACGTGCTCATGCTCCTGGCCGTGATCGCGGTCATGGTCGTCGGCCGCCGCATCAACCGCGACCGCATGCTGCCCAAGATCGTCTCCGTCATCGACGCGCTGGGCGTGCCCATGTTCGTCGTCATCGGCATCGAGCTGGCCCACGCCCGCGCCCTGGAGATACCGGCCATCATCCTGCTCGGCACCGTCTCCGGCGTCGGCGGCGGCCTGCTGCGCGACATGGTCGTGGGCGACACGCCGGAGCTGCTGCGGCCGGGCCAATACAACACCCTGCTCGTCGTCCTCGCCGCCATCGCCTACATCATGCTCGCCTACCAGATGGGCTACAACCGCTTCTACACCGCCTGGTTCGTCGTGATCGCCTTCTTCATCGCCCGCCTCATCACCATCCGCTTCAACTGGCGCAGCCGCCCGGTAAACGAGTTCGAGATGCGCCACGTGCTGGAAGGCGTAACCGGCTGGATTCCGGGCTGGAAGAAAGCGGGGGAGGGGGAGAAGAAAGAGGAGAGTGGGTCAGTGGATCAGTAGGGCAGTG